>Ga0194129_10010162_pt1 | contig 10315 bp, 6 predicted proteins | sample TA2KigCa35mmetaG_FD_150862 | JGI IMG/M metagenome (GOLD analysis project Ga0194129, IMG submission 150862) | Freshwater microbial communities from Lake Tanganyika, Tanzania - TA2015038 Kigoma Deep Cast 35m | ecosystem: Environmental > Aquatic > Freshwater > Lake | place: Tanzania: Lake...
AAAAAAGTGAGGTTACTGTGAGCTAAAAATTTTTGAGATAAGTGGTCCCTTTTTGGGGCAAATAAGTGGTCCCTTTTTAGTTGACAATGACAAAAAGTTAGAAAATTGATTTAGTTAGTAAAAAGACGCAGAAAAATTTTTAGAAAAAAGATGTTTTTATTTTGATACAATACAAGAAATTTGTTAATCTTTTATATTGTATTTAAGAAAATTAGAAGGTAAAGTTCCGATTTTCTTAAAAGTGATTAGTTTATGATTAAAAGGTATAAGTTTCTCCAGCTAATAGAAAATCATTTTAAAATTCATAAAGTTTGCGCATTACTTGGACCAAGACAATGTGGTAAAACGACATTATCTCAAGAATTTGCTAGTCTTAAGGAAATTCCAAGAATTAATATCTTTGACCTTGAGGATTATTCAGATCTCGAAAGACTGGCGGATCCATTGCTCGCCTTATCTGATTTAGAAGGGTTTGTTATTATTGATGAAATTCAATATAAACCAAACTTATTTTCTACCATTAGAGTTTTAGCTGATAAAAAAAATATTAAATTTTTAGTTCTTGGTAGTGCATCAAAGGACTTGATAAAACAAAGCTCTGAAACTCTAGCGGGTAGAATTGGATATATTGAACTAACTCCACTTGTATTATCAGAATCACAATCTTTAGATATTGATAATCTTTGGGTGCGCGGTGGTTTTCCTTTATCTTACCTTGCTGACAATGATGAGCTTAGTTTTTTATGGAGGCAAAATTATGTAAAAACATTTTTAGAAAGAGATGTACCCAGATTGGGTTTTTCTATTCCTACGATGCAATTACGGAGATTCTGGATGATACTTTGTCATTATCACGGAGGAATCTTTAACGCTTCAGAATTAGGTAAATCTTTAGGGGTTTCTCACCATACTGCTAAAAACTACCTTGATATTTTAGAAGGAACTTTCATGGTTAGAGTATTACAACCATGGCATGAGAATTTAAAAAAGAGACAAGTTAAAACTCCTAAAATTTACTTTAGAGATAGTGGAATTTATCATGTATTATTAGGTTTAAATAGCTACGAATCTATGGCTATTAGTCCTAAGATAGGATCTTCTTGGGAAGGGTTTGCTTTAGAACAGGTTATAAATCATTATAATGCCGAATCAGAGGAATGTTATTTTTGGTCTACTCATGGTGTAGCAGAGATAGACCTTGTAATTATCAAAGATGGTAAGCGTGTAGGGTTCGAATTTAAATATTCTAGCACTCCTAAAATTACAAAATCTATAGAAATAGCATTAAATGATTTAAAACTTGATCAAGTAAAAATAATTTTTCCTGGAGATAAAACTTATAAACTCTCTGAGAAAATAGAAGCTATAGGTTTAAAGTTGTTAAAACCCTGAACACTTTTGCAAGTTCTGTTTACTAAAGCATTTCCAGCGACTGTATTAGATTTTAGGGATATATTGCTCCCAAAATCCTTTATCGTTAAATATTTCTATTTTTCTTTCTAATTCTTTATGTAGACTTAAATTAGCTAATTCAATCTTTGGAAAATTATTCCAGTCTGGAAAATAAAGTGCGCTATCTGCAAGTAATTCTATTTTTTCATCTCCAGCGTCTGCTTCTGTAAATCCTTCCCAATAACTACGAGCATATTGTTTAATCAGGTTTTCATTGTTTTCTTTTGCGGATTTTTCATATAAATTAATATTTGCGAAATGATATTTACCAGAACTTAAAATTAAGTAACATTTTGTTAAGATCCGTTTATTTTCCCACTTCCATTCTTTTAAACGTTTTTCAGCTACTTCTTTTGATAGAGATAAAAAATGACAACGTAGCCTACTTGGTCGATTAGGATAGTACTTAAGACGGATTTCTTCAAATATTTCTTCTGCTTTAATTGCTTCTGGTGTTTTTTTATTAGGTTTAATCGGTATCCCTTTTAACAAATCATCCATAGCTAACACTATACCTTGTCCACAGACAGCGTTATGGAGCAAAATTTCTCTTCTAGGTGCCATATACCAAAATTCATGAGGATGAAGTTGATGTTTTTTATTATCTTTATCTGTTAGTTCTTTGTTATCTAAATCAATTAAGGGATAAATTGTCATTGCTTTACATTGTAGATTTGGTAAAAGTATATGCATTATACAAGAAAAAGGAACTTAGGAAAGTTGCAAAGTGATTTAAATGCTATTATAAGAGTAAAAATATCTACTAGGTATGAATTATCCTAAAATCTTAATACCTTCTTAAAAACCACCTTAAAATCTCTTTTTACCCTATCCCAACATCGTACTAAAGCCTCATTTAGTAAAAATTCTAAAACTAACTAAGAATCTTCTATTGCCAACACGCTTAAAAAATAAATCCTAGTTTTGTGAGCGTAGCGAACTCAATATTGCTTTTTATTGTTAAAATTTTACTCAAAATTTGAGTTGTCCACAGAAGTTATCCCTTTCATCAAGAAGTTTTTGTTTTGTATATTTATTTGTAAGTATATTTGTACTAGCCTGTAACGCCTTATGGAATAAGGTGTTTAAGGAACTAACTATGACTTTTTTACAGTCTAACTATGACTTTTTTACAGTCTAACTATGACTTTTTTACAGTCTAACTATGACTTTTTTACAGTCTAAAATCTCTTTTATTCGCAAATATTATGACTTATGCTATAAAGTCATAATACTATCAATTATATGACAAAACCTCACATGGATTTAGTTTTTGGGTCGAAAACTCCTAAAGCTTACAAGAACAAGAAGCTGAATAATGCTAATTTTGGTAATTTTACTCATAATGATTACCAAGTGTTTTTGCATTTAGTCAGTAAACTAGGAGGAGTCGATGAATTTGGGAAATACTTGCAACCTGAACAACTAGAGCGCGAGCATATCTTGAGTGCAAAAGAATTTAGCGAGGTTTTTAATACTGACATTAGTAACTGCTATAGGCTTCTTCATAAGGCTTGTAAAAAACTAATGAAAACAAGCATAATTCTTGAAAAGATTGAATTAAACGAAATCTGGGAGATTAATATCTGCTCTACGGCCAAGTATAACAAAAGCGAAGGATGTATCACGGTTAAATTTACTGATGATATTATGCCTTATCTAGCTCAAGTTAGAGAAAGATTTATATTATATAACCTTAAAGAAATAGCTAATTTCGGTAGTCTTTACACCACTCGTTTGTATGAGCTAATACAGGAATTTAAAGAAACTGGTTGGATGTTAAAATCAGTAGATCAACTAAGAAAGATATTTGCTGTCGGTAATAATCTAAGACTTTATGCAGATTTTAAACGAAAAACTTTTGCCCATGCTTGCCAAGAGATAAATGACAATTACGATATCGGATTAAGATTTGAAGAAGAAAAAAAAGGTCGTAAGGTAGTCGCTATCAAATTCTTTTTTAAACCGACTATTGTTACTCAAGTTACTAATCAGAAAACAGGTAAAACAACCAATATTTACAGCAAACCTAAAACTCAAGCAAATACTAAAAAGAAAGTAAAACAAGCTAGTTTATTAGGTTCTCTAGATGTCTTAGAGGGGCAACTTTCTTTTGAGGAGTTGAAATCAGAAGTAAAGCCTATGAAAAGTATTTTATCCTCTCTTCTTGCCAAATTCACATCCTCAAAAAAATAATTTTTCTTTAAGAATACTTTTCTTATCTTTTGAATCGTGTCTTTCTATCTGCTTTTAAGGTTTAACCCTTTATTTTATAAAAAAGAATTTTAAAGAGCAAGCAAATTTAGTTTGCATATTGCGTATAACAAAATTCTACGAATGTTTGCTATAACTTTAAGATTCAAATTCAAAATGTCACTGCTAAGATAAAAGGGACCAGAAAATTGCACTAAAAAGGGACCGGGTAAAAAGGTGAACATAACAGTTCAAATTTAGTGCAAACTAGCCTTTATTTTTTAATGAGGGCTAAAAAATGATAGGAGTTCCTATGTATACAACTATATTAACATTATATAAGCAAGGTAAGAGCCAGAGGGAAATAGCAAAATTAACTGGGCGAGACCGCAAAACAATAAGAAGAATCGTATATAAATATAATTCTGCAGGGATAGAATCCCCAACACAAAAGCAAAAGGAATCACAAGTCTTTAAATGGCACGAAGACGCTATAAAGCTGTTGGAAAAAGACCTGAGTTTTGTCAGGATCCATGAAGAACTTCAAGGCTTAGGTTTTTTTGGAAGCTATTCCAGTCTTACCCGATACCTTAAAAAGATAAAACTACACAATTCCATATGTATCAGATTTAATACTCTACCCGGTGAAGAAGCTCAAGTAGACTTCGGTGATATTGGTAGAAGATATGATCCTGAAGGGAAATTAAGAAAAGCATATATATTTAACATACGTCTTAGTTATAGTCGTAAGGATTATTATGAAATTGTGTTTGATCAAAAGGTTAATACGTGGATCCAGTGTCATATTAATGCTTTTAAGTATTTTCAGGGAGTACCAAAAGTAATAAAGCTGGATAATTTAAAGTCAGCGATAATTATTGCTAATTTTTATGAACCAATATACCAGGAACAATACAAAAGATTTGCAGATCATTATAATTTTTTACCGGCTCCCTGTAGAGTTCGTAAACCGCAGGAGAAAGGTAAGGTAGAGAATGGCATAAAGTATGTAACCAATAACTTCTTTGCTGGTAGAAAATTTAGCAGTAATAAAGAAATGGTTGAAGCCTTGGGAATCTGGAATAGAAAGAGTAACAATCGTATTCATGGTACTACTAAGAAAAAACCAGAAGAACTTTTTAGCAACGAGGAAATTACAGCTTTAACAAAATTACCTGAAGCTGGTTTTGATTTATCATCATGGCACAAAAGGAAAGTAGCTAAAGACTGTCATATAAGCTTAGATAAAAATTATTATTCTGTACCATCAAAATATGCCGGCACAGAAGTAGGAGTTTCCTTGGGAAGTGAAATAGTCAGAATTTATGCTCAGGGCCAAATGGTTGCCATGCATAATAGATCGAATGGGAAAGGATCATTTATAACTAACAGATCGCACTGGCCTGAGTACAAATTATATTATCCTGAATCCCCAGAATACCAAAATAAATGTGTTATAGAGATGCAAGAAATAGGGGAATATGGGGATAAAATGTTATCATTCATCCGGGATCGAGGAAAAAGTAAAGATTGGCCAAGGACCGTCAAAGGAATATTACATCTGAAAAAGCTATACGGTAATGAAATAGTAAATAAAGCTTGTATGAGAGCTTTGCACTATGGAATTGGGAATTATAGTAAAATAAAAGAGATCATAAAAAATAATTGTTATGATTTACCTTTACCTTTGTTTGGAGGTGAAGATGCAGGAATTATATAAAAGGCTTAGGGACTTCAAACTTTCCGGCATGGCATTAACATTGGAAGACCGTTTATCATATGCTAGAAGTAAAAAATTACCATATGAAGAATTTTTGGAACTGTTATGTGAGGATGAACTGGATAACAGACGTGATAATAACTATAAGAGGCGTTATAGTGCAGCAAAATTACCGGCGAACAAGAAGCTGGAAGATTTTAATTTTAACTTTCAGAAAAGTATTGATGAGAGAGAAATTAATGATGCAGCTAGCTGTCAGTTTATCAGGGACAAACATAATCTAATTTTAATTGGAGACTCCGGCACAGGTAAAACCCATTTATCAATTGGTATAGCATTAAAGGCATTAAGTAAGGAATATAAAGTATTTTTTACCACGGTATCTGACATGCTATATAATTTACATATAGCAAGAGCTGATAATTCCTACCATAAAAAATTACAACAGCTTGTTAGTTATGATTTATTAATATTAGATGAATTGGGTTTTAAAACCTTACCAAAATATTCAGTAGATGATTTTTTTAATGTTGTATCTAAAAGATATGAGAATAACTCAATAATTATTACTACTAATAAGGATTATGAGAATTGGAATCATATTTTTGAAGATGAAGAATTAACTAAAGCTATTACGGATAGGTTAAGACATCATGGAAAAGATTAAAATTACCGGACCAAGTTATAGGACTAAGAATCAAAAAAGTGAGGTTACTGTGAGCTAAAAATTTTTGAGATAAGTGGTCCCTTTTTGGGGCAAATAAGTGGTCCCTTTTTAGTTGACAATGACATCAAATTATTAGAAAGTTCTTCGCGTGTTACAGCTTTACTGCTTATTAGCAGAGTCTGTAATAGACTTTGTGTAAGTTAAGAAAAGAAATGGTAAGATAACCATAAAATTAAAATAACTTACATGAAGGTAAAAAATGAGTAAAAAATCAAAGAAAATAGATCAACAAATAGATTCTATAAATCAAATTAATTTAACAAATAAAATAGTAGAAGAATTATTATCAAAAGCAAATCCAGGCGAGCTATTTGGCAGAGGTGGTTTGTTTCAACAGCTAAAGCAGCAAATAGTTGAGAGAGTATTAGCCAGCGAGCTTGAACATGATCTTGGTTATTCAAAACATAGTAAAGCACCTAAAATAGATAATAACCGCCGTAACGGTAGTTATGAAAAAACAATAATAGATGAAAATGGTAATCAGCTAACAGTAGAAGTACCTCGTGATCGAGAAGGAGAATTTACCCCACAATTATTACCTAAAGGTGTTAGAAGGTTCAACGGTTTCGATGATAAAGTAATCTCCCTTTATGCTAGAGGTATGAGCATGAGCGAGATTCAAGGACATTTAGAAGAGATATACCAGACAGAAATTTCTAAAGATTTAATTTCAACGATAACTGACGGGGTTATTGACGAGGTAACGAGATGGCAGAATCGGCCACTTGATAGCATCTACCCAATATTATATCTGGACTGCATTCATGTAAAATCCCGAGATAATAATATTGTAATCAACAAGGCCGTATACTTGGCAATTGCTGTAAACATAGAGGGTAAAAAGGAGCTACTTGGTATTTGGATTGGTAAGAATGAAGGTAGCAAGTTCTGGATGCAAATCATTACAGAGCTTAAGAATAGAGGGGTTGAACAAATTTACGTTGCTTGTGTTGATGGATTAAAGGGTTTTCCTGAGGCAATAGGCAGCATTTTTCCAAATACTATAGTGCAGCTCTGCATAGTCCATATGGTTAGGAATTCTGTGAAATATGTTTCGTATAAGGATTTAAAAGAAGTTACTAGAGATTTAAAGAAGATTTATACAGCTGCTACCGAAGAAATGGCACATTTTGAGCTAAAACAATTTGGAATAAAATGGGATAATAAATATCCTGTTATTTCTGATATCTGGCAAAGAAATTGGTCAGGAATTGTGCCATTTTTTGCTTTTCCTGCGGAAATTAGAAAGGTCATATATACTACTAATGTGATTGAATCGGTAAATCGTCAAATCAGAAAAATCATCAAAAATAAAGGTGTTTTTCCTGATGATAAATCAATTCAAAAAATAATTTTTTTAGCACTTAGCAATGCCGCAAAAAAATGGACCATGCCCCTAAAAGACTGGCCGTTAGCGCTAAATCAATTTGAAATACTTTGCGGAGATTTTAAATATGATTTATTGGAAAGTAAAAAATAAAACTTACACAAAGTTTATGATTGACTCATATTACTTAAAAAATACAAATGTATTATAATATTTTTTATTCTAAGTTCTGATTTTGATATAGAAAATGCGGGTTCTGATTGTTATAAAATCATTTCCCCAAGTGGGGGATAATTATTGCACGCTTTTTAACAGTAGGTAAAATTCCTAATACTCGTTAGTCATTAATTGTCAAAGTAAATGCAACAGTAACCCCTTTGTTTTGGTTCTGTTTAGCCCATATCTGACCGTTATGTGCTTCAATAACTTTTTTAGACAGGGCAAGCCCTATACCTCTTCCACCTGCAGGAGTTTTAGTCTTTGAACTAACAGTAAATGGGTCAAAAACTTGAAATAGTTCATCTTTTGGAATACCTATACCTTCGTCTTTAACACTAAAGAGAATAGTGTTACTTTGTTCTAATTTTAGCTCAATTGTAATTGTTCCCTGCTTACAGTATTGAATAGCATTTACTATGATATTATCGATAGTACGTGAAATGTAATACTGATCACATAAAGCGGTTAATTTATTATCTATTTGCAAGTTAAACCATAAGTCTTCTTGATCTTTATCCTGAATATACAGTTTTTTACATAGTTCTAACCTTTCATAAACTAAATCAGATAAGTTTACTTGAGACTTATTTAACTGGTAGTTAATATTATTAAGTTTTGATAAATCAATAAGATTATTTACTAAAGTGGTTAACCTTTCGGAACTATCAGCAATATCTTTGGTTGCATTACGCCTTTGTTCTTCATTAAATTTATCGTAGTTAGCCCATAAAACCTGTCCGAGGCTAGTAATACCGGTAATTGGTGTGCGTGTTTCATGTTCCAGGTTTCGTAAAAGTTCATTTTTAATTTCGTATAGCTTAGTTAGTTCTTTCTTCTGGTCTATTACTTTATTTTCCAAATAATTTGATTTTTGTTCTATTTCTTCTTCATAAGCTTGTTTTGGTTTAAAAAAGATAACAATAGCAGTACCGGCTAGTAAAAAGGTATAGATAATAAGTGAAGTAGAAGCCGTATTAATAACAATATTATCTATACCTGTATAATATTGATAAGCTTTTATACTTGAATAAATACCTACTATCATCATAGTAAGTAATAATTTCCATCGAGTTAATATTGCAGCTACTATTAGATTGACAATAAATACTACAAACTGCAAATGACTAAAGTTGCTTAACATTAGAAAAAAGCTACTACAAAAAATCAATAGGAAAAAGATGCTTATACTCCAAGCTACTTGTGCAATATTATCTTTTTTTATAGTTGATGGCCAAATAGGATAAGTCGTAAAACACACAGATAATACAAGCATAACCTCATAAAATGGTAATATTGCATCTTTGTTTTGGCCATCTATAACGTTAGATATGGAGTACATAGTAGAGATAGTAGAAATAGTAGAAAATATCCCAAAACTAGTATAAGTTAAGTCCCTTTTAGGTGAATTATTCTTACAAAAAACCATTAAATCAAATTCTGTAATAGCTTTTACAAGTTGATGAAATTTATGTTTACCTATAGTTCCGTTACTACAAGACAATTGGTTATTTTTTTTATTAATCCACCCTCCATTTTGCTTTAATAGATAATGACTTCCCATAAAGAATATTAAATTAACAATTGTTCCAGGTAGAATACTATCAACCCCAGTAGTATCCATAAAATATATTCGCCATACTATAACACTTACAAAGCCTGCTCCCATGCCTATTAAAACTGATTTTGTCGTACTACGAAAACCCAAGATAGCCAATATAAGAGGTACGTCAATTATTGGGATATAGAAACTTTGGGTCATAAATACCAGAGGCAACAAATCATAATCAAGTAACGCTAGGTATATGGAAATTACCCCAAGTACTACCGAAATAATTTTGGACAAGACTAATTCGCTTTTAAATTTTATATTTAGTGGATAACAAAAATCGTGAGTTAATAGAACTGATGAAGCATTTATATTAGAATCAGCTGTAGACATACACATGGCTACTACACCTACCATTATAAAACTTTTAAGTCCTGTATGAGCGTAGTTATTTGTTATGTATTGTACTAATTCTTTAGGATTAAGATTAGGGTCGATATTGAATAGAAGAAATGCAATCCATGCCATTCCAATTAAAATTAACATTAGTAATATAGCTGAAATACTAAAAGCCTTTTTAACCTGAGAGACACTACGTCCTATGGCCACTCTCTGGAACATGGCTGGGTTCAAATCTGGTATGGAAAAAAGCAGAAATAATAATAATACCGACCAAAATTTAGGATTCGAAAGACCTAAGAACTCTTCATAATTGAATAGAGGGTGTTGAACAGCAGTTACTAGATTAAAGGTAGGAAGACTGCTTAAGTCGTTCCATATAACGATACCCAAAACAGGTATTAATACGCCAAAAGTAAAGAATTGTATCACATCTGTGAAAGTAACTGATCTAATTCCTCCAACGCTAGAGTATAATGTCACTACAGATGCAGCTAAAAAAATAGGATAGTTTCCAGATAATCCTAAAAAATCATTTAAAATATAACCAAAAACTTTAAACTGTACTGCTATGAAACCTGCGGAAGCAATAGCTCCTCCTATAGCTGATATAAGTCTGACGTGTTTTCCATATAAATCTCCCATTGCTGAAGCTACAGAAATGCTACCTAGAAATTCACTCATTTTTGGAACAAAAACATACGCATTTAGGAATAAGCACACTACCATCCC
>Ga0194129_10010163_pt1 | contig 10314 bp, 5 predicted proteins | sample TA2KigCa35mmetaG_FD_150862 | JGI IMG/M metagenome (GOLD analysis project Ga0194129, IMG submission 150862) | Freshwater microbial communities from Lake Tanganyika, Tanzania - TA2015038 Kigoma Deep Cast 35m | ecosystem: Environmental > Aquatic > Freshwater > Lake | place: Tanzania: Lake...
TTTTACACCCTCGTGAGCAATCGCGCTTAGTAGTTGTTGGGTTCGCATGTTGTAGCCGGCGGCGTTGAAAGGCAGTGAGGTTCCTAAAACATGAAGGACACAACCATCACGCACCGAGTTTTTCGCCGGTTGTTGCACCGATACGCCAGCTAGCACCTGATCTTTAGGGTTGGCAGCAACATCTAAAAGAAAATCGCGTTCTTCTTTTGCTGCCGCTGAGATCTTGTTAAGCAGACCACCCCTGCTTGCCTTAGCGCTCGCAGCCATTCTTAAGTCTCCGAGGGCTAGGGCAAGGGCTCCGTCGAAAATACTTAAATCATCTGTGGGCCAAGTTCGTTCGGCCATGAGGCGGCGCGCCACAGAAAAATCTCCCAAGCCGATTGCGGTTAGAACCCGCTTTCTCGCGCGCAGGTTGAAGATTCTCTGAAGCGTCGGTGGTAACCGCGAATAAAGCAATGCCATTGTGCGCACCGGCTGCAATCGCCTGCGAAGCTTTAATACGCCGAGAAGAAGCCCCGTGTTTTGTAGTGTTCGGGTCACTGATGCGATATTAGGCAACAAGCAGGTCGTAGTGGCGTCGGTGAACTTACGACCGATAAGAAGGGTTGCAGTTGGGTTCTCAAGTAGTTCATGTAGCTGGTGCCCGACCAAACTTCCCGAAGCTTGCGCCGGTGCACCGGGCCCTCGCCGAGCTCGGCATTGCGCAAACCTTGATTCACACGGGCCAGCATTATGACGATCGCTTGAGTGATTCTTTCTTCGCAGACTTGGATTTGCCGCAGCCAGACGTGAACTTAAGCGTCGGTTCGGGAACTCATGCGAAACAGACAGCCGCAGTGATGGTGGGGTTAGAGGATTACCTTTCGACCCAGCGCCCGGATGTCTTGGTCGTTTATGGCGACGTCAATTCCACACTGGCTGGGGCACTTGTGGCTGCGAAATTGCACATACCGGTGGCACATGTCGAAGCGGGTCTACGCAGCGGGGATATGGCGATGCCCGAAGAGATCAATAGGCGGCTAACCGATCAGATTTCTGACCTGCTCTTCGCAACCAGCGCAGATGCGGTCGAAAACTTGCACGTAGAGGGTCTGTCAAAACGTGAGATACACATGGTTGGCAACACCATGATCGACACCTTGCTAAAGGTCAAGCCCCGGCTTAACGCGGATTCAGTTTTGGCGCGGTTGAACTTGGGCACCCCTTACCTAGTGGCAACGCTGCACAGGCCTAGCAATGTCGATGATGAGGTTTCAGCTTCGAAAGCGGTGGCAATACTGAAAGCAGCAGCCGAACAGCTACCGGTAGTTCTGCCGCTGCACCCGCGGGGTAGATCCGCTCTGAAAAAGGCAGGCCTCGAAAAGGTAAGTAACCTCACCGTCATCGAGCCCCTGGGTTACCTAGATTTCATCTCGTTAGTCAGTGGCGCTAAAGCCGTGATCACCGACTCTGGTGGAATACAAGAAGAGACGACAGTTTTAGGCGTTGCGTGCTTGACGTTACGAGCCACGACCGAGAGACCCGTGACCATCTCACACGGAACCAACCGCCTAGTTAACGACTCTAATTTCGAAAAGAATCTGGCCGAAGTGCTTGTCGGTGGCGCTTCGAGCAATGCGATACCAGACCTTTGGGACGGTCAGTCGGGCCCGCGAATTGCCAATGTCTTACGAGACTGGTTGTTAAAGGGTTAATGCGCAGTCTCAATGACTTTTGGAGTGAGCTGGGTATAACGGGCCAGAGGGGTGTACAGACGTCTGTCAATGCGATCAACCTGGCACCATTGCTGCCTCAAACCGAGTTGCTTACCGAAGCCGCAACGGGTAACGATGTAGTTATAGCAGTGGTAGGGCCACCGCCGTTTACGGATGTCTCGCAATTTGTAAGAGAGGCCACGTCTCTTCTGGTGAGCACCCGTGTGTTGTTGTTAGTGGCCGGTGACCCTTTGGAGTTCTTAGCCCCCGAGACGATGAAGAAACTGACGAAAGCCGACTTCAACTATCTGGCTGCCTCGGTTTTGGCTTATTCGGACATGCGTTTAGCAATCTACTTAGAGAGAGTGAAGCCCAAAAGGGCACTTGATGCTAAAGAACTGGGGTCGTTAGTCAGTCAAGCTTGTGCAGCAGGGTTTGCTGAAGCACTAGTCGAGGCCGAAAACGAAAACCACGCGCTTTTACGAGCCTTTGGCTCAGAAGTGACGGCGGCCAAGTTGCGAGAAGTCAATGCTGCCCTAGAGCGTGAACTTGAGACGACAAAGTCTCGAATGCACGCAGGGCTTAGTCGTCTCGATCACCTGGAGAGATCAGCTACATGGCGCGTGGGTGATGTGGTCGTAGGGGCAGGTCGAAGCCCTAAGGGTGCGTTACAAGCGTTGCCCAAGCTTTACAAGATATGGCGAAATCGGCGAAACACCAACCGCCAGCGTGACGCCATTGCCTTGGTCGGCGCTCTTAACGGAGAGCAGATTCTTGGGAATTACGTCACCTATGGTCTAGAAAACGAGTTCTTAGTCGGGTTGGTTGGCAGCTCTAAAGACTGCGAAGAACTTGCCGAGTCGTACGCGGTGGTTTGTCTTTACCCGCATGATCTGATTGCGAAGCTGGAATCGGCAAGACCAGCGATGCTGTTGATAGCTTGCGACGCAGCAAGCCCCAATGAGCCGTGGTGTTACTTGGGTTCGCCAAGTGGTCTGGAAAAAGAGCGGGCCCTGCTTCGCGGCATCGAACGAGCTAGAGGGCTCGGAATCCCGTCGGTCTTTGTGAAATTCGACGAAACTGCGGGGGACTGGCGAGCGATTGAAGCCGCAATTGATTCACCAATTCAGCTGCAAAACGCTAAGAAACTCTCGACTTGCGTGAACAAACTAATTAAGAGATGGGCGCTCGCTTAGGTGAGGGGCTTGCTCTATGGCGACGTAAACCTCAACCTCATTGATGGTTCTGCGATTTGGGCTACCTCGATGGCAGAAGCAATGGCGCAAGCAGGTGTTGAGACGACTTTTGTACTTAAGTCAAGGGTCGTCAACGATCGACTAGTTGCACCGCTGCATTTAATAAACGACTTAAAAGTTATAGATGCCTTTGGCTCTGGATTAACGAGTGGGCGGGCAGATTCCATGTCACCGAAAGAAGCCGTTCGAGTTTTGATTGAAATGGACGAACGCGAGCCTTTTGACTTCATTGTCGTTCGGGGCAGGCGGCTCTCAGAGATTCTGGTTCGGGAGCGGCATTTCAATGGGCGAATATGGTGCTATCTAACTGACATCCCGCAGTCATTGAGTGAGCTAACCGACGAAGAAGTCAAACAAATTGGGTTGATAGCACAGCATTCACAGCTTCTGCTGTGTCAGACTGAAGATCTTCGTTCTTTCTTGGAATCACAAATCATCAACGCCAAAGGTAAGTGCCGCCTGTGGCCACCGGTTGTCCCCATTTGGGCAGACGAAAGTGAAGGTGCTCTTACCCGAGTAGAGCGCCCGAAGAACGAAAAGCCGTGGCGCTTGGTCTATCTCGGCAAGTTCGCGCCTCGTTGGAATACCGAATCGATGACGGCATTGCCGGCGGCTTTCAGACGTAAGAGCCTTGAGGTCGAACTTCACATGGTTGGCGACAAGATTCACGATGATCGAAGCGACCCCGACTTTGCCAGCAGGATGCGTAAGGCACTCGAGTCGACCAAGGGAGTGGTTTGGCACGGCGGTATGGGCCGAGAGGAGGCCATGCGTTTAGCCGCAACCATGCACTTCGGCCTCTCGTGGCGCGACCCGTCACTTGATTCGAGTCTTGAACTGTCAACGAAGGTTTTGGAATTTGGACTTTTAGGAGTACCCCCAATTCTAAATCGCACCCCAATGCATGAAGAACTATTCGGCAGCGATTACCCCCTTTTTGCAAATAACGAAACCCAAGTAGTTGAGGTGGTTCGACGCGCCATAGAAGACCCTGCTGTCAGAAAAAAAGCGATTGCCACCGCAAAGGCCGTAAGTGCCTCGTTTGGTATCGCAGCAGCCGTTGACCGGCTACGCGAGTACTTAAGTCTGGAATTCCCGCCCCCAGTTTTTGCTATCGAACGAGAGAAGTCAAAGTTGCGAGTTCTACTGGTTTCCCACGATTGGAAGTTCTTCGCACGTATCGAGAAATATCTACGTGCCCTTCCTGGGGCGGAAGTCCGGGTAGACCATTGGGCGAGCTTGAATTCTCACGACGAGAAGAAGTCTCATGAACTGATCAAATGGGCTGACGTCGTCATCTGTGAATGGGCGGGGCCGAATGCGGTCTGGTATTCGCAAAACAAGAGAGCGAATCAGCGGCTGATAGTCAGGTTACATCGATTTGAGTTAGGTGCGGCTTGGCTTGATGGCTTGCGAACCCAGGCAGTAGATCAGTTCATATGCGTAAGCGAGCCTTATGCCAAACAAACCGTCACGCGGCTGGCCATTGAGCCTGCGAGAGTGAGCGTTATTCCAAATTATGTGGACGACGTCGATCTTGATCGACCAAAACTTGCGCAAGCGCGATTTCACCTGGGTCTCTTGGGTGCGGTGCCAAAGCGCAAACGACTTGATCGCGCTCTAGACGTGCTGGAGGCACTGCGAAGGCACGACGACAGGTACCTCTTGATGGTCAAGACTGAGATGCCCTGGGATCTCTGGTGGGTCTGGCGCCGCGACATCGAACGCGACTACTTCGCCAAGAACTTTGCACGCATCAATGGCTCACCGAATTTGCGCGGTGGCGTGGTCTTTGACCCCTACGGCCCCGACGTCGCTTTGTGGCTTCGCCGAGTCGGCTGGGTCTTGTCTACGTCAGACGACGAGAGCTTTCACTTAGCACCAGCTGAGGGAATGGCCAGTGGGGCAGTTCCGTTGATTACTGGGTGGCAGGGGTCTGACGCCATCTATAGCTCAGAGTGGATCTTTAACAGCCCTGGCGCGATCGCAAAATTCATTCTTAGCGCGAATGAACGCGATCAATGGCAATCTCTCGCAGAGCAAGCGAAGAGGCAGTTATCTGAAAGTTTTGGGTTAAGTGCGGTGCTTGACGAGTGGGGTGACCTTATAAAAGAGCAGGCTCTCGCGCTTGGATCGTAAGACGTTGAGCCGTTTCAAGCAGCACTTGGGCCCTTCTTTCAAAACTATTTTCTTGGCCGACACGAAGAGCGTTTTCGCGACGCAGTTCGTCATTCGGCCATGCTGTCTTTGGATCGGTGACTAAGCCTCTAAACGTTGCTATGTCTTGGTAGGTGCGAACAGAAGCGCCGAATAAGTCTTCGATCAAATACTTCTCGCCACTTGGTCGGTCGGCTAATACGCGTGCTCCCGAGGCAGCTGCGTCAAATATGCGATTAGAAACGAAGCCATGTCGCCGCATCGATTCTTCGTGATCTGCCAACACCACACCCGAAGCTTGGTAAAAGGCGTTTAAGTCTTCATTCGGGACGTTCTCACCTAAGAGTTCATCTTCTGTCACAAGCCCCTGCCACCCATGACCAAACACGGAAAGTTTTGCCCCACTTCGTTGGGCGTCCGTCACGATCGGCCGCCCACCGGCACGAGCGCCACCAACGAATAGCAACGAACCTTGCAATCGCTTTCGGAGATACTCACTAACGCGAGCTGATATCTCATCTTGGCTCAGCGGCTTGAATTTTCGAGGGTTGGTTGCTTGCAGCAACGGTAAGGCCTGCACCCCTATGTCATCTAGGTTGCGCAAAAAAGTGTTGGACGCCACGAATACTGCATCTAGGTGGTCGAATTCCCCCGGCTGAAGTGATTCGGGGTTTGAGATTAACCACGCCATCGCGATCGATGATGAGTTCTTAGCTGTATGAGCCACGGGGGTAACCCCACGCAAAGTGAGAACTACGTCAGTAAGTGGGCTGGTAGCTCGCTCTGATGAACTTTGTGAATCGATCGTTACAACTTGACCAAGAGATCGCAACGCTTGAGCTAAGTCTTGCGCGAACCATGTATCGCCCCAGTTACCTTTGACGTTGCTCGAAGTAACAGGGGTAATGAGCTGCCAGCGCAACGACTCGGCTCGGGGGCGAACCTTTAGGGCGTTTGGTTCGGGGGGAAGCGCGAATTCGTCACCTTGTTCCATCCCAGCTACAACTGCGACAAGGTCTGCTTTTGCTGCAGTAGTCACAATTTGCGTAATGGCCTTGTCGCTGGTGAGGCTTGAATGACTAGAACTCTTGAGAGCTTCGAGCAAGTGAGCCTGCGCAATGAGCACTTCGCCCCATTCGGGTGAATCTCTGTTACTGGTTCGAGGGTCGACTAAGTCGAAGATCAGGCGCCCCTTTTCAAGACCGGCCCCCTGAAGGCTTGCAACAACGCCGTTGCTAGATATTGACCGAAGCAACCGAGCTGTGGGCCGCCCCTGCAAAAGGCAAATCGGTTCAGACGGGCGCAATTTGGCGAGCGCGTCTTTTAAACCGGTTATGAAGAAGACGTTGGCCCCAAAACTGCGAGCAAGCGCGATTGCCGAGGTGATTTGGATTCTTTCTAATGAGTCGCTAACTCTTTTGAACGTGTCACTTACCAGCACTGTGGTCGCGTATGGCCAATTGGCTTCAGCTAAGGCTTGTGCTTGAGAGAGTGCTTCGCTCGCGTTTTGGAAGATCAAAATGGTCTTTAGGTTTAAATCTCTATTCGACTGTTCGCCATCAGGTATCAGTTCATTGACATCGGCGGACCTAAGCAGAAATTCATGCGCGCGATAGAGCGCTTTGGTCAACGGAGGTTTAGACCCCGTCCACCATCTACTTGGGGCGCGACCCTCTATTTCGCCGCTAGATAAGTAGTCGCCTAGGGCACCTAGCGGGTGATTTTTGGTTTCGGGGTAAGTCGCGGCGTACCAAACTGGGTCAAACAGCGGATGTGTGCAAGCACGCTGAAGTGCGTTGCGGCGACTAAAAGCCACCGCGGGCGGCAAGTGTCTGGGAATCCTCGCCGAAAGTTCTAGCCAGGCTGGTTCGAAAATAGGGTTAACTGGCAAAGTTGACACATCGAAGTTACGCCTGATGAATTTCTGAAATCGGGTGTCAGTAAGAACTGATTGACGTTCAACCAGATTAAGAAATCTTTGCTTCAAGAAGCGCAAAACACCTCAGTTGCGTCACTTACGCCAGTTGCATCGGGATCTTCGGCGGGCTCGAGGGGGGCTGGCAAGGTGTCTACTTTCTTTGGTAAAGGCTTGTCAGGCCCGATGGTGAGAACTAAGGAGTCACCTAAACCTGGAACTTCAATCAACTTCAAGTCCCCCATGGCAGCGGCGAGTGTTCTTGCTTCAGCAAGTCTCTTCGGCCCGTACTCGATCTGGCTATCGGTCACTCGCGCCTTTGCATCGCCTACGCCGACAACTTGGTAGCCGAGCGCCTCGAGTGCTGTGCTGGTGTTTCGAGCTATACCGGATATCCCTGCACCGTTTAGCACTCTCACCTTTATTGCGGACGGGGCAGCTGTGAGCACGTCAGGGTCAAGGGCAACTTGTGCAGCTTCTTCGGCAAGTTCGGCGGCAAGATCAGGTGCCGACGAGGGCGGCCAGGGCTTGTCGTTTCGTACGGCCTGCCAAAGGCGCCTGGCGCGAGTAGTCCACTCCAATGTTGCGCCGTCCGGGCGAATTCGCGACGGAACGGTGACGAAGCGAACCTCTTCGGTTGGCACGCCGCTTAAGTCGAGTGCTATTTGGCTTAGCCGATCACTTGATGCCAAACCTGAATCTGTTTCTATCGTGCTGGTAATTGCGGTGATGACTTTTAGCAATTGAATGGGGTTTAGCAGCAATTGAGTCGAGCTGGCCTTACGAACGACTGATGCCATGAAGGCTTGCTGGCGCCGCATTCGCGAGAGGTCACCACCGTCGCCGATGTTGAATCGAGCTCGTACGAAAGAAAGTGCTTGCTCGCCATTGACGTTGGTGCGACCTGCTGGAAGATCCAATTTGGACTTGCGATCTTTGACTGCTCGATCAAGACACACTTCAACCCCACCTAATGCGTCAACAACTTGTTTGAACCCGTTGAAGTCGACGGTGGCCCAGTGGTCTATCGGCACCCCGGTGAGGGACTCGACAGTGGCGATGGTGCAGTCAGCCCCACCTAAAGCGAACGCGATGTTGAATCGATCAACGCGAGGTGCGATTGATTCACCTTCAGCATTGGTGCACGCCGGAATCTGCACCCAGGAATCCCTCGGAATGCTTACGGCTAGAGCCCGCGACCTATCTGCCGAGATGTGAACCAACACGGTGGTGTCAGATCTTTGTGACCCGCCGTAGGCAGCCAACGTGCCGTAACCATCGCCTTGGCCTTCGCGTGTATCTGAACCCATTATGAGAATGCTGATTGGCTTAGGCACGCCTGAGTCGTCCGCTTGGCCACCTTGAGAGCCGTCTGCCGAAGTCACCCCCGAACCAGAATCGATGCGCGAAATGAGCGAATCGACACCGGCGGCGAAGGCAGTCAAGACCAAGATGGCAAGAGAAGTAACGAGAGCGACTAATTTCAAGCCGCGTCGCGCCGTGCGAGCGCGCTTTCGCGCAGGTATCGTCATTTCGTCCCGTTCCTTCCCCCGGGGGTATCAATGAAAAATATTTGGCGCCCTGCTGCCGTGGTGCTCACGGTCAGTTGCGTAGCGCTAGCCCCTGTGGTTGAGGCCCCAACGAATTGGTGGCGTCCAAAAGCTGCCACTCCGAAGACAGATGTGTTTTCAATGGCGATTGCCGGGGTAAGCCAAGAAGAACTTTTGCGCACCCCGCCCCTTCCTGAGCCACATGTTCACGACTCGACCGAGCCCACCCCTGTTGCCTCGCGCGGGGCAAATTTTGGTTTAGGCGCCCAAGCCGAGCTTGCGACCGAGCCCACCATATTGACTGAGCGCCTGCACACCGAGCCTTTCGACTTGGTGGCGGTCACTTGGCAAGGCGAACGAGCCGCCACTGACCGCGTGCACGTTCGAGTCAAAGAAGACGGCGCTTGGACGGGGTGGTATGCACTCGAAGATTCCGAATCTCATTCACCTGACCCAGATTCGGTCGAGGGTCGAAACTCGAACGCCGTTTCAGAGCCCCTCATGGTTGCAAACGCAGAGGGCGTGCAAGTGCGCATCGATGCCAGCGACACATCGCTAGTTCAAGACCCGCAGGTCGTACTCGTTTCAGCAGACCAGGGACTTATTGACTCTTCAATAGGTGCTGGCGTCATTAGTTCGGCTCAAGCCGTTGGTCTGCCGACGGTGGTTGGTCGCAGTGAGTGGGGGGCAGACGAATCTAAACGAAAGAACGACATAGAGACCGGGACAACTTTGCGTGCAGCCTTCGTCCATCACACGGCCACTACCAACAATTACTCACCAGAAGAAGCGCCAAGTCAGGTTCGGGCGCTCTATCGCTATTTCACCGATGTTCGTGGCTACTCGGACATGGGTTATAACTTCGTAGTCGACCGATTTGGTCGTGTTTATGAGGGGCGGTTGGGCAGTCTCTCTAGCCCAGTCGTGGGTGCACATACATATGGTTTTAATCGTGAGACTTTTGCGATAGCGGCATTAGGTGATTTTCAAAAGTACCGACTTCAACCCGGTGAAGCCGAGTTGATGATCGAATCGATTTCTTCTGTGCTAGCTAGCCGGTTAGCGACTTATAACCGCGACCCACAAGGCCTTGTGACGCTGATGTCGAGTCAACCCACCAATGCACCGGGGGCAGCCACGACTGCAAGTGTGACGACACCTGTGATTTCGGGACACCGTGATGTTCTAAAGACCGCTTGCCCGGGCACCCATCTCGCTGAGTTGCTACCACTGATTCGAGAGAGAGCTGCTGCGAAGTTGGGTGCAGCAATCTTTGACCCGATTGCTGAGCCGAACATCTTCGACTTCGGTGGCGCTGGCACGACGTATCGAACGAGGTCGAACCAACCAACGACGTGGAACTTACAAATCATCAACAACTGCGGCGAGGTCGTGCGTTCGATCGCAGGGGGTCAAGCACAGGCTGGCCCTCTTGACATTGCGTGGGACGGTCGCGACGGCGCGGGTGCCCCCGTCCCGCCTGGTCGTTATCAAATGGTGCTAAGCGGCGCGGGTGCCACGGGGCCTTTCGTTAGCGGCTCGGTTCTTGTGCAAGTGAATTCGGTTGCTGGTGCCCCGGCTGACCCGTGCCCACCGCCAACTGCCGAAGTGCCGGTGGCATTCGACTTACGTGGTTCGGGGTTCGGTCACGGCGTCGGCATGTCGCAATACGGGGCACTAGGCCAAGCGCGAGCCGGCGCCACATCGGCTGCGATATTGGCGCATTACTACCCGGGTGCGGT
>Ga0194129_10010164_pt1 | contig 10314 bp, 11 predicted proteins | sample TA2KigCa35mmetaG_FD_150862 | JGI IMG/M metagenome (GOLD analysis project Ga0194129, IMG submission 150862) | Freshwater microbial communities from Lake Tanganyika, Tanzania - TA2015038 Kigoma Deep Cast 35m | ecosystem: Environmental > Aquatic > Freshwater > Lake | place: Tanzania: Lake...
AGGCTCTGGGATCACAGCGCCATCATCACGAAGGTCTCTGTCGCCTGTGCACTGCGCGGCGAAAGTTCCAGCGCGATGGCGAATGATGTGAGTGACATCCTGGAACGACAGGCCGCTAAGCCTAAACGTAAAGCCTAGACACTCCATCGGAGCAGGTAGCGTCCTGCCACCAAAAACATCCTCAAGATTCTTTGAGAGCTCTGAGGGCGTGGCCTCTTCTGGCGCAATATTCGGAAGATCTGCCCAGGTGGCCTTGACAAAGTGCCAGGCGACATTCCACGCCTGTTGCCGCGTGGGCGCATCGACAAGCTCGACCTTCAGTGCGTCGAGTGCATTCTGGTACTCTGTCTTCACAGGACGACCAAACTTAAGTTCCATTGGAAGGACAATTGGTTCAAGATTCTTATTAATAGGCATATCTGCTCCTCAAGTGCTAAGTTATTATAGGGTCGTCTGGCGCCTTTTACACAGGAATTAGACGATTAGGTCGACAATTTCCTCTGCCGTGAGACCTTGAAAGTCAACCCTTGACAGTGTTTCAGAGTTTACAAGAGCGTCATTATATGGCAGAGCCGGCACGACGGTTCGCACGCCATGTGAAGAAAATTCAGTTGCATGTTTGGGTGAGTCATCGATCACTCTGACGACCTTGTTTGCGATAAAATATTGCTGCTCACTCAGCCAGCGATATTTTTCAGGACTGAAATCGATGGCATCGCATGGCACGTTGTTCTTGTTGACCCAGGCAAATGTATCATAGAAGCTATCTAAATTTTCCGCTGGTCGTGCGGTGAGTATTTGAATCCAATAGCCTCGGTCCTTCAAGATCCTCATTGCTCCCACGACATTGTCATTTGTCTGGAGCTCTAGCATCTGCCCGGATCGAAGGAACTGCTTGAAGACGACCTCAGGATTGAGTCCCGCAGATAGGATGCCGCGCGTGTTGTAGTATTCGCGCAGATTCGGATCAATCTCAATGCCATGAGTCTCAGCGAGGTAACTGTCGAAATGAGATCTAAATTTTGCAATGACATCGTCACAGTCAAAGACGACCACATCTTGTCCTTGCCACTTTGAGGACTCGAGTCTGTGCCGCGTGTGAAGAAACTCATTCTTCGCGTCGCATGCTTTGACGAAGCGCTCGGGATCGATGTTCCAGAGATTGAGAATCGCCAGCGTATATCTGAAGAGATCTACTGTCTTATAGAGCATTCGTGCGTGATCAATATCATGCTGCGTCTTGACGTGCGACTTGAAGTTAACGGACGCAACGATATCAGACACAGATGTGTGCGCACAAAGGGCGAGCTGCCTTAGTGCCTCCTCACGCTCCTTGTCAGAGAGCTTCTCCGAATCGTAAAACAGACTGGAAAATTTGCGCTGCTCAAGCAGCCCAGATGTGAGGGTGGTAAACTTAGAGTCAGACAAATGTTTTCTCCTGCGACTTTTTAGTAGCCGCTCTTGATTCGGTTGACGTTTGTCTCGCCCTTCTTCATGAAGGTATCAAAAAATTCTTCTTTTGAGATGCCAGAGTAGACCACAATGCCCAGGAGGTAGTGCATTGCGTCGCACAGCTCCTCCTTGTAGGACTCTCTATCGAACTCCTCGACAATTGTCGCGCGGTGCTTCTTACTGTTCTTCAGTAGATGGTTTGCCTCGAAGAGCTCATGCATGCACTCATGTGTGAGCGACTTGAGAAACTGCTGATTCTGCTTCGTCTTAAGATCGAGTGGAAATGTCGGATGACCTCTGTTCTCATGCAGCAGCTGATTAAACTCTGCCTGCTGGTCGTACATCTCGTCAAAACGGTCTTTCATCTGAACCTCAGTTAAAAATTGTCTCAGACGAAGGAGTCGCTGGGCTGGCCTCTTGCATCATCTTCTCAATACTGCGATTAAATGAGTCTAGGAACTGCTGCGTCGGCACAAGCTTGTCGTCGGAGACAGCAAATGTTGCCGTCCTCAAATTGTCGACGATGTCAGTTCCTGTTATAATTGCTACCTGCAGCAGCTTTGCAATTGCACCAATTGCATCATCAGAGAGCTTTAAATTATCCATATCACCTCACTTTTGAACTTGTGGAACCCAATGGGTTGTTCTTCCGTCCCCGGTCTCTGTCCTTATGACAGGATTACCTAACGGGTCTTGTTTTTTATTATAGACGCGCAGGGAGAATGTGTACACACCCAAGTCGCCATCCATGCTCCTGTAGTCTCTTACAGTTGTGCCGCCTGCAGCATAACTCTCTCTGAGAATGTCTTTGATAGATCGATTGAGCTTTGCTGCCTCTGCATCGCTAATCGATCGAACAGCCCGCATGGGAGAGATCGCAGCGCGATACAGAGCCTCTGCCTTGACATAGTTTCCCACGCCGGCGATGACCGATTGATCCATGAGAGCGCTCGTGATCTCCCAGTCCGGATGCCTTCGAAGTCTATCGACAAAGACATCATCAGTAACGTCTTCAGACAGCATGTCAGGACCTAGCTTGGACAACTTCTTCTGGAATGACGCTTTGCCTCGCTCAAAAGCGAGAGTTCCAAAGTTGCGAGTGTCCTCAAAGTAGACCTGTGACCCGTCGTCAAAGTCGAATGCGACTCGAGCATGACTCCCCTGTTTTTTCGACCAATGCCCGGTCATCCCGAGTGTGTTGAATAAAAAATTACCGTCAGAAAGTATCCAGTACAAAAACTTGCCGTGCACACCTGTTCCGACGATCTTAAGGGGCAAGCGCGACACAAATGAGTCGAGGCCCGCAATAGGCTTCTTCGTGTACCTACCTGAAAGAACTCTCACGCCTGTGAGGGTCTTCTCCGTAATTACTCTCGCGAGATCGTCTCCAAAGCGACGCACCTCAGGTCCTTCTGGCATACTTCCTCCTGGTCTTTAATGTATCATCACCGTCGCTGGTTGCACCGTACGACCACCCAGGACCATCCGGCCACGTCCAGTCTATTCGACACGGTCCTAGACCGCAGCTCTCGCAAGTTTGACCATCACTAATGTCACCTGCTGATACTTCCCATCTCTGAATTTTGTGTCCCCAGCCGCACTGTGTGCAATTTAGCCAGCCGATATCTGAATTTTTAACCCCCATGAGATGCCCCCGTTCCTAGCATGTCTCTTCGCAGCCAGTCGACGTACTTGTTGAGTGCGTGATCATTCGGCTGGACGCCCGCCCAATTGCCCTGACAAAAAATCTGCCAGCAATCGTCTGCGTATTTGCCGCATCCGTGCAGGTCCTTTACACGCCGCCAACCTCCTGCCTGATATTCAACAGAGAACCGCCGTAAGGTCGCAGAGCGTTTCTTCTGCATGCCCAATGGTTTGATCATATCTTGCAATTCGATGTCTTCTGCAGCCCCCAGAGACTGGGGATTTGGGTATTTTTTAAATAGCTCATAGATCACACCGTCAACCTGGCGTCGGGTTGTCAGATTTAGCAGGAGACATGCGACGAGAATTTTCCACTCATTCGGCCAGAGATCCTCTTGTATAAGACCAATAGGGGATCTCGGAGGAGACCAGCCCTCAGGAGGTTGAGGTCTTTGTGAGCTTTTTAGATAGATCTCTGAGATCTTCCGTGTACATTTGGCGCCCTGTCGTCGACTCAACTTTCTTGAGCTCCTTCTGCTTCTTAAGCTTTGTGGACACAAGCTCCTTCACCTTCTCCTGAGTGAGACTGTGAATAGGCATATTAAGCAAGTAGTTATAACCGCCTTCGTGTTGTTCAATTAGTAGATCCTTGAGATCAGACTCTATCTCTAGCCTTTTCCGGCCACTAATGACTAGTTGTTCCGTTAGAATCGCATTAATAAACTTGCAGCGATTCTCAATGACTGAGAGGTCTGTGCTCAGCTTCTCGATCATCCTCAGACGACGAAGATCATAGAATCTTAGACGAAAATCGACAAAGTATGAGACAATATCCTCGACTGTCTCAAATATCTTGAGGCTGCCTGTCTCGTCGAGCGTAGTAAAGTTCTCTGTCTCACGCTCGGACATTTTTAACAAGTCTGCCAGCTTGTTCTTCTGAATAAGCTCCTGCAGTCTTACTCTGTTAAACTTGACCACGTAGTGCGGCGCTGTGGCAGAATGATCGTCATATGAAGAGATCAGTCCTTTGTTGACAAGGGCATCCAGGTGTGCCTCATATTTCTCGTATGTCCAGGAGGGCGGCAGCTCTGTGACCTCAACAGTTGAGGTATTCTTAATGTCAAATTTGCCATGAAGAATCCAAGACTTTTTTGTTCCAGCGACGAGATCAATATTGCCGGCGTAACCGTTAATCCAAGGCTTGAGCATCGGACACTTGTTGCCCGAGAGTACTTCGAGGCATGCATTGATGAGGTCTACCGGGTGACGATTAAGAATGTTCGTGGCGAAACCTACGGCAATGCCGCTTCCACCGTTTAGAAGGACTGTGGGTAAAATTGGAAGAAAATACTTGGGCTCAATCTCAACGCCCTCTTCAGTTTGGCTCTCGACAAGATCGAAGTCTTGGTAGAGAAGTCTGAAGTTGTCGTTGAACTTCACACCCACGTATCTTGGCGCGCCGGCCTCAGGCGATCGAAGCGATCCAAACTGTCCAATGCCCTGGAAAATCGACATTGAGTTCTTGAACTCTTGTGTCATGCCGATGATCGTTCCATCGAGCGATCCGTGGTGAAACATTGTTTGTGACGCAGCAAGACCGCCTAGCTGAAAAACCTTCATGGGCTTCTCGGCGCCTGTCTTCCAGACAGTGTTGGCTGTGTGAGCAATCTTGCGCTGTGATGGCTTAAAGCCATCAATCACGCTCGGTATCGCTCGATGTCGAACGACGTACTTTGCGTAGTCGCAGAGCTCATTGTCAAAAAAGTCATCGACTGTCCTGACTGCAAAATTATTGCTTGACATTTAAGAACCTCACTGGAACATACTGTTCGATTCTAACGCTTCTTCGACGGGAATTGCACTTGGGTCGTCGTCTTCGACGCCTAGAATCTTTTTCTTTCTAATTGCAGGATCTCCGCCAAACCAGGCGTAGAGCGACGTCTTGAGATTGTTCCCTGAAGTGAGCGCAAACATTCTTGGATTCTGAATTATCTCGCAGTATTCATCATCCTCCAGCGCGGCCAGTCCCTTCTTGTAGGCGATGTCCCAAGTGCTGGCATCTTTCTGTGAGGTCATCCAGTCCTCGAGCTCGCGCGCCGTGTAAAAAGAGAGGACAGTCTTACCCTTCTTGGCGACGACAAGCGGCGTAATGACACGCAGGAGTCGCTTCTGCTCGAGGAGCTCAGGCCAAAAAGTCCCAAAGAAGTTGACTAGCAGTCCTGCAATCGAATCACCGTCCGGATCTGCATCTGAGTAGATAAGAATCTTCCCGTAGCGGAGGTCAGATGGAGGCTCACCCATCTTGAGTCCCATTGCTGTGAGGATGTCCTTCACCTCAGCGTTCTGGATTATTTTTGACGCCGGCATTTCTGTGACGTTTAGGAACTTACCTCGAAGTGGAAATGCTCCGTGAACCTGTGGATCTCTGTACTTTCGAAATGCAGAGCTGGCAGAATTTCCCTCAAAAAGGGCAAGAGTGCACTTCTCTCTATCGCGCCCTTTAGCGTCAATAAGCTTCAGGACCTTGTCTCTAGAGACTTGCTTATTTAGCTCACGAAGCATTTTGCGCTCATCAGCCAGCGCCTTCTGCTGTGCCCAGTCCAAAATATTTTGGATGATCTCAGAATCATAGAGCGCCTTCAGTGTCTTCTCGCTGACCTCGTGCTTAGATCCAAAGTCACGTGGGTCAGTTATTAGCTTCTCTTTCGTCTGTGAAGAGAAGGCAGAGTTGACAATGTCTGCTCGAACGAAAACGAAGAGGTGGTTCTTGATTTCAGCAGGACGCAGTGTAAGCTTGTGCTTCTTCTCTAGACGGCGCCTAATAAACTCGACGATCTGCGAAGTGATCATGTCGACATGTGTGCCACCATCACGTGTCTCGACGCCGTTGACAAATGACACCTGCTGCATGCTGCCATTTGATCCACCTATTCCGATAGACCAGCGTGCCGAAGACTCATTTAGCGTGGTGTCAGTGTACAGGCGGCAGTAATCTGCAAATGTGTCAAACTTAAAGCATTCGCCGTTAAATATGACTGAAAGTTTGGGGTTACATGCAGCAAGATCTGCACACCGCTTGCGCATTAAACCTACATGGTCATCGTCGATTCGATCGAGGCCAAAACGACCTAGATCAGGTCTGTAGGTAATTCTTGTAAAACCTTTGCGAGACTTTTCAATAATTGGAGATGACCTCTCTCGCATATTGCTGGAGAAGGTCTGCACAAACTTATTCTTGCCATCGCATGTCTCGACTCTGAACTCGAGTGAAAATATGTTCGTCAGAGTAGCACCGACACCATTGGTGCCTGCCGTCAGTCGCTCTTCGGAGTCATCAAAGTTAGAACCTGCCTTGAGATTTGAGAAAATAATTTCCGGGACATACTCATTGTGCTCTGCATGCCTCACAACAGGAATTCCTCCGTTGTCCTCGACGGAGATTTTTCCTTCATCCTGATTAACGCGCACCTCGATCGAACTGAGCTTCGATCCTGCACGGCGGTGCTCGTCGGCAGCATTGCTCACGATTTCATCAAATATCTTGAGAAATGCGGGATTAACATTCGCCTGTCTCTTTGCGAATCTGGCGTCCTCGTCTAGAAGAAAAACTTCTTCCTCACGTGTCTTCGTCGAACCACAGTACATGCCGGGTCGAAGAAGCACGTGGCTAATGTCGTCAAGCTTTTTGTACTTTTGCTCAATTGACTTCACGGGACGGCCTCCAGATCTCTTACTCTATTATAGACAAGTTGGTCACAATTTACACGTGACTACGCGCTTGTTTAAACGAGTCTATCTAATAAGTCTCTTTGGTCTGGCGCCAGTTTCGCGCTGTCTAACAGAAATTTTTCGGACATCAGTTGGTGCTTCATGATGCTCGACGATGTCTCGCAATATTTGCTCGTCAATCTTTCCGTGTCCTGTCTGGTGCAAGTAGACTTCAAGAAGCCTGACTCTCATGTCAATATTACCTTGAGACTCTCCCCAGATCCAGACATAAGACTCCTTAATTGAACGAATCTTCTTCTGTATTTTTTCAATTCTTTCGTCATATGCCATAATGAGCTTTTGAGGTTCAACAAAATCTTCAACAGGTATCATGAGTTCAGATGCTATTAGAACTAGATCGCAGAGATCATCGTCGTCATAGGCAGCGGCAGCGCGCCTAAAAAGATTTTCTTTTCTTTCACGTTCAGCAGGACTAGTTTCTCCTGCAAGACGATCGGGGTGAGTTAGTAGAGCAATTTTTCTATGAAGGTTTTTTAGAGAGGAATCTTTTGTTTCATCTTCGGCGATCTCGCTCAATTTGGCCTCGCGTGCTTTTCTTTCTGCCTCTTCGATGTTTCTAGACAGAACAACTGAATCTTGACAGGCTCTTATATTACCAGAAGCAATCCTAATGACACGCTGAAAGTCTTGTTCGTATACGCTTGATATTAGCTCGTGGTCGCTCAAATCTTGAGTGGCTGCTTGAATCTTTCTCGCATAGGACGTTAGACGGATACCAATGACTTTATTTAAAGGTTTTTTGCTCACTTTGTGCCTTACGCGATATTAAGACTTCTTCCTTGACTTTCCGCTTCTCTTTGGTGCTTTTGGTGGCGACTCTGACTCTTTTGGCGTCGTAGTTTCTTCAATAATTTTTTGAGCATTGCGAATATTTCGTATCGATTCTGGCCGCCGCCCTGGTTTTCTGCGATCTTCTGGGTCGAGCTCACCTGTCAAGATCTTCTCTTTGAGTGCCTCTATTCTTGTCTTTTCCTCTTCCAGCTTTGCTAGTTCGTCTATCTTACTGGATGCTGCCTGCGCTATTAGCTGCTGACCCATTCTAAACGCAACTTGGACTTGCTCCGCGTATTGAGCGGCTTCGACGTCCTTCTTAATTTGAATAATTCCCAACACTATTTCAGATATGCCAATTTTAAGATCATCCATTGACAAAACTTTTGTGATGAGATTATCTAGTTTTGGCAAAATATTTCCGCCTAGTGTGTTTAGCACAGAGGACTTTGACTGTGCTCTCTTCGTCTCTTCTTCGGTTGCTTTTATAAGCTCCAGAAATTCCTCGTGCAGTTCTTTCACAAATCCTCCTTTGAAAATAAAAAAGCCTCGGAGATAAATATCTCCGAGGCCCAAAAAGCTCATCTAGTGAGCTGAGCTATATTGCCTATTAGACGGTGACCTTCTTGACAACGACGACGTCGTCGGCAACGAGGCCGAAGGCAAACTTGTAGTTGGCACCCTCGAGGCCGTCGATCGAGTAGTCGGCACCAGCAGCAACAGCGCCGTCAACGATCGCACCCGAGAGAAGCAGGTTGCCGTTGACGTACACGTCAAGGTGCTGCGCCAGGGCGCCACCGTGTGCGGCGGAACCGATCGCAACCGACGTATTCGCAGCAACACCAGACGCAACAATGTGCTGCACCTTAGAGAAGGTCGAACCTGCTGTGAGGTCGAATGCGCTGCCAGCATCGGACATAAAGAAAGGCCTGTCATTCTTGACGTAGAAAGCGCCGTAACCGCTAGAAGGTGTTGCCGGGTCAACACCCTGGTCCTTTGCCATCACGATCGTCTCGGCGTACAGCTTGTTCTTTGAGACTAGCGAGCCGCTGGGAACTGTTACTGAAAGGGCTCCGTCGTGAATGGCATGCTCAATAACGCCCTTTGTGGCGCCGGCGCCAAAGGTCATCTTCGCGCCGCTGCGAGCCCACATGTTATTCCAGGCATTTCCATCCTTGCCGAGGTCGTGGATCTCACCAGCTTTAGGCTGGATGGGTGCATCGATGAAGACATCGCCGCCGGCAGGATCGATCACGACATCGCCTGCAGCGACGATGTTCATGTCCGAAGCTGTGACGTACATGTAGTTGGAGGCGCCGCCGAGCTCAAGCTTTTCGGCGCGGAAGGATACGAGGGTCATGTCGGCGAGTGAGGTCACCAGACCGCCCTCTACGTCCTTGCGACCAACACCCCACACGTCATTGGCAACGCGGCCGAAGACGAGTGACTCATTGGCAACCGAAGAACCCGAGAGGATTGCGATACCGCCGTTGGAGTTCGAAGAGACAGAGTTTGCACCGAAGAGAACGACGGGGTCCTCAACGAGCAGATTCTGTGTATCGAGCGTGGTGGTTGTGCCCTGGACGGTCAGGTTACCTGTGACCACAACGTCTCCGGAGAAGTTACCGTCGACAGCGACTAGGTCACCCGAGAAGGTCGCATCTACTGCCGAGATGTCACCCGAGAGAGTGGCGTCAACTGCAGCGATATTGCCTGAGAAGGTACCATCAACGGCAGCAAGGTCGCCTGACAGGTTAGCATTGACTGCGGCGAGGTCAGCCGACAGTGTCGCACCAACGGCCGAGATGTTGCTTGAGAATGTACCGCTGACAGCAGCGAGGTCACCCGAGAGAGTGGCGTCAACAGCAGCGAGGTCACCCGAGAGGGTGGCGTCAACTGCTGAAAGGTCGCCCGAGAGGATTGCATTGACTGCGGCGAGGTCAGCCGACAGTGTCGCACCAACGGCCGAGATGTTGCTTGAGAATGTACCGCTGACAGCAGCGAGGTTACCCGAGAGAGTGGCATTGACCGCGGCAAGATCGGCTGACAGTGTCGCGCCGGCTGCCGAGATGTTGCTTGAGAATGTACCGCTGACAGCAGCGAGGTCACCCGAGAGAGTGGCGTCAACTGCTGAGAGGTTGCCCGAGAGGGTGGCGTCAACTGCTGAGATGTCGCCCGAGAAGGTGGCGTCAACTGCTGAGATGTCGCCCGAGAGGGTGGCGTTCACGGCAGAGAGGTCACCTGAGAGGCTGGCGTTCACGGCAGAGATATCATTTAAGAATGTACCGCTGGCGAATGTTCCCGCATCTCTCTCACTGAAAGAGTCTGCGCCGTGAATGCGCTTAATAGCCGATGCCATGTGAGAAAGAATGGCGCTGAGGTCGCCGGCGACGATTGAGTTAGAGGCGATTGCAGACTCGCTATCTCGAATCGTTCCTGCTTCGGAACCGATCGATCCGGTCATCTGAGCCAATCTTAGCTTTGTAGTAAATGACATATAGTCTCCTATGTTAGTGTTTGACAAGTACTTGACAAAACATGACTAATGACTATATGACGATTCGCGGTGCGAAAACTCGCCCTTGCGGGCTCAGTTTTAAGTATGCACGAATTTGTAAAATATTTTTATTTTATTTTTTTTTTTTTTTTGATCAGGAG
>Ga0194129_10010165_pt1 | contig 10313 bp, 8 predicted proteins | sample TA2KigCa35mmetaG_FD_150862 | JGI IMG/M metagenome (GOLD analysis project Ga0194129, IMG submission 150862) | Freshwater microbial communities from Lake Tanganyika, Tanzania - TA2015038 Kigoma Deep Cast 35m | ecosystem: Environmental > Aquatic > Freshwater > Lake | place: Tanzania: Lake...
TGACCATAATTTTCTTGAACAAAATGATCCAACTGCATGAACAATGTTGATTCGATGACTGGAAAGCTCTTCTTGTAATAGGAACATGATTCGTTTTCACCAATTTTGATTGCAAACGAATTGTATATACTTTTTTTTCTTTTCGTTATCATTTGATAATTTACTGCTGCTGACTTAACCCTAACCATTTTGAATAAAGCTGGCATATTCATGCTATCCAACCGAAAAATGAGGTTTCTCGTTTCAACTTCTTTATTCCTTTGACTTTGTTCAACTGTTTGCTTCCTTAGTTTATATTGCTGTGAATTTTCTAACCAATTGCGTGTGTCTTTTTCATCATGCAAAACACCTTCTTGAGCAATCTTCAAAAAACTGTATAACAAATCGTAATTGAACAGTACATATACAAACAAGACAGTAAATGGATAGTAGTTATTGTTATCGACAGAGAACTTTGGATCCACTTTCTGTTGGGTTTCGTGCAATATGGGTCTCTTAAAATCTTTGTCACAATAATACTTGAAAACATGTTCAATATTTGTTTTGATTAGTTTTGTGCTACAAAGAGGACCCACGAAAGTTGTTTTGACCGTCTCTAATCCAAGTGCTTTATTCTGTAAATTATAATACCTTCGTATATCAAAAAATTTTAACAAACCTCCATTGAAAGTTTCCGAAATTTCTTGTCCACTTAAAGTTTCCAAAACCGACCACAGCCAATATTCAAATTCAGGATATTGACGTGAGGTTTTAAATTTGCCGTAGGGGCCAGAATTATAGTACTTTCGGAAATAATCTACACAAATGTTGCGCAACGTATCTTTCAGATCTTTTCTTTGAATCGTTTCGTTGTCAACTTTTGACTTAAAAAAATCTTTGACTTCTTGAATAGGTTTTGAAAATTTTTGAAATAAATCTGCTTTATGCTTTTGTTCGTCAACTTGAACAGTTAGTTGTGAATTTCGCCAATATTGAGTCCAATAAGCTTTTTTCATGCCTGTCTCCCCGTTCCAACTGTTGATTGGGTGCTCACCTACCATCTTTACACTACCACCTATACTGTCAGGCAAATATCCTAGAAAAAAATACAGCATTATTTCTTTTTGTTCAGATTGATTATCTTTGTTTTCGATTAACCAAGTGATTGTTTTGTCTATTTGTAACAGAGCACAATCTTTGTAAGTTTCTGGATTCAAGTCTAACTCCTGTATATCCAATTCCGCAGTCTTTTCCAATTCTTGTTTCTGTTTAAGTTGTGCTTCGTTTAACTTGTCATTAGCCGTGAGTAGTAACCATGTGCACGTTGTAATTTCTGTGGTCTCGTATTTTTCAATTTCTGTGTCTAATAATTTTTGAAGCTTGGTTTTGTAAACTTTTTGTTGTGGCATCCTTTCTGCTTGGAAATTGGCAAATTTTGCTTGTCGTTGTGCTTGTGCTTCCCGTTGTTGTTTCATACGTCGATCCTCTGCCATCAATTGTTCCCGTCGTTCCCGTTGTTCGTTTTTTTGAGAAGGTACCTGTTGCCATTCAGGAATCGCAGGCATCTCTAGGTTGTTTTTTTGTGCATAACGTTTTAAAGCTGTTAATCTATCGCGATCACGGTCCAAATCTTCTAATAATTGATTTTGTTGATCTATATCATCACCATCTGGCTCTTGTTTGGTTAATATGTTATAATCTTTTTTAGCTTGAAATTCTGCCATCAATTCTTTTCTTCGCATCTGTTCTACTTGTGACAAGTGTTCTTGCTTCAATAATCTGTCTAATTCTTGTTCTGGTGTTTCATCTTCATCCTCATCCTCCCAAGACTTATGTTGCGGTGCGGGAAATTGCGGTGCGGGAGTATTTGACATAACAGTCTTGGCGTAAATAGTGGTTATGAGATAAATACACAAAAACGCAAAGTAACTGAAGCATGCGCAGGAAGCGTTGTGTAGCACGATGACAGCGTTAACAGTAAATGCAGAAAAGCAACAGAAAACAGGGGATTTGCAGCCATTACAATCGCAGCACGAAATCTGTGCGTTTGCAAGCATGGTTGTGGCGAGTCTGCCGTTTCCACCGCTGCCTGTACTTGTGCTGCAGGGAGAAGACGGCGAGTACGGCATGGCGTCTAGTTACGACCTGCTGCAGACAGCCATTCAAAATGCGCAGCTTGGCATTCGATTGCAGGGACTTGACGACGCAACGCTGGCTCAGAGCAAGGCTGCTGTGCTGCATGAGCTTCAGCGGGACATGGCGGCGCTGGTGGCGTCGAGCTTTTGTGCGGATTTTCCCGACTGGCAGGCATACCAAATCTACTGCGGCGCTTTCCGAGAGTATCTGCTGAAGCACTACGCCACAAGTACGCAAGACCTGCGCTTTTATCCGCTTGACGCCGTGGGCCCGGACTCTGTGCTCATGCAGCAGGGCGCTTCGCACTGGAAGGCTAGTCGGGTTTTGTGTGGGGAGTCGAATTATCAAAGCTGTTTCATGACATACACACAAATGCTGCGCTGCTACGCTGATGATCTTGCGAGTTTGCCGGAAGCAGAGCTTTGAAGCTGAATATTTCAAGCTGAAAACTACAAACGCTGGTAAAGAGAGTGGATCAAACTTTCTGCCAGTTTCAATGTCCAAGACACAGCGGCACATGCACAAGCAAAAATCTCTCCAGCAAACAAAAAAAGCAAAACGTACGGCGACATATGCAAGCAGTCTGGCGGCAAATGACTAAACATGATAGGAAAAACACACATAGCTACTCTGCTACAAGCACGCACAACAGCGTTTCCTAACAGAAGTTTGCTGTGTTGTTCAGCTGCGCGTACATAGCAGAAAAAAAAATAACAGCTACAGAACTGCAAGATGAAGCATGCGTTTTCGGCAGACACTGTGTTCATGTCTATAGCTCTTATAAGCAGCAGGTATGAGCTAAGCATCAAGAGCATTTCAGAAATAAAGGAATTTGTGAGTAGTCTGTCTTGCACACTCATAAACGCAGAAGGGCCCAAGAGCACAAGGGCCACGAGTATTTGGCACACAAACACATGAATTGTTGAAGCATATACGTCAGCAGAGCTACGTGCTGAAGTTGCTGTTTGCTGCCAGCATTTAAGAACATCGTATGCAAGTATGAACGCTTTCCAATACCAGGGAAGTGTGTGCAAAATAAACATGTTAAGTGTGTCATATATCTAAGCACAACACATCTTGCAAATTTTAAATGTTTTTTTTTTTACTTATTTTTATTGTCGCATCATTACTCTACGAGAGCATAAATTCCGTATACCACCCAAAAAAGCATTCGATTACCCATCGCCAGCCCTGGTCAATCCATGACGAGAACCAAAAACGCAGACGGTAAAATATCAACACAGCGTAGTAACACGTTTCAAGATTTTTTGCAAAGCACGAATTGCTGTTTTGGTTATGCTTTGCCACCACTTCTGCCATTATCTTCTTTTGGGCATCAGGGTTTGCCGCTGAGGTCAATTTTTGGATTTGCTCGTCCAATTGTTTATTTGCGTCTGCAGCTTCTGTTTTTCTGCTCAAAACTTGATGCCTCCAAAATGCACTCACGATCAAGACGTCAATGATCCCTGTAACAAACAAAAGAAAAACAGGCTTATCAGTGCACGCTCCAGGCAGAATTTGATAGCAAATTAAGGTCATTTCGCTCTGTGAGTCTTGCAGCGTAAATTGCAAATCAGTCATGAAATTTTTCTTCATAACTGGAGCGTTCAAAAAAGGCGTATGTGGAACAGGGCAGAAGTATTTTGGAAGCAGCATATTGCACCCTATTTGCTTGAGCTTGTTTGACAAGGTTTCCTGACCAGACTTGAAGTATACCTGTACACTCTCGACAACAAACCATACGAGCAAAAAGCTGAATGTTGTTCCTGAGTCCAAGTTGCCATGCGTTGCCAATACAATTGTTACAAAGCACAAATGCACAAAAATGCTTTTGAAGCACTCTGACAAAACGCTGAATAGACTTTCCAAATGTATTTTGGAGTTTGACTGCATGTAGTTGAACACCAGCACCAGAAAACCTATTATCATGAGCACAGGTACGTCGGGCTTTATGCTCGCTAGCAACGCTATGAAAGACGGATAAGCAACCGACAATTTGTTTGCACATTCGCTCTGTACGTTCGGGTCTGCTGACAAACACAGCAGGTTGGGCATAATTGTTGTAAACAACAGCGAAACGTAAATTGAAATTGCTACATAGTCAGTGTATGTGAGCATTTTCTTGGGGTTGGCAAAATACCATGACAGGAAATGCCAGGCACTATATACAAAGAAAGCTCCCTGAAGCAGAAAAGATGGGTTTTGTGTGACATCGACATACATCGAATTGACCGTCTTCATTTTTTCACAGTGCAGCTTCTGCAAACACAATATGAAAAAGGCTTGTGTGTCTCCATAAAATGTGTTAATGTAGCCCAAGAGCAACCTTGCGCAGGTCCTTACGAACTCCCACGTACACAAACCAATTGGTAGTCCGCCAACTATGCATTTCCAACCAAATTGAACATTCATAAGGTAGGTGTACCCTGTGTACACGCATTGGCACATGACACCACATAAATGTTCAAGCCTAAAAGCTCGCAGCATATCACTGTTCATGATGCTAGATTACTGACATTCATGCATCATTAATATGCAAAATGATTTTTTCCGTCTGCAAATTTCCAAAGCCTTCCAAACAAGTGCAATCACTGGCGTGGGTGCTGGCATGTGCAGATGTACTGTTTGGGGGACATTGCGAGCGTATGCCTTGGGAGCAGAAAAAGCCTTCTCCACACGCTACACAAGCTTCGTCATACCAAAAAAACCCTTCTGCACAAATACACTCTTGTATTGTTTTGGCCCCAATTGCTGAGGAGCTGTGAGGAGGGCAAGAAATCTTTGCGTCGAACCCTGGGCAAAAATTGTTGGCAGCGCACACGACACACGTATTGGAGTCATGCCTCTCAAAACCTGGCAAGCACCAGCATGCGCCACTGTCTATTGAGGCCACACGCGAGGACATATTTGCAGGACAAAGCTCACAAGTAGAGTCGCCGTATGTTTTGTAAGTTCCCGGAGCACAAGGAGCGCAAAAATCTTCATGTTCTTTTTGATATCCTGCGGTACATTGACAAAAAGAAGCTGGAGATTTACTTACAGAGTTGACTGGGCAAGGCATACAAATGCTTTCTGTGAGATCATTGCTATAAAAGTTGTCGGCACATGATAAACATTTGTTCTCGGTGCTATTCCACATATACCCGTCATCACACACACACACGTTGTCAGTGTTTGAAATTGCCAAATTTCTGTGTGCATGCTCGGGACAAGCTACACAGGAATTATTGCCGATAAACGATTTGTACGCAGTTGACAAGCAGACAACACATGCATTGTCATGAGGCATGAAACCCTTATCGCACATGCAGTCTGACAATGCTGTTGCGCCCTCAAAGCTGGTCATGTGCGTAGGACAGGTAGAGCAAGCATCAAAGCCAGCCTCTGTCTTGTATGAACCTGCTACACACATGACACAGGATGCCCCAAGCCAAGTCCAGCCTTTGGGACAAGTGCACAAGTTGTTATGAGCTACAAGCGGCGCAGGGCACACAGAAACACGACCTGCAAAGTCTGATAAATCAAGGTCCTGAGCCAGCACCATGTACGTCATGTTTTCTGCTTCTGCCGAAACAAGAACAAAAAGACTAACAAAAAGACTAACAAAAAGACTAACAAAAAGACTTCCAATAGCAAGACCCCGCATGCTTTGTCATCGGTTTATATGCAATTGAGCGAAGTACGCAATAATATTTTTTTAACTTTTTTATTATCAACGTCGTCTGCTGCACGCAGACTGCTCACTAATTTTTACTGGTTGGCAATAAACTCTTGGATAAGCGTGTGAAGCTTTTCCAAAGACTCTTTGATCTCTGGATCTTGCGCCAATTCCACCTGACGCTCTGATGATGACAGTGACTGCGCAAATGCATCCATGTTCATGGACTCACCGGCCTGTGCACTCTGTTTCTTTTGCAGCTTTTGTTGCCATTCCCTGAATGCTCCGAGAACAGCACACATAGCATAGTGTGGCGGCTTGAACCAAAGTCCCCCTTTCCAAAATGACAAATTGTCATATTTTTGGCATTCAGCGCTACAGTAGTTGACAGTTCTACAGCGGGCGCACCGCTGTGTTGATTGCATTTCTTTCCCGCAACCAAAGCACGTGATTTTCCTTGCTTCTGTCTGATACTGCGTGCTTGTAGCTATGAAGTTCAAATATTCTAATATCAAAGATAGCGCATCATCATCATCTCTGGCTGCCTTGTTTTTCTCCCAAAAGTCATAGAGGAGAGCCAAAAAAAGCGTTGCGTACGAGCTTTCGTTCTCAGTACACCTGGTGTTTGCACTCACTTGACGAAGTACTGTTTCTGCTTGTTTCAACCGTGGTTCCCAGTCGCTTTTCTTGTCCTGTGCAACACCCTCGCGTAGCGAAACTTTTTTGCGCATTCGTGCAATCAAAACCAGATGACATGCCAGCCACAAATTGCTTTTGTCTGAATATTGTTCAGCTGACTGTGGAGCTGGCGCAAATTCTAGCTTCATAATAGTTTTCATGGCAGCTGTGTGGTAGGCAGTTTCTCGCAACACCAACTCTTGTGTCTCTATCTCTGTTTGCGGAGCTTTGAGCATTTTGTGCATGCATCGTGCTTGTCTCAACAAAATCATGATGTAAAGCTGATCAAGTTGACGGCGGAGGAAGGGATATTCGTAGTGCAATTCTTGCTTGTGCGCCTCGATGTAACGCTTGAGAGATTTTGATTTCTCTTGCGCGCGGTCATATGCATCATGGTAACATTCCTGGGCATGAAAAACAACCGCGATGTCTATTTCGACGGCAAGAAATAAACCCAACACCGAGAGATAATGCAGCCCGCGCTTGTGACCGTCGTGATGAACTTCGCCGCATAAAACCATGGCATCCTTGAAGTTTCTGCTCTGCATGTGCACCTGTGCAGTCTTAAACTTGCAGTACACCTGGCCATCCAAAGCCTTTTTTTGGTCCACATGCGACAGGTTTTGTAATGCTTCTGTCATGTTCTGCAAATATTTGGCTGCCTGCGAAAATTCGTTCACTTTCAAGCAAGCGTCTGCAGACAAATACCATGTCTTGGGCAGCATAGACAAGTAAGTGTCTCGGGAAAGCTCCTTGAGAGATGTGTCCAACTGTATCAACAGAGGAATTACATATTGCTTTGTGTAACGCTTGGTGTCCGAAACAAGATTTGCTTGCTCCAGCATGATCATTATAATTTTCATGCTGGAGGACACTACAATTTTCAGCGAACGATTTTTGTTTTTCTCGGGTTCGAAGACTTTGTAGTGCGTGGCAGCGTCATAAGCGCGCAAAAAGAATTTGAGTGCGTCTTGATATTGCATGGTCTTACGCTGAGATTCAGCAAGCATATACCAAATTTCTGTAGCTACGCAAAGTAAGGGCAAATTTGTGCGCTTGTAGCACGAAAGAGATGCTTTCACTATTGCAGCTTTCCTGGCACATATCTCAGCAAATTGCTGTGCCGAAAAAAGACCAACGAGCTCCTTGAACAGCGAATCGTAAACAGTGTCATCCTGCTGGTACATCGCTGCCCAACCTTCTTCGTCTTTGAAAGTAGCTGCCACTTTCTCCAAATTTTGCATTCTTTCTGCTGTTGCTTCTGGAGTAAGTCGCAGATCGTCTACTTCGACCAGTAGCGTTGGAGGTTTGACCGAGCCCCGTGCGGCTGGACCCTCGACTGCCAGACGCAGCTCGCGAAGAAGGTGCTCAGCCTTCTCTTTTTCTGCAGCTGCTTCTGCCGGTGTTTTGCACTTTTTCTTGTGCTCTTTCCAATGCTGAACTTGACATTCCTTGCTACAGTATGGCTGTATTTTGCACTTTGCACACCACAAAATTTTTGCGTTCGACACCTTGAGGCCGCAACAAGAACAACTCGACGACGACATTGTTATGCTTACTACCTTGCAACAATCTTATATACTGTTTCGGAGGCGTGAGACAGCAGCAAACCAATACATTACTCAAAGTAATCTGAAAGGTCTGCAAGCATCAACCAGTTCCACGCTACGGGCACAATCTGCATAGCCAGCACAATGCACAAAAATGCCATTGCCATTGCCCGGACCTCCCGTGCGCTTTGCATGCTGAAAATTCGCCTGAGCTTTTAGGGAACTGGTACTAAATTTTACCAACACGTGATGAGTTTTTTTTAAGTTTGTGAATTTTGCATAAAAGCAACTCGGCGCATGGCAGACGTGCTAACTCTGCCGTCTGGGCTGCACATGGGCAAGACGGTAGACGAGGTTTGGGCAGAGGACGCGCAGTACGTTTGGTTTTTGAGCCAGCGCGGGCTGACGTTTGCGCAGAAATTGCGCTACAAGGACTTTTTCGAGTCGTGTCCGGCAGCGGTGCAGCGGGCTAAAGAACTCACGGAGGGCCTCAGCATGCCCGTAGCGAGGCTGCATCAGATGCCCAGCAGTACGTTTCAGCCCAATGGCTGGCGAGGATGGTAAATTCTTTATTAAAGACTGTTGTTGCATGGCAAACCAATATTTCGTCGTCCATGGCGGCGCGCGCAAAAATTTCATCAGCAAGGGCCAATTCGACTGGGCGGGGCTCGAAAACGAGAACCCAGACATGCCAAGAAAGATCTTGAGCTTTGCCGGTGCCCGGCTCAAACGCACGCGGGACGATCAGCGCCACTTGCCGGAAGAGTTGCTGCCACAGGGCATGCCCGAGTCTGATTTTAGACCCAGGATGGTTGACGTCATTGAGGGGACATCAACAAAGACATGCAAGACAAGATCCTGGGCTTCGCTTGTGCCCGGCTCAAACGCACGCGGGACGATCAGCGCCACTTGCCGGAAGAGTTGCTGCCACAGGGCATGCCCGAGTCTGATGATCCTCGCTCGTTTAGACCCAGAATGGTTGACGTCATTGAAACATTGAATTTGGAGCGACCCAGGCACAACATCCTTAGCCACGGTCCGCATGAAAAAATGACAGTGACGTTCAGCTCCTGCGTGGACAGGGACTGGTGGGGCTTTAACAAGTACACAGAGTTGGGCTGGCCACTCGACAGAGACACAATATGCAATGCCATGGACTTCAAAGAGACTGTGACTGATGTGATCAAGATTAGATTGGTACCCAAACATGGTCCAAGATACTCAGAGCCTGCACTCGACCACGAGTGGTACATTGATGTCGTGCGGCAAGGGGAAGACGGCGAAGACACTGTGAGAATTGGTGTGAAAAACCCTCAAAGAAATATCGACTATTTAGTTTACGAGTATGAGGGGTTCTGGCAGTTTGAGCGCAGACTGTTACAAATTTTGCATCTGCGCCTTGAAATTTTGGACGACGGGGTGACCGAATTTAGTGTGGTGTGATCGCGCTAAGTTTCCAAAAATCACTGCATTTGCGCATGCAAACTTTCCAAAAGTTGCTGTTCGCTCAAGTGCTCGTGAGGGAGCGGGGTAAAAATTCTGCCAGAAATCGGAGCAGTAATAAACTCTGCAGCCAGTTTGCACAGATTCTGTTCTATATCCTGCAACATGTCCATTGCGCGCTCTCGCACTTGCTCAACGTCGCCCTGCAGATTTTTTAACACTGCTTGATGCTCTTCGCACATCGAGATTCTTTTCAAAACTGCTTCTATGACGTTGTCCTTGCAACTTGTCATGATAACTCTAAGAGCCTGTGCGTTTCTTCAGGTACATTTTCTTTTTGTTGCTTTTTGAAACCGAGCGGTATTTGCGATAAACTCTGAACTTCCCGCGTTTGCTGCACAAAACCAATGGGCATCTGTCTTGTAATTGCCTGGGGCGTGCATTTTCTTTGCTGTAGTATGCGATAAAGCGCGCTCGGCGTTATCATTCGCGACATGTTTCTTTCCGCGTCAAGCATGCCGCTATCGCATAGTAAATCAAACACAAGTTTGCTGCAAAACGTTCTTTTTCCCAGCAGTCCAAAACTGCTCTTGACCTGCACATGCCTGCGTGCAAGCTCATGCGCAGCCTCTACAGCAGAGGCATCCGCACGCACAACAACACCTGTGTAAAAATCCGGGTCAAAAGGCCGTGCACGCAACGTCACTAATCCGTGCATTACAATTGAGCACGCCTCCCCGTTTGGAAACTGAAGCTCCACGTGGCAGAATGGCGGGTCGAGGCCTGCCACGATCTTGTTAATAACATTCAGCCCTGTGACCTTGTCCTTCGCAGGGCTGTAAAACCACGCCGTGCACGCCGCGGACATG
>Ga0194129_10010167_pt1 | contig 10309 bp, 11 predicted proteins | sample TA2KigCa35mmetaG_FD_150862 | JGI IMG/M metagenome (GOLD analysis project Ga0194129, IMG submission 150862) | Freshwater microbial communities from Lake Tanganyika, Tanzania - TA2015038 Kigoma Deep Cast 35m | ecosystem: Environmental > Aquatic > Freshwater > Lake | place: Tanzania: Lake...
CCTTGCGAATCGAGGTCTCTAGTTCGCTCACGCCTTGTCTTCTCGGCCTACGTATTCGTCTAGAACGTCTCGAAGCTCGTCTTTAACGAAGTCTCGTGTAGCTACCTCGCCAATTTGTGTGCGCATATCGGCTATCTCGCGCGCGGTGTAGTCAATGTCGGCAAGTATCTGGTCAGTTCGGGCGCGATCTTGTTCTAACGTCACCCGGTCACGGTCAGCCTGACGGTTTTGCGCAAGCAAAATTAATGGCGCGGCATATGAAGCCTGCAAACTCAGCATCAAAATCAGCACCAAGAAAGGCCATGGATCAAAACGCAAGTTCTCAGGTGCTGCGATGTTCCAAATGATCCAGGCGGCAACGAACACCGTCATCCAAGAAATGAATCGCCAAGACCCGATGAACCTCGCTATGCGTTCTGAGAGCTTGCCCCAGTTCTCGGCGTCGTAGCTTGGCGCAACTGGCCTGCGCCTTGCGCGCGGTTGATCGAGCCCAGAACCAATGAACGGATCACTCATGACACAGCCATTCGTTCACGCCACTTCTCAGGCAACATGTGATCGATCAAGTCATCAACCGTGACCGCACCAAGTAGACGCTGGCTTTCATCTACCACTGGTAGCGCCACCAAGTTGTAAGTAGCAAACAAGCGCGTGAGTTCTGGCAACGCAGTTTCAGGGCGGACGGGGGCTAACTCAGTGTCCAAAACCGAAGAAACCTTCTCACTCGGGCGCTCTCGCAATAGCCGCTGAATGTGTGCCACGCCTAGGAACATGCCAGTCGGTGTCTCAAGTGGCGAGCGCACGACATAAACCTGACTTGCCAACGCGGGTGAAAGATCAGGGTTTCTTACTGCAGCTAAAGCTTCAGCCACCGATGCGTTTGGCGTCAATGTGACAGGCTCGGTCGTCATCAAACCACCGGCGGTGTAGTCGTCATAGGTAAGCAATCGACGCAAATCATCGGCTTCGTCGGGCTCCATCAAGTCAAGAAACTGCTTTGCCTGGTCGGGGGGTAGTTCGCTCAACAAATCCGCGGCGTCGTCTGGTTGCATCTGTTCGATTACTTCGGCTGCGCGCTCAGATTCGAGTGCTGCCACGACCAAAACTCGGTCTTCTTCGTTCATTTCCTCGAGCACGTCAGCAATTCGCTCATCATCGAGTTGGCGAATCGTCGAAACCTGACGTTCGATCGGCAAATCTTGTAGCGCGTTGACCACGTCTGCTGGGCGAAGATCCTCGATTTGAGTCAGAACCTGGTCTTTGGTAGCACCGTCTTGGGTAGTCGAGAGCCCATCGGCCTGTGACCAACTAACCATGAATCGCTCACCACGTAAACGCAGTGGCCCGGTGCTTCGTTGCACGAAAAGTTGCGTAACGCGCCAGTCGCGACTGGCTTTTTCGAAATCCATGCCGGCGTCCAAAATCGTTACTTCTTCGTTCGAGCCCTGAAGTCTTACGCGGCGCTTGAAAAGCTGGGCGATAACTAGCGTTTCGTCATCGCGTTGCGCGAAGCGTCGAAGGTTCATCACCCCGGTCGTAATTACTTGGCTTGCACTTAGTGATGTCGCACGCCCAATAGGTAAAAAGACCTGACGCTTCGGCGGTACTTCGACGACGAAACCAACCGCGCGCGGCGAATTTCGATCGGCACGAAGCCTGATGATCACATCTTTGACTTTGCCGACTTGGTCGCCATAAGGGTCAAAGACCCCTACATCGGCTAGTCGTGCAATGAAAACTCGAGCGGACATAAGCGCAGGTTACCGTCGCCCACGATGAGTAATTCCGCAATCATTCGTCCGCAGCCAAGCGTTGTGGTGCTGCTGTCAATCGCGCTGATTGGCATCTCTGCATCAGGCCCACTGATTGCGCTGACGACTGCACCTGCGTTGGCAATCGCATTTTGGCGATGCTTCTTGGGCACCGCGTTCACCGTCCCGTTTGCTCTTAAAGGTCTTCGGGCAGAAGTTGGACGGGTGACACCTCGAGTTCGTTGGCTCGCACTTGGCGCAGGGGTATTGCTGGGTTTGCACTTTGCGACGTGGATCCCAAGTTTGCGCTTTACCAGTGTGGCGTCATCAATTGCACTTATTGCGACACAGCCTGTTTGGGCTGCCTTGATTGCGAGATTTCGTGGTGCTTATGTGCCGCGAAGAACCTGGGTGGGTATAGGCATCGCACTCATTGGCGTGGTGGTTCTTACTGGGGTGGATTTCAGTCTTGACCCGCGAGCACTCATTGGTGACGCCCTTGCTTTAGCCGGCGCGATTTTCGCTGCTGCTTACGTCACTGCTGGGCAAGAAGTTCGAGCCAGCGTTAGCACTCGCACTTACACGGTTTTGGCTTACGGTTCAGCCGCCCTCACCTTGTTAGTCGTAGTTGGTTTGACGAGAACGCCACTTTCTGGCTGGTCGCTTCGAGACTGGGGTTTGATTTTGTTGCTAACTTTGGTGGCACAGATCTTGGGTCACACACTGATAAATGTCGCCTTGAAAAGGACTTCAGCAACTGTCACAAGCTTTGCAATTTTGTTTGAGTTACCGGGTTCGATCATTTTTGCGGCGATTTTGTTAGGGCAAGTGCCCGCTTGGTCTTTGGTGCCGGCTTTGGTTTTGTTGTTCATCGGCTTGCTAGTGGTGATTAGTGGCTCACGGGGTAACCAGCCGGTCGAAGAGAGCCCGATTTGAGCGAGAAATCTCGCCCCACGGTGCTTGGGCGACTTTGTTCACTCTATGAATCTGTGGCAATTAGAACCGAAGTAGTTGGTGCTGAGAATCTGCCACGTCAAGGCCCTGCAGTGATCATTGCGAATCACACTTCGATGGTTGACCCGATCATGTTGCTGGGGCTTTTAGGTCGCTTAGGTTTGCACGCAGGCCCAAAACTTAGATTCGTTGCCAGCGAAATCGTTTTCAACTCGAAATTGACTCGGGGTTTGGTGCAAGGTGCCGGGATGATCCCGGCGGGTTTTCGCCGCGCCTCACCTGAATCGGTTAGACCCGTTTTGACAGCACTTGAGCGAGACGAAATGGTGTTGCTTTACCCAGAAGGTGATGTGCAATCAACCAGTGACGGTGCGCCTCGAAAATTTCGCCCAGGTATTGCTTGGGTGCTTGAAAAGATTGCGGTACCGGTTATTCCCCTCGCGCATCATGATGCGCGCGTAGTTAGCGATGGGCGAGTGCCTCAGGTTGCATTGCGCGGGGCGACTGCAATCGTGCGAAGGCCGCGCTGGGCTGTGGTAATCGGCCAACCCATTCAACCGAGTGAATGGGCACCTGCTGAGCGCGAACGCATATTGACGGTTCTTAGCGAGCGATTAACGCAAGTTTGGCAACAGGCAAGAGACCTTGCCAATAAATCTGCTAGCTAACACCCCACCGATTCAGATACTCAGCCAACATTGGCGTGGTGCTCAACCCGTCCAACTCACTTAGCAAAAACCAGCCAACTTCAGATGCGTCATCACCTGCTACTGGCTCAGTAGGTGAGCTGTTAGTTATCACGGCACGAAAATCTTCGATGTCCCAAGTGTCGCCATTACCGCCGGCCAACTTGATTACCCCAAGTGATTCACCTATTTCAACGACTAGGCCGGTTTCTTCTTTGACTTCTCTCGCGCAAGCAACTTGTGGGCTTTCACCGAGCTGGATCTGACCGCCCGGCAGTGACCAATGGTCTTGGTACGGGGGCTGGGCGCGACGAACCAAAAGCACCGCACCGTCGTCACGAGTTACTAATGCGCCAACCCCTCTCACGTGCTTTCGGCAATCTCGATAAGAATTCGCGTTGTCACGTGCGGTTGTTCTAGTGCTGGGTGGTGACCGGCCTTTTCAATGAGGTGAAACTCTGCACCAATTGCTTTGGCCATCGCGCGCTGGGTCGAAACCGGCCACGCGTCATCGTTTTCGCCCGTGACTACATGAACTGAGCCGAGTTGTTCGCGCTTTTGCGTGAGGGTGGGTAAGAAATCCAGATCAGAGGTCAAGGTGACGGCCTTTGCTCGCATCGCGTGAGGGTTGTTACTTACCCATCTGTTGCGAAACATTTCAGTCGTGTCGACGTTGGGTTGGGGTGCGCCATTGCTTGCATCCATTGCTGACTTCATTTGCCATATTTCGGATAACGAAGTCTGTGGCAGCAGAGGGATCACCAGCGGAATAGCCCCTTGGTGATTAGGCGGCAACGCCCCGGGCCCTGAACACAAGAGAGTCACGCTTGAAAACTCGTTGCCTTCGGTTAAATGTTGATTGATTACTAGGCCACCGAATGAGTGCCCCACAGCATGGGGGGTGAGGCCAAATTTTTCTTTTGCCCAATTAGCGACGGCTTTAAGTGCCTTTGCTAAGTGCGTTAGCGAGTAGGTGCTCTCATCGTTTGGGCCTTTAGATTCGAATTGGCCTGGTTGGTCATAGGCGAGAGTCGCCCAACCTTCTTCGGTTAATAGCTCTGTGAGTGCGATGAAGTCTTCTTTGGCACCAGTGAAACCCGGGATCAGCACAAACACGCCTTTGGTTGGTATTTCTTCAGGGGTCGTTACTCGAGCTGCGATTTTGAATTGATCGACTTCAATTTCTACCTTTTCTGAATGCGTTGGCCATTTTGTTGGCCGATTTGGCAGGGTGAACTCAGTTATCAATTTGAACGAGACCGTCGCACTCGTTTTCGCTCGCGTGGCCCACGTTGTACCCGTCCACTTACTTTGGTCGGGATATTCAGCCCCGCATAGATATGGTCACTACTTGAATAGGTCTCAATGGGTTCGCCAAAAGCTAGCCCCAACGTCTTGTTGATCATCTTCCACCGAGCCATATCAGGCCAATCAACGAAAGTCACTGCTGTGCCTGACGCCCCCGCGCGCCCGGTGCGCCCGATGCGGTGCAAGTAAGCCTTGTCATCGTCAGGGCACTCGTAGTTCACGACGTGAGTCACGTCATCAATATCGAGCCCCCGTGCTGCAACATCAGTAGCGATCAAGATGTCAACCGCGCCATCTCGAAATCGCTGCATGGACTTCTCTCGCGCACCCTGGCCCAAATCACCATGCAATGTGTCAACTTTGAACCCGCGCTCGGCTAAATCGTCGCAAATTCTTTGAGCGGAACGCTTCGTGCGCGTAAACACGATGGTTCGGCCGCGGCCGGTTGCCTGCAATATTCGGGCCAGCACTTCGATCTTGTCCATTTGGTGAGTGCGCCAGACGTGCTGTTCGATTGCGTCGACCAAACTTGAATCACCGGACGGGTCAACCGCGCGAATATGAGTGGGTTTGGTCATATAGCGCCTGGCCAAACTCACTATTGAGCCGGGCATTGTGGCCGAAAACAACATGGTCTGTCGGTTCGGGTTGACTTTTGAAATCAACTTTTCGACGTCGGGCAAGAAGCCCATGTCGAGCATTTCGTCAGCTTCGTCCAACACCAAGATTCGAACTTCGTCCAAGCGCAAGAAGCCTTGTGATTGCAGGTCGAGCAAGCGACCTGGTGTTCCCACCACGATCTCGACACCTTTGCGCAAACTTTCTATTTGGGGCTCGTAACCCCGTCCGCCATAAACCACTAGAACCCGCAAGTTTCGCCCAGCACTTGCGAGCTTCAAATCTTCTGAAACCTGCAGTGCTAACTCGCGAGTCGGCACGATCACCAACGCCTGCGGTTTGCCGTTCTTACTTGGGGCCTCTATGCGATCAATTAGTGGGATCCCGAAGCCCAGAGTCTTGCCCGTACCCGTCTTTGCTTGTCCGATGATGTCGCTGCCCTCGAGTGCGAGCGGCAATGTCATTTGCTGAATCGGAAAGGCTTGCGTGATGTTGGCCTTCGCAAGGGCTGCCACGGTTTCGGGGCGCACGCCAAGCTCAGAAAAAAGCGTGGAACTTGTCAGATTTAACTCCTCAATGGATTCGCAATTGTACGTGCCAAGTAGCCTCGTCGTATGCCAAACACCGTTGAGATACCGGTGAGCGCTCTTGAAAACGACGCTGCCTACCGAGCAGCCGTCATCGATTTGCTCGGTTTACTCGCTTACGGTGAGTTAGAAGCGTTTGAGCGATTGGCAGCAGATTCTGCTCTGGCACCGACCATCGATGACATGGGTGCGCTCGCGGGTCACGCAGCTGCTGAACAGCGTCACTATGAATTGCTTCGCAGTCGCATTGTCGAACTAGGCGCTGACCCAAGTGCTGCCATGGCCCCATTTGTTGCGCCAATAAATGAGTTTCACGCGAGAACGGTGCCGAGTGATTGGCTCGAGAGGTTAGTTAAGGCCGTCGTGGGCGACGGAATCGGCGCTGATTTCTATCGTGAAATCTCGCGATTCGTTGATGCCGATACTCGCGCGATTATTAATCAAGTTATGTCTGACACGGGACATAGTGATTACGCCATGGCCAAGGTGCGAGCAGCTGTGCAGGCTGACCCGGCCGTTGCCGGGCGGTTGGCTCTTTGGGCAAGGCGTCTGTTGGGCGAGGCCGTAACGCAGGCTCAGCACGTGATTGCAGAGCGCGAAAGTTTGGACGCGTTGTTCATGCCGAACGTGACCACCGAAGCCGCCGCCAGCGCCGCCACACTTGACCTGGCCGAGATCAAAAACGTAATCGAGCGATTGACGGACAAGCATTACCAGCGCATGTTCGCACTTGGCTTAGCGAAAACTAGCGAGCGGGCTTAGTTAGCCCCGAACCCCACTCGTCGCCCAGTGCTAGCGCCGATTTCTACAAATCCGATCTTGTCTGCCGGCACGATCACTTTCTTGCCTTTTTCATCTGTAAGTTCCAGCGGTTTGCCAGCTGTAAGAGCAGCATTAACTGCCCTGTCAATTTCTTCTTGAGTTGCTTCCATTTGCAGCACGATTTCGCGTGCACCTTCGGTGACGGCAATATGCACTTCGACTAATGGTTTTTCTTTTTCGGCCACTATTTCACTCCTTCGTTGGTCGCAGGGTGCGACATCGGGAAACTCGAGATTCCACGCCAAGTAAGTGCTGACACCAATCGCTTTGCCTCACTCTTGGGTATTGCTGACTTTGATTTAAACCATTGCCGTGCAGCGGTTTGTGCGCTGCCAATCAGGCCGCTACCGAGTAACAAAGCTTCGTCGGCAGAAAGACCAGTGTCTTCAGCAATCACCACCGCAATCAAGCGCCCGCACACATCGTTTGACTTCTCGATACGGGCACTAACCAGTGGCTCGGTTGTTAAGTCACCTTCGAAAATCAACTGATACGACCCACGATCTTCTTCGATGAAGTCAAAGTAGGCACCTACCGCCCTAGCAACGCGCTGCTTGTTCTCACTTGTTGAGGCCAGTGCTTGGGCTACTGCCTTCTCTAGCCCTACACAGCTTGATTCGAGAAGATCTAGGTAGAGGTCGAGTTTGCTGTCGAAGTGCTGGTAAACGACTGGTTTTGAAATGCCGGCTGATTCGGCGATATCTTCCATCGACGTGGCGTGGTAGCCGCGAGTGACGAAAGAGTTTCGGGCTGATTCCAAAATCAGGGCGCGTCTTTCGTCCCTGGAGATCTTGGTCACGACGGACATGAAGACCAAAGTCTAGCGGCCCGGTTATTGGGCTTCTTGATTTGTCGTTTAGGTCGTGATGCGGGGTAAATGATTTTGGTGAAGACTTATGCACCGAGTAAGGGGGTACCGCAATGGTTAGACCAACTTGGCCGGCTGAGACGGTGTCGCTAGAACGAGGCACCGTCGTCGTGCGTGTTAATCAGAATTCTTCTGCCGAAGCCGAACCCGCGTTGATGTTGCATGGCCTCGGCTCTTCTGGGCGTGCATGGGCTGGCCTCAAGGCTCAGCTAAATGATGAGCTTGACGTAGTCGCGCCCGACCTTGTCGGGTTTGGGCAAAGTTCGCCACCGCCTGACGGTGATTACACCCCTGCCGCACATGCTCGCGCGATGATCGAAGTTACCGAGGCGCGATTTGGCTCCCGTCCATTTCATTTATTCGGTAACTCAATGGGCGGACACATCGCCATGCGCATGGCTGCAATGCGACCCGACTTGATCAATTCGCTTACCTTGATCGCACCCGCTTTACCTGACCCGGTGCCTGCAAAGGGTGCTTGGTTGTTGCCGCTAATGGCCGCACCCAAGATGGGTGAGCAAATTTTTGCGGCCTACGTTGATTTGCCAACTGAGCAGCGCGTAAAGCAAACGATCGCACAGAACTTCGCGAGGCCAGAAGAGTTGGACGAGGCCTGGGTGCAAGAGCTAGCCATCGAGGTAGACGAGCGACGTAACCACCCCCACGAGGCTGACGCTTACGTCAAATCGCTTCGTGAGTTGCTCTTGACGTACGTTGATCGCAGCTCGACTAGGCCATGGGCGTTGGTCGAGCGAATCCAGGCCCCGACCTTGGTGATTTATGGCAAGCATGATCGATTGGTAAATGCTCGAGCGGCGGCTCGAGTGACCCGTGAATTCCCCAAGGCCAAAGTGGTGGTTTTGCCTGATGCCGCACATGTGCCGCACATGCAAACCCCTGACGTAATCGCAGACCTTTGGCGCCGCTTTCAAGTTGAAAGCCGTGCGGCGTCGCAGTCGGTAACCACCGTTTAGGTCGCTCACTTAACATTGGCCCAGTAGGGGCGAGTCGGTTGGGTGATCGCGGTGTTGCAAGCAATTGCAGCATCGAGGAAAGTCCGGGCTCTGCAGAGCAAGGTGGTGGGTAACACCCACTCGGGGCGACCCGCAGGAGGAGTGCCACAGAGAAATAGACCGCCAACAGAAATGTTGGTAAGGGTGAAACGGTGGTGTAAGAGACCACCAGTGGTCTAGGTGACTAGATCAGCTCGGTAAACCCCACCTAGAGCAAGGTCAAGAGATCGAAGCCCGCTTGTGAAAGCGCGCCACGATTGCGCAGGCGTTATCAGGGCTGCTCGCCCGAGTCTGCGGGTAGACCGCATGAGGTTGGTGGTGACACCAGCCCAAGATGGATGATCACCAAATCACTGACGTAAGTCAGTGAGGCACAGAACCCGGCTTACAGACCGACTCGCCCTTCATAAAGCGTGTTTGCGTTGGAGCCACCAGAAAGAAGCCCAGCCCGGCAAGATCGGTAACCAGAACGTAGCAATTCGATAAAGCAGCGCTGCAGAAATTGCGGTTGTCGAATCAAGGCCAACTGCGATCAACCCGGCAGCCAACGCAGCTTCGACCGCGCCGATTCCACCAGGTGTTGGTGCCGCTTGCCCAATAGTTGCGCCAGCTAAGTAAACGAACACAATCGCTAACCAAGATGCCTCGCCGCCAAACGCGAGCACTGCCGCAATCAATGCCATAGACCGCGTTGCGTTTAGCCCGATTGCACCGACTGCCCCCCAGGCAAAGCGCCAAGGCTGCTCACCAAGCAGTGCAAGCTGTGGGCCAATTTGGCTCACCACCGGTTTAGCACGCGCGACTATGCGTTTTCTAATCGGCGGCAGGCTCACAACACCTACTAACACGATGGCAACCACCAACACCGCAAACACCGCTTGCTCAGACGGATTAAACGAGAAATTCTGAGACGTGCCAGCTGCAACACCGACTGCGATCATCAAAGCAACGTGCACCACGAATGCCACCAACTGAGACGTAGCAATCGTCGCCCCAGCAACGGGCACCGAAAGTCCAGCCCGTTGCAAGAACCGCCCGTTGATCGCTACCGTGCCAAGAGTCGGCGGTGACAGCAACGCCGCAAAAGTGGTCGCAAATTGCGCAAGCAACGTCCTAAACCAAGAAAGCTTTTGCATGACGAAAGCCTTCAAAGTCAATGCGGCGAATGGGTAAGAGATGAAGGACGCGGCCAGCGCAACTAGAACCCAAGGAATGCTGGCTTGCCTAAAGATTTCAGCCAAGTTCAATGCAACTAACTGCGGCAGCACCACATAAGCGGCAACTACCGAAAGTGCCACCATGATCGCCGTCCGAGGCCGGATTCGCTGCAAGTTCACCTCTTGCACCTCGATTGAGGGCGCTGTCGCGGCGATTGCAGAGCGCAGTTGCGTAACAACCTCGCGCCGCCCCTTAGCTGCCTCTCTGGTGCCGCGGCTCATGGCGAGTAGTTGCATAACCCCGATAGTGGCTAGTAGCTCATCGCGTGAGAGCACCAGTTGGGCTGCCTTGACTACACGCGCTGGGTCTGACAAAAGTGCGAGAGTTACTAACAACTCGGCGTTATCTAATCGAACCGCTAAGGGGCTAGCTGCGATGGTGCCGTATTCCAAGCCGACTAAAACGATTTCGCCTTCAGAATTCTTGATTATGTGATCAGCACTTAGTGCGCGGTGCGCAATGTCAGAGTTATGAAGTTTCTGCA
>Ga0194129_10010171_pt1 | contig 10307 bp, 9 predicted proteins | sample TA2KigCa35mmetaG_FD_150862 | JGI IMG/M metagenome (GOLD analysis project Ga0194129, IMG submission 150862) | Freshwater microbial communities from Lake Tanganyika, Tanzania - TA2015038 Kigoma Deep Cast 35m | ecosystem: Environmental > Aquatic > Freshwater > Lake | place: Tanzania: Lake...
GCCAAGGTCGAGCTCTTGAGCCGATAGGCCGAGCACGCCCAAAAATGTTGCGAAGAGAATTGGTTTTAGTTTCATGTTTTTTCTCATTGGCCACCGCGGCTTGAGCCGAGGGGGACCTCTACGACCAGATTTTGTTGGATCTTGGCCACCTTGCGGGTCGTGATCGCCATGGCGATCGAAAACTGCTCGGCGGCGCGGCGGGCTTCGATTTGACTGGCCTGCCGCTTTTCGTTCCACTTCAAGCCCCCGAAAGTGCCTATGGATAACATGGCCGTGAGCGCGCCCCAGCGGACCCAAATCTGACGCGTGTTGCGGCGCGAGCGGGATTCCGCTTTGGCGACAATACGGTCGGCTAGACCTTTGGGTGCTTCCAGCGGCCTTAGGGCCGCGCGGAGTTGTTGCTCGAAATCTTGTTCGTCCATCATGCGTGCTTCCTCACTTCAGCCCGTTTCTCAAGCTTGCCGCGCAGCAATTTCATGGTTCGGTGTAAACGGCTTTTGACCGTCGCCACCGGCATGTCGAGTTGAGCGGCGATCTCTCGTGGCTCAAGCTCCTGCTGAAATCTCATGATGGTGAGCATTCTTGAGAGTGGCGGCAAGCTGGCCACCGATTCCCTCAACTGCGCCATCAACATCGGGTCCGACTCTTCAGCGTCCACCGCCGGTTCGGCGACCTGATCGAGGGCGGGACCACGGCGATACTTCAATCGGCGGATCTCGTCGATCGACCGGTTGGCTGCCGTGCGCCGCAACCAGTTGCGGGCGTGGTCTTCGCTTTCTATCGAGGCCAGATTCTCGTGCAAACTGAGAAACACTTCCTGGGTGAGATCCTCGGCCATTTCCCGTTGATTGAGAGCGCGCAGAGCAATGGAGAAAACCATGCTCTGGTTGCGCTCAACCAATGTTCGGAAGTCCGGCAAAGCACCCATCTGCTTACCTATACGCACGAGAAACCGGATCGAATGCAGTGATTAACTTTTTCCTTTGCCCAATTGTTCGACGATGCGGGTGGCTTCTTCGACCGCCCGGGCGAGAACACTGCGGATTTTGCCGTCTTCGAGCATGAGCAGGCCGCCGATAGTGCAGCCGGCGGGGGTGGTGACGTCGTCTCTCAGGGCTGCGGGATGGCGGCCCGTCTCCTGCACCATGCGGGCCGACCCGAGCATGGTTTGGGCGACCAGTTCCATGGCCAGATCGCGAGGAAGGCCGACACGGACGCCAGCATCGGCAAGGGATTCCATGACGAGATACATGTAGGCGGGACCGGAGCCGCTCAGGGCGGTGATGGCGTTGAAGTAGTGTTCTTCCACTTCGAGGGCCTTGCCGACGCTTGAGAAAATCTTGCGCGTCGCTTCAAGGTGTTCCTGTTTCGCCCAACGGCCTGCGCAATAGACTGTGACGCCGTGGCCGACCAGGCTCGGGGTGTTGGGCATAGCGCGGATGACAGCGTTCTCTGTCGAAAGGAAGGATTCGAGGCGATCGGTGGAGACGCCGGCAAGGACGCTGATGAGAAGGGTGTCTTTGCGGAGACCTGAGGCCTTGAGTTTTTCGGCGACCTTGGCAGCCTGGCCGGGCTTGACGGCGATCAGCAAGATGCCGGAATCGGCGATGAGCTCGTCATAATCACGCGCGGTAGTGATCCCCAGCTTCTGGACGACTTCTTCGCAGGTGCCTTCTGTTTTGGCTGTGCCCCAGGCCTGGCGGCGGGAAAGGAGACCATGGTCGAGCATGCCCTTTAAAAGGGCAGTGCCCATGACGCCCGCGCCGATGACGCCGAGGGTGCGACCGGGGCTGAGTAATTCATCGCTCATATCGCAATACTGACAGGAAATTTACCGCATGCGGGCGCGGATGACAGAATCGCCGAGTTCGAGGTGGTCGACGACATCCATTCCGGCGATCACACGACCGAGAGATGTGAAGTTTCCTTCGTTGTGTGGTTGGGGAGTGTTGCCGAGCGTGTAGCCGGGCGGGCCGGTGTCGAGCCCACGGGAAGCCCAACTCAGGTTGCCTCGTGTGAGAGGGTTCAGATTGACCTCGTCGCGGATCATATTGACGTCGCGAATACTGCGTTGCTGCGCAACGAAGTTGGGTACGAGGCGTCCGAACTCGGTGCCGTCGATCAGGCCGCGGCGGGTGAGTGTCACGAAATAGTCTGTGGCCAGCGGAGCATCGCCGGAGTAGAGTTCGAGTTCGATGCGGCCTTTTGATGTTTCCCAAATTGCCCTCGGTCTCTTACGCCCCAGGTAGTCGGGGAGAACATACTGACTGACGATGCGCTGGTAGTCCGCTTTGGATTTGACAGGCCGTGAAGGAATCATGCCTTTGACAATGGTTAGCTTGAGTGTGGCCTCGAGTTCTTTGCCGGCTTCGGGGGCAAACTTGTTCAGCACGGGCAGGATGGCGAGGCGCAGGGCTCTGGGTCTCGCACTGCTTGAGGCGGCGATCAATTTGGGGATGATGGTGGCTGTGCGCGTGGTGTATCGCGCCATGGCCTCGGCGGCGAAGGTGGAGAGCCAGGTGTCGGGGGAGTCGTCCGTGGCGAGGACAGCGTTGAAGGAATCGTCATCGTCGTAGGTGCCAAGAGCGCGGACCGCTTCGGCGCGGACGCGGCGGTCGGGATCTTTCAGCAACTCGCGTTCTCTTGCGGAGGAAGCCGTGGGGCCCATGAGTTTGCGGACGCCCCAGAAGCGAACCTCGGGATTCTTGTGAGCGCTGAGCTTGAGCAGGTGCGGAACGGTGTCGGGTGAATTGCGATTGCGAAAGGCCCACGCGACTCGCCATTGCATGTCCGGGACAGGAGAATCAATCCAGCGCAGGATGGGCGCAAGGTCGTTCTGATTGGGGATGCGGCCAAGCGATAGAAGTGCTTCGCCGATGACTTCAGTTCGGTTTGAAGTAAACAGTAAACTAGCGAGGGCTTCGGCTGAGGCGGGAGTCTGGATCTTGCCGAGGGAACGCGCTGCTTGTTGTGCAACTGCGGGATGGGGAGAATTCAACGTGGTCTGTAGCCAGAGGATGGAGGCTTCATCCTTGAGTTGGCCGGTAGCGAAAGTAAGGGCGGCGAGTACGGCGGGGTCTGATTCTCCTCTCGCGGCGTTGATGAGAGCGATGCCGCGAGGTTCTGCAATGCGACCGATCGCGATCGCGGCACGGCGGCGAAGCTCGAGATGACTCGATTGGAGCGCTGTTTTCAGCATTGGCTCATCGAAGCGGCGAGCGTCTTCCAGCATGAGCAGGTCGCTGATCTGATCGAGATGCTGAGGCGTGAGGGGCGCCTTTTGCACTGCGTTTGATGCCGCGATTGAAAGGCCGAGCAGGAGTAGGATTCGCAGCATCATATCAGTGTACGATTTTCATTGACAGTTTCAGCAAGTGGGCCTAGTATCGACCTTGTAAGCCTAAAGAGGGCTCTTTGATGACGAATCCTTCCACCCCAATCTAGAGCGCCGCTCTAGAGCCAAATCCCCAAACGAACCCAAATCTAAAACTTGTTTCTCTTGAAAGGAGATCCATCCCATGTGGATGATCATTCTGGCAAGCCTGGCAGGCGTGTGCCTGACCGGGGCAGCCATTGTGTGTCTTTTGTCGATTCATCGTATCGGTCCGAGCGAGGTAGGGCTGATCACCAAACGATTTTCCTCACGTAAGTTGGACAACGAAAACCTGATTGCGTTTGCCGGCGAGGCCGGCTATCAAGCTGAGTTGTTGATGCCTGGGCTGCGCTTCCGTCTGTGGCCCCTGTATGGCGTTGAAAAATTCCCGTGGGTGCAGATCCCTGCGGCACAGATCGGTGTGGTGTTGGCCCAGGTGGGCGAGCCATTGCCGGTTGGCGCCAAGAGCGCCGTTTACAAGCCTGCTTATGGGCAGTTCGCCGATCTCGATTTGTTTATCCGCGAAGGCGGACAGAAGGGTGTTCAGCGGCCCGTGTTGCCGCCTGGAACTACCTTGCCACTGCACCCTGTGGCCTTTCTGGTAGTGACGCGTGATACGACGTTTGGGCTGCCGGTAAACCCGGAGCTCAGTGCTGCTGGTGGGCCGATCATTCCGGCGAGTTTCGGCATGCGGCATGAAGACTTTGAAGTGATTCAGATCCGTCGTGGCAACGATGCTCGCGACATTGTGGGCATTGTAAATACTCTCGAAGGCAATCCACTGCCGAGCGGAGACATCTCCAGCCGGTTGAACGGCTTTGCCGATGTGATCGAGATGGAAGAGACCGGGTCTTCCGACCAGGACATTATCGAGGTGCTGCTGGGCGCCAAGAACGACCTGCATAACAACTACCAGGACTTCCAGGCGTTTCTCGATAACGGCGGCAGGATCGGGTTGCAGCATGACCCACTGCTCTATGGTGCATACACGCTGAATCCGTTTCTGGTTCGCGTGGAATTGGTGCCGATGCTGGTGATCGAGCAAGGCCAGGTGGCGGTGATCAAAAGCTACGTGGGCTTGCCGCCTCGCGATACTTCTGGTTCCGAATTCAAGTTCGGCACACTCGTTCGTCCCGGACACCGTGGCATCTGGCAGGAGCCTCTGCGGACGGGCAAGTACCCGATCAATCCGTATTGCTACAAGGCTGAGATTGTTCCGACGGCGATTCTGACGTTGAACTGGGCTGAGCGTATTTCTGCGGCGCATCATCTCGATGCAAAGCTTGAAACGATCACGGCCAAGAGCGCCGAGGGTTTTGTGTTCCGCATCGATCTGCAAGTACAAATCCACGTGCCGGATACTCGGGCTCCGCGGGTGATCTCGACGGTGGGTACGATCAACAACCTTGTGGACGAAGTGCTTCAGGCGGCGGTGGGCAACCACTTCCGTGACACTCTGCAATCAATGCCGGCGATCAGCTTTATCGAGAAGCGGCGCGAGGTTCAGATGGAGGCCTTCGAACGGATTGCCGAATTGCTGTCGATTTACTTTGTGGAGACCAAGGGCGTCTACATCCAGGACGTGCTGTTTCCGCAAGACCTGGTAAAGGTGTTGACCGAGCGCGAGATCGCCAAGCAGGAAATCGCGACGTTCGAGCAGCAGCGGCAGGCTCAGGATCAGCGGATCCGCATGGAGCAGGCTCGCGGCACTGCTGATATGCAGGCAGAGCTGGCGAAGTCTGCCGTAGGTGTGACGATCAAGACCAATCAGGCCAGCGCGCGCCGGGCCGAGGGCGAAGGCGAAAGCTATTACATCGAGCAGACGGGTAAGGCGAAAGGCGCTGAAGTGCGTGCTGTGGGCTTGGCGAAGGCTGAAGCCTATGACGCGCAGGTGAAGAGCTTTGGCGCCAACGCCACTGCATTTGTCAATGCGATCGATGCGCTGTCGAAGAGCGGCAATCGCTTTGTGCCGGAGATTCTGGTTTCCGGATCGGGCGGTGGCGCGTTTGATGGTCTAGCGGCGACGCTGATGAAGTTTCTCGGCGAACGCAAGGCGAGTTAAGGCTTGGGCTTGAGTTCCAGCGCGGGGTAGTAGTCGGTTGTGGTGCGCTGGAACTTCTCCATCCATTTCTTGCCGGCGTCAGGTGAGAAGCTCCAATCCTGACGGTGGTAGTTCCAACTGTCGGGATTGAGTTGTTGCGCTTGTTGCCACCATTTGCGGGCCAGCTCCGGCTGGCCTTTTTCATGCAACGCAACAGCAAGTTTGAAGCAGGCTTCGGCTTGTTGCTCGTTGGGGCTGCGGTCTTTGAGGCGGCGTTTGTAATCGTCGTCGGTAAGGACGAATTTGCTCTGGTTGCCTTTGGCGATCCAGTCGCGGAGGGCGTTGATGTAGGCGGTGCCCTGGGTGCGGATGACTTTTCCGGCGACCTGGAGTTCCTGATCTTTTGGGGCCGCGGTTTCAGGCGGTCTCGCGACGCGGCCGGTTTCGTCGATCCAGACGCCGGAGGGGACGTTGATCAATTGATAGGCGGAGCTGATGGTGTGCGCGGTGTCGATGATGGTTGTGTAGGTGGCCTTGGCGGCGTCGTACCACTTGCCTGCGGCTCTCTCACCGCCGGTGTCCTGAGCGGCAGCGATGAGTTCGAATCCTTTGGGCTTCAGTTCTTCGTAAATGGTCTGCCAGACCGGCAGATCAAGACGGCATCCTCACCAGGAGGCCCAGGTGAGCAGGAGTACTTTGCGGCCGCGGAAATCCTTGAGTTGGACTTGAGTACCTTTGCGGTCCTTAACGCTGAAGTCTGGGGCCTGGCGCGATTCGAGGTAGCTGGCGCGGAGCAGGGAAATGGGGCCAAAACTCCAGAGATCGCCTTCGCGGACTTGAGCCTGCTGGAGCTTGGTGGCAAAAGCAGTGAGATTGATCGTGCTGCCATTGCGGAGAGACTTGTTGAGAGGGATGCAGACGTCACCGCGGCAGGCACCTTGGGGTTTGACTTCGAAGCCGTTGATCGCGGGGAGGTCTTTCGATTGAATCCAGAGTTCGGTGGATTCGACGCGAGTATTGTTGAGAGCGATTTCGTGATCGTCGCTGAGGATCGTTGTTTTGGGAGGTGTAGCGGCGAGCAGGCTGGTGCCTGCAAGCAAAATTTGGCGACGGTCGAGCATGACCAATTGTAGCTAGGTGGAACTGGACTGGGTTTTGCTCGCCATGACGGCAAGTTCGTCACAGCGATTGTTGTCGGGGTGGTCGGCGTGACCCTTCACCCACTTCCAGGTCGCCTCGTGGCGGTTGACCTGGTGGTCGAGTTGTTCCCAGAGGTCTTGGTTCTTCACGGGCTGTTTGCTGGCCGTTCGCCAATTGTTGCGCTTCCAGCCATGGATCCATTCGGTAATGCCCTTGCGGACGTATTCCGAATCCGTGACGATGGTGACCACGCAGCGTTCCTTGAGCAGCTTCAGGCCTTCAACGGCTGCCTGAAGTTCCATGCGGTTGTTGGTGGTCTGCGCCTCACAGCCCCATAGCTCTTTCTTGTGCTGGCCGTATTTCAGAATTGCTGCCCAGCCTCCGGGGCCGGGGTTGCCAGAGCAGGCCCCGTCGGTGATCAATTCGACCTGCTTCATGCCGCGACGGTTTCCTGCTCGACTTCGCGCTCGAAGAACTCGTCAACCGCTGAGATGATTTCGCGCGGGGCGTTGTGCTTGTAGATGCCGGCGCGGAGGTGGGCGCCGTTGCGGACACCATGAGTGAAGTAGCTGGTGAACTGCTTCATCTTGCCGACAGCCTCGGGCCAATTCGTTTCTTAGCATCGTGAGAAGTAGCGCTTCATGATGGCGTGCCGGTCGACGTGGCTGGGCTGCCAGTACGAACCGGTTTCGAGATACTCGTGGATCTGGCGGAAGATCCAGGGGTTGTAGCTGGCGGCACGGCCGATCATGACCGCATCGCAATTGGTCTGCTCGATCATGCGGACGGCGTCCTCTGGAGTAACGATGTCGCCGTTGCCGATGACAGGGATCTTGACGGCCGCCTTGAGCTCGGCGATGTGGGTCCAGTTGGCTTTGCCGGAGTAGCCTTGTTCGCGGGTGCGCGGATGGAGGGCGATGGCGGCGATGCCGAGATCTTCGGCGATTTTACCCATCTGGAGGTAGACGAGTTCATTGTCGTTCCAGCCGGAGCGGAACTTCATGGTGAGGGGAATCTTGATCGCGGACTTGACGGCTTTGAGGATGTCGACGATGAGCGGGAGGTCGCGGAGGCAGCCAGAACCTCCGTTGCAACGAACAACCTTTTTGACGGGGCAGCCGAAATTGATATCGACGAAATCGAAGCCAAGATCTTCGCAGTGGCGGGCGGCGTCGGCCATGACGGCAGGGTCTGAGCCGAAGAGCTGGGAGGAGATGGGGTGTTCTTCAGGTTCAAAGCAGAGGTAGCGTTTTTCGGTCTTGGACGGCTTTTTTGCGCGGACGCTGGCAACCACTCCATGGCTGGAGGTGAATTCGGTCATGATCAGCCCGCAACCACCCTGGTCTCGAATCAGGCGGCGGAATACCGTATCGGTGACGCCGGCCATGGGGGCCAAAACGGTGGCCGGGATGATTTTTTTGTGGCCAACATTAAAACTCGCTGGGAAAGCACGCATCTTTGTCTATTATGGCGGGTTTCGGGAGTAGACTACTGGAAACGGGGCTTGTCGCGGATACGTCAGGAGGAGTATGAACTCGAAGATTCTCATCGCATTTGTGGGAGGAGCGGCAGTGGCGGGTGTGTTCGCTTTTTTCCTCACCCGGGGCTCCGAGTCAAAAACAGCAGCGGAACCTTTGGCGCAATCGACCCCATCGATTGTGGAGAGACCAGTAGCCGGAGCAATCGACAGGGCCGCGGATGTAGCGGCTGGTATCGAGGCAGTGCGGCCTCGGCCTGTCGAAACCGCCCGTCGGGAGATGAAATTACCCAAGTCGGCCCCGGTGGTGGTGAAGAAGGGTTCTGTTGCGGATCCGGTCAAGTCGATCCCCGAGCCAGTCACGACGGCATCCAATGATTCCTCTGGCGGTGTTGTGTTGCCGCCATTTAGCTCAAGCACTCCCGAACCGCCCAAGGTCGTCAAGGAAGAGCCGAAGCGCGCTGAAATTCTGCGGCCGGATCCGATCGTGAAGGCCCCCCAGCGGACCCCGGAAACCGTGACGATTCCTGTGGGAACGAGTGTGAGCGTGCGCATGAACTCAACGTTGAATTCCGAGAAGAACATTGCCGGGGATAGCTTTACGGCCACGCTTGATTCCCCATTGGTGGTGGATGACATCGTGTTGGCTGAGCGCGGGGCGAGGGTAGAAGGCAAGATTGTCGAAGTCGATCGCAGCGGGCGCGTGCAAGGAAAGGCGCGGCTGACTGTAGCCTTAACTCGGATTCAGCTGAGCGACGGGCAAAAGGTGGAAGTGAAGACAGATGCCTGGGAGCGGCTGGCGACGAGCAGCGCCAAGAAAGAGGCGGCAAAAGTCGGGATCATGACCGGAATTGGCGCGGCCATTGGCGCAATTGCTGGTGGCGGCAAGGGTGCTGCGGTAGGAGCAGCTTCTGGTGCTGGTGCGGGAACTGGTGTTGTACTGGCCACGCGTGGCAGCCTAGCGCAGATCGACGTCGAGACAAAGATCCCGTTTCGGCTGAGTGCGCCGTTGACCGTGACGGAAAAGATCAATTGAGCTAAAATTGAGGTGTTGTAAAGGGTGCCAGCATAGCTCAGTAGGTAGAGCGCCTGATTTGTAATCAGATGGTCGTTGGTTCGATTCCGACTGCTGGCTCCATATAAATCTCTTAGAATCAATGTAATAGGCCCGCTTCGGTGGGCCTTTCCTTTTGCTCGATTTCTTCTTTGTGCCGGATTTTGTGCCCACTCCGTGCCTTCTCGACCGCCGCAAAGAGTTCTTCGTCGTTGACGTGAACATACCGTTGCGTTGTGACAATGCTGCCGTGTCCCGCAATGGTCTTGAGTTTGAATGGGTCCAGAGAAGCCGCCCAACGTGACAGGCAAGTGTGCCGAAGCGAGTAGAAGACGAAGTGCTTGACGCCCGCACTCTCGATGGCTTGGGCGTGCTGTTTCTTCAGCGTGGAGACATCGATGTGCCCTGTTGTCGTTGGTGCAGGGAAAACCCATTCCGACTCAACCCAAGCCCGGCGCATTTCGAGTGCTGCCGCTGCTCGCTGGCTGAGTGGTACTCGCCGCCGCGCGTTCTTCGTCTTGCCGCTCAGTATGTGGATGATGCCACTTTGAATCTGTTCCCATCGAAGGCGATAACACTCCTCGGGTCGAAGCCCACAATCAAGCAGAACCAAAAACACATCACGCAACAGAAACGCATCGGGCTTTTTCGGCTGTTGATCTCGCAGGGTTGCCCGGATGCCCAGTAGCGCTGCCGCATACTCGCGCTGGTGCCGTTCTGCCATTTCGACCGCCGCCGCCAAGTATGCAGTCTCTTCTTTCGACGATAGTGTTCTGTCTCGATGGTTCTCCCCTGGCAATAGTCGGACCTTCGCAAGCCGCTTTTCGGTTCGTCCCCACTCAGCGCAAAGTGAGAGAATGCGGCGCAATGTTGCTAGTTCGCGATTGACGGTCGCCACTTGAAGATTACAGGATTGCCGATGCGCCGCATACTCCGCGATCACGTCGCCGCTGATCTCATCGAGCGGTAGTGTGGCAAGCTTTTTGAACTTCAGAAGGTTTTGTGCACTGTTGCGATAGAACACGATGGTTTTAGGCTTTTCGGCCGAAGTGGTTTCGACGAATGGCAAGAATTCCTTTTCGATAAACTCCGCCAGCGTCGGCGTGGGCCTGCGATTGGCGATTCCAACTTCTCCTTTTGCCAATCGGGTCTTATGCGCCGCCTCAATCTGTTCAGCGACACGCTTGTTGCCTTGTTTGGACGATAGCCGGATCTCCCGGCC
>Ga0194129_10010177_pt1 | contig 10304 bp, 12 predicted proteins | sample TA2KigCa35mmetaG_FD_150862 | JGI IMG/M metagenome (GOLD analysis project Ga0194129, IMG submission 150862) | Freshwater microbial communities from Lake Tanganyika, Tanzania - TA2015038 Kigoma Deep Cast 35m | ecosystem: Environmental > Aquatic > Freshwater > Lake | place: Tanzania: Lake...
CAATGGATCGATATCCACGAACACCGGTTTGGCGCCCACCAAGGCGATCGACTCGGCGGAACTGATCCAGGTGAAGGGCACGGTAATGACCTCATCCCCCGGACCGATCCCAAGAGCCCGGAGCGCAATTTCCAAGCTGTCCGTCCCGCTGGCGCAGGTGATGGCGTGTGGAACGCCCACATAATCCGCCAGTGCTTTTTCCAACTCCGCAATCTCGGGCCCCATGATGAAATTCCCATGCTCCAATACCTTTCGGATTCGGGCATCGATCTCAGGTTGATATCTGTGATACTGCGCTTTTAGGTCAATGAATTGCATCGTCTAATTTTTTTAGTTCGTCGTGTGCCGTGGGCGGTTAGCGGAAGGTCTGAGAACTGAAGGTCTCAGGACTAAGTCCTCAGTCCTAAGATCTTAGTCCTATCCTTGCTACCGACTGCCCACAGCTAACCGCACACTCACTACTAAAAACTACGCCTGGAAATAGAGCTTCGGCCGATTTGAGGGCAAAACACAATTTCGGGTGTCGACCAGTGGAACATTGAGCTTGGAAAAGTCATACGTTTTGAATGGACCATGCGCTGTGGCGATGACAACGGCATCGGCCTGCGTGTGGACCGGCACCGATTTTTTCCCGGTCAGCTTAGGATGTTCACGGCTCGGACGGATAGCCGGAACAAATGGGTCGTGGAATAAAACTTCAGCCCCTTTGGCCTCCAGTTTTTCCAGTAGCACAAAACTTGGACTCTCCCTCTCATCGTCCACATCCGCCTTGTAGGCCACTCCCAGCATAAGAATTTTCGAGCCCTTGATTGAGCGTCCTACTTGGTTCAGCGCATCTCCCACTTTTTGAACCACAAACTCAGGCATCGCCGTGTTGATTTCCCCAGCCAGCTCGATGAAGCGGGTCGGATGTCCATACTCCCTCGCCTTCCAAGTCAGGTAAAAGGGATCGATAGGAATGCAGTGACCCCCTAGCCCCGGGCCCGGATAGAAAGGCATGAAGCCAAACGGCTTGGTCTTGGCCGCCTCAATCACCTCCCAAATATCGATTCCCATCGAGCCGTAGATGATCTTCAGCTCATTCACCAAGGCGATGTTCACCGAGCGAAAGATGTTCTCCATCAGCTTGGTGGCCTCAGCCGCCCGGGTCGAACTCACCGGCACCAATCGCTTGATGGCCTTGCCGTAAAGTTCCTTGGCCCGCTCCAGACAGGCCGGGGTCAGACCCCCCACCACCTTGGGAATTTCCGCCACCTTGCTCTGCGGATTCCCCGGATCCTCCCGCTCCGGCGAAAAGGCCAGATGAAAATCCACCCCCGCCTTCAACCCGCTCCCCTTCTCTAAAACCTTCCTCAAATCCTCATCCGTCGTCCCCGGATAGGTCGTCGATTCAAGAACTACTAATTTTTTTCTTCCTCGGCCCTCAGACCTCTGTCCTCCGCCCTCTGTCTTCAAATACGGAGCAATCGCTTCTCCAGTCTTCAAAATATACGAAATATCCGGCTCCCGATTCTTGTTCAACGGCGTAGGAACGCAGATGACAACCGCATCCGAATCCTTCACTAACGAAAAATCTGACGATGCCGTGAATCGTCCCGCTTTCACCTGGGCTGCCACATCCTCGGCTGGAATATGGCGGATGTAGCTTCGCCCCGCCGAAATTTCCTGGACCTTGGCCTGATCCACATCCAGCCCCAAAACCCGACAGCCCGACTTGGCGAATTGCAGACCCAGCGGCAGGCCGACGTAGCCGAGGCCGATGATGGCGAGATCGAATTTAGGAGTTTGGCTCATAGATTATTTACTTTGATCAGGATTAAGATGAAAATTGGTTCGAAGATGGAAGATCGGAGATGGAAGATGGGGAGTTTAAGGACTTGGTCCTAAGGACCTGGTACTAAGGTTTTAGTGGGCTGTAGGCAGTGGGCGGTTGGCAGTGGCTTCAAACTTACGGCTGACGACCCACAGCCATCTGCTTTCCAACGACTACGCGCCTACGAGGCCGGCGGGTTCCACCTGGAGTTTTTCCAAGCTTCCTTTCGCCACTCGCTTGGAAAGATGCAACATTTCCATCCCCACCACCTTGCCACTGGCGTCATAATCCAGGATGACCCCGGGGGCGATCTCCCGACTATCTTCGGCCGGAGCATCGTCCAGATTCAAATAGAGGGCATCAGCAGCTTGATCCAAGGTAAGTTTCATGATCTTTTTTCCGCGAGCCGATCCAGATGGGCGGTGATTACCCGACGGGGCGACTCTTTCGAAACGATAACCCTGAGGTAGCGGTTGGCAAGGGCTGGAATACGACCCCAGATCTGCTCCAGCTCCGGATCGACTGGATCCGGCTCGCTCCGCTCCGGATGCTTTAAAACCTGCTTCACCATTTCTTGGGTCAAACGGCGCTTTTCCAACCGGGCCAAAGCGTGCTTTGTAAATGTAAGTTCTTCCTTGGGTTTTTTCATCAGCTCTTAAATCCCACGGCAAGCTGCATGGTGCTTACTTTTTGTATGCGGTGGGCGGTTAGCGGTTACCTTGAGCCCGCTGCCCATAGCAAACCGCCAGATCCGATTAGCACCAAGGAGCCGGGTTCCTTCAGCTGTTTCCCCCAAGCCTGCAGCCAAGTCTCGATTTGATGCGGATACTTTAATTCCTTACGAGGCATAACTTTTTAGCGCTCCGCAGGCCATTAGCGGCGATGACCTCCCAGATATGCCTTCACCGTAATGCCGATGCCTTCCTGAATTTTTATGGCCGGACGGAAACCGAGCAGGCGGCGCGCCTTGGCAATGCTGGCTAACGAATGACGAACGTCCCCTTGGCGTTCGGACAAAAAGCGGGGAGGAGGAATTTTAAGGGGTGAGCGGCAGGCGGCTTGCCGTGCGCGGTCTCGTTTGCTGCCCACTGCCCACGGCCCACTGCCCACTTTTCGAAACGCTTCGCTGATCATGGAGTGAAGGTGCTTCAAAGAAGTAGCCTCGCCGCAGGCGACGTTATAGACCTGATTCAAGGCAGCCCGGTTTTTTGTGGTTCCAGCCAACAGATTGGCCTGAACAACATTCTCCACATAACAGAAGTCCCGACTGGTACGACCATCCCCGTAAATCACATTCCCTTTTCTTGCGAGAGTTTCCCCGATCCACCGCGGGATCACCGCTGCATAGGCTCCCGCCGGATCCTGACGAGGGCCAAACACGTTAAAGTAACGGAGGCCTATCGTCTCCAAGCCGTAACAGCGACCAAACACTTTTGCATAGAGTTCATCCGCGTGCTTGGACACGGCGTAGGGAGATAAAGCTTCGCCAATTTCGGTCTCATGCTTTGGCAACTTGCGACTATCCCCATAGGTCGAGCTGGAAGCGGCGTAAACAAACCTCCGCACCCCGGCATCCCTCGCGGCCACCAAAAGATTTAGGGCGCCCGTCACGTTGGTGGCGTGGGTGCCCAAGGGGTCGGCAATCGAGCGGGGTACACTACCCAAGCCGGCCTGGTGGAGGACGATTTCGACTTTGGACTTTGAGAGGCTATTATTCGTTCTCCGAGGGCGGACGCCAGATGCCGGACGACAGAAACCAACAGCTTTATAGCAATCAGATAATTTCGTGATGTCTCCTCGGATAAAGCGAAATCGTCTCCAAGATTTTGTTCCTACATCTTTCCGCACAGAGGTTAGATTCTTAAGGCTTCCGGTTGCCAAGTTGTCCAGGCCGACAACTCTCTGGTTTAACTTCAGAAGATTCTCGACCAAGTGCGACCCAATGAAGCCGGCGCAACCCGTCACCAGCCAGGTTTTAGGTTTCCGGCGCAATTCTTGCCTTACAACTTCGAAGTGCGAATTGTGTTTAAACATGGTCAAAGCAGGGTCATATCTCGTCGGCCTAACTTAAACTTCAACTTATAACTTTAATTAAAAGTACGCTGCCGCCCTTGGTCGATCGGTTCCGCTTTTGCGGAACTGAAACCAATCCTGCCTGACCCTGTCTTTTTTGTTTCGGCATCCCTTGGAGGATCCGATACCGCCCCGCTACTTCTTGGGAAGCAACGGGATGGTTTTGAGAAATCCGGTGATCAGAGGAAACAGAAGTTTCCCGTGGCTATGCCAACGACGGAGCACCTCCAACTTTACGGAGAGATTCTGGGCCCCTCCCTCGGCCATGATTTTTTCCAGGTGTTTGATTTCATGACCAATCTCCTCCATGGCCGGCGACATTTTCTTGAGCACAAAGTTTTCAATCGCCCCCCGCAGGTGATCTTCCGCCACGAAATGCTCCGCCCGGCCGCCATTTAGACCCTCCGATCGGATGGCGCCCAGTTCTTTCAGAAAGCGAAGGCCTTGACTGACCGATCCACGGCTGATTTTCAGTTTTCGACAGATTTGTCCTGCTTCCACCGGCTTGGCAGAGGCAAACACCGCTCCATAAATCAGGCCAATCGATTTTGGCAGGCCCAGAAGCAAACAAAGACGCACGCACAGAGCCATAAGTGCGCCGTCCGGAGTTACTGTTTCAATTTTTTTTGAAACAGTGGACTTGCCATGAAGCTGCTTGGGTTCGTGTTTGATGGAAATCACGTAAACCTCAGATTCTCAATACTCTCACACGGATTTCAATATTTTTTGAAATAAATTGATTGGTCAAAAATGTTTTTTCAATGAACTACCCCATTTGTTTTTTCGCGTGAGGGTCCTGCATTAATTGTAAGTAGCTAGCCTATAAGTTCTTAAGAAAATGAGCTTGATTGATGGTATGCCATATATATAGTGCCATCATGATAAGAGCTCAAATCCAATTTAAGGAGGCAACTTATAAAAAGTTAAAGGAACGCTCCAAGGATTCCGGCAAGAGCATTTCGGAGTTGGTGCGGGGGTCGTTGGATCAAACTTTAGATCAGCAAGAGATGGAAATAAAATGGACCCGTGCCCTGCAGTCTGCCGGGAAATTTGAAAGCGGGTTGAAGGATTTGGCAGAAAAACACGATCAGCACCTGGGCGATCGCTGGTGACTGCCGTTTTCATCGACACCTCAGCGTTCCTGGCAGTTCTGGACAAGGGGGACAAATTCCACCAAGAAGCCGTCAAAAAGTGGAAATTTCTGGCCAAACACTCGTCGGAGCCTTGGACCACGGACTATGTGCGGCTCGAGAGCTGGTCACTTGTCCAACGCCGCATGGGAGCAGAAGCTGGGGCTGCGTTCCAAGACGATTGGCTGCCTTTATGCAAAATCCATCTTGTGGGCGCGGATGGGTTCGAGCGGGCCGCCGCCCAGTGGCGAATCGCCCAACGCCGAAATTTGAGCTTGGTAGATCTGACAAGTTTCGACGCCATGCGCCAATTGGCGATCCGCACGGCCCTAGCGTTCGACTCACACTTCCAGGAAATGGGATTTTTAGATGTTCAAGCGTGAACCTCAGGCCGAGGAGTCAGATTATTTCGGAATTCGGATTTGGGATTTCGAATTGGGATTAGTCAAATGAACAAAATCGAGCTGGAAAGGCGGACGAAGGAGTTCTCCCTGCAGTTAATACGATTTTTGAAGAGTCTTCCCAGGAACTACCTTGGCGAGATCATGGGCAAGCAGCTTCTAAAGTCCGGCACTTCCATCGGGGCCAATTACCGGGAAGCCAACCGCGCAGAGTCCAAGGCCGATTTCATCCACAAGCTCGCCATCGCAGAAAAGGAAGCTTCGGAGACAGTTTATTGGCTGGAACTGGTGGTGGAAGCGGGCATCGGCAACCGCGAGGACGTGGCCCGCCTTTTGAAGGAAACCAAAGAGCTACTGGCCATATTCACAGCGGCTGGCCGAACCTCCAAAGGACTCTGATGATTCCGCAATCCGAAATCCGGATTTCGAAATGGGCAGAGCCCCAGGATGGATGTCCGTGAAATACGATTTCATCGTGATTGGCGGCGGGATCGTGGGTCTCGCAACATCTCTACGAATCCTGGAGGCAAAGCCGTGGGCGAAGTTACTTGTTCTCGAAAAGGAGCGTTCCCTGGGCAGACACCAGACCGGCCACAACAGCGGCGTCCTCCATGCAGGCCTTTACTACAAACCTGGATCGCTGAAGGCTAAACTGGCGGTAGAGGGACTCAGGCAGATGGTCGATTTCTGACAAAAACAGTCGGTGCCCCACGACCTGTGCGGCAAGATCGTGGTGGCCACGGAACAGAAGGAGTTGCCGCGGCTGGAAAAGCTTTTTGAACGGGGCATCGCGAATGGGCTGAATGGCCTGCAAAAGCTGGTGCCGGAAATTCAGGAGAGTGATCTGGAGCCGGGATCAGCCGGTGTAAGAGCCCAAGCTATGTCAACCGATGGCTCATTGGTGGAGGATTTTTCGTTCGTCGAGGGCCCGGGGATCCTTCACGTGGTCAACGCGCCCAGCCCAGCGGCGACGGCGAGTTTGGCCATCGGGCAAGAAATCGTCCGGAAACTGAAGATTTTACGGCCCTAAAAAGCCCCGCCCCGGGACCCTGAAAAGGATTCCCGGGGCGGCAGCGATCCGAGGGTGATCAGCAGGAGCGAGGGTTCAGGAACGGGGGGAGTTCCGAGGCGACCACCAGGATTTCCCGGCTCACCCTTTCCCCTAGCCACTCTTTCCAGGCCCGCACCCAGCCCTCCCGAAGGACGGAAAGGTCAGCGCCTTCCCCAATGCATCCCTGCCAATGGTTTGTTTGTCTCTTTTTCTGTTGTTTCATAATTTCTATCTCCTTAGCGAACCGCTACCGGCGCACTCCACGAACCGGTCCGGCCCGACGCATCCACCGCGCGGACCGAGGCCGTCAGGCCGGGAACATTCCGGAATGAGCCGACGGTACGGGCGCTGTTGGCTGTGACCCGCCCGCTGGCGTAGATCGTTCTCCCCTGGGCGAGGACCACATCATAGGCCGCCGCGTTGGCGACCCGGTTCCAGCTGAAGAACACCCGCCCCCAAGAATTACGGACCGCAGCCACCCCGGAGGGAATCCCAAGAGCGGGCTGCGTTTGCAGGGTCCCGGCCAGCTGGATAGAGCCAGTGGCGCCGGCGTAGCCATCCACCGCAATCCGGTAGACCGTCCCGGCAACCACATTGAGGGCCACGCGGCTGTGTAGTGCCCTTCCCGGCACCTCATCATCGTTGGAGGCGAGGTGGCTGAGGGCATTCACCGCACTGCCCGTATAGACGGCCAACGTGGTGTCATAACCGGAGCCGGCGGTGGAGAGGGTGAGTACCCCGGAGGCGGGTGCCGTCCAGTTCCACCAAGCCGATTTACGCCCGGAAACCCCGGCATGATTGGGCTCGCCCGCTTCACTGGTGGCGTTCTGATTGGTCCCAGATGCCTGGAAGGAATTACCCGTCAGGCTGGCGGCTGCCCCGAAGTTGTCATTGGCGGGGCCGGCGGGAACGGTCTGACAATCCAGGACAATGCTGCCGCTCGCCCCCAACTTGCCGTCCACCACGATACGGTAAGTGACACCTTGCCGCACCGGGAAGTTGACCGAGCTTTGGGTTGTCCCAACGCCGGAGTTGTCGTTGGAGACAACCTGAGTCAACCGGTTCACCGCATCCCCCGTGTAGACGGCCAAAACCGTGTCAAAGGAGGAGCCATCCGTCCGCAACGTGGTGGTCCCGGTCGCCGGCGAGGTCCAAGTCCACCATACTGATTTCGAAGCGGCGTTCCCCGCATGGGCCGGCTCCCCGGCCTCCGCCGTACCGTTAAGGTTCGTGCCGGCTGCCGTCCAAGAAGTTCCCCCCTGGGGCAGGCTCATCAGGAAGTTGTCATTGGCCGGTGCCGTCGGCGGAGGAGGGGTGGGAGTCGCTCCTTGCAAGGCCTTGGCGAGATTGAGTCGGCCGCCGGCGACGGTCCGGCCACGCAGATTCGGGTTGGGATCGGTGGCCGAGAGCAACCGACGGATCAAGGCGCTGTGATTATCCCGGGGGAATTGGGCAGCCAAGATCGCCAGTGCGCCTGCCACGTGAGGAGTGGCCATCGAGGTGCCGCTGTAGGAGGCGTAGGCGGAGTCTGAGGAGGCCACGGTGGAGAGAATACCCGCGCCAGGCGCACCAAGATCGACGGTGGCGGCGCCAAAGTTTGAGAACGAGGCAAGGCGGTCGGAGCTGTCCGTCGCGGCCACCGAGACGATGTTGTCAGAGGCGTACCCGGACGGATAGTTGGGCGAAGAGTCGGTATTGCGCGCCGCGTTGCCCGCGGCCGCCACAAACAGAATCCCGGCCGCCCGGGCCCTTTCAATGGAGGCCAGAAGGCTGGCGCTCGGCCCGCCGCCGCCCCAGCTATTACTCATAATTTTCGCGCCGTTGGCACGGGCGTAGTCGATGCAACGAATGGCATCACTGGTCGTTCCGCTACCACTCGCCGAAAGAAACTTCAGGGCCATCAACTGCACCTGCCAGGCCACCCCGGTGATCCCAAGCCCGTTATTGCCGACCGCACCGATGGTGCCGGCGCAATGGGTGCCGTGGCTGTGGTCATCGTTGGGATCCCCGTCGTTGTTGACGGCGTCGAGTCCGAACACGTCGTCGATCACCCCGTTGTTGTCATCATCGCGGCGGTTGCCGGGAATTTCCCGCGTATTCCGCCACATGTTGGCCGCCAGATCCTGATGGGTGTAGCGGACACCCGTGTCGATCACGGCCACCACCACCGAAGCCGCGCTCGTGCGGACATCCCAGGCTTCCGGGGCGTCCATGTCGACATCGTTGGCTTGATGCAGACCCCAAAGGGAGTTGTCACGAAAACGCGGGTCGTTGGGCATCAGGTTGGTGTGGACGATGAAGTCGGGCTCAGCCAAGAGAACCGAGCCGGCATCTGCCGTGGATTCCAGCGCTTTCGGGAGCGCCTCTGCGGAGGAGGAGCTCAGGTGAAGTCGATACAGGGGAACGTCTGGAGTCACCCGCTCCAAAGAGACAGCCTCGGAACCTAGGCTGGTCAACAGAGCCAGGGGATCTTCACCCTCCGCCAGGGTCACCAGAATATGATCCGCCACCATTTCTGCGCGGGAGAGGAGCTGGCCGGTGGCAGGATCCACCACTTCCTCTGTCCGGACCATGGGGTACTTGAACCCGGTTTCGAGAATTCGGACGCGGGTAACCTGACCGTCCTCCGGACCCGGCACTTCAACCGATTCCCGCACCTGGGCATCGGGAAAACGCTTGAGCTCCTCAGCTGAGGGGCGGTCCATCGGGGATGGCACCACGGAGGAAGTCTGGTTGACCTCCTGAGAAGCCACCGGTGCGTCCGCTGCCGGTGCGTTTTCCTCCTCAGCCCCGGCTGCCGTGATCATGGCACCCAGATCCCCCCCTCCGGCAGGAACGAGATGGGTGAGGTTGCTGGGGCCGGAGGAGTAAAAGAAGCCGGCCGTGAAGAAAACGCCTCCGAGGACCGCAGTGGATGCCCAGGCAAACACCTTGCTCAGGAACCGGCCATGGTTGCCGTTGGAGGGGTTGTCGTTCGATTGCGATGAATGTTGCTTGTTCATGTGCGTATGGGTAACGGCGGGAACATCTCCAGGCAACAGGCCATTTCAAGTATGTGATAAAGTGTTGATGCAGGGGATGATCGGCTGTTTTTAGGGATAAACGGCCGGGAAAACGCCGTGTGCGTTCTGGCGCGGAACTATTTGCGGACTTTTAGGGGCTGGGAGGAGCCCTCCGTTTTGCCAGCTTGGCTTCGAAAAGACGGGTGTGACGAACGAGGGTGGAATAGAAGGTCGAGGCGGCGATGTAAAAGCCGGGGAAGCCGTCGAGGAAGCCGAGCCGGATGAAGTAGGCGCGGAAAAATCTCCAGAACGCGCGGAAAGCGGCCTCGGCGGGATGCCAACGGGCACCCTTCTTAAGGCAGGATTCCAAATAAAGATCCGAGAAGTAGTTGATCTTGGAGACGTAGCTGGCGATGGAGGGATTTGAGTAATGGAGAATGTCGCCGTTGAGCGTTCCAACCCGCCCAATTACTGCAAGCCGGTCATGGGGGTCGATACCGCCCCATTGGGCTTTGCCGGTTTTCCAGAGCCGGGTCTGCCAATCGGGATACCAGTCACCGTGCCGAACCCAGTGGCCAAGGAACAAGGAGCACCGGGCCATGCGGAAGGCATCTGGTGCGTTCGCTTGAACTGAAAACATAAAGCGGGTGATCGCCTCACGAAGCTTGGGCGAAATCTCTTCGTCGGAATCCAAACCAAGGATCCAGGGCTGGCTGGCTTTGGCGGCAGCGGAGTTCTTTTGGGCAATGTGCTCCTTCCAAGGTTCGCGAAAGACTTTGGCGCCGAGTTTTTCGGCAATCTTATCCGTGCCATCGGTAACGTCGTCGTTCACCA
>Ga0194129_10010179_pt1 | contig 10302 bp, 9 predicted proteins | sample TA2KigCa35mmetaG_FD_150862 | JGI IMG/M metagenome (GOLD analysis project Ga0194129, IMG submission 150862) | Freshwater microbial communities from Lake Tanganyika, Tanzania - TA2015038 Kigoma Deep Cast 35m | ecosystem: Environmental > Aquatic > Freshwater > Lake | place: Tanzania: Lake...
GGGGGGGAGGGGGGGGGTTGCGGCCGGGGGGGGGGGGTGGCAGAGGGGGGGGCGGGGGGTTGGGGGGGGGGATTTGTGCATTGCACAATAGACCTCAGCCTCAGATGTGATCCCGCGCAGTCGTTCACAGGAGAGCAGAGAGTGACCCTCCCCCCCATCGGCATCCTCGCCACAGGCACCTACATCCCCGCCCCCCGCATGACCGGCGCCGAGATCGCCGCCGCCAGCGGCCTGCCGCGCGCCGTCGTGGAGGAGAAGCTCGGCATCCTCGAGAAGCCCGTCCCCGGCCCCCACGACCACCCCTGCCAGATGGGCGCGTGGGCGGCGGAGCGGGCGCTCGCCAAGGCCGGCGTGAGCGCCCTCGACGTGGACGCCATCATCAGCATCAGCGAGGAGCACAAGGAGCGCCCGCTCATGGTGTCGGGGATCAAGATTCAGCAGCTCATCGGCGCGCGCAACGCCTGGGCGGTGGACGTGGCGCAGCGGTGCTGCACCACCCTCGCCGCGCTCAAGCTCGCCAAGGGGCTCATGCAGTCGGACCCGGCGCTCCGCACCGTCCTGCTCGCCGGCGGCTACCGCAACGGCGACCTGATCGACTTCACCAACCCGCGCGTGTCTTTTATGTACAACCTCGCCGCCGCCGGCGGGGCGCTGCTCCTGCGGCGGGGGCACGAGCGCAACGCGCTGCTCGGCTCGTCGCTCATCTCCGACGGCGATTTCGCCGACGACGTCAACGTGCCCGCCGGCGGCACCGTGCGCCCCCTGCGCCCCGAGGACGTGGGCACGGGGGCGGCGATGCTCGAGGTCAACGACGTGGAGGGCATGAAGGCGCGCCTCGCGGAGCGGTCGCACGCCAACTTTATGCGCGTGATCCGCGAGGCGGTGGAGCGCTCCGGGGCGGCGGTGGGCGACGTGGGCTACCTCGCGCTGCTGCACATGAAGCGCTCCGCTCACCACGCCACCCTCGCCGAGCTGGGACTCGCGGAGCGGCAGTCGTACTACCTCGAGCGCTACGGGCACATCGGGCAGCTCGACCCGATTCTCTCGGTGGAGCTCGCCGAGCAGGACGGGCGCCTGCGGGGGGGGGCGCTGGTGGTGATGGCGAGCGCGGGGGTGAGCTACGCGTGGGGGGCGCAGGCGGTCCGCTGGGGCTGAGCGCGGGCGCTCAAGGGCGGGCGCTCAGGGGCGCCGCACGCAGCGCCAGCACAGGTGCGGGCGGCGCTGCTCAAAGTCGGGGGGGACCGTGCGCGCGGTGATCTCCTCGGGCTCCCACCGGCCGCGCACCTCGTCGCTCAGCTTAAAGGTGCGGGCGTTGGTGGAGAAGTACACCACGCCCCCCGCCGGCACCACCCACCACAGCAGCTCAAAGAGCGTGGGGTGGTGGCGGCGGACGTCGAAGGTGGGGGTGCCCTTGCCGTTGGAGAAGGTGGGCGGGTCGAGCACCACGAGGTCAAAGCGCGCGCCCGCCGCGCGCGCCCCGCGCAGGAACTCGCCCACGTCGGCGCGCACGAGCTCGTGCGCGAAGCCCTCGAGGGCGTTGAGGGCGAGGTTGTCCTGCGCCCACCGCAGGTAGGTGGGCGTGCTGTCCACGGTGGTGGTGCTGCGCGCGCCGGCGGCGGCGGCGTGGACGGTGAAGCTGCCGGTGTAGGCGAACAGGTTGAGGAAGCGCTTGCCGCGCGCCTCCGCCGCCACCAGCTCGCGCGTCTGGCGGTGGTCCAAGAACAGCCCCGTGTCGAGGTAGTCGCGGAGGTTCACCCAGAAGCGCAGCCCCCCCTCCCCCACCTCAAACCGCTCCCCCGCGCGCGCCACCGGCGTGTACTGCGCGCTCCCCCGCTGCCGCGCGCGGCGCTTGAGGTAGGCGCGCTCGGCGGGCACGTCGAGCGCGAGGCGCGCCGCCTCGAGCCACGCGGCGCCGAGCGCCTCCACCTCGTCGTCGGGGACGCCCTCGTGCGGGACGATGGCGCCGTAGAGGCGCCCCTCGTACCAGTCGAGCACCATGGGCACCTCGGGGATGTCGCGGTCGTAGAGGCGGTAGCAGGTCACGCCCTCGCGCCTGGCCCACTTGCGCCTGTGCTTGGCGTTCTTGCGGAGGCGGTTGACGAGCATCTCGGCCTGCGCGGCGCGCCGGTCGGGGCTCTCGGGGGGGCGGGGCGCCTCGCTGACGAGGGGGGGGCCGGCGGGGGTGGCGCGCGCGTCGCTCACGCGCCCCCCTCGCGCCCGCCGCGCCCCTCGCGCTCCGCGCCGAGGTCGTGGTCGTAGGCGCTCTCCGCCGCCGCCCCCGCCCGCTCCGCCGCCGCCGTGAGCGCCGGGAAGCTGCGGGCGGTCTCGAGGACGGAGCGCAGGTAGAGCACGCCGTCGGTGTGCCCTGTGCCGGGGGACTCGCTCACGTGGCGGCGGGCGGCGTTGAGGTGCACTCTGCGAATCGCGCGCACGGCGCGCTCGTAGCCGTAGAGCGCCTCGGCGAGCCCCCGCGCCTCCTCGCCGCGCTCGCCGCGCCACACGGCGCTCAGCGCCGCCACCTGCTCCTCCTCAGGGCGCCCCGCCACCCCAAAGAGGGCGTCGGCGGCGGACGAGAGGGTGGGGCGGGCGGCGCGCGCCTCCATCTCCGAGGTCCACCAGCGCGTCTTGGGGCGCCCCTCCCCCACCACGGGCCCGCGGTCGAGGAACTCGCGGAAGGTGAACGTGCGCCCGCGGTGCCTCACGTAGGGCGCGTCGGGGCGCACCCCCGAGGCGATCTCCACGAGCCGGAAGCGGATCGACTCGGCGCCGCTGGCGGGGCTCAGGTGCACGCGGAAGTAGGCGAAATCCTCAGGGGTGAGGTGGTCCACGAGGTGCTGTAGCTGGCGGGCGGCGAGGAGCAGCCACGAGCGGCAGCGCCCCACGAGCGCGGCGGCGCGGGGCAGATCGCGTCCCTGAATCGCCTCCACGGCGCGCTCGAGCTCGTAGAGGCAGCCGGCGAAACTCAGCTCGCAGGACTGGTGCACGAGGATGAACTGAAACTCGTCGGGGTGCGCGTAGGCGCGCGCCGCGCCCCCCGGGGCCTTGGGGAGCAAGAGCTCCTTGATGAGCGGGTCTTGGATGTACTCGCAGTAGTGGACCTGCTCGGGGTCGAGGACCTCGTGACCGCAGGGGAGGAGGGTGGTGGTGGCGCTCATTGGGGGCTCCTCTGTGCTCGCTTAAACCCAGCGCGTGATGAGACCCGCGCGCTCCATGGCGCCGAGGACCACGGGCTGTATGCGGGCGCGGGCGCGCTCGTTGCCCTCGCGGATCACCTCGTCGATGTAGCCGTCGCCGCGCGCCTCCACCGCCGCGCGCCGCTCGCGAATCTCTCGCAAGAAGCCCTCCTCCATCACGTCGAGCGCCCTCTTCTTGCACACCGCGCAGCCCCACTTGGCCTGCGTGCAGCCGTCGGTCACCCACTCCATGCCCCCCTCCTCGTGGAGCCCGAGGTGGGTGAGCACCTTGTGGATGCCGCCGATGTTGCACCGGTCGGGGTGACCGGCGTCCTGCAGGCGCACGCGGGCGGGGTCAGTGGGCGCCACCTTGATCTTCTTCCACTGCGCCTCGTAGCTGTCGCCGAGGTAGAGGGTGGCCTTGTCGCCCTCGGATTTGCCCATCTTGCCCGAGGCGCTCAGGCCGGGCACGCGCACCGCCTCGCGCTCAAGGAAGGTGGGCACGCGGAAGTAGTCGCCGTAGAGGTGGTTGAAGCGCAGGGCGAGGTCGCGGGCGAACTCCACGTGCTGGAGCTGGTCCTCGCCCACGGGCACGAGGTCGGCGGCGGGGCCGAGGATGTCGGCGGCCATGAGGATGGGGTAGGTGAACAGGCCCACGTTGGCCGCCTGCCCGAGCTCGGCGAGCTTGTCCTTCTTCTCTTTCCAGTGGTGCATGCGCTCGAGCCGCCCGGCGGTGGTGAGGCAGCTGAGGAGCCACGAGAGCTGGAGGGTCTCGGGGATCGCCGTCTGGTCAAAGATCACGGCGCGCTCTGGGTCCACCCCGGCGGCGATGAAGTCCACCACCACGCCCCGGATGTCGCGCTTGAGGGCGCGCGGGTCGCTGAGGGTGGTGAGGGAGTGCAGGGTGGCGACGCCAAAGTAGCAGCGCACGTCCTCGCGCGCGCTGAGCTGCGCGAAGCTCCGCGTGGCGCCGAGGTAGTTGCCGAGGTGGGTGCGCCCCGTGGCGCGAATCAGGGAGAGGGCGACCTTGGGCTTGGGGGCGGGGGCGGGCGCCTCGGGGGGAAGCGCGGGCGGCGGGGGGGCGCTCATGGGGGGTCTCCTGCTGTGCCCTCGCGGCGCGCGGCGGCGGGGGCGGGTGGGTCGAGCTTCTCTGCGCCTGTGTTTACAGCGTTGACTAGAGGATGGCAATCTGTTGGCGTCGAGGGGTCCGCCGCGCCCCGCCGCGCCCCGCCGCGCCTACCCACACGCTCAGGAGTCTCCTCATGCGTGCCCGCCGCTCCCCCCGCCCCCCGCAGCCCGCCCCCGAGCTGCTCGCCCTCCGCGCCGCCCTCTTCGCCGCCGCGGGGGTGGGCGCGCAGGGGTGCATCCAAGAGCCCTCAGACCCCGTCGAGGAGGGCGGCGCGGGCGCGGCGGGGAGCGCGGCGGGGAGCTCGGCGGGGAGCGCGGCGGGGAGCGCGGTGACGCCCCCGAGCCCCCCCTGCGCCGCCACCGCCACCGCCCTCGCCGACGGGCGCCCCACGGGCTTTGAGGTCTGCGAGGACGGGCGCGCCTTCAAGGTGGGCCCGAGCGCCTGCGAAGCCCCGCCCCCCACCTTGGCCGCGTGTGACGCGATGAGCGTCGAGGCCGCGAGCTGCGAGTCCGACGCGGACTGCGTTAACGGCCCCAACGGGCGCTGCCAGGAGACGCTCGACTGGGGCTACCCCACCTGCGGCTGCGCCTACTCCTGCACGCGGGACGAGGAGTGCGGCGACGGCGAGGTCTGCGCGTGCCCGAGCGGCGGGCAAGGGCGCTGCATACAGGCGAGCTGCGCTCAAGGGGGCGAGTGCGCCAGCGGGCTGTGCGAGATTTCGATCAATGATCAAATATGCGGATCGTCGGTGGTGCAGCTCGCGTGCCGCACGAGCGCCGACGCCTGCGACAGCGACGCCGACTGCCCCAACAGCTCCTGCGCGACGCTGGGGGAGGCGTGGGGGTGCTTGGCGCCCATCGACCGGTCCCAGTGCCCCGTGGCCGGCCGCCCCGCCCTCAGCGGCGAGGGGGAGGCGGTGGTGGCGCCCCTCACGAGCGGCGAGGGCTGGGGCGCGCTCGCCCCCCTCCCCCTCGACCTCGCCGCCGCCCTGCGCGCCCTCAGCGCCGAGGAGCGCGCGTGGCTCAAGGGGGAGTGGGCGCAGCTCGCCGCCCTCGAGCACGCCTCCGTGGCGAGCTTCGCGCGCGTCACCCTTGAGCTGATGGCGCTCGGCGCGCCCGCCGACCTGCTCTTGGAGGCGCAGCGCGCCGCCGCCGACGAGGTGGAGCACGCCCGCGCCGTCTACGGGCTGCTCGCCGCCCTCACCGGCGCCCCCGCCGCCCCCGGGCCCCTCGCCGTGGAGCGCATCGCGCCGCGCCTCACCCGCCGCGAGGTGGCGCGCGCGCTGGTGGAGGAGGCGTGCGTGAGCGAGGCGCTCGGGGTGGGGGAGGTGATCTACGCCCTTGAGCTGATGACCCCCCTCGGCGCGCCGCGCGAGGCGCACACGCACCTCGCCCGCGTCTGCGCCGACGAGACCCGCCACGCCGCCCTCGCGTGGTCCACCCTCCGCTGGCTGCTCTCGTGCGCGGACGAGGAGTCGGCGGAGGAGGGGGCGCGCCTCCGCGACGAGCTCGCGGCGCTGCTGGTGGGGCGCGCCTCGGCGCTGCTCGCGCCTGATTCGCTCGCCGCGGCGCCGGGGGGCGGCTGGCGCGCGCTCAACCGCCTCGGCGCCCTCAGCCCCGCGCAGCGCCGCGAGGGGCGCGCGCGGGCGGCGGGGGTGGTGGCGCGCTGCGCGGAGGAGCTGTTGGGCGCCGGGCGCGTGGCGCCGCTCCGCGCTGCCCTGAGGGCGGCGAGCTGAGGGCGGCGAGCTGAGGGCGGCGCGCTGAGGGCGGCGCGCTGAGGGCGGCGCGCTGAGGGCGGCGCGCTGGAGACAGCGAGCTCGGGGCGGCGAGCTGGGGAGCGCACATCATGATGTTTTCCAAGGAGAGAGCACATGCCCCCCCCCAAGCCTCGCGCAGCTCGGCGCGCGCCTTCCTGCTCAGCGCCACGCTGTGCCCCAGCGGGCAGTTCTGCGTCGTGGGCTCCACGGGCCCCTCGTGCCGCTGCGTCGCCAGCGCTTATCGCGCCTGCTCCACGGGGGACGTGTGGAACTTTAACAGCTGCAACACGCGCAACACGATCGCGGAGAGCTGCACGGGCGCCACGGAGTGCACCGAGGGGCCGCTCGGGCCCTACTGCGGGCCGCGCGTCACCTGCCTCTCTGACGATCTGTGAGGGCGCCTCGATTCGCCTGTGTGACGCGCGCGGGGCGGAGAGCGCCTTGGTGACGGAGTGCGCGACGGGCCAGCGGTGTGAGGTGGTGTCGGGGGCGCCCGCCTGCGTGTGCGCGCCCCGCCGCCTACCGCTCCTCCCTCAGCCGCCCCGCGGCGCTGGGCTATGAGCTGTCGTGCGGGCTCGTGCAGCAGCTCACGTTCCCCACCTCGGGCGACTACGACTGCCGCTGCACGAGCAACCGCGACACGCTCAACGGCGTGCCTCGCTGCGTCGGCGCGCAGCACCTCGACGCCGCGACGCGCTTTGGGGCGGGGCCGAGCGTGCGCGCTGCCGCAGGGGCACCTCAACGGCGGCTTCCTCGTCGGTGATCACCGAGAGCTATCGGCTCGAGATCGTGCGCGTCCACCCTCAGCCCGGTGACCGCGCGCTGGTGTGGCGCGGCGCGGACCCGGCGTTCGCGCACCGCGAGAGCGGCGACCCGCTGCGCCCCGACGGGGTGCAGGTGCACGAGCGCGGCTTTGAGGTGGACGCGCAGGGGCGCTTCCTCCTCGCCTTCCGCAACACCTCGCCGAGCGGCGAGGGCGTGGGGGTGATCCGCATTGGGGCGCAGGGGGACTCCTGCGAGTTCATCACCCGCTCCGGCTCCCTCGGCGCCAACGCCTACGCCGGCGCGCCGGTGGGCGAGGGGTTCGTGGTGGACCGCGGCTACTACGCGGGGTTCGAGCTGCTCAACGGCCGCCTCTACGCCCTCAGCGACGCCTTCAAGGCCGTCATCGAGGTGGACCTCGCCACGGGTCAACGTGGACGGCATGGGCAACCGCTGGCTCACCTGGGACCCCACGCGCGACGTCATGTGGTCCACGGGGCGCTACTCCGTGCGCCAGATGATCGCCGTGGACCTGCCCACGGGCGACCGCGTGGAGGCGTTCTGTCGCGCGAGCAACCCCGACGCCCCGTGGCGCAACCTCTGCCTGAGCGGCGTGATGGCGGGCGGCTATCAGGGCGAGGGCGGCTTCTGGGTGCACCCCTCGGGGCGCGTGTTCGCCGTCCACGAGAGCTTCACGCTCGTGGAGGTGGACCTCCTCAACGGGAACTCGTGGCGCGTGAGTCTCTGAGGGGCGGCGCGGCGTGACTCGCTCCGCTTGAGCGTGTAGACTTCCGCGCGCTCTCCCGCGTGCTCTCCTGGGTCGCGCTCCTGGGTCGCGCTCGTCGCCGACTCTCGTCGCTGCCTCTCATTCATAACGAACGAAAGAAATCAAACCACCACATGAACGCTCTACACCCCCGTCTCATCACCCTCCCGCGCGCCCTCGCGCGCGCCCTCCCGCTCGCTCTCACGCTCGCTCTCACGCTCGCCCTCCCGCTCGCCCTCAGCGCGGCGGGCTGCGCGGACACGCCGGCGGAGGAGGAGGGCGCCGCGGGCGCCGCGGGCGCCACGCCCGCGAGCGGCGCGCCGCGCTTCTGCCTCAATCAGCCAAGCAGCAGCGTTTTCGCCTGCGCGTATGAGTCCATCTGCCTCGAAAGCATCCCCACCCCCCCCGATCTCGACGCCCGCCGCGCCGAGTGCGTGGACGATGGAGGGCGCGTCTTGCAGCGCTGCTCGGAGACGGGCGCGCGGATCTTGGGGGCGTGCAACGAGGGGGAGCGCCTGCGGGTGCTCTTTGAGGGGAACGACGCCTCGCAGGAGCGTATGGGGTGTGAGGCGGACGGGTTTGAGTGGGTGAGCTGCCCGTAGGGCGCCGCGCCGCCGCTCGACCCCTGAGGGGCGGGCGCTCCGCTGCGCTCACCGCGCCGCGCTACACTGCGCCGCGCCACACTGCGCCGCGCTACACTGCGCCGCGCTACACTGCGCCGCGCCGCGCCGCGCGATACTGCGCCGCGCGATACTGCGCCGCGCCGCGCCGCGCCCCCCTGCGCTATACTGAGCGGCGACCCGCTCACCCCTAGAGGCACGCCCGCCATGCACCCCCCCGCCCCCGCCCTCACCCCCGCGCTCACCGCACGCCGCCGCAAGGCCGCCGCCCTCCTCGCCGACGCCGCCCCTGGCGCCGTGGGGCTCGTCCTCGCCGGCGCCGAGCAGCCGCGCAACTACCGCGCCAACGCGCACCCCTTCCGCGCCTCGAGCCACGCGCTCTACCTGTGCGGCGCGCTCCCCGCCGGCGCCGCGCTGCTGCTCGACGCGGAGCGCGAGGGGGGCGGGGTGGCGTTTATCCCCGTGGGCGACGCCCGCGACGCCCTGTGGCACGGCCCGAGTCTGCCCCTCAGCGCGTGGGCGGCGGCGCTCGGGGTGGAGGCGCGCCCGCTGGAGGAGCTCGCGGGGGAGGCGGCGCGCCTGGGCGGGCGGCTGCTCGGGCTGCCGCAGCACCAGCAGGGGGCGGCGGCGCAGCAGGGGGCGCTGCTCGGGCGCGAGGCGGAGCCGCGGGGGCGCGACCTGCCCCTCGCCCACGCCCTCGTGGAGAGCCGCCTCACCCACGACGCCGCCGCCGTGGAGGGGCTCCGCGAGGCGGCGCGCCTCACCGCCGCCGCCCACGCCGCCGGGCGCCGCTGCGTGCGCGAGCTCGGCGCGCGCCTCGACGCGGGGGAGGAGGTCCGCTGCCACGAGGTGCGCGCCGCCATGGAGGAGCCCCTCACGCGCGCCGGCGCCACCCCGTCCTACATCCCCATCATCACCCCCCACGGCGAGGTGCTCCACCAGCACGACCACAGCGCCCCCCTCCGCCGCGGCGACCTGCTCCTCGTAGACTTTGGCGCCGAGACGGCGGCGGGGTGGGCGGGGGACGTGACGCGCGTGTGGCCCGTGGGCGAGCGCATGAGCCCCACGCAGCGCGCCCTCTACGACGTGGTCCACGCCGCCCTCCGCGCCGCCACCGCCGAGGTGCGCCCGGGGGCGGAGTACCGCCACGTCCACCTGCGCGCCTGCCTCACGCTCGCCGAGGGGCTGCGCGACGTGGGCATCCTCAAGGTGGGCGCGGAGGAGGCGGTGGCGCGCAACGCCCACGCGCTGTTCTTCCCCCACGGCGTGGGGCACCTGCTCGGGCTCGACGTCCACGACATGGAGGACCTCGGCGACGTGGCGGGCTACGCGCCGGGGCGCGCGCGCGACGAGCGCTTTGGGTGGGGCTACCTCCGCCTCGACCGCCCGCTCCGCGAGGGCATGGCGGTGACCGTGGAGCCCGGCTTCTATCAGGTGGAGGCGCTCTTGCGCGACCCCTCGGTGGCGGGCCCTCAGGCGGCGGCGTGCGTGGACTGGGGGCGCTTGGAGATGTTTGGGGACGTGCGGGGGGTTAGGCTCGAGGATGACGTGCTGGTGACGGCGGGGGGGGCGGAGGTGCTGAGCGGGGCGGTGGGGTTTGAGCGGGGGTAGGGGGTGAGCGGATGAGCGAGACGCCGTCGCCCCCTCGCCCCCGCCGCGTTCTCCGTCACCCGCCCGCCCACACCGCCCACATCAAGAGAGCCAACACATCCACATCAGGAGAGCGGCGAGCGCCCTCGCGCCCGCGGCGTCAGAAGTTCTTCTGCACCGAGGCGCCCGTCGGGCCGTTCGGCGCGCCCCCTAGGCCGCCGGTGCCTGCCTGCAGGGTGTTACCGATGATGTTGGGCGCGCCTCCCTGATGATAAATGGCCGCGCTCAAACCGCCGTGGCCGCCGCCCCCCTGACCTCCTGTCTGACCGCTGCCACCCCATCCGCCAGCGCCCCCATTTCCACTGCGGTCTTGCCGCCCACCACCGCCACCAGGAGGGCCACCACCGCCGCCGCCGCCACCGCCGCCGCCGGCGCCGCCGGCGCCTCCCGCAGAGCTGCGAATGGTGTTGTTGATCAACGTGATGGGGCTGTTGTACAGGAGAACA
>Ga0194129_10010188_pt1 | contig 10298 bp, 10 predicted proteins | sample TA2KigCa35mmetaG_FD_150862 | JGI IMG/M metagenome (GOLD analysis project Ga0194129, IMG submission 150862) | Freshwater microbial communities from Lake Tanganyika, Tanzania - TA2015038 Kigoma Deep Cast 35m | ecosystem: Environmental > Aquatic > Freshwater > Lake | place: Tanzania: Lake...
TGCTGTGTTCAAAAACCTGACTTGGGTAAAAACAGAAAAACTGATGCAAATGAAGAGGATGTAGGTGAGCCATGAAATGCCCTCTGTAAGGAACATGGCGGGATCTCCTGAGAAAGCCATGACCAAGGCTGTGGATATGCCCTTGGAGCTTGTGACAGTAACAGCACCTGCGAAACTACATATAATACAGCAGAATATCGGCCTTTTCAAGAAATAATTTGTAGAAATGGCCCAGGGAGCCTGACATGGATTGACTAGAAAAAGAGAAGATGAAAATAAAATACTGAAGAAAATAAAAGAGCGCCACGATATGATGCAATTATATATGAAATCTTGCTTTTTAGGATCTTGAATGATTGTACCTGTTGTACCATTTGTTTTGGAAATTAAAAAGAAAGTATCATTTTTGGCTTGAAATGTTTGATTGGAATGGGGTGCATTCAATACAATAAGAACACTTCCTACTAGAGCTATAAATATACCCATAATTCCTTTCCATGAACTTTTTTCTTTTAGTCCATGTTTGCACAGTAGGAAATTTAAGATGACATTGATTCCTCCTAAGGGAGACACTACCACTGTGGGAGCCATTCCATATGCCAAGAAATTTCCTATTTCGCCGCATCCCATTATGCTGACTCCTAACCACCACTCTGGCAAATGTACATAGGTGTTTTTGTCTCTGTTGTTGGCATGTACTTTTTTTTGGAGGTACAGACCTATACTTATCAAGATATTTCCAATGACAGCCAAAACAATCCCAAGCCAAAATAGCGGATGCACATTTTCATCAGTTTGTTGTTGCAATGTCTCTTGGTTGAAACTATGATTGGGCATTTTGCCTGCGATAAAATCCAAAAGTTAAATAATATAAATATAAAGTTATTATTTTCAAGTAATTAAGCCTTAAATGGTAATAATTTAAAGTTCCAGTAGGCAATAGGGTCTGGAAAACTAAATTCCATTTAAAATATAAGTAATAATTCATCTGAAACCACTATTAGAAAATTTGAAAATGATATTTGGTAGCGAAGAAGATGTTGTCGTTTTTTTTTGGATCTTGATACCATTTTTGTTATGCACTTTATTTTTATCATTTCTTCAGAAACAAAGAAGGAAAACTCTTTGCCTAAAGAAGCGAAAGACCCTCAAATCATGGCAGCGGCTAATTGTGCAGTTAGTGATTGTTCATGCTCGTCGCAAAAACAAACAGCCACTGGAGTAATAATGACTAACTAATAAAAGGGTCTCTCTGACATTGGAATGTCATTTTCTTTATCAAAGAGATTGAGGTCAATTTCGTCAATTTCCATTTTTCTTTTCTTGTTGAAAAACTCCATGCTAGACAAATTGGATGCTAGTTCCTTTTCTAGAAGACTCCTCAGAAATCGGAGTTCCACTTCCTTATCAATACTCTCACAAAAAGTTCTGGTTTCTGGAATTAAAGTTTCCCTTACCCTGAATAAATCACTGAGTTGTTTTTCATTGCTTTGAATGCAATTTTCAATGAATTCTTTAGAAGACACTGTCATTTATGGATTAAACAAAAGCATAAAGTAGATGCAATATATATTTTTTGCTAATTTAACATCAGAACCAATGTGTTTCAAGTAAGAGGTGAATTGTAAAACACTTTTATTCATTTATTTTTTTGTGTTGTCAAAAATTTACTCCATGTTTGGTTCAATTTCCACCTCTTGGGACCTGGATCTTTGATTAATCATGTTGCAAAACACCACTATTTCCATGGGACTGAGTCCGTTTTGATTGAGAACCTTTTCAATGATGGCATGTAAAATCGTGTCGCATTCCGGTTGATCGTAAGTTTCGATCACGCTTTCCAATACCTCCATGAGGATATTTGCGTCCTCCATTGACATGGAAAAGTATTGAAACAGATCATAAAACATATTTTCTCCATGGAGGAAATCTAGAGAGGATCTTGAGTTGGCAAAAAAGTTTTTGAAGCAGATCAAAAAGTTCATGGATAAATTGCTGTACTTGGACTGAATATTTTCCAAGATTTGGAAATGGTCCATTCCAATTTTGATGATGAGATTCCTGTCTGTCAGTACTGGGGTGTCTTCGTATTCGCAGTCGCTGTCTGGCTCGTACTCCATGGATGACGTGCGTGATCTGTAGAAAGTGAGGATGCTACCTGTTTATAAAGACATTTTTTTTTATGATCTTGTTTTATATGAAAAGAAAAAGTTTTAATAATCCACAATATTTTCTTTTAATTGGAATCATTTTTACATTTTTTTTATTTCATCATTTGCTTAGAAGAAAAAATGAGAAGAAGATTTTTTTTGGCAATAGTGCTGGTTTTCTGTTTAAATCACTGAACGCTAGCAGTAAAGAGAAGGTAAAAGAGACAAGTAGTTTGCCCAAAGTTTGTATCCTTGTTCCTGTTTGTTCTAAATTTACTGACTGGAAAGGTATAGAGGAAAGCTTTTTTCTCACCATCTTTTTGGATTCTATGTACAATACTAGTGAATTTTCACAGTATGATTACAGTATTTACTTGGGATACGATAAAGGCGACTCTCTTTTTGACAGTGAAAACAATTTAAATTATTTATTTTCGATAGTGAACCAGCGCAACGACGATTATCATTGTTTGGTGAATCTGAGGAACATATCATTTGACAATGTTCTGGGAAAGCCAGGTCCTATTATGAACTTTCTTTCTGAAACTGCTTTTCGAGAAGGCTGTGATTATTTGTACAGGATTAATGATGATACTGAATTTCTGACCAAGTGGACGACGCCATTTGTTAATACACTTGCGGGTTTTATACCTTCCAATGTAGGGGTGGTGGGGCCTACTTGTTTGCAAGGTAACACCCTTATTATGACTCATGACTTTGTGCACAGAAATCATTTTGAAATTTTTGGTTTTCACTATCCTCCTGAACTGACAGATTGGTGGCTTGATGATTGGATCAGTTCTGTGTATGGAATTTTAAACACCAAAAAGTTAGAAAATGTAGAGGTGAACCACCATGTGATGGTGACTCGTTATAAACCAAAAATGGAAAATGGAGACGTGTGGAATATTTTAGCAGAAAAGGGAAAAAATACCATACTAGGCTCTCGCTTTTTTATGTTGATGCCTAGGCCAAGAATTGTTTCTTACTCTTTGTATGGAAATGATCCTAGGTACTTGAATGGTGCTGTGGAAAATGTGAAGCTTTTGAAAGACATTTTCAAGGGATGGGGCATGCGTATTTATTTTGATTCAAGTGTTCCACAGAGTGTATTACTGTTTTTGCAAGAAAATGGGGTGGACTTGATAGATATGACTAATAGTAACATAAGAAACAAGATGTCTTGGAGATTTTTGCCAGCTCAAAATAATTCCATTGAAAGATTCATATCCAGGGACATTGACGCTAGATTGTCGGTTCGTGAATTTTTGGCAGTGCAGGAATGGATTGAAAGCAATAAACCGTTTCATGTTATGAAGGACCACCCTTCGCATAATGCGTATACTGTATCAGGGGGGCTCTGGGGAAGTGTAGGTGGAGCCTTACCAGAGCTTTCAAAATGGGTTGTGGAGGCAAGCATGGGAGAAGAATATTTGGAAGATATGAATTTTTTGGATAGAAAGATTTGGCCCTTGATGAAAGACGCCGGGGTGCTTGTTCACGATTCGTTTTCTTGCAATTTAGACTCTAGCACAAGGCGATTTCCAAGCGAAAGAATAGACCTGGAGCACGTGGGTTCTGTATATTTGGATGGAAAGGTGAGGGAGGGTGATGCTAACATTTTAGAGGAGGCCATCAAAAATGGATTGCCTAAGTGTTAAATTTTTCAAATGATTAATGAAGTTTATATAGCTTTTTGAGTCTCGCATTTAGATGAAATGGCCTACAAGATATCATTTTACGTGGGAAATTTGCTTTTCTTGCATGTGGTTTTGTATTTTTTTTACTTATGGCATTTTTCAATGCAGAAATTTCCTTCCTCCGATAATGCATTATCAGTGACTCAAGAAAAGTCCAATGATGTATTAAGCGAGACCCAAGCCACTGCTGAATCTAGACCTGAGCTCAAAACACAAATTTTGAAGCGATTGAAGCAAACAAAATTTGTGGAAGGAAGGGACTGCAAAGAACACTTTATGGACTTGAGTGATCCTGCTGAAGATGCTATTTTTTTGAACTGGAAAAGGAGAGAAACTCCACGCCAAATTGTGGTTATGTCGCCATACGACTGCGAATTGGACATGTTGTTGTTTAAGTTGGAGGAAATGGGGCCCTGGATCGACTTTTTTATCATAGTGGAGTCTAGCGTGTCCAATTCAAATAGGCCAAGAAGTATGTGTTTCAATTCGAGCATGGTGAAAGAGTCGCTGTATGCAGGCAAAATTTTGTACAGAGAGTCCCATGAAAAGGTGCTGGATTTTAATTATTGGGAGCAGGAAGTGTTTGTAAAAAACCAATTAGGTCACTCCCTTTATTTGTTGGGACTTAATCATGACGATTTTGTGATTATGATGGACATGGACGAGGTTGTTTCTGGAAAACACTTGCAAAAGATGAAATTTTTTGATCCACCGAAAAATCAGACAGCTTTCCAAATTAGCCTTCGTTGGAGCTACTACGGTTTCGAATGGGTAAATCCCCAGCCGACTGTCGTCAACGCCATTGTCTCGTGGACCCAGTTTCAAACTGTGTGCCAAGGCCAAGCCAATGCCATTCGCTTCAACTTGTGTGGACTGACTGATTTTGATTTGTTAAAGATGGTGGGTTGGCACTGCAGTTGGTGTTTTGCAAGGACTGAGCAATTCATTGACAAAATTGAAAAAAGCTCAAAATTAGAGGACAACCTGGAAAAGTACAAGAACATTAACTTTTTGAATGAGCAGAGGGCGCAAGGCCTTTGGTTTGTGGATGGAAAGCCTAATGGTTGCTATGCTGAATTTTTTCAATAACCTACCCAGTTATGTTCGCCGTAGATTAAGTTCATTTGGGATTCATAGGAAAGCCACTGCTCTGTAGATTCTGGGATGTTCACATTGTCAAATATTTCTTTCCATGACTCTTGTATTTGACTTAATTGAATGCTGTTGAACGCACACATCTCCTTTGATATTTGAATCAAATCTACTGAATTAAGTTTTTGTATGAGATCTTGCCAGTTGTCAAACAGTATGATGTGGGGAAATTTGTAGTAGTCTGAAAACTGAAGCCAAAAATTGACAGAGGTTTCATCATGGTCGTTGTTTGGATCATATTTCAAAAAGGGGTCAGCGTCCTTGTGTTTTGGCAGAACTAGGGTTGAACCTGAAGGATCAGTAATTTTGTTCAATGCCAAATTCCAGGTGAGTTCTGAAACTATTCTGTATTGCATGTGCCATTCTGTGAGCAATTTTAAAGAGGGAGCAATGATGGGGATGCACATTCTGTAGTGCTCGAAAAATGACATTATGGAAACTTGATAGGGTATGTGAAGAATGGCTGGATGGGAAGCAATGTCTTTGTATTCATATTTTCCTGGGTAGACTTTCCTAAGGGACTTAAATGAAAATTTTGAACTTTGCTGATTTAAATCTTTCAGGAAAACTTCCAGTGGAATCATTTCAAGAATGGGCCTGTATCCGTGCACCAGGATAGTTCTATCGTGATTCCAAGAATAGACTGTATTTGTGTAGTTGCAATAGGAGGGAATGTACTTTGCCTTTAGTCCTGTGTAATAGTTGAAGTAGTGTACATCATACCAATTATTGGCAGCTGCAAAAAGATTTGATTTTTCTTTTACAATTCTAAAGTTTTGGACTAGACCTTTAAATTTTTCAAGTGAGTTTTCTCTTCCCTGTTCGAATCGGGTGGTTATCCACAAAATGATGGTCTTGTTAAAGGGCATGGCTAGTTCGCACATTCCGCTTGGGTGACTACAAATCATGGCGTGTGTGGTATGCATGAAATTGTCATTGCCTTTTTTGAATTTGTACTCCTCATAAAACTCAATTTTGGTGTGAAGATTCAAGTAGAGACTGTGCGAAGGGTCTGTGGTCAAAACCTTTAATTTTTCTCCTGCACAAGTGTTGAAAGTGTGGCAAGATCCACTCAAAGAATAATCTACAATGTGTACATGTGGAAAAAACAGCGAGGTAATTTCCTTCAAGTCTGCTATAGGACTGATATGCCAATCTATGCTCAAAACATTCAGGTGTATTTTTTCTGGACTTTGGATGGATTCTACTGTTTTCAAGGGAAAATGTTTAGGTTGGTTTGAGCCTTTCCTGTGTGTTTTGTTCTTGTCTAAATTTTCAAAATGTGAAATGAATGAAAATAAAAAACACAAGAGAAAGAAGCTGAAGATAAAACATTGATTATGGTGAATGTGTTTCATTTTATTTTGACACTGGATTGGTTTTAAATGAAGTTTTGATGCAGAATAATGAACCACAAATTATGTAATTATTGAAAAATCAAACACATGCCAAACAATGCAAACTGCAATGGCTAGAATAATATTTACTTTAAGTTGTATACTTTTGTTGCTCCACTGCAGTCCATACAAAATGATTCCACAAAAAGAAAGAATCAATCCCAGTTTTTCTGTTTGATCTAAAATCAATTCCCATGTGTAGCATGACAGAGTTATGATCAGGAGCTTGACAAAATTATTGTATGTGAGCCAGGATGTAGGCGAAAGAGTTTTCTGGCATTCCATGCCTGCAATAGACAGTGCAAACCCTACTACACATGAAAAAAAAATTTTAAAAAAACAATAATTTTTATCATAATAACAATCAGTGATCAGCAAGAATGTGGTGCCAAAGGAAGTTGCATTGGATTCCAAAATAAATACGCAGATAAACAATATGGAGCTGATTGCATTGTTGTAAAACACCATTTCCAGTGTTTCCATTTGCATTGTTTCATTTATTTCCTTTACTGCAATCACGTACAAGGACATGGAGATTGTGTTTAGCACAGCCCATAGTGATCCCTGAAAGTTTAGCCAAAAATGCTTTGAGGAGTAAATACAGGAACCTCCAAAGGCAATGAACAAGAAAAAAACACTTGAAACAGCAATAGTTTTTTTGTACAGAGCGTAGTTTAACACAGATACCAAAATCGGCTGCATATTTCTTACCACCATAAACGTGGATACATGCATGTATTTCAGGGCGGCCATGGATGAGTATAAGTTGAATCCAAACAGAACAGCACATGGAAACCATTTTTTGGCAGTGGTTAAATTCCATGATACATTTAGCTTCCAGATCATAACTGAAAGAAATGTAAAAATGCTTTGAATGATGAGTACCAATGGAAAAGAAGTGAAGTGGGAAGAAATTGACTTGTTGGTAAAAACCATCAATGTAGAAAAAAGAGCAAAAGATGGGAATAAAAGAATTTGATATAACATATTTTTTGTTTACCCTTTTACATTCAGAAAACATTTTTTAAAAAACTCATAGTTATATCATGTTTCATTCAATAATCCGAGAAACATTCATCATCATTTCCATCATCTGAGAATGAATCATCGTTATCCCCAGAAGATTCATCATCAGAAAAAAATTGATCATCCTCTTCATAGAGCTCTTGATAAACTTTTGATTTTCTGCACATTTTTTTCAAGGGACAATCAATGGCAAAATGGCCCTTGGCGCCACAATTTCTGCATAAATCGTATTTTTCCTTGATTTGATTTTGAATGGAGGTCTTTTGTTCATAGCTTAGATTTCTTGAAGTATACATCCAGCCACGTACTTTATCTATTCCGTGCTTTTTCATGCGAGCAAGTGTTTCATTTCGTTCCCAGGATTCCAAGTCTGTAGGAATGCTTTTGGTGATAGGGGCAAGTTCTTTTACATACCCCTTTTCTTGTCTGTGTTGCTGGATGCGTTGATCAATGTTTTCTGACTTTCCCACGTAAATGTTTCCGCTGGTGTCTTGAATGCAGTAAACTCCTTTGCGTCCGATTTCAGAATCTGCATAACCAACTTTGCACTTTGCTCTTGGTTCATCTTGGACCAAATGCTTTCCACTCAGTGTAGTTTTCGCAAAACAATCGCTTGCCCAGTGGCCCAACCTTCCACATCGAAAACATGCCTTTCCAGTGCATGCCTTTTCCTGTTTTTTAGCCTTTTTGAATGGATGTGAAGATCTGTTTTCTTCATCAAAATCATTTAACCTTTTGTTTCCAATAGCAGTCTTTGCAAAGCATTCGCTAGCCCAGTGACCAAATCTTCCACACCTAAAGCACGTTTGCGACATTAGCTCTAGTGGCAAAGTTGATGACCGTGCAATTTTATACTCCATTTTTTTTACATTTTTTTTTAAAAAAAGAAGCTGTATTTAAGCCATCAGATAGTATCCTTTGCTTATCTGTCATGCCTGAAATACAGGACTTGAATTTTCTTTTACCTGAGCATACGCCTAGACGTGCACACATTTTTCAGTTGAAAAATCCCTATGTTTTCATGCAGAACACTTTGAACGAAAGAAAGTGTGTGCTTAGGGAAGATGCCATTGCTGATTTAGTGACTGAGTTTTTGTCTGGGAGAAAGCTGTGCAGCATTGAAAATCAGTCTTACGATGTTCCGCTGTTTTACATTGTTACACAGAGATATCCTTACTTTCCCATTACACAGGAAATATTTTTCTGTCTCTTGGATTTGCACCGTTTTCAGATGGCTGAAGTTTTGGGTGTGAGCACCACCTTTTTGAAGACTCATAAAGTTTTGTTTGGTCCCTGCTCTTACTGGTATACTAACAATATTCCTGAAGAAGTGTTTGCACAAATCCGCAGCGCACGGGACAACATGATTCAGCGCATGGAAAAGGCTGGCAATGAGATTATTTTGACGATTTTGGGAGAGGCTAAGGAGATGGCTGAAGATGAAATCGCCAAGAGGATTAGAAAAAATCAGGAGAGGGAGTATTGTAAGTGCCAAAAGAATCTTAGGAGGAATCTCAAGAAAAAAAGAAAAAGGAGAGAGGCAAAAGAGATTGTGTCATTTCAAAATGATGGAGAACAGTCTGTGAATTTGCCCAACAATGTTATTGTTGAAGCTAGTGACACAAATTCTGCACCTGAATCTGCAAACTTGGTTTTTGAAGGAGAAGATTGCCTTGGAAGTTTCGAGGAACTTTCTTCTTTGCTTGATGTTTGGGAACCCATGGAACCTCTGTTTGAAACCAGTGATGCTGATGGTCTGTGTTTTTCGTGATTTTTTGGATTTTGAATTCTTTAAAAATATTTATGTGTTTGGAGTTTTTGCCAAACTCCTTTTTGACAAATGGAATCAAAAGTTTGTCTTTGGAAAGGTCCATTGCTCAAGAGCATGGAATTTTTTTTGCATGAAAGTAATGGAGATCTGGTGGATAAAAAAGTTAGAATATGCCTGAGTGAGACCATAGACTGTGACTTTGTTGTTGAAAATGCAACAAAAACTTCTGAAACTGGAGGTATGGAAAGTATTGCTAGTGGAGATGTAATGCCTCCTACGTGTCAGTTGTTTAGCAGAGATTGTTTGAGTTTGAAGATTATACAAGAACAGATTCAGAATTGCAATCACATCTTGGGCCGACATGAGGAAAAGCGTGGAGAGGTTGTGAAGCAGAAAGCAAAGTATCCAAAGGAAGGAATCATCTCCTTTTACTATACGAAAAAGGACGTGTTTTTGACGAATAGCACTCACTATATTCCAATTCAATTGAAAAGAGAATTGATGGAAGCTTTTGATTAAAACGTATTGCAAGTTGTATCTTTTTGTATTTAAATGCGTGTGTGTTTTGTAAAAATATGGATCAACTTGTAAAATCAATAGGAAGTGGTGTAAAAGATTTTGGTGGTTTTGTACAAAGCATTGGTAAAAGCATTGAAACACACTCACAAGAAGAAGAAGGAACTAAAAGCGATCCAAAAGATGTTAGTGAAATATTAAAAACACATTCAAACAATGTTTTACCAACAGAACCACAACAAGACAAAAATGTGATAGACGCACCAGTACCAGTAGAAATTAATTCTACTACAAAACCAGGTGATAGACATGTAGCACCCTCGGTGTCTTTAAATTTACGACCCAAACATAATAGTGTGTCTCCACAACAGAATTCTCATCAAAGTGGTCCATATCCTGAGGATCAAAATTTACATCCAAGTAGGTCACATGGGCCACAAACCCATCCTAATGGTCATTATTCATTTCATTTTGGTTCACGTGCGCCACAAACCCATCCTAATGGTCATTATTCATTTCATTTTGGTTCACGTGCGCCACAAACCCATCCTAATGGTCATTATTCATTTCATTTTGGTTCACGTTC
>Ga0194129_10010191_pt1 | contig 10296 bp, 12 predicted proteins | sample TA2KigCa35mmetaG_FD_150862 | JGI IMG/M metagenome (GOLD analysis project Ga0194129, IMG submission 150862) | Freshwater microbial communities from Lake Tanganyika, Tanzania - TA2015038 Kigoma Deep Cast 35m | ecosystem: Environmental > Aquatic > Freshwater > Lake | place: Tanzania: Lake...
TCGCGGAGCGCCTGAAGGCGGACGATCCATCGACGTGGCAGATGAACCCGCCGTCGCCGCTCCTTCAGCAAGTGGCGAAAGAGATGACGCAGCGGCGGGATCAATCGAAGGCGGCGAAGGAAGCGTCGGAACGAGCCCGCGATCAACTGAAGGAGATCCTCGGCAACGAGATGTGGCTGCAGCTTGTGCCTGCGGAGGCGAAGCCGGCGTGAGGAGACCAACGCGCATCCTGTCAGCGTTCGGATGGCTCCATCGCAAGGCTGCGTCCCGACGCACGTTTGAGTCCTTCGCGCAAGCGAGCCGTGCGGCAGCAGCACTTGGCCACGCTTACAGCGACCGCGAGATGGCCGAGTTGGTGGTCGAAAAGACTGTGAGGTTCAGGGATCAAGGCGCTGCCGAACCAACGGTAGTTTCAGCGGTCACGCTTCGCCGCCTCTGGGCACTGCAGCGGCTGCTCCCGCGCCAACATCTTCGGGTACTCGATTTTGGGGGCGCTGCAGGCCAGCACTTCTTCGAAGCAAAGCACTATCTCAAGTCACTTGGAAGCGATGAAGCACTGGGGCAGGGCTTGAGTCTCAACTTCACATGGCATGTTGTCGAAACTGACGCAATGGTCGATGCCGCGAGTGCACTCTCCTGTGAAGCGCTTCGCTTTTACCCATCCATCGAAGCCGCAGTGGATGGATTCTTGCCAGATATTGTGCTTTCTTCGGGCACGTTGCAGTGCTTGCCGAATCCGCTCGAAACCCTTCAGTCTCTCATGGCGATTGGCGCGCAAAACCTATTCCTGACTCGCCTTTCATGTTCGTCGGCGGATATCACGGGTTTCATCGTTGAGGAGGGGTTCATTCATGATCAAGGTCCGCCTGTCCCATGGCCGCGATCGCCACGCCGCGCTGCCTATCCACTCTGCATTGCGCCGCTGAAGCGATTCGAGAGCCTCTTGACGACTCGATATTCGATCGAAACTGTGCTTGACGAGTCGGAACTTGCAGCAAACAAGGTGGGAGAGACAAAGTCAATCAGACGAGGCTATTTCTGTCGTCTCTTGTGAATGAGCAACTCGCATGGCCTGGGCCGAGAGGCGAGCGATAGGATCGGAACGGTAACAATGCGGCAACTCAATCGGATCGCCTCTGGTTCTTACTTGATGTTCGACGCACTTCTTGAAGCGGTCCGCTATCCCCGAGGCGCTCATGTGCTGGTGGCGTGCATGCCGAAGTCTGCGTCGACATCACTCACCAATGCGATTGCCGCCTATGCAGGCTTCCGAAAGGTGGCGCTTGCTGCCGCCTATGGTTCGAGAGAACAGGAACTTTGTCAGATTCGCTTATCGCGTTATAACCATCGTGGCCCCTACGTTGCACAACAGCATTTGCGGAACAGTGACTTCACACAAAGGCTCATCGAGCAGTATCGACTCTCCCCGATTGTGCTCGTGCGTGATCTCCCAGACATTGTGCTCAGCATTCGAGATCACTTGCATCGCGAGTCACGGGAGTCACCGGTTGCGCTCTTCACACAGGAACATTTGCGGCAGTCACCACCAGAACTTGAGGAGACAATTGTGCGGATTGCAATGCCGTGGTATCTCAGTTTCTATCTTGGATGGCGAAGCGATCATCGCGCACATTTTGTTGCCTATGAAGATCTTGTCCGCAATCCAAAGAGCGTGATCGAGGGAATCCTGCGCTTCTCGGGGGTTGAGCCACGGGAGGAGAAGATGCCGAAGGCTCTAGAGGCGTTCCGTGGACCAAACAATCGCATCAATATCGGCGTGAGCGGGCGCGGACGCAAACTCGGATCCCGTGCCGCTGAGGCGCTGGGGCGTCTACTGGATCAGTACCCAGAGTGTGAAGTTGATCCGTACTTCCGTCGAATGCGCACTGCACTCGGCGCTGCGGTCAGTTCGACCTGAAGTGCACTTGGTCGGTCGGTCTCGGGCGCAGCCATGCGCGGACGCGGTGAAAGTGTTTGACCAGACTGCGAAGGCGCTTCGTGACTCTCAGTGAGCGGCGATCGAGTCGATCGTGAAGTAGCCAGGACACCAAAGGACGCCAGCGTCGCATCGAAGTGCCCTTCGGATGCATCAGATCGAAGTCTGAAAGGTAGGCCTCGATTGTGGCGGCAAAGTTCGGTAGGGAGTTGCCCTGACCGGTGATTCGTTGCATGGACGTTTCCTCACGGAGCGATTCATCAAAGTGACGGAGGCGATACAAGTGTCCAGGTTGGGCGATGAAGGGCCCGTACAGTGCCATGTTGGCAAGCAGAATGTGGTCAGCAGCCACGACCTGCCGAGATGCCAGTTTCGGAAGTAGCGTTCGTCGGAAGAGCGCATGCATGGGGCCGAGATCACTGCCGATGGCGATGGACCACAGATAACGACATAACGCTCCGCGCTGGGGAGTCGCAACACCGATATCCCCATCCCGTTGGATCGTTCGATCGTTGGAGTCGATCCACTCGAAGTAGGTGAACGACCCTACAGCGTCTGATCGTTGCCGCAGTGCAGACAGATGCACGGCAAGAAAGTCTGCATGCAGCAGATCGTGCGCACCGACCCAGCCAAAGTAGGGGCTTTCGCTCGCATCTCGTGCGAAGTCAAAGTTGAACGCAGCACCCCTGTTCGAGTCATGACGGATATGAAAGAACCGTGAATCACGGCGAGCCATATCAGCACAGATGTCAGATGTTCCATCCGATGATGCGTTGTCAGCCATCAGGACTGCAAAGTCTCGATGTGACTGCGCTTGAATGGACGCGATCGTCCGACTGATCCAGCGAACCTCGTTGTAGGCAGGCACACCCAAGACCACGGTCCCGTGTCGTACGCGGATGCCGTCACTCATGCCGAAGGGTCCAGAGGCAAGAGATAGCGATCCGCGTAGCAGTCATTTGCCGGCTTGAAAACGGGGCGGCCACCTTCTCCCATGACGACCAAGCAGTTGCCTGGAGTGTCGGTGTTTACAAGATTCACACCTGGCGCGATAGCGGTGTTGGCACGAACATGGCAGGCGCCCAAGATCGAACTGTTTGGATACATGACCACGCCTTCCTCTAACAGTGGCCGACGGTCACCGTCGCGGCCCACCGTGCATCCCTGATGGAAGACGCAGCGTGGTCCGTAGGTGGCCTTGGCGAACACCATGCCCACCGTGTGGCCGATGGCAAAGACGGGGTGCATTTCCACCTCGTGGAAAAGGTCGATGCCGTGCAGCGCCTTGTTGGTGAGGAATACGCGGGCGGCGTCTTGCTGCAGACCGACGGCGGCTAGTTCGCAGGACACGAAGTACAGCAGCGTGGCGTGATGACCGCCCATGAGTGGGTCGAAGCGTCCCATAGGACCCTTGAAGTGCCTGACGCAACGGATGGTGCGGTCCATCGCTCGCCGAGTCAGCTCGAGATCGATGCGCCATCCCTCCACGAAGTTGGGATGCAGCGACTGGACCTGATGCGTCACGAGGCGGGACAGGAACTGCGCGTCTCGTGGATCAGTTGGATGCGGGGGCATGCAATCTCCAGTCGACGGATTGTGATACCAAGAGGTCACGGACAGAGGGTCCGCAGCAGGCGATGGCATCCAGGATGGTCACATAGGGCGTAAAATCACCATGCAGTTGTGCATAGGGGCGGCGCTCGTAGCGCATGTACCGCACTTGCACGCCTTTCGACTCGAACAATGCGTGGTCGAGGTAATGAAATGCGCCGTGGCCCGTGACATATCGAGTCGCCCCTAGGTGTTTGCACAGATCTAGCAGCCGCTGCGAGCTCGACCCGGGAAGACCCATCACCGATGAGCGGGAAAATCGCGCCTGAAGCCCGAGCCAGCGCGCCACCGTCTCGGTAGCTGCGATGTTGAACTCGGCCAAATTGTCGGTTGGCGTTGCGTAGATGAGTTCGATCAGATTCAAGGCGTCTTCCGCGTACGGAGTTCGCGCGAGCGCCTGTTGGATGGTCTTTAGGTGCTTCGACCGCCAAGTGTTGGCGGGTCCCAGCCTTGTCTCGCGGATCGTTCGACCGCTCCGCGCGTGGTCCACAGGCGCAGTCAACCACTTGACCCCTTGCGCCGTCTTCAACTGCACACGCGTCATGAAGCTACGACCCTGTGGCAATTGCACGTCGTCGTAGTGCACGAACTCATCAGCCAGATGGACTTGCTCAAAGAGCCCCAACCATGGGATGAACATCGGCTGCGAGATGACCACCGTGCGTTCAGCCATGGAAGGTAACGCTGGGGCAGTGGGTATCCACCCATTTCGCGAAGGCGTCCGACAGCGCGCGGTCCGGCAGCGCCGGACAGGCGCTAGCCGCCATCGGCAGGCCATGGGGCGCGGAGCGCGCGTGAAGCAGTTCCAGACGCGCCAGTTCCGCGGCCATCAGCGTCAGGTAGACGGTGTGCGCGTATCCGATGTGCAGCATGTCCCGTTCAACGGCACCTACGGGCACCAGCGAGGCCACCTGCGCCAGCAGCGCCTGCGCGGCGTCGAACGAGGAGCCTCCGCTAGAGGCGATGACGCCGATCGTTCCCATGTCGCCCTTACGCCGAGACTCCCGTCCGTCCCACCGCACCAAACACTTCATCGCGGTAGAGGTACAGCGTGTAGTCGTAGGCTCGGTAGCTGTGATCGAGGTGCACACAGGGAGTCACCTCCTCCATGCACCACGCGAGGAACTCAATCGGGTTCTTGTAGTACAGATGCGGCTGCATGAAGTTCACCCGCGTCGTCATCAGGTTGAAAGCAATTCCGAAACGGCATGCGGCAAACATGGTTTGAACGAGCGTCCGTGCATAGCAATCCATGTCTGGGAACGGCACATCCAGCTTCTGTGTGAGCACACCGTTGCTGACGAGATAGTCGAAGCTTCTCGGCTTCACGAAGCCAAACAGATCGCCGACATGCCACGTCGCAGTCGGGTGGCTTGCACGGGCACTCGAGATCATCTCCGAACACAGATCGATGCCGTGAAAGTCCAGGGCGATCGACAGGTCGCATGCAGTCGCATAGAGGTGGCCATACCCACATCCGACGTCCAAGAGCGAAGGCCGCGCTGGAGCGAGTGGCTCTCCACTTCGTACAACCTTCAGCATGCGTCTTTGGCTCGCGAGGTGCCGTTCCCTGTCAAGGCCCCAATCAACGCCTTGCACAGTCGCCCCATGGGTTTCAAAGCACGCTGAGTAGTGTGCCTGAAGTTTCCTGCTGATCTGAGAGTTTTTCACGAGGAGCGATCCTTGAACCCACCATCTGCACAGCACCGCCAATTGCTGCACGGAGATGGTAGTGAAGTGTCGCTGCTACCCTCGCCTTGTTAGAGGCTGCATCGAATCACCGCGGCTACCCGATCCATGTCAGCTTCCGTCAGGTCGTGGTAGCTCGGTAGGTTGATTGCCCGACGAGGGATGTCCCATGCGTTGCGATTCTCGGGTCGTGGTGTGAACATTGGCAGCCCCGACAGCGGCCAGAAGAACACGCGGGCGTCGATGTTCTCGGCGGCGAAGGCGGTCTGCAGCCTTTCGCGGGTCACGCCCGTCTCCGGCGCGAACACCGCGGTGGGCATCCACGCGCCGTTCACGCCGTGGGGCGGCTCCGGGTTCAGGGTCACGCCGCGCAGGTCGGCAAGGCGTTCGCGGTATCCCGCCAGGATGGCGCGCTTGCGCTGGATGAGGGACTCCACGCGTTCCAGCTGCGCGCAGCCGATGGCCGCCTGCACGTTGGACATCTTGTACTTGAAGCCCACCATGTCGGGCCAGAACTGCCGCGTCTGGCCCGGAGCGCGGCCGTGGTTGCTCAGGGTGAGCACCCGCTCGAACAGCGCGTCGTCGCTGGTGACGAACATGCCGCCCTCGCCGGTGGTGAGCGTCTTGGTGCCGTGGAAGCTGAACGCACCGAACGCACCGAGCGAGCCCGCACGACGACCTCGATGCTGCGAACCGATCGCCTCCGCCGCATCCTCAATCACAGGCAGTCCGTGCCGCGCCCCGATGTCCAGCAGCGCGTCCAGGTCGCAGACGTTTCCGTACAGGTGCACCGCCAGAATGGCCTTGGTGCGGGGCGTAATGGCGCGCTCCACCAGCGCCGGATCGAGGCACCAGGAGTCGGGCAGGATGTCCACGAACACGGGCGTGGCGCCCAGATGCACAATAGGGGCCGCCGAGGCGATCCAGTTGGTATCCGCCATGATCACTTCATCGCCCGCTCCGATGCCCAAGCCCGCCATGCCCAGATGCAAGGCACCGGTGCAACTGGAGGTGGCGATGGCGTTCTTCGCCCCCAAGTGCGCGGCGAAGCCCTTCTCGAACCGCGTCAGGTACTCGTAGCAGCGCTCGCCCCAGCCGTGCGCCGCCGCGTCGGCGGCGTAGCGCGTCTCCAGCTCGGTGATCGAGGGCTTGGTGTACAGGATGCGGGACTTCAGCACGTCCGGACTTCCGGAATCGCCGTCACGAAGCGGGTTCCCTGACGATACATCACGGCGTTCTGCTGTCGCACCTCGGGAAGAATGTTCCATGGCAGCACCAGAAGATAGTCAGGACGATGCCGATCAAGCACGTCGCGTCCCACGATCGGGATGCGGCTGCCGGGCATGAACTTGCCCTGCTTGGCGGGGTTCAGGTCGACCACGCAGCGCACCAGATCCGCGTCCACGCCGGCGAAGTTGAGCAGTGTGTTGCCCTTCGCCGCGGCGCCGTAAGCGATCACGGTGCGCCCCTCCGCCTTCGCCTGACGCAGGAACGCCAGCAGGTCGTCGCGTATGCGCTCCGCGCGCGGCTGCAGTCCGCGGTAGTAGGCGGTGGTGCGCATGCCGGCATCGGTTTCACGGAGCAGCATGCGATCCACGGCCGGAGCCACCGCATGCGTGGTCGCGTCCGCTCGCTGCGCGAACACGCGCAGGCTTCCGCCATGGGTGGGAATCTCCTGAACGTCGAACACCTGAAGTCCGGCACGCTCGAACACCGCCCTCACCGCGGTGAGCGACAGGTACGAGAAGTGCTCGTGATAGATCGTGTCGAACTGCGCATGCGCGATCAGCTGCAGCAGATGCGGGAACTCGAAGGTGGCCACGCCGCCGGGCTTCAGCAGCGTGGCGAAGCCCGCGGCGAAGTCGTTGATGTCGGGAACATGGGCCAGCACGTTGTTAGCCGTCATCAGATCGGCCCGCAGCCCGCGGCCCGCCATCGCCTCCGCAAGCCGACGCCCGAAGAAGTCCTGCACGATATCGATGCCCTTCGCGCGCGCCGCCGCTGCAGTGCTGGCGGTCGGTTCCACGCCGGTGCACGGGATGCCGCGCGCCTTCACCCATTGCAGCAGGTAGCCGTCGTTGGCGGCCACCTCCACCACACGACTCTCGGCGTGCAGTCCGAAGCGATCCACCATCTCGGCCACGTAGCGCTCTGCGTGCGCCAACCATGAGGTGGAAACACCGCTGAAGTAGGCGTAGTCGGCGTCGAACAGCTCGTGTGCATCGGTGAAGTCCTCGGTCTGCACCAGCCAGCAGCGTTCGCACACCAGCACCCGCAGCGGAAAGCGCCGCTCGGGGTGCCGCAGCGCCTCGGCGGTCAGGTACGCGTTCGACGGCGGCGCCGTCCCAAGGTCGATCATGGGCAGCGCAAGATCCGCCGCGCAGTGTCTGCACTTCATGGTTCGACACCCTTGAAGGATGGCTCGATGCATGGATGGGACTGATCGCGCGTCGATCGTTCGGTCACGGGCAGGGGCCACGAGATGGCCAGTCGAGGATCCAGCGCGTCCACACCGCCTTCGCTGTCTGGCTTGTGAGCGGCCGTGTGCAGGTAGAGCATCTCGCAGTCGTCGCACAGCGTCTGGAAGCCGTGCGCAAAGCCGCGTGGCACGAGCAGGGAACGGTTGTTCTCGCCGGTAAGCACCTCGGCATGCCACTGCAGGAAGGTTGGAGATCCGCGCCGAATGTCCACGGCCACGTCCAGCACCTCACCGCGAAGGCACTGGATCAGCTTGTCCTCGCCGTGCGGCGTGTGCTGAAAGTGCAACCCGCGCACCGTCCCGCGCGTGGCGGTGCGCGTGCGGTTCACGGCCTGTATGCGCGCCTCACCCAGCAGCGGCCGCAGTTCCTCTGCGCAGTAGAGACGCTCCAGAAATCCGCGCGCGTCGCCGATGGGCTTCCGCTGCAGCGCCACCAGGCCCGCGATGGGTGTGGGAATCACGTCGAATCGCGCGCTCATGCCGTGGCCTCGTAGGCCCGAAGTTGTGCCAGGCAGTTGGCCTGCATGCGGGAACCGCTCCGCCACGCCAGATGCCACTCCAGCGTGCGCGCCAGCGCCTCCTCGATGGACCATCGCGGCTTCCACCCCAGCCGCTCCCGCGCCCTCGTGTTGTCCAGCGACAGCATGTGTGCCTCGTGCGGCTGCGGCGTGCTAGACACGCTCCAGCGCGATCCCGGCACACCGTCGCACAGCCGCTGCACGATCCATCGCACGGGCTTGGCGTCCGAAAGCGGCGGACCGAAGTTCCACGCGCCGTCGAAGGCTTCGCCGCCTTCGCACAGCCGCTCCGCCAACTGCAGGTAGCCCGACACGGGTTCCAGCACGTGCTGCCACGGGCGCGTGGACTCGGGCGACCGGATCACCAGCTCCTGACCCGCGTCGATGGCGCGCAGGAAGTCGGGCACCAGGCGGTCCTGCGCCCAGTCGCCACCGCCGATCACGTTGCCGGCGCGGCCCGTGGCTACCCGCACGCCGCGTTCCGCAAGGAACGATCGTCGGTACGCCGCGGTCACCAGCTCTGCGCACCCCTTGCTGCTGGAATATGGATCGTGGCCGCCCATCGGGTCACCCTCGCGGTAGGGCTGCGTACGGTCGTCGTTCTCGTAGCACTTGTCGGTGGTCACATTCACAACCGCGCGCACGCCGTCCGCCGCGCGCACCGCCTCGAGCAGGTGCACCACGCCCATCACATTGGTGGCGTAGGTCTCCGCCGGTTCGCGATAGCTCTGGCGAACCAGCGGCTGTGCGGCCAGATGGAACACCACATCCGGTCGCGCCGCGCGCACGGCGGCGGTCAGAGCTTTGGCGTCGCCTACATCGGCGATCACGCTTGAGGCCATACGACCACCGACGTCGGCCACGAGGAACAAGCTGGGCGTGGTGGGCGGCTGCAGCGCGTAGCCGTGCACCTGCGCGCCCATCTCCGTGAGCCATAGCGCGAGCCAACCGCCCTTGAATCCCGTGTGGCCAGTGAGAAAGACGCGCTTACCGCGCCAGAACGCGGGGTTCACGCCCACTTCTTCCACGGAGCACTGCGCGACTGCCAGAGATCCTCCAACTGTCGTTTGTCGCGAAGCGTGTCCATCGCTTGCCAAAAGCCGTTGTGCTCGAATGCCTCAAGTTGGTTGGAGTCCGCAAGTGTCGTCAGCGGTTCACCTTCCCACGATGTGTCGTCTCCCTTGATCAAATCGATGCATTTCGGCGAGAGAACGAAGAACCCGCCATTGATCAATCCGCCATCGCCGCGCGGCTTTTCTGAGAAACCACGAACACGACTACCAGCGATTTCAAGTGCGCCGTAGCGTCCAGGTGGGCGCACCGCAAGGACGGTCGCAAGCTTTCCGTGGCGCCGGTGGAAGGCAAGCTCGGCGGCAAGATCGGCGTCGCACAGGCCGTCACCGTAGGTGAAGAAGAACGCGTCTTCCGTGCGTACGTGATCAGCCACCCTCTTCAATCGTCCGCCCGTGAGCGTTTCCTCACCTGTGTCAACCAGCGTCACGCGCCACGGCTCGCTCTTGCGCTGGTGAACCTCCATTTGGTTGTGCTGCATGTCGAAGGTCACATCCGACATGTGGAGGAAGTAATTCGCGAAGTATTCCTTGATCACGTAGCCGCGGTACCCGCAGCAGATGACGAACTCATTCACGCCAAACGACGAGTACAGCTTGAGAATGTGCCACAGAATCGGACGCCCGCCGATCTCAATCATCGGCTTCGGCTTCAAGTGCGTCTCTTCCGAGATCCGTGTGCCGAGCCCGCCCGCGAGTATTACCGCCTTCATGTGAAGCCAATGTAGCACTCATGCGGAGTTCGTTGCGGATCGAAGCCCGTGCTCAGTGCGCTTGAGGCGCTGCGCCACGGTTGCAGCGAACAGGTCCTGACTCTGCCGTGAAATGGCAGGACTCCCCTCGCGGTGCCACAGGTGCAGCACCGTGGTGCCGGCGGGGGCGCGCAGAAGCCGCAGCCCCGCATGCTGGGCGCGGACGCAGAATTCGCTGTCTTCGAGACCCCAGCCAACGAAGCGCTCATCGAATCCACCGAGACTCTCCAGACAATCTCGG
>Ga0194129_10010192_pt1 | contig 10296 bp, 9 predicted proteins | sample TA2KigCa35mmetaG_FD_150862 | JGI IMG/M metagenome (GOLD analysis project Ga0194129, IMG submission 150862) | Freshwater microbial communities from Lake Tanganyika, Tanzania - TA2015038 Kigoma Deep Cast 35m | ecosystem: Environmental > Aquatic > Freshwater > Lake | place: Tanzania: Lake...
ACGCGTCGCGATGGCGCGGCGAGCTCTAGGCGACCGGGAACTCGGTGGACGGGAGACATGCGCCAAGCGTCACCGGGGATGGTCCGACCTCGGTTGGATCACGGGAGACGACGAACGGTACCGCCAGCACCGCCGTCGCGACCCGAGCTCGAGTCCGGCCCGCTCCACCAGGCGCGGCGCCGGATTCGAGCGGAGACCGCCCGCTGCAACGCTCCGCAGCGGCACGACAGCCAACGCAATCAATCGAATCGGACTGAAACGTAGAGGAGGGCTCGCATCATGCCACTGATCATTTCCAGCAATCTTTCGTCGCTCCGAGCGCAGCACGCTCTCGGGATGTCGCAAGACCAGCTCAACCGCACTTACACCCGGCTCTCGAGCGGGTTCCGCATCAACACCGCGTCGGACGACGCCGCCGGGCTCGCGGTCAGCGAGAACCTGCGAGCGCAGATCCGAAGCTATCAGGTCGTCGAGCGCAACACGCGAAACGCCGTCGGAATGGCGAACACCGCTGAGAGCGGCCTCGGGCAGATCAGCTCAATCGTGATCCGGATGCGCGAGCTCTCCGTCCAGGCGGCGAACGGGGACCTGTCCTCGACCGACCGAGGCTTCCTCGACACCGAGTTCCAGCAGCTGAAAGACGAGATCGACCGCCTCGCGAACTCGACCATCTTCAATGGTTCGGCGCTGCTCGGCGGGAGTTCGACCTCGATCGACTTTCAGGTCGGCATCAAGACGACCTCGAACGACGTCATCTCGCTGAGCTTCGGTGGCATCTCCGCTTCGGCCCTCGGCCTCAGCGGCGTCGCCATCGGCGGCTCGAACGGCGCCTCGGCGTTCAGCGCCATCGACTCGGTCGACGCAGCGATCACCTCGGTGTTGACGACCCGGTCCAACTACGGCGCCGTCGTCAACCGACTCGAGGTCGCGATCTCCAGCATCCAGACGATCCGCACGAGCCTCGAGGCCGCCAACAGCGCGATCCGCGACGTCGACATCGCGGAGGAGACCTCGCAACTCGCGCGCTCCCAGGTCCTCCTGCAGGCCGGCACCTCCGTGCTTTCGCAGGCGAACCAGGCGCCGCAGCTGGCGCTCTCGCTCCTGCGCTGATCCCAGATTCCGGCGGAAGCTCTCCGCCCGATGAGTGACTGATTCGAAACCCTCTGCATGATTGATTGACTAATTGGTTGTGTTCGAGATCCCTCTGTTTGCTGCTGATTAGCTTGATTGCGACTGTGATTGCGAAACACCACGCGTGGTAGGTCGCGCAGGAAGTGTCGTCGCCGGGATGGGCCGACGACGTGACCTGAGCGACGATGAGGCGCCTCGGATCCCAAGAGCGACGGGAGACGGGGCGCCTTTTTTCGTTTGTCACCGCCTGCGGTTAGGCTGGTTCCAAACCGCGACCGTTCCGGTTAGCGTTCGCGCCGATGCCGAAGAAGCGCGCCACGAAGACCCATCGCCCGACGCTCGCGAGCCGTGCCGAACGCTACGCCCTCTACCAGCGTGCGGTCCAGGATCCCGAGCCCGAGGTCAACTTCGTCCAGCGCGTCTACAAGCGCGCGCGTGGCCGAGCGGCGGTCTCGTTCAAAGAAGATTTCTGCGCGACGGCGCTCCTCGCGACCACGTGGGTGAAGGGGCACCGCGCCCGGACGGCGACCGGGGTCGACATCAGCGCCGAGCCGCTCGACTGGGGGCGGGCTCACGTCCTCGCGCCGGAGCCCGATCACGTCCGCGATCGGGTGACGCTCGTCCAGGCGAACGTGCTCGACGCCATCGAGCCCAAAGTGGACGTCGTCGGCGCTTTCAACTTCAGCTACCTGATCTTCAAGAAGCGCGCCGAGCTCGTCGCCTACTTCAAGCGCGCGTACGAGAGCCTGAACGACGAGGGCATGTTCTTCTGCGACCTGTTCGGTGGCACCGAGGCGATCGTTCCGATCGTCGAGAGCCGAAAGGTGAAGGGCGGCTTCACCTACGTCTGGGAGCACGAACAGTACAACCCGATCACGAACGAGATCCTCTGCCACATCCACTTCAAGTTTCGCGATGGCTCCGAGATTCAGAAGGCCTACACCTACGATTGGCGCCTGTGGTCGATCCCCGAGGTGCGCGAGTGCCTCGAGGAAGCCGGCTTCCGCGCGACGCAGGTCTGGTGGGACCCGACCGACGACGAGGACTATCGACTCAGCGAGAAGGAAGAAAACCAGCTTGGCTGGCTCGTCTACATCGCCGCGATCAAGTGACGGTCCTCGTCGCCTCGCGCTCCACGAGCCGGGGCGCTATCTCTCCGGCGATGGGGGAAGACGGTGACAGGGCACCCGCGCTCCGTGCGGCGCTGGTGGACGCGATCGCGGTGGAGGCGCCGTGGGTCGGTGGGAGTTGGAACGCCCGCGTGCTCGAGGCGATGCGGCGCTTCCCGCGGCATCGATTCGTACCGGGCGTCTCGCTCGAGCGAGCTTACGACGACGAGCCGCAGCCGATAGGTCACGGCCAGACGATCTCGCAGCCGACGGTCGTGGCGCTGATGACGCAGGCGCTCGAGCTGTCGGGGCGGGAGCGCGTGCTCGAGATCGGCACCGGCTGCGGATACCAGGCCGCGATCCTCGGCGAACTCGCGGCCGAGGTCGACACGGTGGAGCGTATTCCCCAGCTTTTTTACGAGGCAACCGTGCGCCTCACGGCGTGGCCGAACGTGCGTGCGCACCTCGGCGATGGCTATCGCGGACTCGAAGCGCGCGCGCCCTTCGATCGGATCCTGCTCACCGCGGCACCGCCCGAGCTGCCGAGTGCGCTCCTGACGCAGCTCGCGGAGGGAGGCATCCTCGTCGCGCCCGTCGGTACCGGACTGCAGGCCCTCGTGCGCGTGGAGAAGCGCGACGGGCGGCTCCTCTCGACGCGGCTCGGTACGGTGCGGTTCGTCCCGATGGTCCCGGCTGACGCGAGCCCCGCGCGGAGCTAGCCTCGCCCGCGATGTTTGCAAACGTCGGCGACCGACGCATCTACTTCGAGCTCCGCGGAAACGAGGAGGGGCCGACCCTCGTCATGCTCCGCGGCCTCGCGCGGAACGCTCTCCATTGGGGCCCAGTGCTCGAGCGTCTGGAGCGCCGGTTCTATCTCCTCCTGCTCGACAACCGCGGGTTCGGACGCTCCGACTCATCCCGCTATCCGTACCTCGTCCCACACCTCGCCGACGACGTCATTGCCGTGATGGATGCGGCCAACGTCTCGCGGGCCCATGTCCTCGGCTCGTCGCTCGGCGGCATGATCGCGATGCGTTTCGCCATCGATCACGGGGGGCGACTCGACCGCCTCGTGCTGGTCAGCACGACCGCGGGCGGACGCACCGCGTCACCCCCCCGGCTTCGCTCGTTCGCCGCGATGGCGCGCGCGCGTCTCCGTCCGCTCCGCGAGTCGCTCGCGATCGACGCGCGCTACGTGCTCGGTGCCTCCTACGCCACCGAGCACCCCGAGGTCGTCGACGGGTGGTACGACCTCGCGCGCCGCTACCCGGTCGACCCGCGCGCGCTCGTCTACCAGGCCGTCGCGGCTCGGCTCCATGACGCCTCCGGGGAGCTCGGCGAGATCCGCGCGCCGACCCTCGTCCTCACCTGCCGCGAGGATCACCTCGTGCCTCCCGACAACAGCGAGCGACTCGCTCGCGGCATCGCCGGGGCCGAGCTCGTCACCCTCGACGGCGACTCGCACGAGCTCTTGCAGACCCACCTCGAGCCGGCCCTCGAGCACGTCGAGGAGTTCCTCTCACGTCCCCTCGGCGCGCGCCGCGTGACCACCCGAGCGAGCTGAACCCCGGTCTCGACGGAGGTCCGCTCCACCGCGCGACTTGCCTTGGCCCACCTCGACGAGGCATCCTCTCCGGACCCGTCATGATCCCTCCGCGAATCGGTCGGCAAGAGCTCGGCGAGATCGCCTCCGGGGCGATCAGGGATGGGTTTTCGCGACTCGCGCGTGCTTCGGAGGCGCTCGCGTCCGGCGGCCTCGCCGACGCGGCGGCGACGGTGTCGATCTCCGAGGAGGCGCGTCGTCGCGCAGGGCCCCAGGACGGCACGTCGGAGCTCGACGCCCTCCTCGAGCTGCGTCGGGCGGGCATCCAGGTCGAGGCCGGAGTCGCCGTCTTGCAGTCGGCCGACGACATGGCGCGCGAGGCGCTCTCGATCGCCGCGCGCCGCTAGCTCGAGGTCACGGGCTCTTTCCCTCGCAGTACGCGGGGTAGGCATCGGCGAGGTCGTTCCCATACGGCGACGTCATCGTGCCGAACGGCGTGTCCATCATGAACTCGTAGGTTCCGGGCAAGGCGTCGAACGCCACCGTGGGTCCGTTCCCGTGGTCACACAAGACCGTGAAGTGCTCGACGGTGAACGGAGACGCTCCTTCGAACGCGCGCTTCGCAAGGGCGCCGCTCGCAGCCCCATAGCTCTGGTCGGTGATGTCGAGCTGTTCGCCCCCGTGCACGACCATGAACGGATAGCCGAGCCCGGAGCGTTGCTCGGTCCAGGTTCCCGCGAGCCCGCCCGAGTGGATCACGGCGCTCGCGACGTAGCCCGAGCGAAGGACCGCGCTGTGGACGGCTTGGAAGCCGCCGCGCTGGTAGCCGACGACGTGGATTTGCCGCGTGTCGATGCCAAGCACGGTGCGGGTGCACGCGACGATCTGGTCCAGGATGACGAAATCATCGTCGGTCGCGGGGTCCCCCTCGCTCGAGTACCAGACTCGCGGACCGGCCTGGGTGTCGCGGTAAGGCGCCGCGATGACTCCGCCCGCGGCCATGATTTTCGTCATGAGCTTGCTGCCGAGCAGCTCGTCGAGCGCGCCCTTGGGCGTCTGTCCCTCGCCGTGCCACAGGATCACGAGCGGTCCGTCGAGCGACTCCACCTTGCTCGAGAAGCGGAGCTCGGCGTCGCGCGGGACGAGACCGCTCACGTCGAAGGTCACGCGGCCGCTCGCGAGCGTCGGGCAGGTCCCGTACACGGCCGGCAAATCCTTGTCGTCGGGCCGCGGTCCGTCCGCGCCGCCACCGCCGCTGCCCGTCGACGTCCCGCCCCCCGAGGTCGTCGTCGCGACGGTCGTTTGCGTCACGCCCGAGCCGGACGAGCCTCCGCCGGGCGGGTTCGCCGGGCGCTCGCGATCGCCGCAGCCCACGAGCGCGAGCGTGATCGAGGTCAAGAGAAGAGTCTCGATCTTCGGCGGGCGCATGGCTTGAAACCTTACCGCAGCGAGCGCAAAATGCCCACGTACTCGCGGGCCCCGTGCGACCTGAACGGTGGCTCGCGTCGCGGGAAACCGATGGGCTCGCGTGCGCGCGGTCGCGCCACTAGGATCGCGTGACGCGCGCCAACTCGGGCGTGCCGGTGGTGCTCCGTTCATGAAGTCCCTCGCCGAACGTTGGCGCGATGCGAGCCTCGCGGCTCGCGCCGAGCTCCTCGCCGCGACGTGGGAGACGGGCAGCGTCCTGCTGTTCATCTCCGCCGTCTTTCCCGCGGCGTTCGACGGGCTCTGGCCGAGCCTCGCGTTCGTCGGCGGGCTCGCCGGCTCTGCGCTCCTCGGGCTTCGCGTCATGGATGCGGGAGCCGTCGCATGGAACCTCGCCGCCGGTGCGCGGGTGCTCGGCTGGCTCGTTGCGGTTGCGCCGCTCGCGCCCTGGAACGATCGCCATGTCCTCGTCACGACCTGCGGCTTCGGGGTCATGGCCGGTGTCGTGCGCCGCGCGGTGTACCGCCGCGCGTGGATGCGCCGTCCGGAGGCAAGCCGCGCGCTGGCGAGGAGCCTCGCGCCGGTGCTCGGTGAGAACGCTGCGGTCGTCGGCATCGTCGGCGGGCACCTGATGCTGCTCTTCTGCGTGGCTTACCTGCGCACCGAGAGCGTGGCGCTCTTCCGCGCTTTCTGGGAGTTGATCCCGGCGCTCGCGCTGCTCGGGACCCTCGGCTTCACCCTCGCCCTCGGGCCGCTGGTCGCGCCGGTCGCGGTCGCCCTGGAGGCGGGCCCGGAGGCTTCCCGGGCGCACCTCGCCTCGGGGCTCGCCCGCGCTCGCGGGCTCTCGCGCCGCCTCGCTGCGGTCAACTTCGCGTTGTGGTTCGCTTGCATCACCATCGGGGTCGCATCGATCCAGTCACGGCCGGGGCCGCGCTGGGCCGACGTCGTGGTCCCGTGGGGGCTCGGAGTTTTGTTCTCGTGGGGCGTCTCGTTCTACCAGCGAGGCTGGCATGATGACGCGCTCCGGCCCGTGGTGACCCGGCTCTCCGCGTGGGTCGGGGAGAGTCCCGCGAAGGTCGCCGATTCGCTCCGACGCCGGTTGATGTCCGACTTCGGCAAGCCTGTGCTCTTCACGCTGACGCTGTGGCTGCTCTCGTCGGTCGGGCTCTATCGGAACCTGGGCGGAGCGGACTGGGACCGCGCGGATTTTCACGCGATTGCCGCGCTCTTCGCGTCCTTCGTGGTGCTCGTGATCGCCGTCGGGACGGTGTTCCTTAGAGCGGCTCGGGAGCTCTCGGAGCCGCTCGCGCGGATCGAGCGGGCCGCCGAGGCCGTGGCGAGGGGGCGGCTCGACGACCACGTTCCCGCCGTCGATGGGCCGGCGGAGGTGCGTGCCCTCGGACGCAGCATCGAGGACATGCGCGAGGCGCTCGCGAGGACCATTGCGTCGCTCGAAGCCGAACGTGCCGGGCTCGAGGTCTACGTCGAACGCCGCACCGCAGAGCTCCGCAACGCGCTCGCCGAGTTGCGCGAGGCCCAGGCGGCACTCGTCCACGGCGAGCGGATGGCCCTGCTCGGCCAGCTGGTCGCCGGCGTCGCTCACGAGATTCACAACCCGCTGAACGCCGTCGCAGGCAGCATCTCCTCGCTCGAGCGGATCCGCTCCGAGCTTGGCGAGATCCTCGCGGCCTACGGGAGGCTCGAGGCAACGCTGCCGGACGCCGATCGCGAGGCGATCGCCACGCTGCGCCGGGAGCTCGACGTCGCCGGCGCACTCGACGACCTCGATGGAATCGCGAAGGTGGTGCGCAGCGCGACGAGTCGTGGCGTCGCGATCGTCGACAATCTGAAGGGCTTCGCGCGCGCGGCGGTCGAGCCCGTCCCGGTCGATCTCCACGAGGGTCTCCGCGAGTCGCTGCTGCTCTTCGGTCATCCGCTCCGTGAGGCCGGCATCCGGATCGAGGTGAGCCTCGGAGGGCTACCGGAGGTCTCGTGCTGCGCCGGCGAGATCAATCAGGTCTTCGTGAATTTGCTCGCCAACGCGCGCGACGCGATCGTCCTGGCGGACGAGGTCTCGGGCGGATCCCCGACCGAGCGGCAGCGGCGGATCCGGCTCGAGACCCGGCACGAAGGCGAGGACGTGGTGGTGACGGTCGCCGACGATGGTCTCGGGGTCGAGGTCGGTCTCGACGAGCGGATCTTCGAACCGTTCTTCACCACCAAGGCGAGCGGACGGGGGACCGGCCTTGGACTCTCGATCTCCAGGGAAATCGTGGCTCGGCACGGCGGATCGCTCCGCCTCTTGCGAGTCCCGGGAGAACTCCTCGGCGCCACGTTCGAGTGCCGGCTTCCCGTCGCCTCGACGCGGGGCGCGACAGGCCGCAGGTCGCAGAACAAGCCCTACCAAGCTCGCCAATTCCCCTGCTAGCATTCGGCCCTCCATGAGCATCCTCGCCGACCGGCCCAGCAGCTCCTCGCTCAAGAAGAAGGTGACGAAGGACCCGCTCATCGGGAAGGTCGTCGCGGGCCGCTATCGACTCGAGTCGCGGCTCGGCGAGGGCGGCATGGGGCTCGTGTACCGAGCCCGGCACGTCCTCATCGATCGCGTCGTCGCCCTGAAGCTCATCCGGCCCGACCTCCGCGCCGAGACGCACCTCCGAGCCTGGATGTTGCGCGAGGCCAAGGCCGCGAACCGCGTCGACCACGCGCACATCATCGACATCCATGACATCGGCGAGACCGAGGAGGGGGAACTCTACCTCGTCATGGAGTACCTCGTCGGCACGCCGCTCTCAGCGGAGCTCGCCAACGGTCCGATGCCGATCGCGCGCAGCGTCGATGTCATCGAGCAGATGTGCGCCGCGCTCGGCCGCGCTCACGACCTCGGCGTCGTGCACCGCGACCTGAAGAGCGACAACATCCTCCTCACCGAGCGTGGCGGTCGAAAGGACTTCGTCAAGATTCTCGACTTCGGTCTCGCCGCGTTGAAGCGCGACGCGAGGCTCGCGCCCAAGGGCGCGGTGTTCGGGACGCCCGAGTACATGAGCCCCGAGCAGACGCGCGGGGAAGACGCGACGCCCTCGTCCGACCTCTACGCGCTCGGCGTGCTCTTCTTCGAGATGCTGACCGGGCAGCTGCCGTTCCGCTCCTCCGATCGCGACACGCTGCTGAAGATGCAGCAGACCGCGACGCCCGCGAGGCCGCGCGACATTCGCTCCGACGTCAACCCAGTCGGTGAGGCGATCGCGCTCCGGTTGCTCGCGAAGGCGCCGAAGGACCGTTACCGCGATGCACATCATCTCCAGGAAGATCTGAAGAAGCTCCAGCGCAGCCTGCCGTCGTCGACGGCGTGGGACGTGAAGGGCAACGACGCCGGGATCCCCGCGCCTGCGCCGCCCCCGCCGCCGCAGGCGACGCCGATCGCGGAGTGGGCGAGCCGGGCTGGCCTCTTCACGCGCATGGTGTCGCGCGCCTACTACGGTCGAGAGACGCCGCAGGAGGTGTTGCTCGCGCTGCGCGAGACCTGGGATCTCTCGGCGAAGGCGAGTCGCCTCGAGGGTGAGGTGTCGAGCCTCACGCGGAAGCTCGACGCCTCGAGCGCCCGTGGCCGCGCGCTCCGCGCCGAGATCGGTCGAAAGGTGGAAGACCTTGCGCAGGAAGGCTCGCGCGCGGCGCGGGAGGCGAGCGCTCACGCCGAGGACGAGCGGGCGATCGAGGACGAACAGTCCTCGCTCGAGCGCGTCGCTGCCGCGGCGCGTGCCGAGGCCGATGCAGCGCTCAGCGCGGCGCGCTTCGATCCGACCGTGTTCGAGCGGGCCGGCGCAGCGATGGCGACGGTGCAGGCGAAGCGGGAGCAGCGTGAGCGCTACTCGGTTCGTCGCCAGGAAAAGGAGAAGGTCGCGCGCGGTCTTCAGCGCCAGATCGAGCAACTGCGAGGACAGCTCTCGCGCTACGCAGAGGCCCTCGAGGAGGACCTGCTCCGGGGGCGCACGCAGGTCGCCGAGCGCTCGCGCGAGGGGCTCAAGTTCGAGAAGGATTTTGCCGCCGCATGCCACCGGCTGCTCGCTCACCTGCGCGACAAACCCGAGTGCCGCGACTTGCTCCCGGAGCTCGGCATGGACCCGCCGCGCGCGAGCGCGCACGAGCAGCTCGACGGTGGGCCCGAGAGCCGGGCAGGCGAGGGACCGGCCAGCCGGCGGCTGGCGCCGCAGGCCGACGACGCCTTCGAATGACGCGGGGCAGCTCGGCGCCGCGAGCATGGCGCGGTGCGCCGGTGGCTCGGTTCGCGGATGCCCTGGAAGTCAGGGCAGCTGGGTCGACAGAAACGACTTCAACTTGACGAGGTTCTTCTCGTCGCGCGCGAAAGCCGGAGCCTCGTAGCTCGTGGCCCAGCCGTCCACCTCGTTGAGGAAGTCACCCCGCAGCGACTCGTCAGAGAGGATGTCATCGACGCTCCGGCCGCGCGCAGTCCCCGTCCGCAGCCGCTTGACGTAGGCCTCGAGGCGGGGATGGAGCGTGTCGAGCAGCGAGCGCAAGAGCCCGACGTCGTTCGCGAAACGGACGAGCTCCGCCGGCTTGTCCGAGCCCTCCGGTGCCTCCGCTAGCGCGAGATCCGCCGCGACGCGCAGCACGAAGGCATCGTCGAGGAAGCCGATGTCTTCGATGCCGTCCGAGATCAAGTCGAGCGACTTGAAGAGGTAGTTGAGGGCGCCCGTGACGTAGCGTCGCATCGACTCAGGGAGGGCCTCGTCGGCGACCAGCTTGGACACGGCGCGGGCATCCTCTCCGAGGTTCGTGAGCCAGCCGGGGAACGCTTCGAGACACTGCCGATCGAGCTCGTTCATGATGGGAAAGTCTCATAGTGGGTTTTCTCGTCCGCTCCAACCGTGCTAAGACTTCATCGCTCGGCAGGTCCGGGCGGTGGTGAGGTAGCCAAGCGGTTAGGCAATGGTTTGCAAAACCATCAAACGCGGGTTCGAATCCCGTCCTCACCTCCACCTTCTCTGTTTTCACGCTCGCGCTGTCTCCTGACGCGCTCTGTTTTCACGCTCGCGCTGTTTCCTGACGCGCTCTGTTTTCACGCTCGCG
>Ga0194129_10010195_pt1 | contig 10292 bp, 9 predicted proteins | sample TA2KigCa35mmetaG_FD_150862 | JGI IMG/M metagenome (GOLD analysis project Ga0194129, IMG submission 150862) | Freshwater microbial communities from Lake Tanganyika, Tanzania - TA2015038 Kigoma Deep Cast 35m | ecosystem: Environmental > Aquatic > Freshwater > Lake | place: Tanzania: Lake...
CGCCAGTCGCGACACCTCGCCCATGCGGCTGCCGGGCAAGAGCGCCACAATCTCGTCCGACTCTGCATAGCCGAGCGCTGCGCGGGCGGCACGGCGATCGGCTTGCAGCGGAAACTGATCGGCGAGCGGATGACCCACAAAACGCGCCGCAACGCCATGTCGCGCATAGAACTCGGGTTCGAACGGCAGCAGACAAAGAATTCGGTCACAGGATTCGGCAATGCCGCGCACCCGCCCCTGCCGCCAGGCCCAGACCTGCGGACTCACGTACTGCACAGTCGGCACGCCCGCCCGCTTGAGCCGGCGTGCGAGCCCGAGATTGAATTCCGGCGCATCGATGCCGACGAAGACCGCTGGGCGCCGCGCGCTCAATTCTTTGATCAGCCGGCGCCGCAGCCGCAGCAGCCGCGGCAAATGCCGCAGGATCTCGGCGAGCCCCATGAGTGCGAGTTCCTCGCTCGCGGCGAGTGCCTCGCAACCGGCCTCGCGCATGCGCGGCCCCGGAACCCCGACGAAGCGCGCACCGGGCAAACGCTCGCGGATCGCCGCGATCAGCGCGGCACCGAGGTTGTCGCCCGACGCCTCGCCGGCCACGAGCGCAATCAAAGGTTCTGCAGAGTGGCCCGTCCCGCTCAACGGATCAGGCTGCGGTTGGACCGCGGAAAGAAATCGACGAAGGCTTGCAGCTCGGGCTGGTTCTGCGCGGCTCGCGTGATCTCGTCGATGGCTTGCTGCAACGGCAGCTCCGATCGATACAGCGTCTTGTACGCATTTTTGATGTTGCGAACTTGTTCGGCAGAGAAGCCGCGCCGCGAAATACCGGTGGCATTGATCGAATGCGGTTCGGCCGGATGCCCCACCGCCATCACATAGGGCGGCACATCGCGCGTGACCGCCGTGTTGTTGGCGATGAACGCATGCACGCCGATCTTGCAAAACTGATGCACGCCGGTGAAGCCGGCGAGGATCACCCAATCATCGATCTCGACGTGTCCCGCAAGCGTTGAGAGGTTAGCGAACACGCAATGACTGCCGACGATGCAATCGTGGGCCACATGCGATGACGCCATGAACAGATTGTCATCGCCGACCGTGGTCACACCCTTGTCCTTGGCCGTGCCGCGATTGACGGTCACATACTCGCGAAACGTGTTGCCGTTGCCGATGAGCACGCGCGTCGGTTCACCTGCATATTTTTTGTCCTGCGGCGCATCGCCGATCGAAGCGAACTGGAAGATCCGATTGTTGGCACCGATCGTGGTGTGCCCGCTAATCACCACATGCGGACCGATCACGCAGCCCGGACCGACTTCGACATTCGGGCCGATGATCGAATACGCACCGATTTCGATGTCGGCCGCGAGCTTGGCCGAGGGCGCGACGACGGCGCGCGGGTCGATGCCGCCCGCCATCACGTCGGCCCCTGCGCGGGCTTGCCCGACTCCGGTGCGACCATGAGTTCGGCGGAGGCCGCCTCGACGTCGCCGACGTAGGCCGCCGCTTCGAACTTCCAGATGCCGCGCATCTGCCGCTGTACCTTCGCCGTCAAAATCAGCTGATCACCCGGCTCGACCGGATGGCGGAACCGCGCTTTGTCGATGCCGACAAAATAAAACCGCGTCTCTTCATCCGGCAAAACTTTCGCAGTGCGAAACGCCAGAATCCCCGCCGTTTGCGCCAGAGCCTCGATGATGATCACGCCCGGCATCACCGGCCGATACGGAAAATGTCCGGGAAAAAACGGCTCGTTGTAGGTGACGTTCTTGAGCGCGCGGATGCTCTCGCCCTCCTTGCACTCGAGCACCCGATCGACCAACAGAAAAGGGTAACGATGCGGCAACTGCCGCAGGATTTCATTGATGTCGAGTATGCCTTCGCTCACGATGATCCCTCGCCTGGTTGGCCTGTGCGGCCTGTTTAGCCGTCCTTGTCCGTTGTGCCCGCCACGTCGCCGGCCGACGCTCCACGCTCGAGATCGGTAACGCGCTGCGCGAGCGCATCGAGTCGCTTCACGCGCCCGACAATACGCCGCCATTCGCTCGCCGACTCCACCGGAATACCGCCGCCCGAATAAACGCCGGGCTCGCGGATGTCGCGGGTGACAAAACTCGTGCCCGTGAGCGTAACGTCATCACAGATCGTCAGGTGCCCGGCAATGCAGACACCGCCGCCGATCCGACAACGCGCGCCGACTTCGGCACTGCCGGCCATCCCCGCGCAACCAGCGAGCGCCGTGTGCTCGCCGACGCGACAGTTGTGGCCGATCTGCACGAGGTTGTCCATCTTCACGCCGTTGCCGATCACCGTGTCATCGAGTGCGCCACGATCGATGGCGCTGTTGGCACCGATCTCGACATCGCAGCCGATGCGTACGGTACCCACTTGCGGCACGAACACCCACCGTTCGCCCTCGGCGGCATAGCCAAAACCATCGGCGCCGATCACCGCACCCGGATGCAAAATCGAGCGCTCGCCGATCACCACCTTGTCCATCACCGTGACGCGCGCGACGAGGCGCACGTCATCGCCAAGACTGACCTCATCGCCGATCACCGACCCTGCACCAATGAACGCGCGCGCACCGATACGGCTGCGCGCGCCGATCACGGCCAGCGGACCGATATGGGCAGAGGGATGAATCTCGGCGTCGGCAGCAACCACCGCCGAGGGATGCACGCCAGCCGGCGCCATCGGCAGCGGGTGCAGCAGCTGCGCGATATGCGCGAAACTCGCGTGCGGATTGTCGGCCAGCAGGCAATCGATCGTCGTGGCCTCCTGCATCTTGGGATGCAGAATGATGGCACCGGCGTTGGCTGCCGCGAGTTGATCGACGAGCTTGGGATTGGCAAAAAAAGCCAGCCCGCGGGGTCCTGCCCCCGCGAGCGTGCCGATATGGTCGATGCTGCGGCCTGGATCGCCGCGCAGCGTCAGGCCGAAACGAACCGCGAGCTCACCGAGCGTGAATGGCATTGCGTCCGCTCCGTGCGGCCGCCCGCCGACTCAACGCGTGGCGGGCTTCGCCGGCGCCGCGGCGCTCACGCGCTGCTGCAGGGCCGACAACACGCCCGGCGTGATGTCGAGCGTCTGGGTCGCATAGATCACGCCGTCGGTGACGACCAGATCAAAGTTTTGCGCCTTCGAGTAGGTGCGAACTTCTTCGATCAGCGTGCGCTGCAACTTCGACATTTCTTCGTTGCGCCGGGCGTTGAAATCGTCGTTCACTTCCTGCTGACGACGTGCGAGGTCACGCTCGCCATCGCGCAGTTCTTTTTCGGCGCGCGAGACCTGATCGGGCGTCATGGTGGCGCGATCTTTGACGAGCTTATCACGCTTGCCCTGCAGCGAGGTCGCTTGCGTCTGCAGCTCGCGCTGCTTGGCCGCCGCTTCACTGCGCAGCGACTCGATGAGCGCCTTGCCCTGCGGGCTCTCGTCCATCAAGCGCCCGAAGTCGAGCACACCCACCTTGATTTCGGCCATCGCCGGAGCGCCCGCCAGCGCCGCTATTGCCGCCATCGCCGGAATCATCGCCTTGGAGAACATACGCATCGTCAACCCAACCTCTGAATGTGCGACCGGCTCAGAACGCCTGACCGATCGTGAACTGGAACCTTTCTTCCTCGTCTTCGAACTGCACGCCATCACCCTTGAAGGTGTTGAGCGGCAGTGCGTAGCTGAAGCGGAATACGCCGAGCGGTGCGAGCCATTGCACCGCGATGCCCGCCGACTGCTTCAACTTATCATACTTGAACTTGTAATCGACCGGGGTGACGCCATCGGCACCCGTGAACTTGTAGAAATCGCGCGTCGAAAACACGTTGCCGATATCGAAGAACGCGGTCGCCCGCGCGGTCGTCCGCCATTTCTCCGGAGTCGGGATGATGAGCTCGGCGCGCGCCGCCACCTTGAGGTTGCCACCGTACGGGTTGCCGAAGCTGTCCTTCGGACCCAAGCGACTCTCGCGATAGCCACGGACCGTGTCCGGTCCGCCAGCAAAGAAATTACGGTACGGCGGCGGTGCCGTGGTATCCCCGAGCTCCTGGCTGTAACCCACATCGCCGCCGAGCGCCAAAGTCCAGCGGCCGAAGAGGGGCACGAACTGCAGAAACTCGTACGCCGCGGTAGCGTACTGCACGTCACTGAAGGGCAGTGCATAACTGAGCGAAAACGTGTGGCGCATGCCGCGATCGGCAAAGAGCGCGCGGTTGCGACTGTCGTAGCTCCAGCCCACGGCAAGCTCGAAGGAATCGAACTGCGTGGTGTCGAGCGTCGTCGCCGGAATGATGAAGCCGCCGCCATAGTCCTGCTCGGGCACGATCTTCACGCGATAGTCGCCGTTGGTGCGCACCCAGCTGCGCGCTTGCTCGGCACTGCCCTCGCCGGTGATCAGTGAAGAGCGCTGAATCGAGAGCCCGACACGCAGACCCTGGAACTCGGTGATCGGATAACCATAGTCGACACCGAGCGCGAGCGACTCCGAAGAAAAGTCCGATGACGCCGACACGAACTGCGTGACGTCGCGATAAGTGAACGACAGCGTACGCGCGACCCCATCGATATTGGTGTAGGGATTGGTGTGCGAGACGCCATACACTTTTGAGTAGCGGCCGGAGTTCAGATCGATGGCGACACGCTCACCCGACCCCATGAAATTGCTGTCGGCGTAATTGCCATTGAGGATGAACGACTGCGACTCGGAATAGCCGACGCCGCCGCCGAGCTGCGCCGACGGTCCTTCCTTGATTTCGAACTCGACATCGACCAGATCGGCCGTGCCCGGCACCGGCTTGGTTTCCGACTCGACTTTCTCGATGAACGGCAGACGTTGGATACGCTGCTTCGAGCGCTCGACAAGCACATTGGAGAGCCACGCGCCCTCGAGCTGACGCATTTCGCGACGCAGCACGTCGTCGTTGATCTTGGTCACCTTGTTGAACACGATGTGCCGCACGTAGACACGGTTGCCCGGATCAATGAAAAAAGTGATGCTCACCTCTTTCTTGCCATCGTCGGGCGTCGGCACCGGATCGACTTTGGCGAACGCGTAGCCCTCGAGACCGAGCCGATTCTGGATCAGCTCCTGCGTCGCCGTGATGTCTTTCTTCGAGTAGGTATCGCCAGTCTTCACCAGCAAATAATTTTTGAGCTCTTCTTCGGCGACCACGAAGGTACCGGCGAGCTTGACCGTGCTCAGCTTGAAGACTTCGCCCTCACTCACATTGACGGTGATGAAGATGTCGTCTTTTTCGGGCGCGATCGCCACCTGCGTCGACTCGATCTCGAAATTGGCATAACCGCGATCCATGTAGAACGAACGCAGTTTTTCGAGATCGCCCTGCAGTGACTCGCGCGAATAGCGATCGTCTTGCTTGTACCAGGACAGCCAGTTCGGCGTCTTGAGTTCGAAATCTTCGAGCACGTCTTTTTGCTCGAAGCGCTCGTTGCCGACGAGATTGATCTGCCGAATACGCGCGCGCTTGCCTTCCTTGATGTCGATCTTCACGCGCACCCGATTGTCGGAGACTTCTTCGACCTGAGTGTCGATACGCACCGCGTATTTGCCGCGGCTGAAGTACTGATCGGTGAGAAACTGCTTCACGTCCTCGAGCACCGAGCGATCGAAGGTCTTGCCGGTGGCGAGACCCACGTTGCGCAGACTCTTGTTGAGATCTTCGGTCTTGATGTCCTTGTTGCCCTTGATCTCGAAACTCTCGATCGAAGGACGCTCGAGCACCGCGACGATCAGCGTGCCCGCTTCCCAGCGCAGCTCGACATCGCGAAAGAAACCGGTGTCGTAGAGCGCACGAATGGCCTCGCGCACCCGCTGCTGCGTCAGGCGATCGCCGATGTTGACCGGCAGATAGTTATACACCGTGCCTTCGGAGACGCGCTGCAAACCCTCGACGCGAATGTTGTCGACGCGCAGCACCGGCGGCTCCTGGGCGAGCGCCGTGGCGACATGAAAAGACGATGCAAGGAGCAGCACCGCAGCCAGAACGAACCGAATCCGTGTGATCAACCGAGCTGCCTCGTGAAATCATTGAAGAGCGCGACGCCCATGAGCATGAGCAGCAACGCGATACCCACCTGCTGGCCGAGCGCCTGCACCCGCTCGGGAATTGGCGAGCCGCGGAACCACTCGATGAGCTGGTAGACGATCTGACCGCCATCGAGGATGGGGATGGGCAAAAGATTCAGAAAGCCGAGACTGAGCGAGATGACGATCAAAAAGCCGAGGAATTCGGTCAGTCCACTCTGCGCAGACTCACCCGCGAATTCGGCGATCGACAGCGGTCCCGATAAATTTTTGAACGACACCTGACCAAACAACATGCGGGCGAACATCTTGGCCTGCAGCACGGTCATGTCCCAGGCGCGCTGCGTGGCGGCCGTCAGCGACTCGAGCGGACCGTACTCGCGTTGGTTGACGAGCTCGGCGGGCCATGGTGGTGGTGGCGGGGTCGCGACTCGAATCCGGCCGATTTCTTTGCCGTCGAGCAAATCTGCCGTGCTGCGCACGGTCACCTGTGCCGCCTGTCCCGCACGCACATAGCTGACGATGATGTCGCGATTCGGCCGCGCCGAGATCATCTCGACCAGTGCCGGAAAATCCGCGACCGGCTCACCATCGATGGCGATCACCCGATCGCCCGCCTGCAAACCCGCAAGCGCTGCAGGCCCACCGGCATCGACCTTGCCGAATTCCGCGGGGACGGGCGGCGTCCAGAACCGCATCCCCAAACCGCGCAGCAACGCCGAGGGCTCAGTGAGCGCGCGGCGCACTTCAGGATCGTCGATACGCAGCGCGAGCGTGCGCACGCCCGAACCCGGACGCTCGACTTCGATCTCGATCTGGCCATCGTCACTGATCGCTTCGACAAGTCCGAGCACGACATCGGAGTGGGTGGCGATCTCGCGATTCTCGATGCGCAAGAATTGATCGTTGGTGCGCAGATCGGCGCGCGCCGCGAGCGAATCGGGAACCACCTTGCCAACGACCGGCCGCACCTGCGGCTCGCCGCTCACCCAAAGAATTGCCCAGAGCACGAGAATGGCGAAGATGATGTTGAAGGCGGGTCCGGCCAGCAGCACGAGAATGCGCTGCCAAGGCGCCTTGCGCGTGAAGGAACTCGCGAGATCTTCCGACGGCACCGGCCCCTCGCGCTCATCGAGCAGCTTGACGTAGCCGCCGAGCGGCAGCGCGGCAAAAACGTATTCGGTACCGTCGCGACGACCGACGCGCTTCCAGAGCGCGGGACCAAAACCGACCGAGAAGCGCAGTACCTTGAAGCCGAGTTTGCGCGCCACCCAGAAGTGCCCGTACTCGTGCACGGTGACGAGCAAACTCACGGCCACGACGAAGCCGGCGATCGTCCAGAGAAAACCCATCAGCGCGCCCTCGCCGCGCGCGGCTCGCTGATCGCGCGCAGCGCCGCACCGCGCGCCGCGCCATCGGCCGCGAGCACGCTGTCCAAGTCCTTGACGGAACCGGCCGACACGGCGTTCATCACGCTGTCAATGACTGCGGGGATACCGCTGAAGTTCAAACGCCCCTCCAGGAAGGCCGCCACGGCGACCTCATTGGCCGCATTCAGGATGGCGGGCGCGAGCCCACCCGCCACCGCCGCCTGCCGGGCCAAGGCCAGACAGGGAAATCGACCGGTATCCGGTGGCTCGAACTGCAGCACTCCGGCCCGGGCAAGATCCAGGAATTGTACACCGGAGTCGATACGGTCCGGCCAACCGAGGGCGTGGGCAATGGGGGTCCGCATATCAGGCGAACCGAGCTGGGCAAGCATCGAGCCATCGACGTATTCCACCAGCGAATGCACCAGGCTCTGCCGGTGCACCACCACCTCGACCTGCGCGATCGGCAGCCCGTAGAGGATGCAGGCCTCGATCACCTCGAGCCCCTTGTTCATGAGCGTTGCGGAATCGACCGAGATTTTCCGGCCCATGAGCCACTTCGGGTGCTTGCAGGCTTGCTCGGGCGTCGCCATCGCGATGGCCTCGGCGCTCCAGTCGACAAAGGGCCCGCCCGAGGCTGTCAGCAAAATACGCCGGACGCCCGCGGGCGCGCGACCGGTTTCGGCACCCGCCGGCCAGCACTGAAAAATGGCGTTGTGTTCGCTGTCGATCGGCAACAAGGTTGCCCCACCCGCACGCGCTGCCTCGATGAGGATGGGCCCGGCCATGACCAGCGGCTCTTTGTTGGCGATCATCAGTCGCTTGCCGGCCCGCGCGGCGGCCAGCGATGACGACAAACCCGCCGCACCCACGATGCCCGCCATCACATACGGCGCCTGCGGGAGTGCCGCGATTTCCTCGAGCGCCGACTCACCGACGAGCACACGGGTCGGCAGACCCGCCGCGCGCAAGCCGCGCTCCAGCGCCAGCGCCGCCTCGGGTTCGACGAGCGCGGCGACCTCGGGCCGAAACTGCAGACATTGCGCAAGCAACTTGGCGTGATCGCGCCGCGCACCGAGCGCGATCGCGCGAAACCGTGCGGGATGACGCGCGATCACATCGAGCGTGTTGTCGCCGATCGTGCCCGTGGAGCCGAGTACCGCGACGCCGATCGGCTCGCCTGCGCGAACCGTCATCAGCCTGCGCCTCCGATCAAGCCCGCTTCGAGCAGACCGAGCACGAAGATGGGAACGCCCGCCGACAGACTGTCGAACCGATCAAGCACGCCACCATGACCCGGGAACAGTCCGCCGCTATCTTTGAGCCCCGAGTGTCGCTTCATGAGACTCTCGGTCAGATCGCCGACCACGGAAAACGCTGCCGCAGCGGCGGCCATCAACAAGACGGCGGTGAGCGGCCAGACCAAAAAATACGCGCCGATCGCCGCCACCACCAGCGAGGCGATCACCCCGCCGATCACGCCTTCCCAGCTCTTGCCCGGCGATACTTTGGGTGCGAGTCGTAGCCGGCCAAAGCGGTTACCTGCAAAGTACGCCCCGATATCCGCGGCCATCACTATGACCAACGCAAAGAGCAAAAGCCACGCGCCGTTTTCTTCGAAGCGCAAACGCTGCAGCGCGACACCAGCAGGCACTATGACGCAGAGCCCGGCGATGGCGGTCACCAGCCGGCCCTCGCGCGTCGGCGCAAACATCACCCAAGCGAGCGCCACCAACCACCAAATCGCCGCAACACCCATCAGCAAGGAAAGCGCGCCCGGTGTTTGGGTGGATTGCCAAGCCACGAGATAACCAAGGCCAACCAGCAGCAGGTAGGCATAGCGCCAGAGCGGCTGCGACAGCCTGAGGAACGCCGACCACTCCCACGCGCCACTCAAAACAACCAGCGCGACCAGCAGGGTCGTGAAACTTGCAGGCAAGGCAAAGAGCACGAGCAGCAGTGCCGCCGCGAGCACGATCGCTGTCAGCGCCCGCTCACGCAGACCTGCGTAGCGACTCATTTTTTTGACCCGTCCGCCGTGGACCCGCGCGGTTTGGTGGCACCCGCTTGCGCGCCGGTCAAACCGAACCGTCGCTCACGACCAGTGAAATCTTCGATCGCGCGCTGCAGTTCGGTCGCATCGAAGTCGGGCCACAGCAAGTCGGTGAAATAGAGCTCGGCATAAGCGATATTCCACAGTAAAAAATTGCTCACGCGATGATCACCACCCGTGCGGATGAACAGATCCGGGTCGGGTAAATCGGCGAGCTGCAACTCGGCCGCGAACAACTCTTCATCGATATCATTTGCGCGGAGGGCGCCACTTGCCGCCCGTGCCGCAAGCCGCTTGGCGGCCTCGACCACGTCCCAGCGACCGCCGTAACTCACCGCGACCTGCAAGCACAGCCCATCGTTACCCGCGGTCTTGGCTTCGGCCTCGGCGATACGCTGTTGCAAACGCACCGCGAGCCGCTGCCGATTGCCGATCACGCGCAGCCGCACCCGATTGGCGTGCAGTTCTTCGACCTCACGATCGAGCGCTTCCATGAAAAGACCCATGAGCGTTGCGACCTCGGTCTCGGGTCGACGCCAGTTTTCGCTGGAGAACGCGAACAAGGTGAGCGCACTGACGCCGAGCTGCACGCATTCGCGGATCACCTGACGCACGGGCTCGATGCCCGCCCGATGCCCGGCAGCGCGCGGCTCGCCGCGGGCTTCGGCCCAGCGGCCGTTGCCGTCCATGACGATTGCGATGTGCTTGAGCAGGGTCAAGGGCTGCGCTCGCGGCCTCAGACCTGCATGATCTCTTTTTCTTTGACCGCGAGGGCGGCGTCGATCTCGGCCACGTGCTTGTCGGTGAGCTTCTGGATCTCTTCCTGCGCCTTCTT
>Ga0194129_10010196_pt1 | contig 10291 bp, 14 predicted proteins | sample TA2KigCa35mmetaG_FD_150862 | JGI IMG/M metagenome (GOLD analysis project Ga0194129, IMG submission 150862) | Freshwater microbial communities from Lake Tanganyika, Tanzania - TA2015038 Kigoma Deep Cast 35m | ecosystem: Environmental > Aquatic > Freshwater > Lake | place: Tanzania: Lake...
TATTTTGTGAAGGTATATTATATGTCAACTGCACTTAACTCGTTTGTCAGCTATTTGTCTGACGGCAACAGTGTAACTAGCCGACAGGTTCGTTCATTGTTTAAGGTCGACAACGCTGCTGACCTCGCTTATCGTGCGCGCAATGAGGGTATCTCTGTATACACCAATCGCGTGACGAACTCGCGTGGTGAGAAGGTGTTTGCGTATCGCCTCGGCAATCCTTCGACTGCTTTTGAGAACTATCTCGATCGTGGTCAGATTGCTCGTGCTCGCAAGACCCTCTATCGTGATGCTATTAGCGTTTCGATGAACGCCTAATCTTGGCGAAACAAACCGTTCTGGTTTATGTGGGGGCAGTTCTTGCCCCCACAGTTTTTTGACATTTCAACTTAACACATATATAATAAAACGAAACACAGAGAAAGTTTCCTATGACGAAATTAATCGTAGCAAAATCTAAATTTGATTGTGAACATCTACTAGGACAATTCTTAGATGAATCAAATTTTGACACAGTGATTGAACACGATACAGATTGTTATCTTGATTCAAAAAGTGAACAAAATATTGCATTTAAATTTCGTAAAAACTTTTTCAGCAAACTAGAACAAGAACAAGCCTATGATGGTCTGCGTGATGCAGCTGTTGCTTCGCAGAATCGTGGACTTGCTGCTGGTCCGAAAGGTGACAAGTGCGGTGGTCGTGAATGGGTAACAGAAGTTCAATATCGCACACTAGAGTTTCTTTCTAAAATTGAACCAAATAATCTTGGTTTAGAAATTCAATCTGATGCGGAAAGAATTCGAGAACTTTATGAAAATGTTAATTCTACTCGTGGGTTAGTTTGGCTTGCGCAGGAAGTTAAAGAAGCAGAATTTAATTGGGATAAATGGTTAACTAAATTAACTAAAGAAAAAGATTTAATTAAAGTTATAGAGGAAGTAAATTATGTCAAAGACACGTTTATTTCTGACACGACATACGCCAACATCGTTTATTCAGGTATCGCTGGTTGGTTTGATCGTTATCCTCGGATTCCTTATGGTCGTGCTACTAGTTATACTCAAAACCATTATAACAAGTTTAAAAAATCGTTTCCGTTTCTTCAATCATTAGATCGTGGCTTTTCCGAATTACTTCCAACTCGTCATGCCGCGCAGCGTGAAGCAGCAAATAAAATTGATTCAGCATTTTTAATCCCGAAAACTGTATTTACAACAATCACAGTAAACAAAACTTTTCGTACTGCAGCGCATCGTGATGCTGGCGACTTCACTGAAGGATTAAGTAATTTACTTGTTCTTTCAAACAATGGCAATTATTCAGGTGGATATTTGATTCTTCCTGAAGTTCGCATTGCTATAAACGTGCGTCCAGGTGATCTTCTTCTTGTTAACAATCATGAGTATATTCATGGCAATACTCCGATCATTACACACGATGAAGAAGCCGAACGTATTAGTTTGGTTTGTTATTTGCGCGAGAAGATGCTTGAACTTGGAAGTAAAGAATACGAAGATCATCGATATAATTATGTCGAGTCGCGTCGAAAAGATAAGTCTCATCCACTTCAACGAAAACTTTGGAACGGAATTAGTCCAGGAATGTGGGAAGAGCAAGCATGGTACGATTATCTTGAGGTAAATGGTGGGCGAGAAATGGTTGCCAAATACCATTCAGAGGCGTATAATAAAATTTCTACTCTAGAAGATTTGTTTGGATAACTTATGAAAGTGTTAACTGTCGTTCATGATTTTAATAACTTCGGTGGCATCATTTCGCATACTGAACAATTAATTGCTGGCTTCAAGGATCTTGGTCATGAAACTGGATTTGTATATCTTCGAAGCACAAAAAATGGTGGTAAATTTTCCGAAGATTATGACAAAGAAGGTTATGATATTGGTGTCGGAACTGGTATACCAGTGCATCAAGGCAAAGGTTGGCGTGGTGAATATTTGTCATTTATAAATGATGATGATGTAAATAAATTTGTAAATCTCGCCAACTCTTACGACATAATTATCTGGGAATCAATTTTTGGATTTAAATGCCAAGACTCAGAGGGAAAGCAATCATGGCTGCGAATGTTCAAAGACGTAAAGGCAAAACATGTTATTATAGTCCACGATGGAAATCTTCGCAAAAATTATCCATGGATTCATCATCTTCGGAAATACATCACTGTTCTTGTATGCGTTCATCCGAGCGCATACAAACAATCAGAGGCTATGAATATCCCTCGTACATTAATTCTGAATCCTCAGGATATATCCAGAAAGTGCGGAACATTTTTCGATGATAAAACAAATACAATATTTTCTCTTCAAACATTCAAGAGATGGAAGCGCGTTGATGATTTAGTAGCAGCTGTTCCATACATTCATGGTCGAGTGATTATTGCAGGTGATGGTATTGAACGCGCCTATATGGCATCAAAAGATAAATGTAAACCAGAATATTATTGTACACCTGATCGTGATCCACAAGTATCTGAAGATCGTTCAAATAAACCTATCTGGTTGAATGCACTAAACAACGGTATGCAATATATTGGGTTTGTTTCTGAGCGAAAACGTGATGAGATTTTAAGTCATAGTAAATTTTTGCTCGATCCTTCTTGGTCTAAAACATATGGCGAGCATTTTAATCGTGTTGTGATTGATGCAATGCTTATGGGTGTTGTTCCGATTGCTCGTAATCTTGGTGTTTCTGATAACGAAAAAGGTATCGGTTTACTTAAACCTGACAAAAATTACTTGATGATTCCTTGGGATGCTACGCCAAAACAATTCGGTGATCTTTGTAATAAATTCTTAGCAATGAGTCCATTTGATTATGGTAAATATGTTGCTAACAATTGGGAATTCGTAAAGCAGTTTGACAGAAAAAAAATAGCGGCGGAGTATATCTCAGCTGCTAATTCTAAAATTAATGTTGAAATCGGAAAATATCAAGATTCATTAAACGAAACCATTGATTCAGTATGGAGTGGACATTTTAAATTTGATCAAAAACTTAGTGTCACTAACACGCTCGATAATTTGTTTGGCTGACTATATAGTTAGTGACTTGAATTTTATACTCTGGAGTTAATATGCAATTAGAAGTAAAAGTAGAAGAACTACGTGCAAAAAAACTTTTCGTAGCAACGCCAATGTATGGCGGTATGTCTCATGGTATGTTTGTTAAATCATGTCTTGATATGCAAACTATTTGTGTAAATTATGGTATTGAAGTTAGATTTTCATTTATCTTTAATGAGTCTCTTATTACTCGTGCGCGCAATTATCTTGTGGATGAGTTTCTTCGCGCAGAAGAATTTACGCATTTACTATTTTTAGATGCTGATATACACTTCGATCCGAGAGATGTTATTGCACTTCTTGCTTTAGATAAGGATGTAATTGGTGGTCCATATCCTAAAAAATCTATCAAGTGGAATGCTGTGAGAGACGCAGTAAAGAAATTCCCAGATATTGATCTTGGCGAACTTGAAAAAGTCGCTGGAGATTTTGTATTTAATCCAGCGCCAGGAACCGAGAAATTTTCAGTTGCTGAGCCAATTGAAGTTCTTGAAATCGGAACTGGATTCATGATGATCAAACGTCATGTGTTTGATAAATTTGCCGCAGCCTACCCACAATTAAAATATAAACCAGATCATGTTGGTCAAGCAAACTTCGATGGTACACGGTATATTCATGCATACTTCGATACAGTAATTGATAGCAAAGAAAATGGTGGATTCGGATCTGATCGTTATCTCTCTGAAGATTACATGTTCTGCCAGTGGTGGCGTCGACTTGGTGGACAAATTTGGCTTTGTCCGTGGATGAAAACACATCACATTGGAACTTATGCATTTACAGGTGATATGCCAGCTGTTGCAAATTATGTAGGAACTCTTTAATCGTTTATGATTGTAGGTCTTGTTGGTTTTATTGGAAGCGGTAAAGGTACGATTGCAGATATCTTGGTTAAATACCATGGATTCTTTAAAGAGAGTTATGCGAACAGCGTTAAAGATGCTTGTGCTGTAATTTTTGGTTGGGATCGTGAGTTGCTCGAAGGCGCCACACCAGAATCTAGAGAGTGGCGAGAAACAGTTGACTCTTGGTGGTCAAAACAACTTGGTCGAGAATTCTCGCCAAGACTCGCTCTTCAGTTGATGGGAACAGAGGCAGGTCGTGATGTATTTCATCCTGACCTTTGGGTTCACACAGTTATGCGTAGATGCAGATCTGATGCAAATTATGTAATTGCAGACGTGAGATTCCCGAACGAAATTAATGCGATCAAAAACTCTGGAGGTTACATTATTCGCGTTCGTCGCGGCGATGATCCTGATTGGTTTGATCTAGCTCTTAATTGTAATGTAAATAATAAACATGAAATTATGCATAATGCATATCCAGAGTTACACTATTCTGAGTGGGCTTGGATTGGCGCTCATTATGATATAATATTGAATAACGATTGTAACATAGAAGAACTTAAAATTCGAGTTGACAATGTTATAGATTGTTTATATACTAATTGTGTTGAATCGATTGAGGTCTAAATTATGAAATTATCTGAAAATACAATCAACGTTCTAAGAAACTTCTCAAGCATTAATCAAGGATTGTTGTTTAAAACTGGTAATACTCTGAAAACTATTTCAGGTATTAAAACTATTTTTGCTGAAGCAACGATCAGTGAAAACTTTACAAAAGAGTTTGCTCTTTATGATCTTAATAAATTGCTTGCAAAGATTTCTCTTTATAAAGATCCAGTTCTTGATTTTACTGAGGATCGTGTTATTATTGCCACAGAAAATAAAAAGCGTTCTGACTATATTAAGTATTGTTCGACAAAACTTATCACAGCGCCACCAGAAAAAACAATCGCTTTAAATAATCCTGATTGTTCTTTTGTTTTAACACAAGAAGATCTTGAATGGATGCGAAAAAGTGCGGGTATTTCTGGATCACCAAACTTTATATTTGAGAGTGATGCGGAGAATATTTATCTTATCGCAACTGATATAAAAGATGACTCTTCTGATCAATCAAAGATTGAGATCGGAACCAGTGACAAAAAATTTAAGATTGTCATGAAGGTTGAGCATTTTAAGATGATCGAAGGATCATATGATGTTACTGTTTCGCGTCGCGGTATGGCAATGTTTAAGAATAAATCGTTACCGATTTCATATTATATTGCCATTGAGTCAGCCAGTTCAGAGTTTGATTCAGAGGAATAATCATGGCACTTGACAAAGCAAAGGTTCTGGGATGCCTTCAAGAAATCTCAAACTCACTTACTCGCATTGAATCAGAAAGAGATTTAATTCGAGAAGTTCTACAAAAAATGCAAGATGAGTGTGAAATCCCAAAGAAGTTGAGTCGTAAATTGGCGAGGACTTATCACAAACGTAATTATGAGGAGGAAGTTGCAGAGCAGAGCGACTTTCAAACCATTTACGAAAATGTGGCTAAATAAGTCTATCGGGGTGCGGCGTTCTTGCCGACGATACTATCCGCCAGACTGCTCATCGTGAGAACTCACCTTCTCCACCCCACCTTCTTTTATGTTAAAAGACTACTCTAAACAATTTCGAAAGTTATTAGGATTTCGTAATGCAAACGAATGTCAAATTTTTTTGAAAGGTGCAGACCTAACGAAAAATCTTGATAACATTAATTGGAAATTGGTTAATGCCTTTAATCAAAGAATCATAACAATATGCCAAAGATCCCAGAATAATTTGATTGTCCCCAACCAAGAATTTGATGTAGAGTCGTTTGTGAACCAATCGTTTTCTATTGTACAAAAATATGGTCTTATTCTTAAACTTGGAAATCAGGGGAGAGCATACGAGAAAGTTTATTTTGATTGGATGCTAGGTAGAGTTGTTGAAGCCCTCTTCACTCCTCTTATAAAAGAAAAAATGAAACTTGATTCTATGATTAGAATTGGTGGCGATAATCTAGACAATTTACACGACCCAAAAGACTTTAAAAGAATCAGTGCTCCAGATTTTTATGATGCAACTAAAAATATTTCTGTGGATGTTCAATGCGGAAAAACGAACGCCGATACAACTATAAAAAAATCTAAAGTTGACCATGTGCTTGAAAAGAGGTATAATGGATATGTATTTGCAATAGGGTTGTTTACAGGATTATATGCTATCATAAATCTAAATGATTTAAAAGATGCGGAATATACCAAAGATGGCAAAGAAGGTCAACTTACTACTAAAGTCGAAAATATTGTTTTTGAACCGTGGAGTAAAAACTGAGTGACAAGGAGTTTTATATTATGGTTGACGCATTGTGGGTTGAAAAATACCGCCCTCATACTATTTCCGATTGTATTCTCCCTGAGGAATATAAGTCCACTTTTCAGTCATATGTAGATCGCAAGGAGATTCCTCATCTTCTTCTCTGCGGTGGACCAGGAACTGGAAAGACTACAGTCGCAAAAGCACTGTGTGATGAGATTGAATGCGACTATTTGATGATCAATGGCTCAGATGAGTCAGGTATTGATACATTCCGAATTAAGATCAAGAATTATGCCAGTGCGATGTCTCTTGGCGGTGGCAAAAAAGTCATTATCATCGATGAAGCAGATTATCTAAATCCAAACTCAACTCAGCCAGCCATGCGTGCTGCGATGGAAGAATTTGCACATAATTGTACATTCATCATGACTTGTAACTTCAAGAATCGTATCATCGAGCCACTTCATAGTCGATGTGCAGTGATTGAATTTAAACTCCGCAAAGAGGATAAACCAAAGATGGCTGCAGCATTTATGAAGCGTGCAGTTGAAATTTTGAATACTGAAAAGATTCCGTTTGAAAAGATAGTTCTTATTGAAGTTGTAAAGAAACATTTCCCAGATTATCGTAGAATTCTAAATGAACTCCAGCGATATAGTGTTAGCGGTACGATAGATGCTGGTATACTATCAAGTATTGCTGATGTTTCTTTAAAAGAACTTGTAACTGCACTTAAAGATCAAAACTTTAGTTCGATGCGTAAGTGGGTCGCCGATTTTGGCGGTGACGATCCTGCAAAGATTTATCGTAAAATCTATAATAGTTTGTATGACGTTATGGATAAGTCTACGATTCCAAATGCAGTTATACTTCTCGCTCGTTACGAATATCAATCTGCATTTGTCGCAGATCAGGAACTGAATCTTACTGCATGTCTTACAGAGATGATGGTAGAGTGTAAGTTCTCATGAAATCGTGCTCATTTGAAGAGGTTTGGAAGCCTGTTGTAATTTCTGGTAAAGAGCATATTTGGTATTCAATATCAAATCATGGCAGAATTAAAACACACTTGAATCGAAAATTTGGATATGATTCCAGTTATTCTGTTATAGTCAATCCATCAAAAATTTCAAGTAAAAAATGTTATCTTTTTGTTGCGCTTTGCATCCCAAGTAATTTTTTCGATGACACATTGTTAGACGATTACAACAATCAAGTTGTAACAAATGAGTCGCATATAAAAAATCATAACATTTCTTCTTTCAGAAAGAAATATTATATGCATCAATTAGTTGCAGCAACATTTAAACCAATAGAGAAATATCCACCTGAGAAATTAAAATCTGTTTGGGAAAATACGCCGAATAGGGTTAAGCAATGGATACAACAAACTGTTTTCATAAATCATATAGATCATGACCCTACAAATAATTTTGTTGATAATCTAGAATATGTAACACCAAGAGAAAACATAAGAAAAGCAGTAAAACATTATGGCGGAGACTTAAGAAATAAAGGCAAGTTGATCACAGAAGAAAAGAAAGAAATAATTAATAATTTGGAAACATTGTTCTCATGAGTGATCTATTCAACGAAATTATTCCATCTATTCTTCAGACGAAAGAATATGCACTCCTGACGGAACAGGATGAAAAGTCATACCCATCTTTTATGGTTAATCGTGCGCTTTCGTATCATCGAGATACAGTACTGTTCGCGAACGAGATGAATAGATTTACAACTCTCGATAATAAACTCAAATATGACTTTCTCCTAAATATTATAAGAGCCTCTAAACGACCATACTCAAAATGGTACAAAAAGGTTCGAAGTAATGATTTGGAAGCAGTCAAAGAATATTATGGATACTCCGATGCGAAAGCAGAGGAAGCATTGAAAATTCTCGACGACGCTCAAATCGAATTGATACAAAAACAATTATATAAGGGATAGAACATGAGCGTTGAAAAACTAGTAGAAGTCACATTAGAAAAACAAGACGACTTCCTCAAAGTCCGAGAGACGTTGACTCGTATCGGCGTTGCAGCAAAGAACGATAACATTCTCTATCAGTCTTGCCATATTCTTCATAAGCAAGGAAAGTATTATATCGTCCATTTCAAAGAACTCTTTGAACTTGATGGAAAGCCAAGTAATATGTCAGAGAATGATATTCAGCGCCGTAATACCATCGCAAATCTAATGGCTGAGTGGGGATTGGTCAAGTTAGCCAGCCCAGAGAAGACGAAGGACAATATTGCTCCATTGTCACAAATTAAAATTCTTCCATTCAAAGATAAGAGTCAATGGCAGTTAGTTTCTAAGTATACGATTGGAAAGAAAAAGAAAGAGGCAAATTAGTGTTTGCTGTTAACATCTTTAGACTTCGTGATGATATTGAGATACCATCATATGGATCAACATTGTCATCATGTTTTGATTTATCCTTTCAACCCACACGTGATGTTGGTATCGTAAAAGGATACAATCGCTTTAATGATGCAGTTGTTCGCCACATTCATAATTTTAATATTTTGAATACTGCAGAGGAATTTGAAATTGAACCTGGTGATCGTTTACTTGTTCCCACAGGATTGATCTTCAAGATAGAATATCTGCACACAATTGAAACATATGCAGATATATCAAAAAAAGAAAAGCCATTAAAAAATTTTAGCATTCGCCTTCACCCAAGATCAGGTTTGTCGCTCAAGCAAGGACTCACTCTTGCAAATTCAGAAGGTGTTGTTGATGTAGACTATCAGGAAGAGGTGTTTGTTCCTCTTACAAATATCTCTTCAGTTTCGCAGAGAATTGTTCGAGGTGATCGTATCGCTCAAGCTGAGATAGTTTGCAATGAACCAGTAAATTTTGTTGTAGTTTCGAAATGTCCAGAGAAATACTCTGAACGTTCAGGAGGATTTGGATCAACAGGATGATCTGTTGACTAAATAAGAGTGGACGCTCATAAGAGGTCCATAACCATAAACTTGCTTATATAAGGAGTTACAAAATGACTAATATCACTTCACTCGCATCTACATACGGACTCGATCGCCTTCTTCCAACTGCACTTGGGTTTGAAAATGCGTTCGCTGCTCTCGATAATGCGGCTCATCTACTTGCAGCATCGCAAACTGCGTTTCCACCTGTGAATGTCGTCAAGAAAGACGAATACAACTTCACAGTTGAACTTGCTGTTGCTGGCTACAAACAAGATGAGATTGAAATCACTAGTGAGAGAAACTCTCTCAAAGTAACAGGCAAAAAGACAGAAACAGACGAACGCAACTATCTTGTAAAAGGTATTGCTGGTCGTAAATTTTCTCGCCAATTTGTTTTGTCAGACACAGTAGTGGTTCGCGACGCAGAACTTGCTGATGGCATTCTTTCAATTGAATTGGAGAATGTTGTTCCTGAAGAACAGAAACCTCGTAAGATTTCAATCAAGTAAATATTGAGAACTATATTATGATTCGTGATGAATTATCGTGGGATGAATTGTATATCTTACAGGCTGCTCTGATTGGACAGAAAAGCAAGGACCCGTCGACAAAAGTCGGCTGTGTGATTGTAAACGATGACAATGTCATTTTGTCGACGGGTTTTAATGGATTCCCTCGTGGTATTGAAGAAGATTGGAAAGATCGCTGGAAGCGTCCAGAAAAATATTTCTGGGTTGAACATGCTGAACGCAATGCAATCTACAATGCTGCTCGTGTTGGAATATCACTCAACAATTCAAGAATGTATCTCAACTGGGAACCAAAGCCATGCGCTGATTGCACTCGCGCAATCATTCAAGCAGGTATCAAGGAAGTCATTGGTCCGAATCGTAAGTGGACTGGTGTCGGTGCAGGTAAGCATTACTCGATAGAACATGCTGGTGAAATGCTGCGTGAAGCAGGAGTCCGAGTGCGGTATTTCGACCTCCCCCCGCACCTATCCGAACCCCCCAGATAGGACCGCTCTCGCACCTCTCTCCTCGGCGAGAGATGGAGTTGTAAGTCATTGATT
>Ga0194129_10010197_pt1 | contig 10288 bp, 13 predicted proteins | sample TA2KigCa35mmetaG_FD_150862 | JGI IMG/M metagenome (GOLD analysis project Ga0194129, IMG submission 150862) | Freshwater microbial communities from Lake Tanganyika, Tanzania - TA2015038 Kigoma Deep Cast 35m | ecosystem: Environmental > Aquatic > Freshwater > Lake | place: Tanzania: Lake...
TGCGATTTGCGGGAAATCTCACTTGTAGAACGGGCGGCCTACCCCGCAGCTGGGGCTACTGCCCGTTCTCTCTCACTTGCAACAAAGCAGCGTTACCAAACGTTGTTACGGCTGCGGAGGGCTCCAAAATGAAGCAAAAACTGTCTGATTTGTACGCACAACGTAAGCAAAAGGCCGACGAGCTGGAAACCATTCTCAATGGTGCAACAGACAAGAACGCCGAGGAACGTCTCAACAACGGTTTGGCCGAGCTTGAGGGTATGGATTGGGAAATCCGCAAGATTGGCGTTAGGGATCGTATTGACGCCGGCGGCATTGTCCCTCAATCCGTTATGGGATTGGCTACAACCGATGCGCGCGCAGAAGTGCGAGACTTTTTCGCCGGCGGTTACAAGAACGGCGGCAAGCTTGAACTGCGAGCTACCGCAGTTTCAACGTTTGGTGGCGCTACAACGGTAGCCGATCCATCGTTTACACAACTGATGGATCGAGATGCAGTGGTAGCACGACTGGCTACGGTTACGTCTGTCAATAGCGGCGCGCCGTTGCGTTTCTATCGTCAGACGTCATATATGACGGCGCTTACTTCGGCAATCGCTGAAGCTGGCGCATTTGCTGATAAGGATCCAGCTGCTAACGTTGTGGATTTTGCGCCAACTAAGCTTGGCGTAGTCACTAGCGTTTCTAATGAAACGTTACGGGATTTGCCCTTTGACGTGGCTTCGGAAGTTATCCGCGAACACGCAGAACTTCACGGCGCTAACTGGGAACTGGCGTTCCTGGCCGGCACGAACGGCTCAAGCTTGACCGGCAACCTAAACGCGTATTCCGGTATTGGTAGCCAATCAATTTGGGACTTTGGTGCCGCTGCGGGAAACACTTTAAACGCAGATTTGACCGGCAACTCAATTACCGTTGCGGAAGGCGCCACAATCGCCTACAGCACGGGACTCCGCCCGCAGTACCTTGGTAACGCGTGCTGGCTCTTGAACGCGTCGGTTTGGGCGTCGATTCTTTCGCAATCCTCGACAAGTGTGTTCCCGTTCGGCGGCGGCCAGCTCTCAAGTGTTGCGCGCGAAGGTTCGGGCCCAATGGACGGGAACCGGTCAACGGTGAACTTCATGGGATTCCCGGTTTATGTAACGGCGTCATGGCCCGTCGCAGCTGCCCCGGCAAGCGGCGATCCAATCGGCGTTTTTGGCAACATTGAGCGCGGGTACCGCATTGTGCGAGTAGACAGCGTCCCAATGATTAGCGATCCGTACACAGCCGCAGCTAATGGCCAGGTGCGGTTCCTAAGCGAAACGCGCATGGTTGGCAAGATTCTTGACCGAAACGCAATGGTCTCAATTCGACGCTAATAACACTGTGGCTACAGTCATTACTACAGCTGAGGCAAAAACGCATTTACGGGTATTCCATGCTCTAGACGATGCGTACATCGGCACGCTGTGTACCGTAGCGCAAGAGGAATGGGAGTCGGTAACGAAAATGTTACTTGACTCACAAGGTACGGAACAGACCATCCGATTCGATGAAGCGCCAGCGGATGGTCTGTTCCGTTTTTACAACTGGCCAGTTAAAAACACTGCGCCAAACTTGCCACATTTCGTAGGCTCTAATTCTGTAACTACAACGTTTACCGTTAGTCAGTTCCGGGAAATTGACCTGTGGCAAGCCATAGACGCACGTACACAAATAGAGGATGGCACGTTAGTTTTCCCTGGCACGTTGCATTATCGCACGCTGTATACAAGTGCCACTACTCCGCAGTCCATACGGCATTGCTTACTGATGCGTATCGGCAGTTTGTACAGCTACCGAGGGGACGACGTTAACCCGCCTAACCTGGATCAATGGCTAATGCTGGCGGCCCGATGGAGGAAGGGCGGCCTTCTGTGATCCCGTTTGGTATGTACCGCACAAGGATGCGGATACGCTCACGCACACTTGTAAACACAACAAACGGGCAAGCGGACGTACCCGTCCAGGCTACGCTTATTGATTTAGTAGGCCACGTTCGACCGGCTACAAACATACGAGAAGATGCGATAGTAAACTACTCGGAAGGCGCAGTAGACACTATCGACATTGTAATACCGTACTACGAGGGTATTTTAACTGGTTATCTAGTTGAAGTGTACGACAGCATTAACAGTGCTACGGCAATCACGTATTACGAAATTATTAACATTGCAGATGATCGAAACAAACACCAGCAACTATCGTTGCGTTGCAAAGTAGCAGAACGCAGCATCCTGCCACCGCCAAGTTATGTTGCTAGTGTGCTACTGGTTGCCGGTGGCGGCGGCGGCGGAGGAACAGAAAACAACGCTTGGGGCGGCGGTGGCGGCGGCGGTGGCGGTACTGTGCAAGCTACTCCCACACTTACCGTAGGTTCGACCTATGTGGTAGTGATTGGCGCGGGCGGTGCTGGCGGTAACGGTAACAGTAAAGGAAGTAACGGGAGCGATACAACGTTCACTAGCCTAACAACGGCAGTCGGCGGCGGTGGCGGCGGTTCAGGCGCAAGCTCGGCGCAGCGCGACGGCCTGGCGGGCGGATGCGGTGGCGGCGCGGGCGGATTTGCTACGCTAGGCGTAGGCGGGGTTGCTACGCAGGGTTTTAATGGTGGCGCGGGCGTTGCCCCCGACATTGCGCCATATCGCGGCGGCGGCGGTGGCGGTAGCACTGCGATAGGCGTAAACGGCAATGGGCAAGCTGGTACGGGCGGCGCTGGCGGTACGGCTTTCGGACAGGGCCCATTTGCCGGCGGCGGCGGCGGTGGCACTATGGGCAGTCTTACGGGGGCCGCGGGCGGCGGTGGCGGCGGCGGGCAGGGCGGGCGGGCCATCATAGGTAATATTAATGACGTTAACGGCGCGAATGGTACGATCAATACGGGCGGCGGTGGCGGTGGCGCCGGCGGCACGGGTTCGGGAACGCCGCCAAGGTTTGGCGGTAACGGCGGATCTGGGGTAGTGATTGTGCAATACGCGGGGCCGTCTGTAGCGACCTATACGGGGACAATGACTACGGTTACGGTGACTGGCGTCACGACACATACCCTACTAACTAGCGGAACGTTGACAGCATGATGCAACTAACGCCAAAAGCCAAAAAGGAATTGCAACTGCGAATAGCGCAGCTGACTGACCCTAAAGCGTTTGAAAAGGCACAGCGTAAAAGCCTGTTTGGTATTGGTAACACTGTTCGGGCTGAGTATCGCAATAGGTGGGCCCAAGTTGCATACAAACGCTCACCAGGACGGCCAAGCCATCGAGCAGCTATCAAGCGCTCGCTACGTTCACTAGTTCGTAGAGTCAAACAGAACGTGTTTAGGCTAACCGTTGGTAGCAGCGTAAAAACCAACAGACTAGCCCGTATCGTCAATATCCTCAATCCTGGCTTTAAGCCTTTCCGCGCCAAAAACAAGGTACCTGGCCTCAAAATAAGAGAAATTATGCTAATTAGGGCTGGCACTATTGCGAAACAGCGATACCAAGACGACTTAGAGCTGCAACTACTCAAACAGGCAAACGGTAGAAAATGAGCCTTAGCAGACTAATTTACGGACGTTCCCAGGCCGTACCCGGCCTGACAGCTCTAATCGGCACCAAAGTAAGTCCTAACCTACGGCGAGCTGATACCACGCTGCCGGCTGTAGTGTATGACATACAAACGGAAGACAGGTTGCCGGACTTGAACGCCGCAAACATTGCTTACATGGCTGACGTACGTTTTCGGTGTATTGCGGATTTGCTAGCCGATGCGTACTCGATTGCCTACCAAGTGAATGCAGCGTTCAACGGGCACAGCGGCTACTCAGACGCTTCCGGACGCATTACCAAGAGCATCGTCAACGGGATAAGCGAAATAGCCCTAGCAGCTGACCCCCCTCCCAATGACACTGATAGCCCGCGGGAAGTAGTTGTACAAATGCGAATCTTCTATACACTGACCTAAAAGGATCATCCCATGCCATACCAACCTTATCCTGGATCAGGTGCTACGCTTGAAGTAGATGGAGTTACTGCAGACGTTGTAGATATGGAAATGACGCTGCAACGTAAAGAAGTAGAAACTACACGTACCAGCGACTTGTACAGAACGTACATTGCTGGCCGTTACGGCGGTACGCTTACAGTTACGTTAGCTGGATCAGGCGACGCCGCTAGCGCCACACGTTCTATTATTGCTGCGTATCAAAATCAAGGCGCGCTAGGTGTCGCTGCTGCGTTTGTGCTAACGGATGCAGGAGCTAGCAGCGGTGGTAGTGCCCAGATCTACACGTTTAGCGGCATCATTCAAAACGCCGTACACAGCATAAGGCAGGACGAGCAAGACACAGTACGGCTAGAAATCGTTGTTACAGGGCCTATTACCTAATCATGATCGACAAAATAGATTTACTGGTGCCATGGCGAACCGTTTACAGCCAAAAACTACAGAGGAACGTACAAGTACGCCGGCTGACGGTTGCGGATATTGGCAAGACAACGCAGGAGCTTTGGCACAAACTGGTACGAGATGGGGACGGTACGCCGTTACTGCCTACAGGCGTAGACCCATCCGAAGTAAACGCCGAAATAGTTTCCGAGCTGTTAGAGCTGGCTTTGCAATCCCCTACACAAGCACCAGGGTAGACAGACTCCTAGCCGAGGGGCTGATCTGCGCTGGTGCTGATGCAGCTGTATTGCAACAGCCAGTACATGCCGAAAGAGTGGAGTACCTACTAACAATTTGTGCAATGGCGCTCACAAAGCAAAGCGCCGAAGTTGTCGCGCCATGGAACAAACCAAAGGGGTTTGCAAAGGTGTTTCAATCGTTACAAAAGATGAAAGCTGCGCAGAATGCCAACGGCTAATCCAATTAAACTACCCGTAGTCATTACTGCCGATGGCACACAGGCTCAGGCCGGGTTTGCCAAACTGCGCAACAGTATGCAGGGGTTAGAGCGGGGTTTTGGAAGATACTTATCGCGTCAAGCATCGACCATAACGAACATGTTTGCTGGCTTCTTTACGATAGAAGCATTGTTTAGCGGGCTACAAAAGATGTTTGCGCACGGCGCGCAGATCAACGAACGCTTAGCAAAGTTTAGCTCCGAAGCCATAAAGGCCCAGGTAAGTTTAGAAGTAGCTCAGATGGAACAGGACAGACAAACCGCAAGCCATACGGGGCCGAGATACGCGGAAGTTTTGAAAGAAAAAGAGGCAGCAATACCAGAGCTGGCCCCCCTAGATGTATTTCTTACGGAAATGTCAAACCAATTTGAGCTGGCTTGGCTGCACATACAAAAACAACTAGCCAGAGCTATAACCGGGGAGTTTGATTTGGGAAATTTGACTTGGGAAAATTTTAAGGAAACTTTTGGCTTTGGCGATGTTGATCAGGTACGAATGCTGGAGGAACAGCTTCAAAAGGCGCAAAACATAGCTCCCATGCCTGTTCCCAACCTTTCACCAGAACAGCAGCCCCAAGAGGTGAAACAATCCGCCGAGCAAATTCGGATCCTGCAACAGCAACTACGGGAGCAGCGCACTTTGACCCGCCAGCTGGGAGCTAACTAATGGCCATCACTAGCTTATTTAAGGTAAGCGAAACAACAGACGCCAAAGGTAAGGGGGATATTTCTACTTGGGTGCAGACGTTTCGCCTTGAAGTAGACGCCGACCACACTCCTAATGAGTTGGTAGAGCTAAGTTTTAGCAGTGGTGGCGTAACGATGCCACGTTTACGCACCAGGCCGTACACAGACAAACGTTGGATAGTGCGAACGGTCGATTTTGCGCCGGTCGATTATCGAGTTTGGCAAGCAACAGTAACACTGGTTACCCGGTTGTACTGCGACAACGTACCGCCCGACCAGGACGCCGGCGCGGGATCACCTGCCCGCACCTGGTGGACTATGAGTAGGCGCGCCATAGGTGTTACCACCGATTGGTACGTGGATCCTACAAGTATCCCTACTGATTTCGACTCGCCATGGGTGCCTACAGCTGTCATACCTGGCACAAAAATTGATTTAGCCGGCCAACCGTTTAAACAGCCAATGTGGCGCCACGAAGTGTTCCTAACTACGTTTTTTGAACGCGCCTACCGATACAGTGTAAACGCTACGTATTGGAACGCCAGAGCTTATTACGGTTTAGACAATGCAATAAACAAACGTAACGAAGATGAGTTTTTGGGCTATCCCACGGGGCAAATTGCGCTAGTTGGATTTGACGAACAACCGTCCGAGGATCCGTGGCAGTCGGTTACCCTGCGGTTTATAGCTACCGAGTACGGGCACTTGGAGCAAAGGCCAGTAGTTGGCACAGACGGGAATATCTTGCTAGGTGGTTCAATAACAATTGCGGGAACGACTGTAAAACAAAGTTCTAACGCTTACTGGTTCCAACCGTACCCAGACAAGTTCGATTTTAACAGCCTCGCCGTATTTTTTGAAATTACTAATCCTAGCCCTGCGTTCTAACCATGCCATACACGTACCCGCGACAACTGAAAGGTATTGGTATGTCGCGGATGGCGGCTAATCAAGAAATAGAAAACAGCTATTTTGTAGATACAAACAAACAGGGGTTAGACCAGCTGCTAGCGCCAAACAATGGTTGGCTACGCACACAGTTTGTAGCCAGGATTACAGACGCTTCTACGCTGGAGACTATTGGCCTTGATTCTGTTCGTTGGACATACACACTCACTCGTCAAGTGTTCCCAGCGACTGTAAATAAGTACGATCCGACAATACCGGATCCTGATGATTTAACCGTTACAGGCTTTAACTTGTACGAGTGGTATCACACTTCGGGCATCCTAGGAGATGGCGTGCCCTACGCTACGTTGCCACTTGGCACTACGTTAGCGCCAGTAGACGGTATTGTTATGGTTACGAGCTACCGCACAGTAAACGCAAGCTTGGACGATATCGTCTACCTGTTTGATCGCAATAACGGGTACATTTGTCCGGCTGGTGGCGGCTAACAATGAAACGTTTAGCAATGTCAATTTGCATGCTGGCTGCATCAGGTTGCAGTAGTTCGCATCAAATTGCATCGAGTAGCAACGAAATAACAGACGCTGCGCATAGCAGTAGGGGTAGGTTTGTGTGGATTGCAGACGAAGCCACGAAGAGTAGCCCCGACCTACCAGGTATTCACACCTTGGCTAGGGGTGGCATAGAAGAGCAGGAAACGATCATCAAGAGCGCTGCAAGAATCATCTACAACCTGCCAGGAGTAAAGGACGTAACGCCGTTTTGGGCTGAGCTGCTGGTCTACGGAATGGTGTTTCTATCGTTGGTAGGCGTAGTCATTATCCTGTTGCACTCAGGGCTTTTGCAGCTAATTAAACGCTTCATCCTGCGCTGGTTGCCTACGAGGACGGCTAATGACTAATCCGTGCTGCTGTAGCGAAAATCCTACATGCACAGACGAGCCATGTTTTGAACAGCCTTTCCAAAGGTGTGGCCCTGCTCCATGGTTTGCAGAGGATTTGTACATGGACATTGCTACAGCTTTTTTAACAAAAGTAAAAGTTAACCTAGGACAAATCAATTTTAGGCTGGCTGTACCGTGGGGAGGGTTTGGTTATGGATGCTGGGGCGCAGACGATACCGATACCTGTTGTGGTCAATTTAATCCGCCATCGTGCGGTAGTTCTGCTGCAGTTACCATGTCTGTCGGTTGCGCTAGCGCATTTGATTTAAGCAATTTTGATAATGTGGAGTGGCGAGCTTATATCTATGCCCCCAACCAATTTCAAACGAATTGCCAAGGTTGTGCGCCTCCTCCCGACGATTTTGGTTACCTGACTTACGGATTGCCTACAGTCGATGCAAAATGGCCTAGGTGTTTTGATTGCGCTAGCCGTACTCCCGATCAATGCACGTTTACCCAAACGCCTATGCCGGATTTTTACGTAAGTGATCCAAATATTAGTTTGGTTTACGTGGCAGGTATTGGGGAAACCTTAGAACAGCCAGCAGAAAACAAGCAACCGTGCTGCGATATTGTGGGGTATGCAGATCCTTGTGGTTTTCCTTTTACTCCGTTTCCGTTTCGTGAGGGCCTGCGGTTTGTGGATCCTCCTGATCTTCCTACCCCACCTCCTACGCCTACATTTCGACTACTAACTATCCCTGGTTCGCCTACCCCCTGTGAACCGCCTAATTACCGCGACGTCTACGTACGTAAACAGCTATGGATACTGCCTAATTTCAACGAAAACGCATCAGGTAACTGCATACGTTTACTTTTCAATGTGAAGTACCAGCACACTTTCCTGCCGATTGTGCCGGGCGTTACTGGCGGCTCTAATCCCCCTCCGTGCAGCTGCACGGAGACAGGTAAGTGTTATGTAGGCCCTTTTGTTTGTACTTCACGCCTTGCGCAATCGGAAGCCTGGTACTACATGGACATATATGGGACTGATACTTTGCAGTCCGTGTTAGCAAAGCCTTTACGATTGTTTCGCGTTTTCCATGGCGGCGAGATCGACTCGATTACTTGTGGAGCGGAACCACAGGTAGTAGCAGCTTTGTTGCCGCCTTTTACCGGTTGCAGTGTAAGTGCATCGGGTACAGGTTGCGAGGCTGTTCCGACTAGCAGCTGCCCATTTCCAGCTCCACTAACCGACTGCCGCACCTTTCCGTCTGGATTGGCAGAAGTGCCATGTAGTCCTCCTCAGAATCCTGTGTACCCTACGCCACCACAAAATACGCACTTCGATTTCCCAAATAACCTGTTTATTACCATATGACTATTTTTCCACCGCCGCCAGGTTCTGTAACAGAACCAAATCATCAAGCACAAGCCCAACAGCTAGCACGGTTACATAGGCCGAAACTGCGCACGGCTGTCCGCAAATGGCTTGCTAAGGTTTACAGCTTTTTTGTCGCTGTTACTTCGCCACTATGGAGAAAACGGTTGTCCAATGCGCAGTATGAGGCACGTCTAGCTGCGTGTTTAGGCTGTTCTAGTTTGAACAGAGCGCCAGGGGCACCGCTTGGCTTCTGTAACGCTTGCGGTTGTAAAAAGTCAAAGCTGGCAGAGCTGACAGTAAAGGCCAATTTGCCTGGGGCCAAGTGCCCGCAGGGGAAATGGGCTACTGGCAAAGCACTTCCCAACGGGTAGAATCGTTGCTACTCTTTCTAGGCCCCCGTCTAGGAGCGTCTCGCTAGGCGGGGGCTTTCCTTTTCTTAGCCTCATACACTTTTGGATCGTGCTTTGCACTAGGTACTACGTGCATTGGCTTAGTACCGCCGACGTCTAGCCAGTCGATCCGGTGCCTGTCTAGCGGAGGGTGGCTACGGAAACGGAAGTCTAGGTAGTAGTTTGTGGTGGCATCTCCCCCCTGTTCAGCTGGGGGTGGCACAGTTTCGGTAGTAACCGATAGCACTGTATCGGGCCGCCTGGTGAACGCTCCTGCGCCGGCAGCTGTATCCGTTACTTCCCTGTTCTGCGCGTTCTTAGGTGTATGGTGTATAAGCAGGATTGCGCATTCGGTTTGCGTGGCTGCGGCCATGATCTGCCCCATAGCCTGGTTAACTTCGGCGTTAGCGTTTTCGTCCTCTAGAGGCAGAAAAGCGCTAACCGTATCAATGATCACAAGCTCGGCACCGCTATCCCAAATCGTATTGATAAGGCGCTCTACCGTGTTTGGAACGTTCTTACCTGTGCCACTGGTGCGCAAAGCTGCTATCTGTAGAGCTTCGTCTGCAACAGGCTGCATACCACTCCATCTATGGTGGTTGTACAACGTTTCTAGCCGGTATCTGATGGTGCCTTCGTGGCATTCCATATCCACGTACAGCACGTTGCATTGCTGGCAATGAAATTCACCTAGCCAGTAGCCCCCATGCAGACAGGCGAGTGCCAAATCGTAGCCCATCCAAGTCTTTTTGCCCTTCGGCGCTCCACTCAGGATGGCTACTTCGCCCCTGCGTAGCACGTTGTTAACGATACAAGCCGGCTGTAGGTACTTGGCCAGGACACTCCGGGGCATGGTGTACAAAGCATCGCAGGGCGCCTCTTCTGTTCCTGTGGCCTTAGGTAACGCCGTATAGGCTTCCAGGGCTCGCAGTATGACGGGGGCCATATGCGGGCCCCTTGGATCCTCGGCAGCCTGTAATGCCATTTGCAAGGCCAGCGATTGATCTACAAACGCTGCGTAGCCTTCAGGCGAGAATGCAACAGCCCTGCTGTAGCGGTTAATGAGCCGCCGCAGTGCGCGGTAGTGGTTATCCATAACCTTACCTAACGTTTAGAAGGGGATATCTATG
>Ga0194129_10010199_pt1 | contig 10287 bp, 7 predicted proteins | sample TA2KigCa35mmetaG_FD_150862 | JGI IMG/M metagenome (GOLD analysis project Ga0194129, IMG submission 150862) | Freshwater microbial communities from Lake Tanganyika, Tanzania - TA2015038 Kigoma Deep Cast 35m | ecosystem: Environmental > Aquatic > Freshwater > Lake | place: Tanzania: Lake...
TCCAGCAACTCCATGGCTTTCAGCCTGCGCGTTTCCGCGTCTTTTCGTTTTCCGCTGTATGGCATGCATGGGGTATCGGCCACCCGGCCCATCGGCCATGAATCTTTTTTTCAAGCGTCAATAAGCGTTTGCATTGTCGCTGGTCGAGAGCCCGACCCAGTACCGCGCATTCGCGGCCAACGACACCGGGGATGCGACAGAGACGTTCCAGACACTCGCGGTTCCGCTCAGGCTCGAGTCGCTCGACCGTCCCGATCGTCGCGACGATATCGCCCGGCACGACGGCACCTCCACTGAGCGTGCGCGTGTCGTAGATGCCGATCGACGTCGAGCCTGAAGGGACCCCGGTGTTGAACAGGAGCAATTGCACATCCGTCAGGAGAAAGCCGGATCCGGTTCCCGTCGAGAACGAATCGTAGAGCGGTCCTTGGACGCCGCCGCCCGGCTTCACAGGGTCGCCACCGCCGGAAGGCTGCCCCAGATTATCGTAGATCACGCCGGCTCGACCGGACGAAGCCGCCATGACGAGCGAAACGGTCACGACTGCGAAAGCAGCGAGGCAGATTTTCATCGAAGACCCTTGGATCGAGACCGGGGAACCGTTTCGGCAGCCGAGGCTACCAGCGGATGTGCGCCTTTGAAGGCCAAAAGCCCGAAAAGGGGACGAACCGGGCGCAGGCAGGGACGAATCGGGCGCGAGCTGGAATGGCGCGGGCCGGCGTGAAGTCGCGTTCGGGTCGATCACCGGTCATCCACGGGGATCAAACGCCGTGCCCGAAGCGGTCAAGCCTCAGGGGCGCCGGATCTCCTGCAGGTGCTTCTTGACCCCGGTCAGCAGGTGATCCCAATCGAGGGCCGGCCCGGGATCGCCTTTGTTCTGCTGCACGTGATAGTGCCCGAGGATCCCGGCGAACCTGGCCCATTCCTCGGCGCCCAACGTCCGCGTGAGCACCTGGCCATCCGCGCCCCGCGGAATCTCCGCCCGGAGCCTGGGAAAGATGTCGCACAGCGCGGCGGCCAGCTTCGTCAGCGCCGAGTACTGCTCCGGCGTGTAGTCGTACTGCACGTACTCGGTGCCGCGGATCGTCCCGGTGATCGGCACACCGTGCCGGGACCGCAACATCTTCCCGGCGAATCGCTCCCGGCCCCGGACCCAGGGCGGAAAGATCAGGCGGGCTCCCGATCCGTCGGCTGCGTACCACTTCCCGAATGGGTTGTCCGTGCCGACCGGATAGGCGCCGACGTTGGCGATCTCCACGCCGATGCTGCGGTCGTTGCTCTTGGTGGCGTGCCGGGCCCGCTCCTTGAGGTCGAGCGTCTGGTAGATCGTGCCGTCGACGTCGAGCAGGAAATGCACGCTCAAGCCTCGCACGTCGTGGAGGATGTAGAAGCACTGGGCACTCGTGCCGCAGACGTCGTAATGCAGCACGAACTGGTCGACCTTCTCCTGGAGCAGCGGCAGCGGCCAGCCGCCCCCGCGGACCTGCTCGAGTTGCTCGGGGGTGAACGCGGTGTCGACGGCCGAGCCAAACCGCAGGTCGTAGCGGTCGGGGCTCGTCTCCTGGTTCTCGGGTGCGGCGAACGTCAGCGTGCCGGCCCGCATCTCGGCCAGCGTGCTCTTCCAGTCGCTCCGCTCGAACGGGACGAAGCGGCGGCCGGTCCGGTACGCGTCGTAGCCGCCCTCGTCGGTCCAGAGCACGACCCGGGTGCCGATCCGGTACGCCCGGCCGCAGGCGATGATCTCGTCGCCATGGCGTTCCTGCAACCCGCAGTCACCGGCGACGAGCGGCCGCGTGACCGCCGCATCGTTGGCGCCGGCCTGCCCCGTGCCGAGAGCGGCCAGCACGACGCATGCACTCCACACCGTTGCCACCGGGTTCCGAGAGTTCATCGGGGCGGCCCGCCGGCCGCGTGCGGAGGCGTGTTCTGCTCGTTGCTCGGCACGACCCAGATGTTGCGGTAGCGGACCGGGTTGCCGTGATCCTGAAGGAACAGCGGCCCGGTGGTGCCCTCCTCGGTGCGGACGCCGCCCGGCGTCATTCGCGTGATCTCGATGTCGTCGTGGATCACCACGCCGTTGTGCCGAACCGTCATCCGCGCGTTCTTGACCTTCTGCCCGCCCTCGAACCGCGGGGCCGTGACGTCGATGTCGTAGGTCTGCCAGGCCAGCGGCGGCAGGCACATGTTCACGGCGGGCGGCATCACCGAGTAGACGCCGCCGCACTCGTTGTCGCGGCCCTCCAGGCCGAAACTGTCGAGCATCTGCACCTCGTAGAGGCCCATCACGTAGGCGCCGCTGTTGCCACGGTCCTGCCCCGACGCCTGGGGCATGTAGGGCAGGCGGAACTCGATGTGCCACCGGGCGTCGCCAAAGGCATCCGCCGTCGTCAGACCCTCCATCACGAGGCCGTCCTCCGTAAGCCGCGGATTCACGAGGGTGCGCTGCTCGTCGACCGGGCCGGTGCCGTCCACGAGCACGACCGCGCCGTCGGGTGGCGCTGCCCCCAGCGTCGGACTCTCGCGTTCGACCTTGTCGAGCGTTGCGACGACGGCGCCGTCGTCGCCCAGGACGTCGACCTTGCCCTGCCGGATGACGCCACGGCGGCGCGTGCCCGACGAGTCGGTGCCGTCAACCTCCACCTCGGCCTGGGCACCCTCCCCGACCCGCTTGCCCGCGATCATCTCCTTCGTCGGCGGCTGCCAGCCGTCCCCCGGGAGACCCCCGGGATAGGCGACGACGTCGAAGGCTCCCTCCCCACGGGCGATGACCTGCAGCCCGATCCGCATCGGCTGACCGTCGATCGGCACGTCGCCTACGTACTCACCCTGAAAGGGGAAGTCGGCGTCGGCCGTGGCGGGATCGGTGCAGGCCGACGGGGCCGTGGCCGCGGCCTGGATCACGCCCTGCCGGGGGCCGGTGAACGAGATCACGACGGCGAAGAATGCGACCGCTCCACGGATCATGAAACACCTCGTGACGAACGATGGACTCCGGGTCGACATCTTGGTCGCGGCACGGATGCTTTGGCAAGACGATCGACCGCGGCCGATCGATGATCCGCGGGAAACTCAACGCCGGCTGGGCCTGAACCAGCGGCCCAGGGGGCTCGCCAGAAGCGCCGGCAGCACCACGAGGTCGCCCACGAGTGCCGCGAACACGAGCAGCGAGAGCACCCAGGCGAAGCGGCGCGTGGGGGCGAACTCGCTGGGCGCGAAGGCGAGGATTCCCACGCCACAGACGAAGGAGCTCGCGCACAGCGCCGCGGCCGAGTGGCGAAAGGCGGCGCGCAGGGCCGCCGTCCGCTCGGCCGCGGTCGGCGGGCCGTGCTTCCCCGCCTCGACGGCAAGCCCCCGCCGGAAGAAGGTCAGAAAGTGGAAGGTGCCGTCGACAGCCATGCCCAGCGCGATCGAGGCCGTCATCACGCTCCCGATGTCGAGCGCCACGCCCGTCCACCCCAGGAGGCCGAACAGGAGAATCATCGGAAACACGTTGGGGATCATCGCCACCGCCCCGGCCACCACGCCCCCCTCGACGGCCATCATCACCAGCGAGATCACCCCGCAGGCCGAGAGGAAGCTCGTGAACAGGTCGTGGAGCAGCGTCTTCTGGATGGCGTTGATCAGCGGCATCACGCCGGTGAACTCCGCCCGCACGCCCTCGGCCGCTCCACCGTGCTCGGCCACGATGGGCTCGACGCGGGAGCGGACGACTCCCAGGAAATCGCCGTAGTCGATGCCCGCCAGGGCCGACGTGCGGGCCGTCACCCGCCACAGCTGGTCGCCGTCGAGCTCGCGAATGATCCGCATGTCGGACAGGCTGGAGAGGTTGGCCTCGAGCTTCCGGGCCAGCACCGCCTTGCGGGCCGCCACCCGCACGCCCGTGGCGTCGTCATCCTCCGGCAGGAACAGCGCGGCCGACACCACACCCGTGACACCGGGCAGTTCGCCGAGCGCCCCCCCGACCTCGCGCACGAGGTCGAGCCGCTCGGCCGGGCGGATCGTCGAGGCCTCCGTGAACCGGAGCACCACCTCCACCGGGACCAGCGGCCCGATGTGCTCCTCGAGCCAGCGGTAGTCGCGAATCACGGGCGTCTCGGGCGTGAACAGCGTGTCGATGGCCACCGACGCGCGGATCCGCGGCACCCCGAAGATCGCGGCCGTCAGCGCCAGCGTCGACAGGCCGACGATCCATGCCGACCGGCGGATGGTGAACATGGCGAACCGGGCGGACCGCCCGTCGACCGCCGGCTCCTGCAGCAGCCGCCGGCGGATGGGCCAGCGCGCGAAGAACCCCGGCACCACCAGGAACAGCACCGCGAGGGTCGTCATCACGCCGAAGGCCGCGTGGAATCCGAACACCCGGATCGGCTCGAGTTCGCTGACGACGAGCGACACCAGGCCGAGGGCCGTGGTGCCCGCCGAAAGGGCGCACGGCAGCCAGCCGGTGGCAATGGCCCGCAGGGCGGCGCCCTCGGGCGGCCCGCCCTGCCGCGCCTCCACGAGGTAGTTCACGAGGTGGATGCCCCCGGACACCCCGAGCGTGAGCACCAAGAGCGGCATCACGATCAGCACCGGATTCATCTTGTCGCCCCACGCCACCAGCGACGTGAAGCACAGGCCCACGCAGGCCAGCGACAGGAGAAACACGAGCACCGAGTAGCGGAGCGACTTCAGCGACCGCCAGGTGAGGAGAAAGATCACCAGCGCAGCCGGGCCGCCGAACACCTGCATGCTGCGGGCGCTGGCCTCGTCCACCGCCACGTTGTCGATCACCGGCCCGGCGAGGTGCAGGTCGTCGGGACTGGTCGGGACCGTCCGTGCCAAAAGCCCGCGGATCCAGGCCACGGCCCGGCGGCGATCGACGAGGCCGTCGCGGGTGAAGCCGAAGATCACGCAGGTCTGTTCCCCATCGGGACCGACGATCACACCCCGGAGTCGCTCGATCGCCGCCGCTCGGTCGAGCGCGAGCGGCGAATCGGTGAGCCGTTCGACCGCCTGGGAGCCCGAGGCAACCGACTCGAACCACGGCCGGCCCGCCGGGTCGCACGGGGCGTCGGGCCCCGTGGCTGCCGCGATCACGCGGTCGATGGCCGCGGCGCCGATCGTGCAGCCGGGCCACGAGGCCACCACCACGTCGCCGCTTTCGAACTCCCGCGTGAACCGATCGTAGTCGCGCCGTGGCGCGAAGGAGTCCGGCACCCACTCGATCGGCGTCGTCGACTCGACGCCGAGCACCGTGACCGCCGACCGCACGATCAGCGGCACGGCCGCGAGCAGCACCGCGACCGTCGCCACGCTCGCAAAAAAGAGCCACGCCCCGCCCCCGGAGGACGCGCCACCGCCACCTGAGATCCGTTCCTGCTTGATCACGGCAGCGGCTCTTCACCTGGCCGCGGATGCGGCACTCGACCTCGCGAGACCCGGCATTCGGGCCGGAGCGTCCACGGCGATACGATACGCACTTCGTGGAGGCGCGACACGGTCCCTGCACCTCCCCGCCTCAGGAATCCGGAAGCCTCGCCGCGCCAGGCCCTCCTGAAGCGAAAAGACCGACAGAGTCCCCCCTATACTGCTCGTGGAATCCATCCGCCCCGCGTCCGGTGAAATGTGTCGATACCCTGGTCGCTCCCTCAGTCGCGCGAGCCGGAACTGATGGACGATCCGGCGATCCCGGAACCTGCCCACCTCCACGCGCTCTCGGCCCTCGCCCGAATCAATCTCGTGTCGCGGACGGCGGCCCGACTCGCCGAGGGTGTTCGCGCGCTGCTCGACGATGGGCGACGACCAGTCAGTTGCGCGGTCGTCGACATCGCCTGCGGGGGCGGTGACGTGACGCTCGACCTGGTGAGCCGCCTGCGCCGCTCGGCACGCCCCGACGCCCGCATGCTCGGGATCGACGTGAGTCCACGGGCGATCGAGCGGTGTCAGGCCGCCGCCATGCGGTGCGGGACGGAGGCGACGTTCGAGGTCCGCGACGCGCTCCGGCAGGGATGTCCGCCATGCGACGTCGCCGTGAGTTCGCTGTTCCTCCACCACCTCGACGACCATGACGCTGCCCGACTCCTCCGCGGGATGGCCGCGGCGGCCCGCATCGGCGTCGTGGTGTCTGATCTCGTCCGCAGTCGGCTGGGCCTGGGGCTCGCCGTCATCGGCACCACCATGCTCTCCTCGTCGCAGATCGCCCGCGTGGATGGCCCGCTGTCCGTGCGGGCTGCCCGGACGATCACCGAGTATCGTCGGCTGTGCGACGCTGCAGGGCTCGCGTCGGCGACGATCCGAAGGGTCTGGCCCGAACGCGTCGTGATCCGCTGGCGGCGGCCCGCAGCCTGGGTGCCGCGATGATCGCCCCACCATGGTCCGCAGGTGTGCCCGCCACGATCTCCGCCGCTGCGGCGAAGGGCATCGGGTGGCAGGTGATCGTGGTCGGCGCGGGGCCGGCCGGGGCGGCGACCGCGTGGCGGCTTGCCGCACGGGGCGTCCGCACGCTGCTGGTCGACCGCCATGCGTTTCCCCGCGCGAAGGTCTGCGGCTGCTGCCTGTCGCAGCTGGCGATGCGCGAACTGGGTGCCCTGGCCCCCGACGCACTGCCTGCTTCGGCCATTCCGCTGGCGTCGGTGCTGCTCGCCCATGGCCGACGCCACGCCGCGGTGCCGCTCCCTGCCGGCCGCGTGATCTCCCGCGACGTGCTCGACCCGCACCTCGTCGGCCGGGCGATTGCGGCGGGTTGCCACTGGTTGCCGGGGATTCACGTGGCCTCGGTCGCCGACGCGGGCACGGCCGGTACGGTCCTTACGGCGACTGCATCCGGCCAATCGCTGATGCTCCGCAGCGAGTTCATCGTGGTGGCCACCGGGTTGGCGGACCACGTGCGCGTCGTCGAGCACGATCCTCGTGGCAGCGACCAACGCGTGATCGCCGCCGCAAGTCGAATCGGGGCCGGCGGGATTCTGCCCCCAGAGTCGTGCGACCTTCCCGCAGCAACGCTCGTGATGGCGGTGAGTCGCTCGGGCTACTGCGGGCTCGTGCGGCTCGAGGATGGTCGCATCGACATGGCTGCGGCGCTCGACCGGGGAGCGGTCGCCCGGGCCGGCGACGTGGCCGCCGCCGTGGCGGCCCTGCTGGCGGAGGCCGTCGATGCCGGATCCTGCCGGCTGCCCGACGCCGACGCGGTCCGGGCCGCACCGCTGCATGCCACGCCACCGCTGACTCGCCGCGCAGCGCTCGTGGCCGGCCGCGATCGCCGCATCTTCCGAGTTGGCGACGCCGCACACTACGTGGAGCCCTTCACCGGCGAGGGCATCGGCTGGGCGCTGGCGGCGGCTCGAGTGCTCGCGGCGGCCCTGATCGCGCCCCGCGGCCTCCGCGCGCCGGGCGACGCAGCTGCCCGCTACGTGGCGGGTCACGGCCGCGAGTTTGCCGCGGCCCACGCCCGCTGCCAGCTCATCGCAACGCAGCTTCGCCGGCCGACCATCGTGGCCGGGGCGGTCGCTGCGGCTCGGACCATGCCCTGGGCGGCGCGGCTGCTCACGCCGGCGGTGCTCGGCTCGGCGTCCCCGGGGGCTACCGCATGAGCATGCGCCTGCTCGGCTTCGGCACGGCCACGCCGGCCCGCCGCATTCTTCAGCAGGATGCGGCCGCTCTCGCCTCGGCCTTCACCCAGGGCGAGCCGGGGCACGACCGCACCGTGGCGGCCATCTATCGGCAGACGCGGATCCGCTCCCGCGGCTCCGTGCTGCTCGAGGATCCCGGTGCGGCGGCCTGGGCTCAGAGCTTTTTTCCCCCCGCCTCGACGACTGAACCCGACGGCCCATCCACGCGGGCCAGGATGGATCGCTACGCGATGGAGGCCGGCCCACTGGCGATCCTCGCCGCTGGTCGCGCCCTCACCGCCGCCGGCGTCGACGCCGACGCGATCACGCACCTCGTCACCTGCTCGTGCACCGGCTTTGCGAACCCGGGCGTGGACCTCGACCTCCTCACCGCCCTCGGCCTCTCGCCGTCGACGGCCCGCACGCACGTCGGCTTCATGGGCTGCCACGGCGCCTTCAACGCGCTCCGCGTGGCCGAGGCCTTCGTGGCGGCACGGCCCGACAGCGTGCCGCTGGTGGTCTGCGTGGAACTCTGCAGCCTGCATTTCCAATACGGTCCACGGAGTGATGTGATCGTCGCCAACAGCATCTTCGCCGACGGCGCGGCGGCGGTCGTCGGCGGGCAGGCCTCCCGCCCGCAGCGGGCCGGCGGCCCCACGTGGGCCCTCGACCGCCAGTGGTCGCGGATCCTGCCGGACTCGCGGGACGAGATGGGCTGGCTCATCGGCGACCATGGCTTCGAGATGAGCCTCTCGGCCACGGTGCCGGGAACGATCGGCCGCCACCTGCCCGAGGCGGTGGCCGACGGTCTCGCCGCGGCGGGCCTGGCCGTCGCGGACGTGGGCTCGTGGGTCGTTCATCCCGGTGGCCCACGCGTGCTCACCACCGTGCAGGACGCACTCGGTCTGTCCGCGGAGTCGCTCGCCGCGTCGCACGCCGTGCTCACCGAACACGGCAACATGTCGAGCGCCACGATCCTGTTCATCCTCGAGCGGCTCGTCCGGGGAGGTAGCGCAGGGCCGTGCGTGGCCATGGCCTTCGGGCCCGGGCTCACGGCCGAGTTCGCGCTGCTCCGCAGGACGTAGCCGGCTACCCCCGCGGAATCTCGTAGCCGGCCCGCGGCGTGCGGGCCGCGAGGGCCGCCGCCTGCTCGTCGCCCGTGATCCGCTCGGCGGCCGGATCCCAGGTGATCGCCCGGCCGAGCCGGGCCGCGATCGCGGTCAGGTGGCAGGTGTTCATCGCCATCACGTGGCTGAACACGTCCGACACCGGCAGCCCCCCCTCGCGGATGCAGCGGTAGAAGTTGGCCTTGTGGTCCTCGAAAGGCTTCCCCTTGTAGAGCTTCACCACGTCGGCCTCGGTGAACCGGTCCTTGTCCCACCCCTCCTCGATCGGTTTGCCGGTGATCTTCTCCCGGTTGACGAAGATCCGCCCCTTCGTGCCCTCGAACAGGATCCCGTTGTCACCCCGACTCGTGACCACCATCTCCGTGCCCCCCGGGAAGGTGCAGGTCACGGCGAAGTCGTGCGACGTGTTGTAGCAGTCGTCCACGGTCGGAAATCCGTCCTTGAAGGGCACCGGATGCTTGGCGTCGGTGCCGTCGATGCGGACAGGCCCTCGTCCCCGCGTGTCTTCTTTGAGCGCCCACTGGGCGATGTCGACGTGATGGGCGCCCCAGTCGGTGAACTTGCCGCCGGAATATTCGTACCACCACCGGAACTCGTAGTGGCACCGCTTCTCCCGGTAGTCGACCAGTGGCGCCTGACCGAGCCACATCTCCCAGTCGAGTTCCTTCGGCGGCGCGGCAACCTCGAAGGGCCCGCCCGTCGGACTGCCGTTGATCCCGACCGTCACCTGCTTCACGTCGCCGAGCAGACCCTGGTGGACCATGTTCACCGCCCGCAGGAACAGATCGCGATCGCTCCGCTGCTGCGTGCCGATGAAGAACTGGAGGTCCGGGTGCCGCTCCGCCGCGGACCGGGCGAGCCGGTTCTCCTCGAGCGTGAGCGAGAGCGGCTTCTGGCAGAACACGTGCTTGCCCGCCTGCAGGGCCTCCAGCGCGATCTTCACGTGCCAGTGATCGGGCGTGACGATGCTCACGACGTCGACGTCGGGCCGGTCGAGCACGCGGCGGTAGTCGCGGTAGGCGTCGGCCCGACACTTGCCCGATCCCTCGTCGTTGCGGCAGCGCTCGGCGTTGCGGTTGTCGACGTCGCACACCGCCACGATGTCGCCGAAGCGGGCATGATCGCGGGCGTCGCCCGTGCCCATCGAGCCGGTCCCGATGCAGCCGATCCGCGGCCGGTCGTTCGTGGCCCGGTTGGCGAAGGCGGGCTGCGTCCAGGCGAACACCGGCACGAATCCCCCGGCGACCGTGGCGACGCCCGTCAGGCCGGCCCCGAGAAACCCGCGCCGCGACGATCCGCTCGATGCCTGAGACTTTCCCGCCATGACTGCCTCCGCTGCGTGGATGGGCCTCGGCACGGTAGCCCCGCCGCCGTAATCCGCAGCATACCGCATCGGCCGGCCCCCAACCACGCTGCGGTCCGCCTCACTGCGAGCCCGTCGCCGAGCAGGGCGATCGCACCATATCTCAAGTGCCGACAAGTACTTGAAGCAGGTAGTCCTCGTCCCAGCCGGCTGAAAGCCGTTTGTTCTTCACTCCGAGTTTTGCCGTCTTCTCGTTCTTCAAGAGCGT
>Ga0194129_10010208_pt1 | contig 10280 bp, 12 predicted proteins | sample TA2KigCa35mmetaG_FD_150862 | JGI IMG/M metagenome (GOLD analysis project Ga0194129, IMG submission 150862) | Freshwater microbial communities from Lake Tanganyika, Tanzania - TA2015038 Kigoma Deep Cast 35m | ecosystem: Environmental > Aquatic > Freshwater > Lake | place: Tanzania: Lake...
ATTGAGTATCAGGCTGAACATAATTCCAGATCGCTGCCAGGCCCCACTGCTCCTGCTGATAGGCCAGTTGAACACTGCCTGTCGCACCGGAAAACTTGTTGCCGATGCCGCCACCACCCTCTCCCACAGGCACCGAGGGATTACCCGACTGACCATTCGAGGCCACATAGTTGGCACTGATACTGAAGCCACCCTGTTGCCACCAGGCACCGGCGCCAGCACCGAGGTTCTTGCTGTAAGCGGCGGGGGCACCATTCACCGTCATCACGTTGAGGATGGTGTCAGCTGGATACACGCTCGGCCAGAGAGCGAGCATGTCTTCCTGGGCAACACGTCCACCGAGGGTGAAGGTGAAGTCACCCAGGGGGAACTGATAAAAGAGACGGTCAATGCCCACCACGTTCGGGCCACCCTCTTCCTGGAAAGCCACCTCCAGCTGTGAGAGACCGCTGGAGCCCGCGCCACCAAAACTATTGTTGTCTCCATCAAAGTTGCCACTACGCAGGGTTGTGCGAAGCAGATCGTTCCCGGTGAAGCTGGTATCGACGTTCAGCTGCACGTCGTAATTAAACGTGGTGGCATTCGGCAGTACAAAGGTGGGCGAATAGGCGCTGTTGCGATTGGCCGTATTGGCCCCCCGATTGATCGCTGAGCCCGTGAACGTATTGGCTCCCACCACAAAGGTGGCCAGACCCGAGAGCTTGGTGGTCGTAGAGAACTGAGTGGCCTCCAGCTCAGCAACCTTGGCCTCCAGGCCATCCACGCGACCCTTCAGCACGGCGAGTTCCATCTCGAACTCCTTCATCAGGCGCTTCAGCTCGTCGGTCACTTCAGTGATCCGGTCGAGGCAGGCGTTCAGCAGGGCGGCCGCTTCAAAGCGGGTCATCGCACGGCTGCCGCGGTAGGTGCAGTTGGGGTAGCCGGCTACGCAGCCGTAGCGCTCGATCAGGTTTCTCAGGGCCTGATAAGCCCAGTCGGTGGGCTGCACGTCGGAGAACTGGGTGATCGAGGTCACCTGATCAGCACTGGCGCCGTACTGACCGATGCCATTGAGGCTGCCGCGCTCAGCGGCAGAGACCCCAAGGTTGAGGCCCAGGGCAGCCGGAACGAGCAGGACAGCAGCTGCGAACAGGGGAGAACGAACCAAGCACATGAGTTGCTGAGCACAGGCGCCACGACGACGCCAACAGCACAGATGATCCCCTTTTCTCCAGCAAGTTGCACTTGCTGGAGACACCATGCCAAGGACTCCATGCCAAGGATGCCCCTTGACCCCCGCTCGACAGAACAGCGAACCGGTCGCATAGACAACAGACAGGTCCAACGCGTCACAACTTAAGATTTGCTTCCGATTCGCGTCGCGGACGTTCATCCCGCGGAAGCCTGTTGCCCATCGCCCTTCTGTTGCCCGCCCTGCAGCTGCTCCACCCCATGCCCGGGGTGATCACCCAGGGAGTGCGAGAGGGCCATCCCGCCATTGATATCGCCTGCATCACCGGCACACCGGTGCGGGCCGCCCACGACGGTCAGGGCTCGGTGCGGCGCAGCTACACCCACGGCACCACCTTCGAGCTGCGGGGTGCCGATGGGCTGGAAACGAGCTACAGCCATCTGCACACAGCCATGCCGGCCGGGCACTACAAGCGCGGCGATCAGATCGGCACCTGCGGCAACACCGGGATCTGGAGCAGCGGGCCCCACCTCCACTTCGAATCCAACCGCCCCGAGCTGCTGGGCTCGCTGATCCAGGAGGAGGCACCCACCACGTTGCCGATCGCCCAACCCAAGCCTCCTTTCGCCATCGGCGGCTCGCCAGAGGCCATCAAGCCGCGGCCATGATGCGCGCCTGATCCCGAGCCATCCGCTGTGGCTGAACCCGATTGAGCAGGCTGGCCACCATCTGGGCCATCTTTCAAGGGCTGCTGCTTGAGGCGCTTCCCTTTCTGCTGATCGGCGTGCTGATCGCAGGGCTGGCCCGCTGGATCGCCCCGGGAGGCCGCTGGCTGCAGCGCTTACCCAGCCAGCCGCTGCTGGCTCCGCTCACCGGCGCCGCCCTGGGCTTTGCCCTGCCGGCCTGCGAGTGCGGCAATGTGCCGGTGGCGCGGCGGTTGTTGGCCGGCGGCGCTCCGCTGGGCTCCGCCTTGGGCTTCCTCTTCGCGGCGCCGGTGCTCAATCCGATCGTGCTGGCCAGCACCTGGGCCGCCTTTCCCGATCAGCCCTGGCTGCTGGCGGCACGGCCCCTGGCGGCTCTCGTGCTGGCCCTCGCCCTCTCGGCCTTATTGCAGCAATGGCCGGAAAGCCAGCTGCTCGAGCCGGCCCTTCTGGAAGAACGGCGCCTCAGCCAGCCTTTGGCTGAAGTGGGGCTGCTGGAGCGGCGCAGTGGTCTGGTGGGGGCCTCCCCAGCAGCAGCACCGCCGCCCCAAGAACGCCCAAGCCTGGCCACGGTGCTGGAGCACAGCAGCCGTGAATTTCTCGATCTGGCAGGGCTGCTGGTGCTCGGCAGTGCGCTGGCAGCCGTGGTGCAAACCCTCCTGCCGCGCACCTGGTTGCTGGCGGTGGGCGGTGCTCCCACCATCTCTGTGCTCAGCCTGATGCTGATGGCGGTGGTGGTGTCGGTGTGCTCCAGCGTGGATGCCTTCCTCGCCTTGGGCTTTGCCGCGCAGATCACCCCCGGCGCCCTGCTGGCCTTTCTGGTGCTGGGGCCCGTGGTGGACCTGAAGCTGCTGGGCCTGTTTGGTGTGGTGCTGAAGCCGCGGGCGATTGCGCTCACAGCGGCGGGGGCCTGCGTGGTGGTGCTGCTGATCGGCCAATGGGTGAACCTGTGGCTGCTTTGATCCGCCCACTGGCCCTGGCCCTCTGGGGTGCGGTGCTGCTGGTGAGCACCCTCACCGGCCGGCTCGAGCTACTGCTGCGCGGGGTGTTTCATCCGCTGGTGGGGCTCAGCGGTGTAGTGCTACTGGCGATTGCGCTGCAGCAGGCCCTGCAGGGCCGGCGCGAGCGGCGCTGGAACCGCAGCTGGGCCTTGAGCGGCCTGCTGGCGATCGCGGTGCTGCTCCTACCGCCCAATCCTTCCTTCAGCGATCTGGCCTCCAACCGCAACAGCGATCTGGGCAGCGAAGTGGAGCTTGATTTCCTGCTGCCGCCAGGCCAGCGCAGCCTCACCGACTGGGTGCGCCTGCTGCGCAGCCAACCCGACCCGCAGCTCTACAACGGCGACCCCGTGCGCATCAGCGGTTTTGTGCTCACGCAGCCGGAGGGTCCGCCGCAGCTGGGCCGCTTGCTGGTGCGCTGCTGCCTGGCGGATGCCACACCGATTGGGCTGCCGGTGCGCTGGCCCGCTGGCTTCCAGCCGCAAACCGATCAATGGTTGGCCATCGAGGGAACAATGGGCCTCGAACGCATCGCCGGCCAAGAGCGCAGCGTGGTGTTGCCCGATCGCATCCGCCCGATCGCCAGGCCCGCCAGGCCGCTGGAGCCATGAACACCGCAGCGCGACTGCTCGCGGGGGGAGTGCTGCTGGCCCTACTGCAGCAGCAGCTGTTGCTGCGCCGCCCCCCAAGGCTTCTGGAGCTGCAATCGAGCACCGCCAGTTCCGGCCCGGCAGCCCTCTCCCTGCGCTTCAGCCGCCCGATGGATCGCACCAGCCTGGCCATGGGCAGCCAGCTGCAGCCGCCCCTGCCCCATCAATGGCTGGGCGAATCCAACCCTCTGCGGCTGCTGCTCAACGCGAATCAACCGATCACGGGCGCCATCCAGTTGCTGATCAGCGGGCTGGATCAACGGGGCCTGGCGCTGCGGCCGCAACGCTGGACCTGGGACCCCAGGCCACGGCTCCTGGCCGTCACGCCCCAGGGCAGCGGTGAGCAACTGCAGCTGCTCGAGCGAGATGGCAGCTGGCAAGCGCTCACCCCGGTGTTCGAGCGCATCACAGCGGTGACCCCGCTGGGCGATGGTTCCGGCATTGCCCTGGCCAGTCGCAACGATCAAGGCGAACGGCTCTGGCTGCTGCCACTGGCTCAGAGCGCGCTGCAGCGCGGCCACCAACCGGCACCCAACGCGGTGAAGCCTGGCCCCCTGCAAGCACTGCTACCCGATCCCCTGATCTTTGCCCACCTGAGCAGCAACCAGCGCGGCGAGCTGCTGGTGCAGTGGAGCTCCCAGGCCCTGGGCCGCTCGATCACCAGCTTCTGGCCGCGCAGGGGCCAACCCCAGCAGCTGGAGCTGGAAGCCTCCGGCCCGATGCAGCTGCTGCCGGAGGGTGGTGCGCTGGTGATCCCCGAGCTGGAGGGGCTGAGCCTGCGCAACCTGCCCGGCAGGCCCGAGCGCCGCCAGCTGCTGCCCGGCAGCCGCGATCTGAGCAGCTTCTGCCAGGTGAGCGGGCGGGCGCTGCTGGTGCGGCACTGGCCTGATTTCCGCCGATCGCTGGAGCTGGTGGAACCAGGCCAGCCGCCCCGCCAGCTGTGGCTGGGGGGTGATGCCGTGCTGAGCACGGCCTGCGATCGCGGCGGTGAACGGGTGTGGCTGCTGCTGAGCCATTGGCGCGATGCCCAGCGCAGCCGGCTGCTGGAGATCAACCGGCAGGGGCAGATCGTGCGCTCGCGGGATCTCACGGGCTGGGAGGTGGAGCCCGGCGTGCCGATGGTCTACGACCCCACGCGGCAGCAGCTGCTGCTCACCCTGCGGCAACAGGGACGCAGCGAGGCGCAACCCGTGCTGGTCCCCGTGCGGGATCTGGAGCTCCGGCCGCTGGCGAAAGCAGTGCGGCAGGCCCTCTGGCTACCGCCGGGCTAGCTGCAGCGGCAAGAGCAGCAAGCACAACACCCCGATCAACGGTCCCGGCGGCAGGTTGATCCAGGGCTGAATCGCCAAGACAAAGCCGCCTCCGCTCAGCAGCATTCCAAGCAAGGCTGATCGCCACAGGGCTTGGCGCAGGCTCGTGGCACCCGGAAGCGCCAACAAAGCTGGAGCCCCCATCAAGCCGATCACCAGCACCACCCCAACGGCCGTCATCGCACTCACCACCGTGAACGCGGTGACCAGGGTGAGCAGCAGCCGCAGGCGCCGCACCGGCAGCCCGGCACTGGTGGCACCGAGGGGATCCACCCCTAGATACACATAGTGGTGATAACGCCACAGCAGCAGCAGCAACATGGCCACGAGGGCCAACACGCTGCGCGCGAGGTCGGCGGGAGCTGCAGCCAGCAGATCACCAAACAGCACGGCCTCCAGGTCCACGCGGATGCCCAGCAGGGGAATCAGCAGCACCCCGAGCCCTAAAAAGCCAGCCAACACGGTATTCAGCACAGCTTCATCGCCCGGTTGGCCTGGGCGTGAGGCGCCGCTGAAGCGCTCCGCCAGCAGGGCGCCCGCCAGGCCACTGATCACACCACCCACACCCGGATCGAGGCGGAGCGCCACCGCCAGGGCCAACCCGGGCAGCACCGCATGCGACACCAGATTCACCAGAAACAGGCGCCGCTGCACCAGCAGCACGGTGCCCGTGAGCGGGCAAAGCCCACCCACCACCAACGCCACCGCGAACGGCAGCAGCCACCACACCTGCTCCATAGGATCAGGGCCTCCCGCCCCGCTGGTTCGGCCATGCCCTCCCAGGTTGCCGCCTCAGGCGATCGCCAGCTGCTGCTTCTGGAGCAACTGAAGCTGGCCGATCGGGAACTCTCCGGCCAAGACCTGCACGCCCTGCTGCGCCAGAGCCCCCAGGCGATGGGACTGGCCACGGTGTACCGGCACCTGCGCCAGCTGCAGCAGCGCGGCTTGATCCGCTGCCGGCATCTCCCCAGCGGCGAAGCTCTGTTTGCGCCAGTGGAGCGCGATGAACACCACCTCACCTGCGTGGATTGCGGCACCACCCTGGTGCTCGAACACTGCCCGATGCACAACGTGCAGCTGCACGGCGATCAGGCGGATGGTTTCCAGCTGTTGTTCCACACCCTGGAATTTTTCGGGTTATGCCGCAACTGCCAGGAGCGCCAGAGCGCCTAACCGCAGCAGTGGTTGCCCACCCGCAGATCGCCCAGGGCCTGGCGCACCTGCTGGGGCGTGCCATCGGCCAAGAGCTGGCGATCGAGCACGAGCACGCGGTCGTAGGCATCGAGATCGCGCCCCCAGTCGTGGCTGCTCACCAGCAGGGTGAGCCCGGCATCACTGAGCTGACGCATCACCCGCAGCAACTCCGTGCGCGAGGGCGGATCGATCGCTGCGCAGGGTTCATCCAGCAGCAGCAGCCGCGCCGGTTGCACCAGGGTGCGCGCCAGCAGCGCCCTCTGCTGCTGACCGCCCGAGAGCTGATCGAGGCGACGCCCGGCCAGCCCCATCAATCCAACTCGCTGCAGCGCCGCCTCCACATCACAGCAGCCGGGGCGCTGACCGGCCAAGCGCCCGAGCGCCACCAACGCCCGCACCGTGATCGGGAATCCCCAGGCGATCTCCCCCCGCTGAGGCATCAGCGCCAGCTGCTGACGCGCCAGGGCAGGAGTGAGGGGGTTCCCCTCCCAGCTGATCGAGCCAGCCGCAAGGCTCAGTTGCCCCTCCAGGGCCTGAAGCAGGGTGCTCTTCCCAGCTCCATTGGGCCCCACCAAGGCGGTGAGAGTGTCGGGCTGCAGCGTGAACGAGAGCTGATCGAGCACCAGCTCGGGCCCGCGGCGCACACACAGCTGATCAACGCTGAGCACCGCTTCAGGCTTCACTCACTCCAAGGTAATGAGCAGGCGCGCTTGAATCGACGCGCAGCGAGAACCCGGTTGATGTTGCGCCCCATCGTTGCCCTGATGGGAAACATCGCCTTGCTGGGGGCATCGGCGGGTTCCGCTTTGGCCCAAGCAGAGGGCCAACTGCTGCAGCCGGATGACTGGGCTTACCAACGGCTAAGCGCCTTACGCATCCAGCAGGGCTGCTCGACAGCCGCTTCAGAAGAACAGCTGAATCAGGGGTTCGCCATCTCCCGTTTCAGCGCTGCCGCACTGCTTCAGGCCTGCCTGCCGCACCTCAGCGGCAACACCAGCGAACGCGCGCTGTTGCTGCGGCAGCTCGAGCAGGAGCTCCACCAACTGGATCAACAGGTGGAGACCCTGGAGGCCACGCAGTTTTCGCCCACCACCAAGCTCAAAGGCCTGGCCAGCCTGGTGCTGGGTGGGAACCGCTTTGAAGGCAGCGACAGCGCCGTGGTGAGCAGCAGTCGCTCCAACTTCGGCGCCACCACCTTCAACTACGACGTCAAGCTCTACCTCGACACCAGCTTCACCGGACAAGACCTGCTGCGCGCTCGTTTGCGCAGCGGCAATTTCGATCGGGTGAGCAACAACTTCTACGGGGCCGGCCCCAGCAAGCTATCGATCCTGGAAACAGCCTTCCAGGAGCAATCCGGGCCCGACATCGTCTCGGTGAACCGGCTGTACTACCAATTCCCGTTAGGCAAGGGATTCACCGCCACCGTTGGGCCGCGGATCGGCCAGCTGGATCTGTTCGCTCTCAGGCCCAGCGTCTACCCAGCCGAAACCATCCTCGATGTGTTCACCCTCAAGGGAGCACCAGCGGCCTACAACTTCAAGCTGGGCACCGGTGCCGGTTTGTGGTGGCAATCCCCTGGTGGGTTCAGTGTGAGTGCCAACTATGTGGCCGGCCACGGACGCGATGGCAATCCCAGCGAGGGAGGCATCGGCACCGCACATTCGGCCAGTACTGGCAGTGCGCAACTCGCCTACAGAAAGCCGCAATGGGCCGTTGCAGCCGTGGTGAGCTCCGTGCAGAACCAGGGAGGAGGGATCGCCTACGCCACCAACTTCACCTTGAACAGCCTCAGCAATCCTGGCCAAACCACGGCATTTGGCCTGAGCGGCTACTGGCAGCCGCGACAATCCAGCTGGGTGCCTTCAATCAGTGCTGGCTGGGGCTTCAACCGCACCGATTACGCCTCAGAAGTTGAGCGGCAAGGTCTAGTGGCCAATAGCCAGTCGTGGAGCGTGGGCCTGCAATGGAAAGACGCGTTTGCCCCAGGCAACGCCCTGGGCATGGCTGTGGGGCAGCCGATCTTTGCCACTTCGCTGTATGGGGGCGACACCCCTCGTGATGGCAACACCGCCTGGGAGTGGTGGTACAAATTTCAACTGAGCGACAACATCGCTGTGACCCCAGCGCTGTTTCTGCTCAGCCGGCCGCTGGGCGCAGACACCAAGGCAGGCGAAAGCTTTCGGCAACTCGGCGCCCTGCTCAAAACAACCCTGCGCTTCTGAGAATCATTATCGTTGCCATTCGAACTGGGTGTAAGCATGCGGCGAACCGCAGCGGTGTTACTGGCACCACTGGCTCTGGCGGCGGTTCAGGCCTGCAGCCCAAGCTCCCAGGTGGATGTGATCGCCGCCGATGGCGCCCTGTGTGACATCACCCAGCGACTCGCGGCGAGCAGTCTGAAGGTGGACTGCCTGCTGGGCCCAAGCGACGACCCCCATCAGCTGCAGCTCACGCCCAGACCAGCCAGATCAACCAGGCCAAGCTGCTGCTGATCAACGGCTACGGACTCACGCCAGCCCTCGACAAGCTCAGCCGGGCCGTGAAGGTGGCGGAAATCGCGGTTCCAAACAGCCCCGATCTCAACGATGGCGGCCATGGCGATAAGCACAGCCAGGCCAAACACGAGCACGAACACGACCACGCCCACGCAGACGACGGCGAAGCGGCTCACTTGCATGGCGACCAGGATCCCCACGTATGGCACGACCCACGCCAGGCCGCAGCGATGGTGAAGCTGGTGAGCCAAAAGCTCGATCAGCTCGCCCCACAGGCCGCTCCGCAGATCCAGGCACGATCCGAAGCGATGAAACGCAGCCTGAATGCCCTCGATCGCTGGAACCGGGAGCAATTCAGCACGGTCCCGCCGCCGCGCGTTCTCGCTAGCGGGCACCGGGCCTTCGCAAGCCTGGCCAGGGCCTATCAACTCAAGGAACTGCCGGTGATTGACGCCACCAGCACGAGCGAAGCGCTACGGCCCCAGGCCTTGGCCAACGTGGTGGCCGCGTTGCGCAACCAGGGCGTGCGCAGCCTGTTCGCCGAACAAACGCCGGCCAGCAAGGCACTGCTGCGGATCAGCAGCATTAGCGGTGTGCCGCTCGCCAGCCAACCCCTGCGGGCCGACTCCGCCGGAGACAACTTGATCGCGACTCTCACCAACAACACCTGCCTGATCGTGGACGCCCTGGGGGGACGCTGCAACCAAGCCAGCGGCAGTGCACTCGTGGCGAGCTGGAACGCCATCCGCTGAGCCTCCGGACCAGCAGCGGTAGCAAAAAGCACATCAGCAGGTGCCGACCCCGCCCACGACGGAGCGACAGCATGCAGAGCACCTACGATGCGATTGATTCTCAACAGCAACGCATCGCCGCACAATGGCTCAGCAGATCGGCTGTCACAGCGATGAGGCTCCCAAGACGCGCGCCGCCACGGAGCAAAGCAAGAAAAAGGGCTGCAAGAAGAAAAAGTGCTCCCACTGGAAGGGCGGCCAGTGCCGCTGCGGCCGCGACTGACGCGAGCTCAGCCTGCCTCGCCGGCTTGCGGCCCTCCTCCCATGCCTCCTCTCACATGGGCGAGGGCCGTTCCCTCGAGAAACTGTTGATCCAACAGCAACAGAGCCGCGCTGTTATCACCAGCCAAACGCAACCGCTTGCAGACGAATCGCGCTTCCGCCTCTTCCTGCAACTGCTCAGACACGAACCAGTCGAGCATCGCTGTTGCACTGCGTTCGCCCAAGCCCTCCGCCAGGGTGTAGAGGTGATGAATGGAGGCGGTTACGCCCTTCTCCAGGTCATAGACGTCGTCGAATAACGCCTGAACGGAGCTCCAATCACGCTGCGGAGCCTCGATCGTGGGGAGCTCCACATCCTGATCACTATCCACCAGATAAGCGATCATCCGGGAAGCATGCCCGCGCTCTTCATTGCTCTTGGTGAGCATGTAAGCGGAGAACCCCACCAGGTCTTTTTCCCGCAGCCAGATCGACATCGCCAGATAGGTATGGCTGGCCTGAAACTCCGCAGCGAGGTGGTTGTTGATGGCCCGGGTGAGCTCCTTCATCCTCAAAGCGTGAGTGGATGGGCGTGTTCTAGCGAGAGCCGAAAGCTCCTCCGCAGCTGCGGCACAACGGGCGGTAGCGAATGGTGCAATCGCTGGTCAGCTTTCCAGCAGGCTGCGCAGCATCCAGGCTGTCTTCTCGTGAATCCGTAAACGTTGCGTCAACAGATCGGCGGTGGGCTGATCGTTGGCTTCATCCG
>Ga0194129_10010212_pt1 | contig 10276 bp, 4 predicted proteins | sample TA2KigCa35mmetaG_FD_150862 | JGI IMG/M metagenome (GOLD analysis project Ga0194129, IMG submission 150862) | Freshwater microbial communities from Lake Tanganyika, Tanzania - TA2015038 Kigoma Deep Cast 35m | ecosystem: Environmental > Aquatic > Freshwater > Lake | place: Tanzania: Lake...
TTCCTTGTGATTGGTAGCTGCCCCGAGGTTTACATCGTTGGGGAAGTGCTCCGGGACCTTCGCGCTCGCCATCAGTCGCACGTCGCCACCCATGCCGAACATGATCTGTGCCTTATCACTGGCCTTCGTGATAGGGCGAGAGTCGTCTCCATGGGCAATCCAATGTTCCCATTGAAGCCCTTTACGGAGACCGTGCTTAATTCTCTTCCCATGCTGTTCCTGGAATATCTCCTCGTAGATCTTCTTGTCAATAGCGCGTGACTTGAGCTGTTGTGTGGCAGACTCGGGCGACTTAGTCACAAATTCCTCAAGGGCAGCGTATATATCACCATTGTGGCGCTTGAGGAGATGCTGCTCTCTTTTTTTCTGCCAATCAAAGTTATCGATTAAGTTTTGTCCGGCCGTTTCTGAGGCTGTGGAAATATCAGCATAGGCTTTATTACGCATAATCTCCTGTTTTGTGTGAGGATCCCCAATGTGCTCGCTAATTTGATCAAATGTCATTCCGTTAGGAATAATAAACTTTTTCCCGTGACGCCTTTGTCGCTCAAGCATGCAGCGCGTGATACGAAACATTATCCCTCCTATTATTAATCCGAGTTCCTTAAAGAGACTGACGTTAATAGACAAGGCATGCCTTAATCCTCTGTCTTCATCCTTGATGTCTCTTTTCCTTATCCGTCCCTATTTACAGAAATAATGGTTCCTGTAGAATAGAATCTACTTATTAAGCACCTCCGTCGAGGTCGATGCGGGGACAGTTTTTTGTTGAGGTATTGTCATCCTCGCTCCATAGTGTGGATCTTCGTTTGTGTTTACCCTGTGCGCCGCCTCTGAATTTCCCGCCGAAGGAATCTGTTGCAGGTTAACAGAACTGTAGGAATTCCCTCCCAAAGGCATCTGTGACTGAACGAGCTGCGTCCCATTAGGGTCCGACGACCACCGAGGCACAAGCCCCACGGTAAGGCTATATAGCATGTTCATCAGACTGGCCCCGAACCCGGTCTGTTCAATGGACTCATCATAAACCTCTCCTGCAGTCCGTTCCTTCGCAAACCACCTCCCCTCGTGTAGCTGAAGCAGATCCATGCTCGTTATCATAAACTTTTCTGTAATGGAGAGTGTCTTGTAGCACTGGTGTGCTTGGGCCTCTCCTTCGAGTGTTCCCTTCATCAGTTCCCAGAGCTCCAATTGCATTCGAAATCCCGAGTTTGGGTTGGTTGTGCCACAGCGCTCTTTCAGTGCGACAATGGCCTGATCCCACGGCATTCTTTCGACCAACATAACATACGCTGTCGCGATCGCCGCGCTACGTGAAATCCCTCTCTCACAGCATACTACAATTCCTTTGGGTGCGACACGACCCTCCGCGATGACGTCGTTGCACACAGGAAAGTGCTGAATAATGTCATAGTACCCATCGTCTTCGATACGGATCTGGGTGCAATGGACCTTCTTATCGTGACAAAGCATCTTGAGCTCATTTTGGGTTGTATTCATCAGACATAGGCAGGCAGATACCTCACGGTTCCGTATACTCTTCATAGCATCCTCAGTGGAGGCAATGTACAGTTGGGGCATGACTTTTTTCATTGGGGTCTTTCTTTTTTCTTTTCTTCCTCCTTTACAAAGATAGACAAAAAAAACATTACACGGAACCATTGACAACTCTTTGAATCAATCTCCTTGTGACCCTCTCGCGCTGAGTTTATGCCCCGGGACAGGACCTCAGCGCCGCCGTAAGACGGTCAATGCTTCGTGTTTGCTCCACATTTTGCTGATGTAACTGCCGGATAAACTCCTCCTTATGCTTCAAATCCGCTGCCCATGTCGCCTCCATCCCTGAGAGGGTCTGATGCACTTCTTTCAGTGTATCCTGCACATCCTGTGTGACGCGCTGATGTGCCTCGTGGATGATGTTGTGACACTTCCGGTTGTGATACCAATCTATTACGATGAGTGTTGTACCCGTAATAGCAAGAATGCACAACAACGGGGCCTGCTCAAACTGGCGGAGCGCAGGTTGTAGAGCCTCGGGAGTATTCTCTGTCATCCAAGCAGAGACAGGATCACGTCGTGCGGCAGATCTTTGGCTCCCCATAAGAACTCCAAGGCGTCGGAACATATCCCTTCTAGGGATTATTATATAGCACTATAATCTGCCAAGGAACAGTGCAAACCCCATGACATATTTCTTTTTGTCCAAATGAAGAAAAGCCAACGAACAAAAGTACGCGCATAACGCCTTTGTTCTTCTCTTTCGTTTGCTATTAACCATTTCATGGTATGCGCAGTGTTTCCCAAAGGCTCTGTTGACTTATAGCCAGGCAGCCCAAATTACAGTGATGTCGCCTCCATTTTCCCTTCTCGCTGAAACCCTAAGTCTTTTAGCGCTGAATCGATCCTCAAATTAGCTTCTTGACTAACTTGGATTTCATTCAGAACATTCACAATCTTCTCGAGGGACACGCGCAACGTATTCAACTGATGCTTGTCTTGGATTTGAGAAGCCCGACGCACTGCCACATGCGACAGTGCCAACGCTAATTGCGACGAGGGGACTGTGCGGGACTGAGCAAGGTGCGCAAGACGGCTAAGCGCGGAGATGACGACAGAAACGGGTACCGTTGGAAGTGATATCAGTCCCACGGCATCGTCCGCACGCAGCTGGGACAGAACCTCGTCGTTACGGAAAGTGCTGTGGAGAGTTGCCTCAAGAACCTCAGGGGTTAAACTGAATACCTCTGGCAAGTGAGCGATGCGTTCCAACGCTGTCAGGAGGACAATGGCTGTGTTTGCATGGAATGGCTGTGTTTGCCGAGCAACCTCTTCTCCAAGTCGCGAGAAAACGGCGCTGAATACTGCTAAGACTTCCTTGTCCTTGACCGTGTCCGTAGTGTACCTTGTCACAAGTCGGGTGAGAGCATCAAGGATAACTACGGTGTCACGCACATTCATCATTGATGTAAAAGACTGAACCCTTTGGTAAAGATATGGAATGATCGAGCTACAGTCGATTTTGGGTATCTTTGACAGCGATACTAACGTGGACACAACATGCTGTTTTGTTGCACCAGCTTCTGTGATCGTCGCAGCCGTAAGATTAGTGGCCACAATTCTGTCGAGGTTTCCTTGAATTACTGAGTTTAATGGAACACTGCATCGTGCCATGGCAGAGAGAACAGCAGAGGCTCGGTAAAGAGACGGGGAGTCGGAGCTACGCTGTAAGAGAGAGGTAACATGTTCCAGAGCTGCGCTGCGAAGATCCTCTGAGATATGGACAACGCTTAGCGTCTGAGCCATGAGCTGCAGTTCGTAACCCGAAAAGTTTTCGAGAGTCATCATGTGGGAAACGCATGGCTCGATAGTGGGATCACGGTGGAGGTTGGCGATATACAGTGAAGAGAGAATGAAAGAAGTTTCCTTCGACGGAAGTTGCCCTATATGGGGTCGTATAAGGGCACTGACGTGAGCAGCAACCTGCGGAGAAAACTTCAACTTCACCACTATATGCAGAATATCAACGCATTCGCGCCAATGAGAGCAGTTTTGAACCTGGAGGAGGCTATTCGATATCTTCATATTGATTGACTTCCAGACAGGGATATTGAAAAAGATGAAGTACTTGAGGAGGATCTTGATGTCTGACAAAGAGATCGATCCCTCGATAATCAACGCCAGATGGGACTGGAGGATCTCTGCGACCCGTTGTGACTCAGGTCGGCTCTTTGCGCTGACGATGTCGTACATAATTGTAAGAATATCTTTAACTTTCAATGAGGAAGCGACCGCTTCGATGTGACGGATTTGTGTTTCAAGCGCTTCCTTCGTGGACGATGAATTTCGCCAAACATTGCCAAGGGCATACACAACCTCGCCAGCCCGCATCGTCCTCTTACTTGCGGTTGAAGCCGGGCTGGCAGCGATCCGGGTCTGAAATCGCATCATCTGCTGGGTGTTTGTCATGCCGAAGTGACGTATGACTTCCACAGCTGTGGCAGCGGTTTGTGCATCCAAATCACGGTAATTTGAATCGCACCAAGTCAGGAGGTGATTGGCCTCAGCCTCACGAACTGATGGCAAGTGTGTGAGGGTCGCACGGAGCAGTACAGACACAATGTAAGTATTCCATTTCTTTTCCATGGCTGGATTTGTGATAGCATGCAAGACCATGGACTCAACTTTCTTTCCTGTAGGCTCTCCCCAAAAAACTTCTTTTGACGCCAAGTAGACTGCCGTAATGTCACTTGGGTACAAGTGTGACATTCTCGATTCGAACGTGTTAATTATCTCAAGCATGACACGCTGCAATAGTACATCATCCGTGACCCCTTTCTTTAGCTTTACCAAAGCCTGCGAAAGGTACACAATGTCCTGCGCTCCTAAGGACGTCAAATCTTTCCGCGACTCAATAATTCGCAATAAACCAACGGCTGACGTGTAATCCTGAAGTTTGCACTTCGTCGCATAATACAGACTCCGCACTAAAGATGCGCTCGTGACTCCATCCTTACTGTCGCAGCCTGCGATTACGTCGAGAGCTTTCTCCGCAGCACGATGAGAAAAGGGGAGGCTCAATTTCGCAGCCAATCGAAGTGTTCGACTGCTTACAGTAAAATTACCGCGACGTACCAGATCTTGCTCGAGAATCCCCAAGGCTGGCCTGAAAATCGCCGGGTCTCGAAGACCCATATCGAAGAGGGCCACCAAGGCACGAGACAGAAGTGTCCCCTCGAGGAACTGGTCTGTCTCGACCTTGCTGAGCAGAGCCTTTCCGAGTGCCACCATGACGGCAGTGTCTTTTACTTTCATACCAGTGCACGCTTGTATGGTCCCGTCGAGCTGACTGAGTGTGAGGCGGGGGGCATCTCTTAGGAGGTGTCGGAATACCTCCACGGCGGCAGGATCCGAGGGCCGGTACCCGAGGCTCGCCAGGGCCAAGAGCAGAGTGGGATAGGACGACCCCTCAAAGCAAACTTCGGACATGGCGCACCTTGCAGTAAGCCATCTAAGCTGGTTGATGCGTCCATGAAGCATTTTTTTTAATTTTTCAAATCTTTTCTTTCTCTACTTCACTCTCTTCTTTTCAGTCATTCTTTCCAAACAAATTCCTATTTCTCGTCCACTAACAATCACGAAAAGGTAAGTGGACTTCCATAGGATACCTCGTCGTCAATATGCAGTTTCTTTTGGATAATTGCGGAGCCTCGGGGCGAACAGAAGGTCCGTAAGGAATAAGAATTTGGAGGCCACGTAGCACCCTTTCTTTTGAGGAAGGCCCCTCTTAAAATTCACACTTAATCTTTGCACCCAGCGCCGTCACGGCTCGCGTTTCTCCTGGCTGTGGCCCACTGCCGCCGAAGTTTTTCCTCCCCACCCCCCACGATCGTTTCGCAACCTAACTTTTGCAGAGAGGCATTCACACTCAGAATCGTGGTCTCGGAGAGCACAGAGTAGTTCTTCTGCAGTGCTGCGACGATGGGGTTAATCAAAGTTTTATTATCTTGCAGACCTAGCAGCGCCAAAGCCGACAGAGCGAGTGTCATATTACCCCAATCGGTGTAGTCTTCGGTAAAATGTCCATCCAAATGCGCTAAAATGTCCTTCAAGAGCTCTTTGTCGACAGTCTTCGACTGCCCCATACTACTGAGCAATTTGAGAAGTGCATGGGTTGGACATTCGCCCATCTTCATGCGCTCCTTCGCAATGCTGTACATGGTTGTGTAGAACTCCTCCCCAGTGGGTTGGATGTTGTATCTCGAAACACTTTCCACGATACTACTGACCTCCCTAAGAAGCATTCGGTGCTGTTGGCGAATGCTGCATTGCGTAACAGCGGTCACAAGCTCTCCTGGAACAGCGCCATGACTGAGCTTTCTGGCCGCAACAGCGACCATGACGAGGTCAATCAAATAAGCATCGTTTTGCTGAAGACCTTTGGCAGCTGCATGATAGAGTTCTGTGATTGTTTCAGGACGAAGTGTGTCCCCGAGTTCTAGTTTCCCGGCAGTAGACAAGACCGAAGCAACAGAGTGAAGCTGATTTAAACCATGTCCTCGCTGCACAGCCATATCCAGTTCCTTTACGAGCACTGTGATAACGCTCGAATCTATCTTGCTCCTCACATCATTCTTCGCAATCAAGGCAAGGAGAACGCCTATAGATCTCAAGTTGATCACCCATGAGTGGTCGGATCCGCTCCAAGGAGATGAAAGCGCAGCGCTCGGAAGTAAATTTATTAGCCGTATTGCGAAGGACTCATGCTTTGGGAAGGAGGAGTGCTTCCTTAGCGAGTCGACCGTCAAAGCGATTAGCGCTGGGGTAAGATCTTTTTTGACAGTCTTCAAACGCTCCACGATTGCCACCACGACAGAATCAGTAGCCTGATGCACGTCAATCAGGGCCGCGAGAATTTCGACGATAACCCGTGGCTGCACATCACGAAGGACGTAGGGGACCCTTGGAACAAGAGTTCTCATGAGCGAAATGGTGTTGGGCACACGAACACACCCCGCAAGACGCACAATGGATGCAAGCTGTCGTCCGTTAACCTCGGAGACCATCTTCTCTTCAATGACCTGCAGAATCACTGTGACGCATTGGGTAAACTCTTTCGTATGCCCAAGGCTGTGGAGTGGCCGTACCCAGTGCACATTGTGTGCGAGCAAGCAAAGGGAATCAAAGCTCATCTCCTTAATCTTGCCCGACAACGTTGCCAACAATTCAGTCAGAAGACTTTTCTCGCATCGTAGGCGACATAAATAAAAAAGCCACGCAGAAAGCTCACTTCCCTTGGCGTGCTTCAGTAAGTCGTGAATCCGACGCATAAGCGGCTGGACGTTTTCGGGGTCCTGGATTCCACACATCACAAGGGCGTTCAGGATACTATGAGCCTGCTCCGTTGTCATCAGGCTTGTGTCCTTTGTACACCTCTTGAGGAAAATTGTCGCAGCGTATTTGTCCTCGATGCGCGAAGCAACAATCAGGAACGCCACAGCACTCTTGACATCCACCAACCCAATCCGATCCAGGGCCGTTGTGATCAGCGGGCGTAGCATGTCCTTGTCCTCATTTGTGATCTCAGCCAACATCTTACCCGATACAAAGCAACAGAATGCCACATATTTCATCTCCACACTAGTTTTGCCGTTGAGGGCTGTGAAACGATGAAGACACGAACGAAGAAGTCCTTGACGGGGACACACTTCAGTGGGGTGCGTGGACTTCAACAAAACGTTCAAGAGCATATTCACGTCTGAAAGATTAAAAGTCTCAAATATTTCTTTCTGGTCGTGCGTCTCGGAGGTTTCAAGGGCATTCAGAAGCGCATTCAATAATGATCCATTGTTTTGTTTGTGAACATTACAACGAACGATATTAAAAGCACAAAGGATCACATTGTGGCGTTCAACACTCGTCACATCAACTTTTCCCATCACGGCACACATGAGTTCCGTCATCTCTGAAATGGGTGCATTCTCTTGGTGCAACCGCCCTAACGCCGCAATTACTTTTACGGCATCGTCACTCGTCAACGCATCATACTCCATTTTGAGACGTTGCAAAATCTGTTGAAGTATAGGCCCACCCCATAGCTCATTCTGATGTGACTTTGCACCAGCGCTGATGATGTCCACCACATCTGACAGCGGCAGCTCGTCCTTGCATTCTTCCAGCTTCTGAAAGAGAGCTTTCATGGCGGGTTGTAGCAGCGTGCGACTTTGCGTCAAGCGCGCAAGGACTTTAATGGCGTATGCGACGCTGAGAGGAGGAAGTTCCTTTGTGCAGGACACAAGGTTCAGGATCACTTCATTATACAGGGGAACAGGCTGCACCCCGAGGTCAATGAGCGCGGAGATCACAGAGGGGACCATGACTGTGGGGGGAAGGGGTGGCACTTCGAGACGCCGTAACACTAAGTGAAGGCGTGACATGGGAGGCACTTTTCTTATGTTTCTTTTTGCAGTGTCTCCAAAATTTGGGCCTGAAAAAATGTTTTAGCAGCGATATTTGATTCCGCTATCTTATAAAAAAATAAATATTTGTTAATAAGCTTTCCTCTCTTAGCTTTGTAGCTACGCCGAATAATAATATGCTATTGCGTAGATAGGCGTGGCAAATCCAGCTGTGTAAACAAATAATCCCTTCTCCTTCCAGATGTCCTGTTGGTACTTCTCACGGCTCATTACAAAGACGGAGTGCTTGTAGTGTGGATGCCCCGCTTTGTGGGCGACGCGCTGGATCTTGGATTTGAAGCCGTCTGTGAAGGGTTGGGCGCACGTCAAAATCTTGCGCTCCGGAGTGTAAAAGAGAAGACATCGGCGAAACATCTTTCTCTAATAAAATAGAAATATACCAATATCAAGAACACGAAAAAAACTCTCCCTCTTTTGAGGGGAAAAAGACATTGAGCTATCACGAGCTGGACCCTGACCTCTCTGTCTCCCTGTTTCTTTGGGACGACCAATCCCGCGGTCCTCCATGAGCTCAAGCAGCTCATTAGACCTGTAGGGTATCAATCTCATTCTTCCACAATAAACATGAACACAGACCCCCCTCATTACCCCCTTCCACCATTCTTTTTCCTTTGTGTAATGGCAATTCCAGTGGCGCTGTTTAATTTGGTACCTCATAACATCATCATTCCCAATAAGGCGCCGCCAGCGCGAGCATCTTCTTCGGTCGATGGTGCCCCAAGACCTTCAAGGATGCCTCCAATCCTTCTTTCTCCATGCGAGTAAGACCGACCATGTGCTGGCACAGGTGGTGCAGTGGAGCTGCGAAGGAGCCCTCTGGACACTGACTCAGCCCCGCAAGTCTCACCATCTTGGCAAGGTAGGACGCACTGAGCTGCCCCTCGTGCACAGCATCGAAGGCGATTCTTTCGAGGATCAATCCAACAACACTGGTTGCTCCAAGGATGCCGTTTGGCTCCAGAAGCTCCAATACGGTCATGAGCTCCCCGGGGGTCATGCGGGCGAAGATCTCACGGCGGGAGAGAAGACTCTCCATCCCGAGGCGAAAACCTTCTGCGCTATGTCCATAACGAAGTTGAAGAAGACGGATAATGTGATACGTCCTACTGCCTTGCAAGGCCCCATCTGCCATCTCACGGAATATGTGCCCAAACAAATTGTCATTCGTAGATTTCAGCACCACCAACGCTTCGACAACAATCTCAGGGTGGGGAAGGGGAAGGAAGGCAACGATGAGTCTCTCGAGTTGTCCAGCGTCATGACGAGATATTGGCGGAGTCATTCGCAAAGTAGTGAGGGCCTTGACGAACCCAGCGACCAGTTCTTTGCTGAAAACAGATGAGGCAGAGTCGATGTGGGGAACAATGTGTGACGAGATACATTTATTGAGGTCGGGAATGCTTAAAGCCCATACTCGGAGCGCAGACACCGATACCATAGCTGCATACGGTACCATCGGGTTGTGAGGATTATGATCATAGCATTGCATCGTGCGGGACCAGAGGTTGAGGAGCGGCCTCTCCGGAAGCTCAGACTTGCCGATGACTGATAATGAAGTAAAGATGGATGCGTAGTCAGTAGGCTTCTGGCGGGTGTCACTGGAGAGCGCCAGGATATCGCGCAAGATACTGAGAACGAAAGCGCGCTGATCATAACATCGGCTGTGGGCCAAAGCCTCAAGGGTGTGTCTGCAGATAGGAAGAGACTTCAGTCTCGCCTGGTACGACGCCTTGATGCTCTGTACAAGGATATCCACAGTTTCTCGTGGAGCCCTGCCCTGGGTCAGGAGACCAACAGAGCAGAGCACGGACAGACAATCTTTAAAATTCATCAGGGGAACCATTTCAGGGATCCTTCGCAACATGCCTTGCAGAGGTTTCTCTACATCAACGAGGAGCCGTGTGGCTACCAGAAACCTTAACAAAGTGCGCACATTTAATGCCTTCCACTTTCCAGTCAGCATTATTTTGCGATAACGATTCAAAATCGCTTGCGTCGTGGCACGCATCTCGCGCAATGCATTGTGGAAAATGTGTGCGTAACGACTGCACAACATCATGAGATGTGTTAACATTGTTTCGTTCAAGTCCTGAAATCCCTCCTTTCGGACAAGGTGACACAGCCCGGTTGTGAAAAATTCGTCGTAGTTCTTCAGAGAGCCTCGTGCGAAGGCGCAGAGGACAAGACACACCGATTGAGCAGGAAGATCTTCCATCTCTTGAAAGATGTGCTCAGCCAGGGGCTTTAGCCATTTAGTATGCCGACCTTGTGCCGAAGCCAGCGCCAGGACCATGGTGATA
>Ga0194129_10010217_pt1 | contig 10272 bp, 5 predicted proteins | sample TA2KigCa35mmetaG_FD_150862 | JGI IMG/M metagenome (GOLD analysis project Ga0194129, IMG submission 150862) | Freshwater microbial communities from Lake Tanganyika, Tanzania - TA2015038 Kigoma Deep Cast 35m | ecosystem: Environmental > Aquatic > Freshwater > Lake | place: Tanzania: Lake...
TAATTCCGTAGTTGCGGAAGAGGTTTGGGGTTCAGCATAGGCGGCTTCCATTTCTGCTCCAAATCCCGTATATTAATAATTGCTAAAAATTCTTTATATGCTTTACTGCGTTTGGATAATGAAATCAGAACGCAGTATTATATACGGTTCAATTTTACCGGGGAGATTCACCAACTTTCTCCCATTCATCTTCTTTTATCATGGCGTCTCGTTCTTTTTCCGGTTGTGTTTCCGATAATTCTGCAATACAAATATCCGCGTCCATATCCAATATTTCATATGTATCCTCTCGTAGAACCACGCATTTTCCCGGATTTACATAAAACTCATTCAACGCATCATCAATGCATTTAACGGAATACTCTTCACTAAAATCCCACGGAACATAAACGGGTAAGTACCTTAAATATCTGTAAATATATGCTCGCGACAACAACTCATTTCCAACCATATAGTGCGACCGTGGAATTTCAATGGAAATCGGCTCCGCGCCTGGCATAGCAGTATATTCTACTGCCAAAAAATCTACTTCAGACTGTTCCGGTATTTTCAATTCTAATTCAATAGATGGACGAGAGGAACATATGTTTCTTATGACGCGAATGTTTTCTCCAAATTTTCCGACCATCAGTGTATGATTACGGCTCGCACAGAACAAATATTCGCAAAACAAATAATTCAGCAGCAAACTCGTATCTTCCTCTTGGAATTCTTCATCCTCTCGTTCTTCTTCTGAATTTTCTTCATTTTCATTCTGCGATTCTTCTTTATCTTCTTCTTGCATCCTGACGTGAAGTTGAGAAAATAAGCACGTATATTTTCGAACAAATTCGTCAAATAAAGCGGGCATTGTCACTATGGCGGTTTTCTCCGATACAGGGTAATTGAATGACTTATATAATTCTGCAATTTCCGGCCACTCACATTTCAACGAGTACAACTTCTCCTCATCCGAATATAAGCAGTTCATATCTAATCTGTCATATTGCGTAAATACTTTTATCCAAATTTGTTCCGGATTTTCCACGTAATGTTGCGTGAATAAAATCCATATATATTTAAACACCGTTCCAATATGTTCCGCTATCTGACACAATAAATCCACCGCCATATATTTCCTTCTGGCGATACGGAGTTTAATCATAGCACGAATTTTTGCACGATTGAACTCAAACACTGCATTCAATACAATCGGCTCCAGACTGGGAACTACGGAGTTCCACCAATTATCCCATTTTTCCTGCGAGAATACAATGTATTCTTCCACAATATTACATACAACATCTCTGCAAAAATGTGCAACTAAACTCCAAATTGGAAACACTGGAAACATTTTATGGTTATATGCGGGATTTATCAATGTTAATACACATAAAATCCATTTAACCCGTTTATGGTTATATCTCTGCAAATTATTATAGTTATTTATTGTAATATTATCAACGCGATTAAATGGTTTATGAACGCGGTATATTTCTATTTCATCGCGACTTACGCGTAGAAGACAATATCGGTTTACACGAGGCCCTTCAACAATGCAACACCGTATTTACGGTGTTCATTCTGACTCCCGACCAGGTAGGCAATCAGAATCAATACAAGTCCGACGTAGCCGTCCAGTTTATGTTGGAATCCCTCGTTGATTTAGCATCTAGCCTCTCGCATTCAGGCGGCAGATTATTAACATTCTACGGAAATACCACAGCAGTAGTTGCACAATTGGTCCGCGATTTGAGCGCCGATGTGTTAATATACAACTCAGATTATAGTCCATATGCAGTCAAACGCGACCAAGAATTGCGCGATAGGTGCGAGACTATGCATATTGATTGTTTGGAATTCCAAGACTACTTATTATTTCCTGCAGAATCATCTCCCAAAAAGAAACCCTACCAAAAATTCACGCCGTTTTACGACAATTTCATAACTATGGCAGTGGATAAACCGCTGGGAGGAATAACTGCTGCACAAAGTCGCAAATTGACCGCATCATCTTCTTCTGCCACAAAAATCAGTTCATTCCTCTCGCTGCGGGATGCAATTGCGCGTTTGAATCCGCACCCGAATAAAGATGTGCTAGTTAGAGGCGGACGGTCAGAAGCCATTGAACATTTTCGTAGAGCATTGCGCGAGCAGGTAAAATACGGAGAAAAACGCGATTTTTTAACTTACAAAACTACATTTTTATCTGCCTATATTAAGTTCGGATGTCTGTCTATTCGAGAAGTATATTATGGTATAAAAAACAGATATGGTCTGCGGTCGGATTTATTACGAGAGGTTATGTGGCACGAATTTTTCGCCAAAGTTTTGCGTGGATTTCCAGAAGTATTGCACGGTTCTTTCCAAGAAAAGTACCGCGGACTCAGATGGCGGACTTCCAAAGCCGACTTTGATAAGTGGTGTACAGGGAATACGGGGTTTCCTCTCGTTGATGCGTGTATGCGGCAGTTAAATACGGTGGGATATATGCATAATCGAGGTCGTATGGTAGTTGCCACATTCTTGACGAAAACTCTATTCCTCAATTGGCGATTAGGTGAGAGGTATTTTGCACAAAAATTGGTGGATTATGACCCTGCGAGCAACAATGGAAATTGGCAGAGTATAAGTAGTACGGGGGTAGATGGAAAACCGTATTTTCGCGATATGAATCCGTGGATTCAAAGCCGTAATTTCGACAGAGATGCAGAATATATTAAACATTGGGTACCCGAATTACGAGAGGTTGAACCCGAAGATATTCATCGGTGGGATACTGAATATGCCAAATATAAAGGCATCAAATATCCGAGGCCAATGGTGGATTACTCAAAGCAGAAAGAAAAATTGGCCGCGTTTTTTTCTGGATAGCAAGGAAACCTCAAACCAAATGGCCTAAGCCATTTGGTGAAAGGTATAGCCCCAAGGCGCTCTCCCTTCGGGAGGCGCCGAGCAGGTCCTAAACCCCGCGCCTAAGGCAGGCGGGCTTGCTTCGCCTGCCCGCCTTGTGTAGCGGGGTTTAGGGCGCCAAACGGATAGGGCCGTTTGGCTTGAGGGGGGGCTACTAAAATTGAACACCTGGTTATCCATCTGCCGAATAAGCATATCCTAACTGAACTAAGTATTACTTACAAGAAAATGTCTATCCTCGCAGCAAGTCAGTCTCCGAATTACAGTAATCTGTTTCATTGTCTCTGCTCGCTGGGACAACACGAATATGCAAACGCAATTTATTCCAAACACCGCGAGTCTATCGTTATGCGCGATAATTTGTTCATTATTGTATGCAGTTGTGGATATTTGGAAATTGCAAAATGGCTATATAAAATTCATTTCGGCCGTATTCGTCAATTTGTTGAATTTATTGAAAATCCTAGAGAACTAGATGATACGCATATATTTGCAACTACTTGTGCTGCTGGACAATTAGAAGTTGCAAAATGGCTATTTAAAATTTATAACGTGCATATTGATGTTCGTTATGCAATCCGCGAATCCTGTTCTTTTGGACAAATAGAAATTGTAAAATGGCTATATTATGAAATCATCGACGCATTAGAAGAAATCGCAACAGAATGTCCAACCATTGCAACAAGTCAGAAAATTGATTTAAATGAAAACGACCACGAACTCTTTAAAACCGCGTGTAAAGGCGGACTAGAGACACTACAATGGGTGTATTCTCAGCGCAACTACGATGAGGAAATCAATTTGGAAACATACGGAACTATATTTGAACGGGCGTGCAGATTTGGCTATATGGATATTGTGCAATGGATATATAGTATAGAACCCCGGATAACGCAATACTTAAGTGGATTATATTTTGCAGCAAAAGATGGATATTTGGATATTGTGGTGTGGATACTGAATACATTTCCTCCAATAAGCAGTGATGACTATCATTTATCGTGTGCATTCCGTGGCGCGTGTTCGCAGGGACATATAGAAATCGCACAATTATTGTTGGATATAGCGCCAAATATGGATATTCAATCTGGAAATTATTATGTATTCCGGTGGGCGTGTCATAATGGACATATAGATGTTGCAAAATGGCTATATCAAATATCGCCCCCGAAACATAACAGTTGCATAAGAGGTGCATTCGATTATGCGTGTAGTGGTAGGCATTGTCATATCATTCGTTGGCTGAATGATATTGCACATCCGATACTTGTGCAAAATGATAACCACGGGGATGAAATTTTGTCGAGTATATGTGCACACGGAGACATATATGTGGTGCAATTACTCTTTCAACTATTTCCGGAACTGTTCTTGAACATAAGCATAAGTTCTGTATTCGCAATGGTGGATGGTTCTGACAATTTTGAGTATATAAAATGGGTTTATGCTCAATATCCGGCTCTGAATGAATCTTACTATAATTACAAAATATTCTATAGGTCGTGTAAAAATGGAAATATGGAAATTGCAGAATGGATATTCCAAATGGACCCGCATGTTCTTGACTATATTAATGCCGCCAAATTGTTCTACTCTTTATGTATTTCGGGCGAATTGGAAATTGCAAAATGGATACGTGTATTATTTCCTCAAATGAAATTGGACCGTGCAAAAATGGCGTCTTTATTCACACAGGCGTGCCAAAATAATGCGTTCCACGTGGCGGCATACTTGTCTGGATTGGATGAACGGTTTGAATTGGTAGTTGACCAACGCACTGAACGCATATTGAAATGGAAAGTGAATGATATGTATCTGCCGATAAAACCCACTCCGGCAAACGTATTCAGACAAGAGATTGAAGATTGCGAATGCGGAATTTGCTATGATGAACCGGTTGCTTTGAGAACAAACTGTGGACATCTTTATTGCTTAAAATGCACATATAAATGGTATAATGTGGAGAAAACGACCGTTCCGTGTCCTTATTGCAAAACACAGGTATTTGAATTCTACAGCGTAAAATGTGAGGTATGAAGGGAATGTTCAGAAGGAAAGGGAAGGTTCGGAAGGCCTAAAGCGCGAAGCGCTTTAACGGAAACAGCCCTTCGGGCTGTTAGTAAACCGTTGGTTTCCTTGCTAAAATTGAATTTCAAGTATAATTTTTTTACGACCGATATTCTAGACACAACAATGTTGTTTTCTGCAATACGTTATTTAATAGACGTTCCGGTTTCAAATGCAGAACCGGTTTCAAATGCAGAACCAGTTTCAAATGCAGAACCGGTTTCAAATGCAGAACCGGTTTCAAATGCAGAACCGGTTTCACTAATATCCAACAACAAACCAAACCCCCGCATAAAACCCCGCGCAAAATCACGCACAAAAGTTGTAAATGCACAGACACAGTCTCCTATCGTACATAGTTCCTCTGGATTTTGTGTATATTGCTTTGCCAATAACCATAAAATGAACACTTGCGGCAAATTAATATCCGAATTCATACGAATTGAAAACACTTGTCATTATTACGAGAATAATTTGGACAAAGCACGCGAATATTTAGATTCAGTCGATATCTACGTCATTAAATTATATGTTATTTACCATCGTCTATCTGCACGTATTTCAATAGGATACTGCGACTATTACGACTATACAATTATGAGCGTAGAAAATGTCGATGAGAGGTTGCGCGAAATGATAATTGCACACCTAATTATTCTGCCACGTTATCCCGAACTCAAAACCACCAGGTACGAACGATTCATAAAACGTCGAAACACGAAATAACTATGATATGTGCATAAAGCATATCATAGATAGAAGTATATTCTGCTTATTCGGCTGTCTCCAATCCTCTCGTTATTATCTGAAATATGCTCTTTACAATTATAACTCCCACAACTGGACACCCCAAATTGGTTCAACTGCTTGAAAGTGTCAATACCCAAATCTATGCAGAAGATATTCAAATTGAACATTTTATTGTGGTAGATGGTCCCAAATTCAAAAACGCAACAGATAATATCCTATTGACAGTTCCTGCAAACACCGATTTCGTGTCGCGATTTCTGTTCTATTTACCTTTTAATACTGGCGCGGGCGGATATCTCGGACACAAAATCTACGCCAGTATTTCTCAATTAGTGAGAGGCGATTATGTTCTTTTTATTGACGACGATAATTGGTTAGAACCACAGCATATTATGAGTTTCCATAAAACCCTGACTTCTGTATCTCCACCTCTCGAATGGTGTTATTCACTTAGACAAATTGTATCCCCCGATGGAGATTATATCTGCAGAGATGATTGTGAGTCGCTCGGATTCTTACACCCTATTTTTTATTCTCCCAATGGACTGGAACATATGATAGACACCAATTGCACCTGTGTATCGCGCGAACTCGTTATTCGGTATTCCACAATTTGGAACCGCGTGAATACAAATACGAGCGACGACCCCGACCGTCTCTACAGTCAGACACTGATGCAATACAATCCTCGCTACGATTGCACATACCGTTATACCATTAATTATCGTGTTGCTAATCGCCAAGGGAGTGTATCCAGCGAACTATTTTTAGTGGGGAATCAGCGTATTGCTGCCCGTTTTTCTGGAAAAATACCGTGGTCCGATTCTCGCCCCCGATTAGTTATTGCCCATTTTGACCCGCAACATACCGCACAATTAATTTCCCGGGTATATCAGCCGAGAGAAGAGCGTGAATGTGTTGCGTATAATCAATGGCAACTCAATTTGCTGGATGATTTTTCCGACTATTTCTTGATGAATGCCTATCAGAGATATATTCCCGCCGGTTCAAAAGTCTTAGTTCATATGTGCGACCCCAATATGTTGCCCCCCTATTTGGCCGAGAGGACAGATATTGAAAAAATATTATATACTGCGGAAGGACCCAATATTCGGCATCAAGCACAATGGTCGGCGGATTTTCTGCGAAAACATTTTACTACAGTTCTAACTTACTGGGATATGCCCCAGTGTCGGAATATGATGCGCGTGGTTCATACTCCCTTCGTTCATCGGTTAGATTTCAAAAGTGCAACAGATATGGATAAATGTATGCGGACCAATAAAGCGGACCCCAAGACGAAAACGATTTGTATTGTCCTTGAAAATCGTCCCTTTTCGGGAAAATACCAAGTACAGGGAACTGACCTATATTCTCTAGATTACTTGAGATGTGAATATGCGTTGCGTCTGGGAAAACGCATTAGTTGCTACGGTAGTACGTGGGAACCGCATAAATCTGTTGTGCAGTATTGCCCCGCCAAGAGCCGATTTCTCGACGAAGAATGGACTATTGATATTATGCAGAAATATACGTTCGTTCTTATCATTGAGAATTGTACTGCAGATGGATATGTGAGTGAGAAAATCTACGACGCATTGGCGGCCGGATGTATCCCTCTCTATTATGGAAACAACAATGCGGAAATTGGTGTTCCTACAGATTGTTATGTGGATTTGAAGCAGATTCCGCCACATATGCTGCCGGAATGGATAGATAATTTGAGTTATGAGGAGATGGATACTTATTTGCGTTCTATCTTGGAGAAACGACGAGAGGTTCTTGCGAAAGTCAGCGTAAATTCATATAACGCAAAAATAAAATCCATTCTCCAGAAGTAGTTTAACCTGAAACGGCTGGTTGGATGAACATTAACGGCTGCACATATTGTATAAAAGCCGGTTCTGCAAATAAATAAGCAACAATTGAGAACTGTAAATAAACGCAATCGCGTAGAAACTGAACTTCATTTTCTTGGTTATTCCGACATAAACGGTCGTCATTATCAATATTGCAAAAATAACGATTGAGATTATCGCTAAAATGTAAAAATAATAGCAATAACTCTTGTCCAAAGGCGCAACCGCGGCATCCATTGCGTTAGATATATCCTGTGTTATTTCCATATTTGCCTATAAATTACACAAAGAATTAAAGATAGACAGATTATATATTTTCAGCAGTAATACCCCGAAAAAATAATAATGGATTCGCCGCAGATATCTGGTCAAATGGACAACGCCACATTATGGCGAATCATCAATAAATATTTTGAAGACACGCCGCAATATCTCGTTTCGCATCACTTAGAATCCTACAACGACTTTTTCCATAAAGGCATACACGAAGTATTTAAAAACAAAAACCCTATTCAAATCGTGTCGGGCTATGAGAGCAATCCGCTAATAAAAGGCCATCGGCATAAATGCAATATGTATTTAGGTGGGCTAGATGGAAGCAAAGTATATTTTGGCAAACCGATGATTCACGATAAGGACAATTCTCACTATATGTACCCCAATGAAGCGCGTCTAAGAAATATGACATATGCAATGACCGTGCATTATGATGTTGTGGTGGAGTTTATAGATACATTTTTGCCCGGCGAAGAGACATATCCTATCGGCAAGGAATTTTTGACCCCCGAAGAAATCCGCGAACTCGGCCGGCCCGAACAAACCGACGCAGATGATACATACAATTACCCCACCGAACCGAATTTCGCATTGCCCACTTATCCGGATGGAATTCCGCCCGATGCGAATTTGGGAACAGACATTGATTACGAACAGGTTCTCCGCAGTCGTATGAATCATCCAGTCGATACGCAAACCACTGCCGCAATGGCGGACGCAATGAAACGCGCACACGAAAAAAGTATTTCAGTTGCAGAGAATGGCGTTATTGTGCAAAAGCGAATGCTCATTTTGAAGAATATCTATTTAGGTAGAATCCCGATTATGGTGCAATCCGATTTCTGTATTTTGGCCGGTATGCCCCGACAAATGCGACACTCATTCGGCGAATGCAGAAACGACCCCGGTGGATATTTCATTATTGGCGGAAAAGAAAAGACGATTGCCGTGCAGGAGAAGTTCGGCGACAATATGTTGTATATCCGCAAAGGCCGCTCCAAGAAAGACGAGGAAGGAGAAGAGGAATTGACCGATGACTATTTATTTTCTGCAGAAATTCGGTCTGTGTCCGAAAATGTGGCAAAACCGATGCGTACAATGGCAGTCAAATTATTGGCACCCACAGTCTCATACACGAACCGCAATATTGTAGTCAATGTTCCAAACGTAAGAGCGCCCGTTCCCCTATTTATTCTGTTTCGCGCACTCGGCATAACATCCGACAGAGAAATCATTTCAATGTGTCTTCTCGATATTGACCAGTACGATTATATGGTGGATTTATTTGAACCATCCATTCACGACGCTGGACCGATTATGCAGCAACAATTGGCTCTCGATTATATCGGCGAATTAACCAAATTCCATAGCAAAAAATACGCAATGGAGATTTTAACCGATTATTTTCTGCCGCACGTAGGGGAAACGAATTTCAAAGAGAAGGCGTATTTCTTGGGAAATATGGTATTCCGCCTATTGAGTGCGTCGCTGGGATTGGAGCCGGAGACCGACCGCGATAATCTGAAATACAAGCGTCTTGAACCGTTCGGCGTGTTATTCAACGACTTATTCCGTGAGTATTACACCATTCAGCAGAAATATATTCTGCAGATGTTTGACAGTAAGATTTACTATAACAAGTCCATTTACGAGCACAATTTGCCCTCTCTGATTTTCAACAATTATCGCGATATATTCGGCGAGAGGATTGTGGATAAAGGAATTAGTCAGGCATTCCGCGGAAACTGGGGCGCAGAAGCACATACTAAGCGAATCGGCGTTGTGCAAGATTTGAACCGCATTTCATTCAATGCAACAATCGCACATTTACGTAAAATCAATCTGCCTCTCGACAGCACATCAAAGGTGGTCGGCCCGCGTATCTTGCACAATACTCATTGGGGATATTTCGACTTTATTGATACTCCTGATGGCGCAAATATTGGTCTCCATAAAACATTTGCAATGAGTGCTTATATAACGAGAGGTTATTCGCGCGAAAATATAATCCGCTGGATGCGGCAATATGTGGATTTGCATCCTCTCGGTGATTATACTCCATTTGTCGTATCTACGAAAACGAAAGTGTTCGTTAATGGATATTGGGCGGGTGTAGTAGCAGAACCATTTGAATGTGTTGAAAAAATGCGCCTATATCGCCGCAATGGGTTGATTCCATTACATACGAGTGTTGCGTTTGATGTGCATCGTAATACTGTGGAAGTATTTACCGACGCTGGACGATTCTGCCGGCCCATTTTCTACAAAGACCCGGTTTCAAATAGGCTCTCGTTTATGCAGTCAAAAGATATTATTCGGATGATAGAACGGGGGGAATTCACTTGGGAACAGTTGGTTTCCGGAATAAATAAGAAGCGCGAATCTGCGAAGTATAGCATTAATGATGTTAAAATCCGGAGATTGTGCG
>Ga0194129_10010218_pt1 | contig 10271 bp, 7 predicted proteins | sample TA2KigCa35mmetaG_FD_150862 | JGI IMG/M metagenome (GOLD analysis project Ga0194129, IMG submission 150862) | Freshwater microbial communities from Lake Tanganyika, Tanzania - TA2015038 Kigoma Deep Cast 35m | ecosystem: Environmental > Aquatic > Freshwater > Lake | place: Tanzania: Lake...
GGCTAATTGAGATTTGAATCTCTTCTTGCCCATCCTCGCCTGCCTGTACTGAAGCATGAATGGCTGAAACATGTTCCTGAAGATCTGCAAGATCTTCAATCCTCCTTATTGACTCTTCGTCCAGCTTGTAGATCATGATAGAAATCTTTTTGGTTAATTCTGGCAAATTTCAAGGCCATGGTCAGCCTGGGAATATCCTGATGTCAGATGGTGTCTTCCGAACGCTTCCGATCACCTGCCCGCAAAGCTGTTGTGGTTATCAATGGACGCAGTGGTGGCGGGTCAGGTGCATCGGATTGTTCGACCTCCACTAACCGATACCCTCCCAGTCACATTGTCTCGCGAAATCTCTTATATACTTGTTCCCCCAGGGAATCGCTGATCAAATCGCGCAATTCAGGCCTACCCATATAGTCTGCGAAAAGTTCCTCGTTAAGCTCCATGCGCTCGATGAATAATGCGTCCAGGGCCTGATTGAAGACGAGACGGAACTTGTCAAGAGAATTTACTTTGGCAGCTTGCTCGAGTCCCTGGCTTTGGCTTGCAGTCTCTACAATCTGATCGAAGAACAGCTGATCGGCATCGTTGAGTTCACCGCCGAAGCGCTCGTTGATCAGATCAATCAATCGAGACAGCGGCAGCTGCTCTGGGTGGGATGCCCCAGATCCCACTTCCTGGGGGCCGTCCAAAGTCTTGGCTTGCCCTTCAGCAAGGCTGATGGAGCCTTCACTGATTTTCTGAAGGCGATAGTAGTTGAGATCAATCTCTTCATCAAATTGGTAGCTCTTGCCGATGCTTCGCTTGGGGAGCTTCAGGGCCAGATGGCGGAGGTAGGTGTAGAGCTTTTCCAGGTCGCTGTCCTGGTAGGGGATGACTTGGCTGAGAAAGCTGTACAGGTTGCTGAAGGCTTGCAGCTTGCCGCGCCACAGCTCAGCCGCTTCAGCCTCTTTGGCTTGGAATTGAACAAAGCGGGCTCGTGCCTGATCCAGAACAGCGTTCAACGCCCTGTGATCGCCGGGACTCTGGCGTCGCTTCGGCGCGAAAAAAATCCTGCAGAACTCAACCACTTCCGTGTGCAGGTAGAGGCCAGAGGAATCGAGATCGTTCATTAATTCATAGAGTCTGTCGGAGTCAACCTCCTCTCCCATCACGGCGCCGTCATAGTATTGCTTGAAGGCTTCCTGGATTTCTTCTGGATTATTGACAAAGTCCAAGACGAAGGTGTCGTCCTTGAGTGGATGGGTGCGATTCAATCGCGACAGGGTCTGAACAGCCTGGATCCCTGAGAGTCGCTTGTCGACATACATGGTGTGCAGCAAGGGCTGATCGAAGCCGGTCTGGTATTTTTCTGCCACCAACAGCACTTGATATTCAGGCGTTGCGAAGGCATCGGGTAGATCTTTTTCTTTGATACCACCATTCATGTCAACTTCCGTGTAGCTGATATTGGGAAGCTTATCGTCTTCAACCTTGCCGGAAAAAGCGACCAGGCTTCGGATCGGGTATCCCTGGGCTTGGATGTATTGATCGAATCCCTGCTTGTAGCGTACCGCCTCCATTCGCGAGCCTGTAACCACAATCGCTTTGGCGTGGCCCCCGATCTTATGGCGGGTGGACAGATAGAAGTGCTCCACCATCACTTCGGTTTTCTGGGAGATGTTATGGGGATGCAGCTTCATGAAGCGGGCCAGGGCCTTGGCGGCTTTCTTGCGCTCCACGTGCGGGTCCTGCTCCGCCTTCTTCAACAGCTTGTAGTCGGTCTTGTAGGTGACATAGTTCTTTAGCACATCTTCGATGAAGCCTTCATCGATGGCCTGCCGCATGGTGTAGCGGTGGAAGGCTTCACCTTTTCGGCCAAACAACGCGAGCGTTTTGTATTTAGGTGTAGCCGTGAAGGCGAAGAAACTGATATTCGGTTGCCGGCCGCGCTTCGCCATGGCTCGAAAGACACCTTCCAGGGCAGCATCCTCCTCCTCTTCCGCCAGCTGCTTGGCCTTTTGCCGCAGGTCTGCACCTCCCAGCACCCCTTTCAGTTCGGTGGCCGTCTCGCCAGACTGAGAGCTATGGGCCTCATCAATGATCACTGCATACTTGCGGGTTGGCAGATGATCCTGCCCGGCCTGGCCGCGTTCCTCATTGAGCTTGGCGAGCTGCTCGCTCACAAAGGGAAATTTCTGCAGGGTGGTGATGATGATCGGCACACCAGCCTGCAGGGCCTCGGCGAGCTGGCGTGAATCCTCATCAATCTTCTGCACCACCCCCTGACGGTGGTCGAATTGATAAATCGTGTCCTGCAGCTGGCGATCAAGCACCAGGCGATCGGTGATCACCACAACGCTGTCAAACAGGCGCTGATCCTGATCGTTGTGAAGGCTGGAGAGTCGGTGCGCCAGCCAGGCGATCGTGTTGCTTTTGCCGCTGCCGGCGGAATGTTCAACCAGGTAGTTGTGACCAACTCCTTCACGGACGACGGCCGCAAGGAGCGTCCTGACAGCTTCCAGCTGGTGGTAGCGGGGAAAGATCAGGGTTTCCTTGCGGATCTTCTTGCCTTGCTCGGAGGTCTTCTCCTCCACAGAGAGATGCACGAAGCGGGCCAGCAGATCGAGCAGGCTGTCACGCTGCAGTGCCTCGTCCCAGAGATAGGCCGTTTTGTAGGTTCGGCCTTCAGGATCAGGTGGATTGCCAGTACTGCCCTTGAAGCCTTTGTTGAAGGGCAGGAAATGGGTGGAGGATCCCGCCAGCTTGGTGGTCATGTGGGCTTCTTCCGTATCCACCGCGAAATGCACCAGGCTGCGCTTGGCGAACACAAAGATCGGTTCACGCGGATCACGATCCTGACGGTATTGGTTGATCGCGTGCTTGACGGTCTGCCCGGTGAGTGGATTCTTGAGTTCCAGCGTGACCACTGGGATGCCATTGACCGACAGCACCACATCCAGAGATTGCTCGGATCTGGGGCTGAAGTGCAGCTGACGCGTGAGGCCGACGCGATTGGCCTGATAGCGCGCCTCCAGCTCAGGATTGAGCCCATGGGCGGGCCGGAAGAAGGCGATCCGCAGGGTTTTGCCGAAGCATTTGAAACCATGGCGCAGGGTGGCCAGTGCTCCATGACTGTCGAGCCATTTGCAAAGCGCTTCCAGCACGCGCGGGCCGGTCTGCTCGCCGTGCAGGGCCTCCAGCTTGCTCCAGATCTGCGGTTGGGTGGCGCGAATGAAGGCCAGTGTTTCCTCGGGGAAGATGGCCCGCTCGCGATCAAAGCCCTGGCCATCCACCGCTGTGTAGCCAGCGGCGAGAAGCTGGGCTTCGATTACCGTCTCAAAGGCGGTTTCCGAGACGCGCTTGTCGCTCATCGGCCCGGTGGTGCCGCTTGGGGTGGTGGGGCGTCATCGCCGGCCAGCAGCGGTTTGCCGTTCTGCCAGGTAACGGCGTAGTGCCCCAGCTTTCGCTTGGTGTCCAGCGCCTTGGCTACGGACTGGCCAAAGGCTTCCAGCAGCTGACGGGCGTGGTCTGAGGGGCTGGCTTGGGGGGTGGTTGTGGTCATGTTCCATCGGCAAATAGTTTATTCATCCAATTCACAAATGCAACAGCAAGATCTGAATCATGGGAAAACGTGGCCGAGGTGATCGCCGTTCCATATGGCAAGCCAGGCTCACGTCCCCAAGCAAGCCAGGTGTGGATGTGCGCTTTAATATAGTCTCCTTGCGAGAATTGTGCACCTCTGCTTACGGCCCCCTTCGTTGCATCATCGGCCCAACTCCAGCACTGATCGGCCTTGGGCACAAGGGTCGCCAAAAAGTCTTCGAGCTTTCCACCATCGACGTTATTTGGCATGAGCCAGATGCCAAATCGCTTTTCCCTAGAGGTCAATATTGTGCCCGACAGGTCGGGGTTTTTGGGATAATCAGGAAAATACTCAGCGGCCTTGGTTTTGATCTGCTCCCAACGGCTTGTGCAGTTCATATCGGCGTCAACCACAATGCCAACCCGACTGAAGCTCTTAATGGCAGTTGGCAATGACTCGATGGCTTCATCGACACCACCCGCATCCTTGATGAATGGGATAAAGTCACAGGAGGCGTCCCAGGTCCACCCATGCCTCGTCATGAGGTTGATGATGGAGAGCTTATCGTCTATGCCTTCAACGATGAGCCTTCTTGCACAATTATCTTTGGGAGCCGCCATTAGCCTCTGACCTCAATCTGTTGACGCTCAGCCAACTCAATTTCGCCTGCAGAGTATCTTGTGGCTTGCTCAGAAGATCGATCTACTCGATAAACGGAAACAATGCTCTCACAATCTGGCTTTTCTTCGTTTAGCCATGCAAGTGCCTTCAAACAATCGCCGCTGTGGGTTGTGGCGAATATCTGAATATCAAGCCTTGTGGCCACCTCTGTGATGAACTGCCACATCAATTTAAGTGTAGAATAATGTAAGCCTGTATCGATTTCATCGATCAGAAGGACTCCACCTGATGCACGGGCAGCGTAGATCGCCAACGAAAGCAGGCGTCGGATACCGTCACCTAGGCTACCAAGAGGGACACGTTCTTCATCATTCTTTAGCTTGATCCAGGCAATCGAAGACCAGCGAGCGGACCCACCTGTGAATGCTAGACGCTCAACTTTTGGCTCGATAATCTGCAGGGCTGCAATGACTCTTTCTTCTTCGGATGTGAGGACAATGTAATCCCACATTTTCTGGAGAATATTCAAGTCTGCGCCTTCGGTCCCGAGGAAGACAGCTGCTGGTGGCGCTAGCTGAGCGTATGGGATTGAGCCGCGACGGAAATCACCCGCAAGAATTCCTTCAGTTGAAATATTGATGACGCTGCCCTTTTCGTTTTCTGGCCCTTTGACCACAAGTTCGTATGCCATGCTTGGCTCATCTTGATCCGAAATCTCTAGCTGGACACTTTCTGGTCTTCTGATGCTGCATGTTACTACTGGAGAGACTAACTCATTATTCGCTTGGATTTCGAAGCTGCTCCCTTCGTGGATTCGGTGCTGATGAAAGAGATAGCGTATGTCGTACTCTGCTCTCAATCCAGGCTCACGACTCTCAGAGGAGACTTCGCCACGGCGACTCGGTGATCTGAGGAGAGATGAAGCCCTGCCTCCATAACTCAAGATCTCGATTGCTTCTAGAATGGACGTTTTACCAGCATTGTTTTTACCAACAAGCAGGTTTATTCGTGTCAGGTCGCTAAGGGTGTAGCGGGAGAAGCCTCGAAAGTTGTGGAGACTTAGCGTTTTGTACATGGCTAGCGATCACCGCTGGGATGGGTGAGATCTTGGACAGAGGCCTGGGATGTCGCAAATCTTACTATGGCGCTTGGCTGGGGAGCGACAATACTTTTCCCTGTGAACGTAAATGACTAATGGCATTTGATAATTGCTTGTCTGCAGGATGGGATTCCCGCTGAATAATGAAATAATTCTTCCAAGCTACTTCTCCATTTTTCCCAGCGGGATTTGGCCGGTGACGGCTGCGCTAATGAGGGCAGCGCGACGTTCTCTTAGTAAATCAACTGATCTTCGCAATGCCTCATCCATCTTTTTAATTTCTTTTCGTGTATCTGTGATTACACGTGAGATTCTCTCCTGCTCATCAAGTGGTGGTATCGCTATCCACAAATTCTCCACTGTGTCCTGGCCGATATTCTGCATTGAGCCGCTGGTGCCCGATGCATCACGCTCCAGCTGAAAACGTCCTGGCCTTGCTCGCAAGAATGCAACAAGAAACTCGCGGTTAAGTCCTCTGTCATCGACATGCAAGCGGTATAGCTTATCACATAGCAACAGCTTTGGCGGAATATCGCCTACATAAACAATGCTTCCCAGCAACTGTGATGTGTTCGCCCTGCTCATAAGCACATCATGCAATTTTATTGCATACTGATAAATCGGCTCAACATCGCCTGGGAGGCGCTTATTCTCTGATGGATTAAATGTCCAGTCGTTGACTGCTCCAGCTTTGAGGACACCCCAATTATCTGGCTCAGCCATATAATTATCACACTGGGGTGACCAGCCCTGCTCAAGCCTAAGGAGGTGAAACTTCATGCGTTCCAATCTCCAATGCGCTGGAATCTCCCCCAACCACTCTTTTCCTGAAGGCTTGAGCGGGGCACTGGGATCAAGCCCACGGGTGACAACACGGCTGATGAGAGCAGAACGCTTTTCATCCAGCAGCGCCAGCATGCGCTCCTTCTCGGCGATCAGTTCGTCGATGCGGGCGGTTTCGCGGTCGAGATAGTTGGCGACTGAATGTTGAACATCAAGGCTCGGCAAGGGAAGAGTAAGCTTTGGGATATCCCCCATGCTGATATTCTTTTGAGTATTCGAACTACAGAAATCATCAATCTGGCTTTGGAGAAGAGTGCTTTTTAGGCAGTACTCAAGGAAAGAGCTTGAGATCTTCCCCTTGTCTGCTCGAATAAGCGCTAGTGGCGACCAAATACTGAACTCTATGTCGACCTTTACTCTCGCGATCTTTCCCGTCGAGGCGGCTTTACCAAGAAGGATGTCGTCTCGACGGGGCGAAGCCTTCCTGCTGAATTCGTTATGGTCCTCTTTCGAAATAAACCTACACCCCTCGAATTCAAGTTCTCCATTTTGAATGCCATCAACCGATAGGAAGGGGAAACCCTCAGAAATGAATTCAGGTGTGAGGTGAGGCCCGTCTGTGATCGGTGAACTTAGGAGAAACTTAAGCCTTACTGATGCCCAGTCGCTCGGCAGTGCTGATTGAAGCAAGGCTGCTGCATGCACCGAATGAGGATCTACCGACCGCATTACTCCGACACCTCCCGCAGCAGCTCAAGAATGCGCTGCTCTACGCTAGCCAATTCCGCATCAATTTCCTCCAGCTGCCGTGGCGGTTGGTACTGGAAGAACACCCGATTTAAGTTGATCTCATAACCCACCTTGCCAATGCCGCCATCCAACTCGTCAACAGTTTCGCGATCGATCCAGGCATCCGCCACATAGGGCAGCACCTCACGCTGCATGTAGCTGATGAGGTCCTCCTTCAGGGGGATGGATTCGGCATCCTTGAGGTTGGAGTCAGCTTCGTATTCGATGAACCCGCCCTGGCCGTCGCTGTGCAGCCCCAGCAGGCTATACAGCTGCTCCTGGTCGAGATCCTCGGGCAGGGTCTGATTGGGAAACAGATCGACCCTTTGCAGCGCCAGTGCTTTGTGCTGCTTGGCGATCACCGGCGCCGCTTCAGGATCAACGCTGGTGAAGCACTCGCGGAAGATCTTCTTCTGGGCCGTGCCCTTGGCTCCCTTGGCCCAGCCTTCGATTCCCCTGGGCAGGCGCTTGAGCAGACCTTGCACTTCCTCCCAGATTTCGTTCCAGTCGAGCTGCGGCTCGCTGCCGAAGACCTCCTCCACCATCTGCAGGGCATCAAACAGCTCGGGGCAGGTGTCCAGAAAGCGCTCGCGGGCATCCGGCGTGATCTCAAAGCGCAGCCGCAACGGCCGCAGCACGCTGATGCGGCGATAGCCGAAGTCGTCGTTGTCGAACAGCCGGCTGGTCGGGCTGTCCTCAAACGCTCCGTGTTCGCGGGTGATCGTGTCGAGGGCGGCCTGATCGAGAAAGCGGCGCTTGTCGCCCAGGCTGCGCTTCATTGGGCTCCAGCGTTCGCGGGCATCGATCAGCTGGATCTTGCCGCGGCGATTCGCCTGCTTGCGTTTGGTCACCACCCACACGAAGGTGCCAATCCCGGTGTTGTAAAACATCTGCTCCGGCAGGGCAATGATCGCCTCCAGCTGGTCGCGTTCGATGATCCAGCGGCGGATCTCGCTCTCGCCGCTACCGGCGCCACCGGTGAACAGGGGCGAGCCGTTGAACACAATGGCGATGCGGCTGCCGGGGCGCTCGCGATCCTCTGGCCTGAAATCCTGCATCTTGCTCATCATGTAGAGCAGGAACAACAGCGCGCCATCATTGATGCGCGGCAGCTTGCCCGGATAGCCGCAGAAGTTGGGCCAGCGGTCGATCGTTTTCTTTTCTGCCTTCCAGTCCACCCCAAACGGGGGGTTGGCCAGCAGGTAGTCGAACCGCTGTTCAGGGAAGGGATCGCCGGTGAGCGTGTTGCCCAGCTCCACGCGGCCATCTTTGTGGCCTTTGATCAAGAGGTCTGACGCGGCCACCGCGTAGGAGCGGGGGTTGTAGTCCTGCCCAAACACTTTCACGGTCGCCTGGTCGTTGTGGGCGCGGATCCAGTTCTGCGCTTCCGCCAACATGCCGCCCGTGCCGCAGGCGGGGTCGCAGATGGTCACGATCACGCCGGCCAGCGTCAGCACCTGCGTGTCGGGCTCCAGCAGCAGGTTCACCATCAGCTGAATCACCTCGCGCGGGGTGAAGTGATCACCCGCTGTCTCGTTGGCGGCTTCGTTGAATCTTCGGATCAGATCCTCGAACACCAACCCCATGGTGATGTTGTCGACCCGGTTCGGGTGCAGGTCGATCTCACAGAATTGGGAGACGACTTGGTAGAGGCGGTTGGACTCCTCCAGTTTTTCAATCTCTTTGTCGAACTCGAAGCGCTCAAAGATCTTGCGGATGTTCTCTGAAAAGCCGTTGATGTAATCAGCCAGGTGCCGAGCGATATTGTCTGGATCGCCCTTGAGCTTGGGGAAGTCAAGCTGGCTGTGGTTGTGGAAACCCAGCGGAATTCCCTGCTCATCCTTTGATAGTATGTTGAGGACAGGGTCAACACTAATGCATTCTTTACCTTCTTCTCTTAGTCTCGTATTCTTCGCTTCCAGCTCTCGATGCTTGTTCAGGACTTCCGCTTTGCTGGGCGCTAAGACCGCGTCAAATCGACGAAGCACCGTCAGAGGCAACATCACGCGCTCGTACTGAGGTGGCCGATAAGGGCCACGCAGTAAATCTGCGACTGACCAAATGAAGTTAGCAAGCTGTTGGAAATTGGCGCTCATGCTTGGCAGCTTCTTCTTGGGTGGCGGGCGGCCGAGAGGGATGCTAGAGGTTATGAGGCGCCCTGATGCAAATCCATCATAGCCCTCTACGGTGAAATGCAATTGTCAGCCTGAAATTAGCCGATACACGAACTGCTTCGGTTTGGCAAGCAGAATATCTTCCGCGACGTTATGTGGAGCAACTCCTCCGGCTGAATCTCCGCGGTGAGGTGATGACTTAAAGTGTAGGTCGAACGCTGCCCCTGAGTGGCAGGCAGTTAGTGCCAGTCTGTAGCAGAGGACTTATGGAGGCCTGTCCACTCTAGGGGTTTGTTCGAAGTGTCACATTTACAAGCCTGCCTCACCAAGCATCCGCTTTCACCGAGTAGCTGCTCGAAGAGAATAAGCTACTCCAACTCTAGGGCCGGGATTTTTAATCCTGAAAGTGATGCGATTACGAAATGGTGATAAAATGCGTCACGCCTGTTACCTGCTGCACCACAACGGGTTTGGTGCCAACTCAAGCCAGACAAGTCGACGTGCATGGGGATCCTGTACAGTCATGCAAAAACTCAGTGCGATGGCCACTACAGGTCGCGGTCGAGGGGAAACCTACGCTGAAAGTACCAAGCTCCAGATTATTCGGGCAGTACTGAGGCAGCCGGGGCGTACCGGAAAGCAGATTGCCGAGTCACTTGGTCTTGATCGTTCAAGAGTCAACTCATTTCTTTACGGCGAAGGGAAAAGGCGATTCGGCTTAATGGAAGCCAACTGGCGGTGGTATCCAGGTAAAGCACATGAACCTTGGGTGCCCAGTAACTGGGCGACGGAAACAGCGTATGGGGATCGTCGAGTGGTCGAACAGACAGAAAGTGTATGCGCGATTCTGTCGAGAATGAGCATTACAAATGCGACACTGAAGATTCGCACTCTTTCGCTTACACTTGTTGAGCTTGCATTTGGAGAAGATGAATATCCAGCTTTGGACGAACGGCTGCAAGCTGAGTTGATAATAAGGAAGAAGACCCTGGAATCAGCCTCCAAAGAAGTTCATGTGGTCAGACATGGTTCAAGTCGTTGGACATGGATCATTGTTGTCGCTCTTGGAGCTTGGGTCCTGATGTTGTTGAGCAATCAACAACCAGCCGATAACCAGAATAATCTGCAGCAGCCAGGTGAATCTATTCGGATATTGCCTGGGCAGTAAGGAAGCGAGTTCCATAATGCAACATAATGCCACAACCAAGAAAGATGAATAGACCAGGTATAGATCTTGCAGACCCTTCGAACGTTCCCAATCAGCGGCGACGAGAAAACCTGAACCGAAGCGCAAAGACCCTGT
>Ga0194129_10010219_pt1 | contig 10271 bp, 11 predicted proteins | sample TA2KigCa35mmetaG_FD_150862 | JGI IMG/M metagenome (GOLD analysis project Ga0194129, IMG submission 150862) | Freshwater microbial communities from Lake Tanganyika, Tanzania - TA2015038 Kigoma Deep Cast 35m | ecosystem: Environmental > Aquatic > Freshwater > Lake | place: Tanzania: Lake...
GATTCAAACCACTAATAAGATCCTTGCGATAGAAGTGCGCAGGAGCAAGGGCGCAAAAGACTACACTGTACATGATGGATAGAAAATAAATTTATTTTTCCACTGGGCCATGTAGCCCTTGCTGCTGCCTACAAAATGAACAATAAAATCATTGCCAACTAATGACCATGGATAGGAATTCATTGCGTATTGTGGGTGGACCAAACAAAATGGCCGCCAACGTTCGCAAATCAAAGTGCGAGCCGCCGCAGCCTTAGATTCATTAAGCGGAGCATACTCGCTCTGAAACTGCTTGTGTACCCGATAAGGGTTACCGGGAAAGCCATTAATCGCATTAAATCCTTCAGCCCAGGTGGATGGATCATTGGGATTGGCGCCGCCTAGAACAGCAAGAATACCTGGTTGGTCAAAAAGATGCCTCGCATCCTTATGGGTCGTATGAAAACGGGGGTCGCGTGTTTCACAGATCGCCCAACATTCTCGCAGCCATTGCACAGACTTAGCACAATTGCGAAGAAGAAAGTGCCCACCATTAAAAATATCATTTTCATCACCAGAGAATTGAATTGGCTCCTGCCAACGATCAAGAAAACTTTCTAAGTGGACTTGCTGATTTAAGAACCAGGAATCCGCGTCCATCCAAAAAATTGCGTCATAACTACAATTAACAAGATAATGCAGGCCTAAACTTATTTTAGCCCAAGAAAACTGTCTACTGATGGTCTTTTTACCAATTTCAGGGATATAGTCGTAGCCGTGCCGCAAACAATAGGCAAGGTGATTTTTAATTGAATCCTTGGTAAAATCAGGTATTCCATAAAATGTTGAGTATACAAGTATTCTCACGCCTGGAACCGGCACACTGCCCTAGCATAGCAGCAATGTAATTCGCAAAATGAAAAAGGCCCTTATCATTGGAGTCACAGGTCAAGATGGCGCCTACTTGGCGCATGCACTTCTGCTAAAAGGCTGGCTTGTAATTGGAAGTAGTCGTGACCACTATAACAGCAACCTAACCAATCTTAAAATACTTAATGTCGATAAGGAGGTCATGCTAATCAATATTAATCCGTCCGATTTTCGTTCAGTGTTTCAAGCGATCTCCACAGTCAATCCAAATGTAGTAATTAATTTATCGGGGCAGACTAGTGTAGCGCTATCGTTTGACCAGCCCGTTGAAGCCATTGAGTCAATAGCGACAGCCACGTTAAATATACTTGAATCACTTCGTATAACTAATAATGGCATTCGGTTCATCAATATTGGCAGCTCGGAGTGCTTTGGGGAATCAGAGCAACCCGCAACAGAACAAACGCCGTTTGCTCCTGTCAGTCCCTATGCCGTAGCCAAAAGCTCAGCTGCATGGCATGTGAGGGCCTACAGGCTTGCTTATGGAATATGGGCATCAACAGCGATCATGTCAAACCACGAGTCTCCACTTAGGGGCCAACAATTTATTACCCAGAAACTGGTCAGAGCAGCAAAAGCTGCAAAAGTAGATTCGTCAATAAAAGCAAAAGTTGGAGATCTTAGCGTTATACGAGACTGGGGTTGGGCACCAGACTACATGGACGCATTAGTCTTAATTGCAGAAAGCGATGATGCGGATGACTATATTGTTGCAAAAGGCATCTCACATAGCTTATCTGAGCTCGCCGACTATATATTTAGCTCATTAGGGTTAAATTACAAAAATCACCTAATTGAAGACAAGGGTCTATTTCGCCCCTTGGAATTGAAAAAAACATTTCTAGATCCCAGCAAAATAAAAAGAGTGCTGCACTGGGAAGCCAAACATTCACTCATTGAAATTGCCAATAATCTAGTAAGTGGTGATTACTTCACAACAAGCTAATGGGGGTCAAACTTGCCTGAGGAATCATAGCATCCCATTGATGCAAAGAAGCTTGCTTATAAAGAGTACAATGTTCTGTATACATTGAGGGTTGCATGCCATAATCCAAAAACCAGCGCTGTTCATGACCTATTGCCAACCATAGGTCACAAGACTTACCAATTGCGGCACAGAGATGAACCAACATAGAGTCAATAGATATTATTTTGTTCGCATTTATGCATAAGCCAATAAGAGCTTCAAATGACATAGATTTGGCAGGCCTATGAATATAATTTTTGTGACGAGGAAATGAACCCCAGGAAATCGGATACTCGCCGATATCGATAACATTATTGTTCGGCAAGAATGAGCTTATGCATTGCTGCCAATGGCGATAGTGAACGGAACGATGAAAATACGAGCGGCGCAATTTATATGGCTGCAATTTAGGCTGACTTTGCGAATTCCAGATTATATAGTCGTGATCTAGAAATGAATCAGGAAGCAAACTATCGGAAATAGCATCGCAGTAAGCAGCTATATTAGATTGTTGGGGTCGGACAAGAGATGTTGGGGTTAAATTATATACGCAACGCGCTATAGCTGTTAAAGTCAGGAGATGAATAGACCCAGAAATTCTTCGCTCATGCCATTCACAACGGGTAAAGCTTATTGAATCGGTGCCTACTAGTCGCTCAAGCGAATCAGAAAGGTCGGTCGGAATTCGAATATTGACCTTTAAACAGGGTAATATTTCATCAATAAGACGCTTTAGTATGCAAATAGCCTCGATATAGTCACCGAGGCCGCCTAGTTCATAACAAGTTATCGTGAGACTATGCCTTTTTGCACCTTCGAGAAGGATTAACAGATGTTCATAATCATCAAAACACTGTGATAGCACTTTGAATGCATGACTTCGAGCAGACAGCTGAAGAACACGGAACTGATCATAAGGCGGTAAGCATAAGTTAAGCTGCCGACAAATCTTTAGTAATCTAGCTAGAAGGTCCCACGCCTCAATGGTCAATATGGATTCTACGATCTCGCTAATTAAACCCGTGAGAAACAAAGGTTGGCTCGCATATGTTAAGATTAAGCCATCAAGATGATCATAGAGTCCATCTCTATCGCCAGAATAAAAATAAATATCGAATAGATTAAGAGTCACAACTAATAGGCAGGGTGTTGCTTCTGCTCAGCGATTGCAGATCTAAGTGTACAATTGATTTTATTTTTCACTGCAGATCTCATGTCATTAGTTTTATAGACACTTCTAGCTAATTCGATAAATTCTTCTCGGAACTCAAGGGATGCCTCCTTTTGTCGGATACGGTCCTCAATTTCCCATAAAGACAAATTGATAGATGTAAGTTGATCAAGATATAGCTCGTAGGAGTCAGCCAAAGCAGACGAAATTAGTTGAATAGAAGACTGCAACATTTCAATTTCCTTAACAATAAAAGACTGCTTCTCTTGATCCTTAATTTTCATAAGCTTGATTTTTAGAATTGAAAATTTATCAAGTGCTTCACCAGGAGAGACTGGAATGATGACTGATTGAACATCTGCCATTGCTAAAGGTGCAGAATATGTCGAAAGCTATCATAGTATGACAGCGTAAAGTGTCGACAGGCGTCCAGATGGGTTGTGGAGGGCGCCACTTCGGAAAGCGCACGATCTAAGTAACATCAGGAATAGAAGTAAGCTATCTGTTAGGTATTTAAGCAAGTAAATTGATCAACAAATCCAAACTATCGTGCTTTATATGGAGTTGATAAGAAGATTGAAGCACTGTATCCTGATATCTATCATGAAGATACATTTTACGTTGAAGTGAGAGCCAATGATGGCTATAATCAACCAAATAAGTTCTTTCTGAGAAAAGTATATGGCGCCCAAGGGCTATTGATTGATCCGCACATAATAACTTCAAAAAATTGTTGGGTAATCGGCACGGAAGCAATCTTTTTTTGGTGTGCATTGGTTAAGGACTACTATGGGCAGGGTTATGAGGAACTTCTGTATGCTAATTTAATGACCGTTGCTATCGAAACTCAAAACTCTGATTTAGGACATAATGCACAAGATCATTTTGAATACGGTACAAGATTTATCCAACGTGGATTCGCAGTTAGGCATGTCCCTTTTTCTGCAAGAGCAACAACCCTCACAAAAAAACTTGCCCTAGTTGAAGCACCCACAGACATCGGCTGACTGAGTCTCGACCTCGAAGGACAAGACCTCAAAGTCCTGAAGGGGCTAAACTTGTAGAAGTACTAGCCTCGTTACATTTTAATTGAATATAGATTTATTATAAATAAAGGCTTACCTTGGGGGCTTTCGATGTAAAGTCCATGCCAAGCCAACAAGCATTAATATATTATCTGCCAGTGAGACGGCAGGCTAGCTCAATTAAATAAAACACCGTCATAGGAAAATCATATAGATAAAAGTGGATATGCCCTAAGCCCGAGACTAAAAGAAATATGATATCATTACATAGTTCAGAAAGTGGCTAAATGGCCCGCAAACGCGTTATTCATTTAGGATGTGGTCAAGCATTTGATCCTCGTTTCAAAAAAGCTGAAGATATTGAATACATCGCAAATGACATAGCTGAACTTCCTGGAATTAATTGGGCTTTTGATTTAAATAAACTTCCTTGGGCATTTGGTTCATGTTCTACTGATTATATTCTCGCAGTTGATATTCTTGAACATTTAACAAATCCCAAATTGATCTTAGAAAAAATATATCGTCTGCTCAAGCCTTGTGGTGTAGTAGAAATTCAAGTTCCATATTTTGGCAGTTTAGCGCATGCTAATGACATGACTCATGTTCATGGTTTTACTCCTAACTCATTTGTTTTTTATATTCCTGGGCATCCCTATTGCAATTCATCTCCGTGGTATTCGTATGCAAGAATTAAATTAAACAAACTGCAAATCGACAACCAGCCATTGCAGTCCTATGTGCTTGAAAAGGATTTAAAGAGAAAAATATTGAACCATGAAATTGTTGGAAATATACAGATCGTTCTTACAACAATAAAGCTATGCTGGTGGGGATTATGCTCTATGTAATATAAGCAAAGATTCTCATCAAAATCAAAATAGATCAACTCGAAAAAGCATGAAAAAAGAGGGAGTTACAGTCGATGCTGTAGTTTTTGAGGTTACAACATCATTCGAGACATTTTTATTGCAGTGCAACGGCGAGGAGGTAACACAGGGTTTAAATCAACAAATATGCATTGCAGACACTGATTATCAAGAGAATATCACATATGATATAATCACAAATAAATATACTCCGTGCACTAAATATCATATCGATTACTTAAATCAGTTACGGCATGGTCGTCCAATTAAATTAGCTCGTGCTAAAAGTATTTTTTTCATATGCTGGCAATGGGGTAATTTAAATGAAATGTTCTTTCCGTGTATAGAAATCAATAGCAATCATTTTCTACTATATTGCTACGATGAATATTGGCTTGGGCAAATGCCTATATTCACTAGACTTGATAATAGTCTTTACATACTCAGTGCAAACATATCATTGGTATCTGAAACCTTGCCCGGAACATTGATAATGATTGGAGGCTGGGGAAATCCGTCTCACTTTTTTGGGCAATACTTTTGTCGTTATCATTTGTTAGAAATAAATCCATTAATAAATAGATCTGGGAAAAAGGTAATATTTAAGATGCCTAGTTGGCAGGAAGACTTAATAGCCACTTGTTTTACATACAAACCCGAAGATTTTCATTGCATTAACCTTGCGGATTATACCCCAGCTAATGGTAAGTTTTTACTGCTCAGAACAGAAGAGTGTTTCATTTTTGAGGACATACCACAATGGCTTGGTTTTCAACATGCACGGTCTTATATGCGTAACAGAATTCATAATAATACCGCGTACGGTAGACTATCTACCGTCAATTATGCGTCTGATATGATACATAGTAGGTATTATTTATCGAGGTCGAAACATGAAATATTATCAAGAATAAGACCTGAGGAAAGAAGAATAATTGATCATGTTGAAGTGGCCAAGCTTCTGCACAAGTATAATTTTACTATTCTGTTCCCTGAGGATCATGATATCTTGACAATTCAAAGACTTTTGTCTACCTGTGATACCGTTGTCGTAGACCCAGGTAGTTGCAATATACATGCATTATTATCGCCGGTTAGTCCAATAATCATTGCCCTAGGCAATGCAAGCATATTCCAAGTACCTAGCCATCCCTCGTTGAGGCATATCGAATGGTTTAATGCGCAGTTAGGTAAGAACTTACTTTTTTGCTCATCTCATTTAGCTAATTGCGATGAAGGCCGCGTTAATACATATTGCTCCTTACTTGAAGAAATAATTTCAACTTATTGTCTGACATGAAGCTGACCATAATCATTCCTACTTACAATAGAAAACATCACTTACGCGTTCTTTTATACCAGATAACACGTTTTTTATCTCAGTATAGGAATATAAATGTTATTATTGCCGATAATGCTTCGTCGTATAATGTTAAACACGAGGTTGATTCCTATGCCATACAATGGGGAAGTCGACTCAAATTATTTTCATGGGAAATTGGCACTGGAGGATTTGAAAGTAATATCACTAAGCTTATACAGACCGTGCATATTGACGCTTTAGGAACACACGTATGGATACTCGGCGATGACGATTTACCAACTAAGCAATTTCTTTCAACAATTCGATCATTTGAGACTAGATTGGAGCCAAACGATATCCTTATATCGCAGGTGGGGGTCAACGCAAGAACGTCAAACGAATCGATGCATATAACGCTTCATAATACGATCGATGAGTACTATGATAATCTCATAGCCAATGGGAAATCCCAGAGTTCCTTTGGAGCTACTTTTATTTCATCAACCGTGATCCCGGTTCAATTGTTTTTTCAAGCTTTTGATTCCTCCCAGTTTAATAAGGCTCCTTCATGCCTAGCTTACTTATCACTGTTTGCCTCCATGAAAGACAGGTATAAATACAGAGTATTTTCTACATCAAATGCCTTTGTAATTGGAGCTTTTAAGCCTATGATGATAAATATCTCAGAAGAGCAAGTAAAAAAAGAAACCGTGCTGCAAACAAACTATGCATATGAGTATATAGATGTTTTTTTTGGCAATTGGTCTACAATAAGTGGATGTTGCTATTACTTTAATCAGTATTCAAACAAGGCCAGTGAATGGTTCTTTTATTCACAAAGATGTTATTTTCTATATTCATGGTCAAACTTTACTCTTAATATCCCCAGTGATTCACTGTCAAGTCTGCCCATTTCATTAGCAATAGCTATAAGATATGCAATAAGATTCCAAGACAAGTTTACTATTGAAGATCAAGCAATCATCAGTGCTTTAAAAAACCTGAAACTTAAACGCGTTGACTTTACGGAAGGCGCATGTATAGCATTTTCGCCAATGATAGGGTGGGTTAAATCTGAATATCTCTATGAGCGCTAATAAGATTTGACTTTCAAGTAGTATTATTATATTAATTGTAATGCTGGATATATTACTGGATGTTGATATACATGCACAGCATAGAACAAGGAATTAATTTCGCACGGAGTAGCAAAAGATATAAGTAATTATATATGGCTCCCAATGCGTAAATAACTCTTGGCTGCAGTTTATGAAGCGGTCCTGCGGTGACATACAGGAAAGTTGTCACTACTAGGGCGCCCTCAGGCCGCCTGCATGAATGGTAGTTGGACTGTTTCATTGAGCTCACCTGGCGGCTGATTGATCCAAACCACCACGGTTGACGCAAGCACCTGGTTGATCGTGACCATCGTCTTGGATTGAGCTGTCGGGATAGTTCGTAGATGACACCGCGGAGGCGGCTGATCTCTACAGCCTGGCCATCGTGACGTTGTTGGGGCGTCACGAACTTGGTACCGCTGTGGCGGTGTTGGTGGTTCTACCAGTTGACGAACTCGTCGACCCATTCACAGGCCTGCTCTTTAGAATAAATGGCCTGCGGGGGTAATCAGGCCGGTATTTCACCGTGCTGAACGGCGATTCCGAGTACGGGTTAGCGTTGCTGATGCGCGGCCTGGAGAACAACCTGAGCACGCCGAGTTCCTCCAGACGACTTTCCAGCTTGACCGCAGGCATGGCGTTGCCGTTATCGACGTGGAGGATCAGCGGCTGCTTTCGCCCCATGCTGATCCGCTCTCTCAGGCAAGCCCTGCTCACCAGTTTCACTGCAATCGCTGATCCTCACGCTCTTCCACATCCCAGGCCACGACATTGCGGCTCCAGACGTCGATCACCAGGTAGAGGTACAGCAAGATCCCACGCGCGGTGGTAGGCAAGTAGGTGATGTCCCAGCTCCAGAGCTGGTTCGCTCCTGCGGCTCTGAGCGTTGGCACGGCTCTTCTTTCCTGTGGTATCCGCGCTCGACCGCGTCGGTGAACCTGGTCATGGGCGTGGAGTACCCGGTAAAAGCTGCTCTCTGAGACAATTTACAGCCCCTAATCGGCCAGGGCTGGCAAGTTCTGCTCTGGTGGCAGTGAGGCATATTCCGCCTGGTTGCAGGTGAGCAGGATGCGTTGGCGCTCCTCCTCGCTCAGCTTGAGCAAGACACGGCGTGGATTGCCTTTGCGACGATCATGACCAACGCCATCACAGATCACAGCCTTCCGCCAGCGCTTGAGAGTGCGCAGGCAGATGCCGATCTCGCTGCAAACGCTGACCAAGCCTGCACCAGCGGTATGGGCCTCGCTGGTAAACTAAACTGCCATCCAGTCAGCCTTCCGCGTCCTCCGAGCAGAAGGCTTACCACTTTTTTCGCAGCACCAGCAAGGCTGCCATCGCCGCAATGGCTTTCTCCTTGCGCTGCAGCTCCTTCTTGAGAGCCTTGATCTCCCGCTGGTCCTAGGCACGGAGCTTTTCCAGCTCTCTCTGCTCTTTCAAAGTGAGCAATGTCTTCTCATTGGCATCCTGCGCTGCCTGCCGCCAACGTTCCACCTGCTCGGGGAACAGACCGCTCTCCCTGCAGTAAGCGCTGAGCTCGGTGGCATTCAGGCCAGCGGTTTCAAGCACCACCGTGAAATTGTCGGCAGCACTCCCTGCAACCGCCAGGTCTTCCTTCAGTTGTAGAGGGTGACCTTGTGAATGCCCAACTCTGCTGAGATCTGAGCCACGCGCTGCCTGTGAAGCGGACTCATCCGCCTCCTCACATCAGCTTTAACGGCCTCGCTGTAACGACGCACTGGTCATGTACTCAAGCCCCCGGGTGTACTGATCACAGGGATGACAACTTTCCTGATACCGGGGGCCGCTGGCTGGCTCGTTACCGCTCAGGCGGTACATCCTCTTTGGTGGATCGTCAGAGTGTTCGCCACACCCAGCGGCGGACGCTCGATCCACAGCGTCTCCACCTCCGTCACATTGCCCGGCTGCTGCAGGCGCCCTTATCCAGCGTTGCCAGGGCTCTCAGCCTTCTGGGGCTGGGGCGTCTGAGGAACCTGGAGCCCAAGGTTCCAGTGCAGCGGTACGAGTGGGAGCACCCAGGCGACCTGATCCATATCGACATCAAGTCGCTGGCGCGGTTCCGGAAGATGGGCCACCGCATCACCGGCGATCGCCAGCAGGGGCGCTCCTACGGCGTCGGCTACGACAAGGTCCATGTCGCAGTGGACGACGCGGCACGGCTCGCGTACGTCGAAGTCCTGGAGGACGAGCAGAAGCCAACGGTGAACGGCTTTCTCAGCCGAGCTGTCGCCTGGTTCAACGCCCAGGGGATCGAATGCCGCAGGGTGATGAGCGACAACGGCCCGGCCTACATCTCCAAAGCGTTTGCCAAGGCCTGCCGCACCCTGGGGTTGCAGGAAAATCGCACCAGGCCCTATACGCCCAGAACCAACGGCAAAGCAGAGAGATTCATCCAGACCCTCTGCCGGGAGTGGGCCTACGCCATGGCCTTCCCAAACTCCGAGGAGCGCAACCGCTGGCTGCCCCGCTACCTGTCAGTATAACCGCCTCAGGAAGCACTCAGCCCTGGGCTGGCTTTCACCTCAGCAGCGGCCCGCTGAGCTGCTCCGCTGACGAACCTGGTGAGACACAAAGCTAGCAGTCGCGAAACGATCTTTAGAGGAATTTTTTTGGCGTTCTGTAAAGAGCAGTCAGACGAAGCGCCACAAGCCCAAGCCCCGCTGTGGTAATCGCTACAGGCGCGATCCGTTCGAACCGGATGTGGAGTGAATCGAGAAGTGGCTAAAGGCCTAAACAACGCTCAGAGGCAACGAGCCCTGGAGCTCATGTACCTCGCAACCCTGGGTGCTAGGACAAGCGTCATTGTCGAGCACTGCTGGCGTGGTCCCCAGAAATCGGTCAGAGTGAATGGGAGTCCTCATCCGGCCAGACTGGGCTGGGGACTTGATCAT
>Ga0194129_10010222_pt1 | contig 10270 bp, 9 predicted proteins | sample TA2KigCa35mmetaG_FD_150862 | JGI IMG/M metagenome (GOLD analysis project Ga0194129, IMG submission 150862) | Freshwater microbial communities from Lake Tanganyika, Tanzania - TA2015038 Kigoma Deep Cast 35m | ecosystem: Environmental > Aquatic > Freshwater > Lake | place: Tanzania: Lake...
CTGATGAAGGAAATTCTGGGAATAATTATCTTGTTGCTACCTCGCTCGAAGAACTCTTCATACACCTTCGACACTTAAAGGAAAATCTCTCATTTCGCCATGAATTAGTTGCTAGGGGCCATCATCAAGGAACTTTTTACACTCAGGAAAAAACAGCTGAATGCTGGAATTTTTTAATAAAAGAATCCATTGCTAAGTTCGCTCACACTCAAGTCAGAAAAACTCCTCGTCAACGTTTCTTGATGCGCCAACAACACCGTCTTGCTTCTTGGTCCTATCAACAAAGAGAACGTTGGGAACTATTTTAATCTGAATATTTCACGGCGAATCGTCGCGAGACGTAGCGCAAAATCGGCTCTGCAACCATTGGAATGTATAGAATGGGGCAGCTAGGCAAGCAGCCATCACTCCTCTGAGTTGATCGTAACGACTTTGTTTTTTACTTCCAGCCCCCTGCAAATAATAAATGGCTCGCAGACGCCGGCGATCATTTTGAGATGCGGACGTAAAAGAGGACTGCAAGTTTTTAAAAACTCGCATGAATTCTTGTTGATTCACGCTCTCTCCCTCGCGGAAAGCTTGAATCAAACAACGTTCTTGAGGTTTGAGCTCTCTCCCAAAAGAATTTTTTTCTTCTCTCATGGCAATTGCCTGCGCTTCTTGAAACGCTTTATTTTTTCCTGACTTAGAAAGTGAAGATTCTAAATGACGATAGCTGATTAATCGTTCGGGAAGATTGGCAACACGATAACGGCCCATGATACGTGCCCAAAGATCATAATCTTGGGCAATCTGATAATCTTCATCATAATCTCCCAATGCTCGCACGACATCTGCACGAAACATCACGGAAGTGTGAAGAAAAGGATTGGCAATAGCTGCACTCCAACAAATGACTTCATGAGTCAAGGGCTTATCAAGAATGCCGATGAGGTCATCTTCTTGATTTATCATCAAGCCACAAGTTCCCAAGAGTACCAATGTTGGTTCTTGTTGGAAACGCTTCCATTGCTTTTCGAGACGTTGCAGATGAGAAAGGTCATCGGCATCTTGCCTTGCAACCAAGCTCCCGCGAGCCTCAACAAGCCCCTGATTCAAACAACGCGTCTGTCCTTTATTGATAGCATTACGAATAATTTTTATCCGCAAATCTTTTTCGGCATAAGATTCAGCAATCGCGAGCGATCGATCTGTCGAAGCATCATCCACAATGATGAATTCCCAATCAGAGAAAGTTTGCCGCTGAATACTCTCAATCGAAACAGCAAGATAAGATTCTGCATTAAAAACGGTCATGAGGATCGTAATAGCCGGCTTTGCAAGATGAGTCATTTTAGTAGCAGTGATCGAAAAATTTCGTGATGCCTTTCAAGCCAATGTTCTTCATCAAATAAAAGTCCAGCTCGTTGCCGCGCGGCTTGCGCAGCCTCATACCATCGAGGCAAGAGGTTCATGACTCCTTCAGCAAGCTGCGCTCCTGTTGGCGTGATCATCCGATCCCAACAAAGCGGCACAGAAATGAGATGGCCGCATTCACTTGAAACCATCTCTGGAAGACCTCCTGAGGCCGATCCAACAACAGGACATCCTGAAGCCAACGCCTCAATAACAACCGTCGGACAAGGATCAAGATATTTTGGATGAAGCACGATATGATGCGATTGATAAAGCCGAATGGCCTGCTCTTGTTGAAAAGAAGGCAGAAGGCTCACATTATCTGTGAGTTTGAGCTGTTCTATTTTTTGGAGCACTGAAGCTTCACCTTGGGACCACAAATATTTCCCAGCAATCGTCAAAGTGGCTTCAATTCCTCTTTCTCTCAAAACCCTCAAACATTCTAAGGTTGAAAAAACTCTGTCAGGATAACTATGTGTGCCCAGTGCTAAAAGTCGAAGAGGCTTTAGAGGAGGTCGTTCTGGAAGAGGAAAAAACTTTTTCAAATCGACAGCGTTAAAAAGAACTTCACTTGGTATTGCACACGGTCCTAAGAATTTTTCTGCAGCTTCTCGACAAAACTGACTTTGGTAAATGATGTAGTTCGCTCGCTGGCGCAACCATCTCATAGGAGAATTTTGCCGCTCGCTTTGCCACCCAGCCCATGCAGGATAGCCAACTCCATTTTGATTCCAAATAAAAGGAATACCTTGCGCCTTGACTTGCTTAACGAGATCCATCGAAAAACGAGGCTGCGCGCTACTCACAAGGTAGAGAATATTAAAACTTTTTTCATGACATTGATTTTTTTTTTGCAATGACAAGAGTTTAACTGCCCCACCGTGTATCAATTTTTTTCCTTCTAAGACTCCACCAAATGAAATGACAGGAGACTGAACAGACAATCGCGTTATGGAATGTCGTTTTGAAAAATAGTCCCATCGTTGAGGTAGATCAATAAGACATCGAATAAGGTCTACTAATTTTGGCAGCAAGCAAAACTTCATTTTAACAATTCTCGAATTTTTTTAACAATGTCAGCTTGCGGCTTCCAGCCTGTAGCCTCCATAAAGCCAGCTGAAGAAATTTTAGAGCAATTCACATCCCAAGAATAGTGAGGATGATATTTGATCGAGAGCGTTTGATGAGTTACCTCTTCAGCAAGTTTGACAAACTCAAAAATGGAAAAAATTTTTCCTGAACCGATATTAAAAATTCCTTGAACGGAAGCTTCGGCTGCTGTTTTTAAGGCTTCTAGAAAATCATCAATCCAAAGATAATCCTTGCTAGCTTTTCCATCCCCCCAAATCTCCAAATCTTGTTCTCCTTTTGCTGCTGCTACAATTTTAGACAAAATTCCTTGCGGCACTACTTTGTTGGAAGAAATTCCGATAAGATTTGTAATGCGAAAAATTACTGAATTTAAGCGAGAGTCATGCACTGCTGCCTCCAAAATTAATCTCTCAGCAAAAAGTTTTGCACGTGCATAACGGCTCAGCGGCTTACAAAGAGTCAATTCAGTTGCCGGTTCCTTTTTTTGGTTTCCATAGACTGCTGCTGAAGAAAGAAAAATGAACTTTGGAACTGACTCCCCCTGCTCCAAACGATGTAAACTTTCTAATATATTTTTTAATAAAGGAATATCTTCTCGCTCTTCTCGTCCAGGATCTGCCTCACTAGAAAAAGGAACAGTACTCCAGGCAGCATGAATCAAGACATCAAAGGAACTCAGGATTTTAGGATTAAAAAGATCAGCAAGCGCTTTCATCCCCTCTCCCATTTGCCTTGAAAAAACTGTGACCTCATAGCCTTGCTGGCGAAAATAAGAGGCCGCCACTCTTGCCAAGCGCCCACGCCCTCCGGTGATAGCAATCTTTTTGTTCATGGTTTTATTTTTTTAAAATAGAAAGCAATTGCTTGAAGTGTTGCTGTGCTTTCTTGCGTGTTGGAATTTTTGCTAGCAATCGAAATTCATCTATTTTTGTTCGAGCCTTTTGAATCATCTGCGGCAATTCTTCTTCGGATTGAAAAGAAAGCCCCGCATGAAAAACTTGCTCATAGTAGGCAGAATCTCTGGGATAAACAATGGGACGTCCTGCACTCATCGCTTTCCAAATATCAAGCGATGCAAATCGATCGCCTTTAGCAACCATGAGAGGTTCACTAAAACTCGTCTTTAAAGCCACTGAGGCCACAGGCCATGGCAAGACTATTGCTGGCTGAAAACAACCGGCGACACGAAGATTTAGGACATCTTGTACGGAAGGAGCAATGAGTAAAGCCTCTGGAAGAAAATGCTCTTTTCCCATCTGAGGAACAATCCACTGAAGGCGCTGCACTCCTTTTTTTGCGGGAGGCAATTGTTCCGAGGGATATCCAATAATTTCTATTCCTCTTCCTTGTGCTGGATGTTGTTTGATTTTTTCATCACGTAACATGTTGCTGACATTTAAAAGAATGTTATCCAAGTCACTATCTTTTCCCATTTCATGATACCATCCAACAGAACGAATATGAGAAGCCACTCCAAGCCTTCGAGCCCAACGTTTCAAAACATGAAATGCTTGTTGTCGATATTGACTCATAGTACTGAGTTTATCTTCACGCTGAGAACCTGCCTTCAAAGTCGTTGAGGCTAGTGAAGAAGAAGGAGTCGACGGCGCGCAGCGGCTGAGTGTATAGTTAGTACTCGATGACGTGAGCACCGGCGCGACGCTCTTATTCACAGAATCAGTAGACGTTAAAGACAGGTTCTGAGGAAGGCGCTCAGGAAGCCGCTCATAAAGCTTTTTCAATTCCTCTTGTAAGGTCGCTGTCGTGTGAAAGCGATTCCACTTTTCCCACTGCGGTTGCACGGTCGATTGTAGAAAATGAGTCTCTTGATCTTGGACAATTTTTTCTACTGCTTCATCAACCGTACGAAAGAGCGAGATTGATTCTAAAATATCTTTTGCCACTCCCAGAGGTGTGCTCAAAATTTTACAACGGCTAGCAGCAGCCTCCATGACTGATTGAGGACCTCCCTCCCAACGTGATGGAATCAAATAGAGGTCAGCAGCGTTGATGAGTTCATTGAGTTTTTGGCGTTTTAGAATATTAATTCCAAAATCATCTCCAACAACATTCTGCTTTCCAACAAAAGTAAACGACATCCCTTCTTGGGCAAGCACCTTGCGAAGCCAATGCCGACGAGGTCCTGCAAGCAAAACATGAAAAGAATGACCGCGTTGTTTGAGTTCTTTTAAAATAGCCAAGAAAAGTTCCGGAGCCTTTTGAATTTTTGGCGTGTTCAGATCATCACCTTCAGAATCACGATGAAAATTAGCAATAACGTAAGCGTGCTCAGGAATTCCAAATTTTTTCCGCAATCCCTTTTTGTCATCGACAGGAAAAAAAAGTTCAGGATCAATCGTGTAGGGAATATATTCGACTGGCAATTTTAAGGCTCGAAATTGTTCTAATGCTTCTTGAGAGCGAGCAATCCAGAGATTAACAACTTGCTGCCCCCATGCGAAATCGGGTTGTTTCAAATAGAAAAATGGCGGGTTATCAGCATGAGCAATGACAAATTTTTGTTTTAGAATTTTGGGCGCAATAGCACCCAAACCTTGCCAAAAAGGAGTGTGTAAGATCTCAGCTTTAGCCACGGAAGTCTCACGCACTATTCCTCGTAATGCTTGTCGCATCTGCCTCTGATCTTCATCCAAAGCCCACCCCGCACCATCTCCTGGCATGAAGTGCACATTAAGTTTTTGAGAACTATTGTTCATGAGTTTTATGAAACGATCATTCTTTGCAAGAGTTGCAAATATTCCAAAGACATTTTACTTCCTGAAGGAGGGTCTACAAGCAGCTTAGCACGAAGCTGTGGAAGTTGTTCTAAAAAGCATCCTAATGTTTCTCCAAGATCGTTTCCAATTTCCATTCCATATCGAAGCCCTTGTTCCACAGTTCCTCCCGTATCTCGGTGATAAAGTAGCGGCAACCCACACTGCAACCCTTCTGCAACATGCATAGCACCTGGCTCGTAACGAGAAGCGCTGACATAACCATGACATTGCTGCAATAGCTCTGCAAGCTTTGCTCCACTGGCTGCAGCAAAGGTGCGAGCTATTTTCCATTGAATTTCTTTAGGCCAACGACCAATGATCCAAAGTTCAAATTTATTAGAATCTGTTTTCGAAATCCACTCATCAATTTGTTGATACACATCAAATCCTTTATTCCAATTGTCAGACCAATGATGGGTCACAAGTCTCACGGCCTCTCCTGGCGCGGGAAGAAAAGTTCCTATTGGATGAAAAAATCGAGGGTCGGCACCAGGCGTGATCACAGAATGAGATTTCGCGAGATCAAACCATTTAGCGCCATGATGATCTCGCAGCCACTTGGAAACAAACACGGTGTGATCAGCGACACGGTTGCTCTCTGCCAAAAATTGATCCATTTCAGAAGAATTTTTTCTCAAGTCATTATCATTGATGCGATGAACGCAAGGAACATGAGGATATCGTTTTTTTAAATCAGCCACTTCCTTCGCTCCAAAAGTTGTCCCCGCTGAAAGTCCTGTATGAGTCATCAAGACAACATCAGGAGTTTTTTTTAAATCGTAGCGCACGTTCCATCCATGATAACGGAGCCATCGACTCAATTGCGTTGTCCATTGATTAGCACCACCCCACGAGCCTCCACGTGGCTGAAGATTCATGGCTACGGTCGCAACGGGTGTAGTAAAAATTTGTGAAATCATATTTCCTTTTTAAAAAAAGGAGCAGTATCAACTGTTTGATGGCTCCCTCGCTGATAATATTGTTGCTTCCATGAAACAGGTTTAGGAAAAAGAAATCTGAATTTTTTTTTGATCCAAGAAAGAAAACTTTGGTTGTAGATCTCCATAATGTTGCTCCGCTCCGTCCCTGTTTCCACACTACTTCGTTTTAAAAAACAGAGATGTAGACAGCGTAAGGGGGATTCTTCCCAAGAACATTCGTGTTGAAGTAGACGTTTTTTTTGTTCATGGAAACCAAATTTAAACTGCGGCTGGCCTCCATGCAAGCGCTCTAGCGTTTTTCCTGGCCAGGCATCAATCGCTATAAAATTATAAAGTTTTGTAATACTCCGACTCGGAGGCGCTAAGTAGCCAGAAGCCTGATTAGCGGCTTTGTTAAGGTCATCAACATGCAAGACATTTCCTAAAACCATCCAATACTCATCAAATTCGCCTGCTAAAATTCTTTGTCGAAATGTTACGAGCCTCTCAGAATCATAAAGTTCATCTCCATCAACGCCAAAGATCCACGTTGGAGTTCCAATGAAAGGTTGGAGCAAATCCTGCGATTCACTCGGATGTTGAATTTGATGGAGAGAAATTTTTTCCGGATAAGAATGTTGTAATTGTTGTAAAATGGAAACAGTTCGATCAGAGGACTCATGATCGACTAGTAATAACTGATCGCAAAAATCAAGAACGTTAGACACCGCTCGCTCAACAAAGCGCTCTTCATTTCGAACGAGAAAAATTCCAACAATGCATTTGCTTGAGTAATCGCAGTTCGTAATTGGCAATTCGTAGCTCGTAGAATCGCCTTTCGAAGATAGAAGATAGGAGATAGAAGATAGGGTCAAGGCCTGCGGCATACTAAATATTTATAATGTTTGCATTAGCAAACCACAACCCTATCTTCCATCTCCTATCTTCCATCTTCTATTTCTTCGCTTGCAGTAGCACCCACAACCAAGCCCCACCAAAAGACTCATCTCGTTCAGCACGAATTAATTTCTGGAATCTTTCTAGTAATTGAATCACCAAGTTTTCCGTACGGTCCCAAGAAACAGCTTCAAAAGGACCTCCACTTCCCTCCTCCATATTGGTTCCCATATCGTAGAGCAGGAATCCATCAGGCTTTAAGACTCGCGCATGCTCTTCCATCATGGCCTCAAGGTCAAAAGAGTGATCGACACAGTTTGTGTAGAGCAAATCAATCGAGCCTGTTGCCTCCTGAAGTTTCATAAAATCTCCGACGCGAACAATCTGGTTATCAGGGCCAGGATTAAGATCAATGCCATACGCATTTTGAAAACCGAGATCATGGAACACCTCGACTTCTGTTCCTTGTCGAGCGCCGCAGCAAAGGATAACAGCCTGCTTACTCAACAGCGGCACAAGATGCTTGAAGCGTTGATAAAATTTTAACCGATACTCGCAAATATCCCAATTGCTAAATCCCCCTTTCATTTTTAGCATCTCATCAAGCTTTTGCTTTTGATGGGTTAAATATTCTTCGTAGCTGGCATAGTCCCGCTTGAGGACATCTCCCTCTTTTTCTGATTTCCACCCACCTTGACCATGATGCTTGATGCGGACTTCATGCTTATCACGCTCGTGCTGATAAGCAGCATCTTGTTGACGGCGGAGTTTGCGAATATAGCCATAACCACCAGGCGTTAAAAGGTGGAGGACTGTTTTCATCCAAAAAGTTGGATAAAAAGATGGGCAGAGAGAATATCGAAGATAGGCCACAGTGGAAAAGTTTAAGTTTAAAGTTTAAGTTTAAGTTAATATTTCGCTACACGCAAAAGTAAATTTTTCCAGCGAAGCCTCGAAACTTCAACTTCAACTTTTAACTTAAACTTGTTGGAACAATGATAACTACTACTCATTATTTTTAGTAAACCTTTTTTTAAATTGAGCCCATGCCAACATAGTTATCCCCTCAATGTAGAGTAAGTCATGCTTAAAATCGCCGACATAATGGCGGCAAGTGCTGTTGCTTCTTCGCAACAATCCCCAACTAATTTCATAGGTCAGTGGCAAAGCTCCCCCCCGACTCCAACTAGAACACATTAAAGCATAAAGTGTCTGCTCAAAAAACTGTGGATGATGAGCGGTCGTCTTAAAGGTCGTCAGTAACTGTTCCGCTAAAGGAAGCAAAATAGCATCAAGCGGCATCAACACAAGACCACTGTTAAATCGAGGCCAGAGCTTAATTCCAATTGCAGGCTCAATTTCATAGCGAGGGATACAATACTTTTCTTTCGTATCTTCATTGTACCAACACTCCTGACTTTGTGTATCGACCCAATCCAAAATTTCCTGCGGCTTTTTAAAAAAAATGATATCAGAATCGAGCAGAATCATTCTTTTCCCAGGAGCAAAAGCAGGCAGATCAAAAAATTTTAAAAAAAGATTATGCCTCTGACGAAGTTCTTGGCAGTTGGGATAATCCTGCAGTCGTTGTTTCACGACTTCTTCCGAATGAGCTCGCGAAATAAAATGAACTCCCGGCAAGACTTGTTCAATTTTTTTTAGAGAAAGATCATCCACTGATCCATCTTCATGAAAAAAAAGATTCCAGCGGCGTTGTGTAAAAAATTCAAAGCTTATCGCTGCTAACACTCCCGCATGCCATGTCTTAGAGGAAACTAAGAGATGAACTGAGACAGATGGATCTGCTTCGCAGATTGGACGCTTCCAGAAGCTCATAAGCATTGTTCCAAAAGCATGACCGCATCGAGCTAACCAGCGTCTTAAAAAAGCACGTAATGAAGAAAACATAAATGAAAATTAAACAAACCACTCCACATCTTTCCAAGCCCCAGGATCATTTTTTTTAGCGGCAAGACGATCTTGTGCGCTTCCAACATGAATTTCTAGTTTGTGCCGATCAGGATCGAGAAAGTAAAACGAATCTCCAGGAGAACTGTTTTCCTGAAAAGAAATCACTCCATCATCAAGGAGCTTTTTTTTCATGGAATCAAATTCTTTTTTTGAAACAGTAAAAGCATAATGAGTATAACAGTGATGAGGCTTACGTTTTTCATCGACGTTGAGACAAAACCAAAGATCATTTTTACCAATCAAAAAATAGGCTCCACGAGCCCATTTCACAAGGGGTTTGAAGCCGAGAAGATCTTGATAAAAAGAAAATGACCTCTCGATGTCAGTAACGGCAAGTGTTATATGGTTCAGTCCGTGAATCATGAAAAAACGTTTTTTTATGGAGCAACTTCCCATCGAGTTTCCAGCAATTGAGCCCATTTTTCAAGAATCTCTTGGGCAAGCCAGGATGTTACGAAGATAGCCCCTTGACCTTGTGGATGAACGCCGTCAAACCAATATTCTTGATGCAGCAAGGCGTGCATTATTTCAGGAGAGGCTGGCCCAAGCATGGTGGTGTGCGGAGGAAGCGCTACAGCGAAGCCTTCTTGATAGGACCGCCTCTGCGGCTCTAGTGTTGGAAGAGCATAAAAACCACACGAAGTAACGATTCCTTCCATCTCTTGAAACAGTGTTTGATAATAATTTTTCCAGCCTGGGTAAAGCTCTAGATTTATAGGTGTCGCTTTTGTTTCACGAAATATTTTTTCGGTTTCATCATATCGAAATGTTTTTTTAGTTCCCGTGAGAGAAAAAAAGTCTTCTATTTTTTTGTTGTAAGCAGGCACTTCGAGCGCAGAGAAACTTCCGATTGCAAATCGATTCAAAAGAAAATGCTCCCAAAGTGTCCAATAGGAAATATCACCATCTCGTCCACTTGCTCTCCAAGCTTTCCACGCAGCCAACGCCTGTGTCGGCTCAAACCAAGTTATTGCACGTCGCGTGTAAGCTTCTTTTTTAAACAGGTAGAGAGGAGATTGGTCATAGGCATCAAAAACTTCACACAACAATAATGTTGGCGCCTGTCTGAGTTCCTCTCGATGTTTAGCTCCTATTTCTTGTAGAAAAAGTCGCAACATAAAAAGTCGCTCAAAGTGATTAGCTCCTGAGAGTGAAAATTGTAAGACCGTGACTTGTTGTCCAGCTTGAGTAAGAATTCGTTCTAGAGCCCGCCCATTC
>Ga0194129_10010223_pt1 | contig 10269 bp, 4 predicted proteins | sample TA2KigCa35mmetaG_FD_150862 | JGI IMG/M metagenome (GOLD analysis project Ga0194129, IMG submission 150862) | Freshwater microbial communities from Lake Tanganyika, Tanzania - TA2015038 Kigoma Deep Cast 35m | ecosystem: Environmental > Aquatic > Freshwater > Lake | place: Tanzania: Lake...
CGAGCGAGTGCTTCTCTACCGTAATCAGTTAACACAGCGTCGAGTATTATATTGTTTGTAGAATTATCTAACCAGCCCATTTCTTTCCTCCCGCGATTATATTTACGTAGTATAAATAATAAAAAAACCACTAATAAAATTACTGTTATTATCTTGTGAAACCATTGGGATCGTCAATTATTATCTTTAGTGAATCAGATTTTTGATTTTGAACGTTTATAAATTGAAGTTTATAGTAAGCTTGTTCACCATCTTGTTTTGTACATACTATTTTCTTTAATGAATTATCTTGATTACAAGTTATTTTAAAGTATTCTGGCATAAAATAAATTTTTAATTTTTGTGAAGACATTCCGGATACTTGAATTATATCTTTAAACAGATCGACTTTTAACATCAAGTTGGGATATTGCCTCGGCGCGCCGGGCTCGCTTATCATTCTTTTTATTAATTTATTTTTGAAAAAATCAAAAAACACTTCGTATTGCGCGCTATAATTTGATATTAAGCCATGTGCGTCGATGCTTGCAAGCGTATAGATGTACTTCGAAGATGTTAACGTTTCACTATCAATTCTAAAATCAGAATCTAGATAGTCGTATGTAGGTATTTTTATATATTTAACATAAGACAAATTTTCTTTGGTCATGTCTATATTGTTACCGTCTATAACTTCGCCTGTAACTGCTTTTGTTGTAGAAAAATCGAAGCATTGTTGTTCGAGTAATTCGAAGGGTTCATTTATTGATTTTCTTCTAAATATTTGAAATTGTTTGATGTCTCTTTGAAAATTAAATGGCATTTGCCACTTAACAAAAAATTGATTGTTTTTATAATCCCACGTGAAATCTAATTCGACGGGATGAGGAGGCGGAGATTCTTCTATGCACTCGACAGTCGTCGTCGTCGGGCGCCCGGCACAGTAGTACGTAAAATCTTCAACTTCATCGTTGGCTTCTTGCACCGTCGGCATTATAATTTTTGTAACTATTCTTAAAGCGTATAGATAAGTTGCACCATACTTTACGTTTATATCAACAAAAGATTGTGTATTTGCGTCTTCTATAAATATAGTTTTATCTTTTGAATATTCATTATTAGTAAATTCGTACCTATCGATGATACATCCTATCGTCTCGGTTTTTGCTTCAAAGATTTGTTGGTTTGTCGCGCCGTTCGATGCGATTGGTTTTAATTCTATATCGAATTGTTCTATTTTTGCTTGTGTTTTGCTGGAATTAAGTTGAGCAACAACATTGTCAGGTAACTGCATTGCGTCGAATATGTCTGCGATGTAGTATTTGTCGATTTGCGAATAAATTTTAATATTTTTTTCTAATAATTTAGCAAGATTATTTTTGATTTTTTTATCGTCTTTATCGAAAAATTTATATCCTGAAACAGATTCTTGGGCATCTATAAATTTTTCTATAGAAGCAATCGAATTTTTAATTTCTTCTCTTAATTTTTCAATATTAGTTTTTTCTGGTAATTCTTCGTATCCTTTTATTAAGTCGCTAATAAAATTTTCTAATATCGTTGCTTGGCTTAATCCTGATTCGCTTAAAGGTAAACCTTCAATGTTTTTATTAACATCTTCAATTGCACTTACGAATGCGCCATCGCTGGAAAAACCGTAAGGCAAATATTTAAAGTTAGTGACATCATTTTGCGTAAAAACTTTATTTATGTTTTCTTTAATGCTTTTGTTTTGAACATTATTGGTTGAGTTTTGCGCCGAGGGCGCATCTGTTGTCCACGTTAATTCTATGTAACGCGGAATGCGCGTAGAAGAATTGGAAATATTAGGAGCATTTTTTACGATTGTGGACTTTTTATAAACTTCTGGAACCTCGGGGTCTTCACTTATCGTTTCATCTACGACATAAAAATTGTAAAAAAACTTACTAGAAAAAGTTTTTACAGTTTTTGAAACGTTAATAAAAGCTATCGGTGTTGAAAGTTGCGATGTTGTCGACATAGTTTACTCGATCACTTCTAGTTCTACCAAATAATTGTTAAATTCAACTTCTGCACTCGCCGTCACAGATCTTATGTATCTGTTGCCACTGTCACCAATTTTTTGAATGATGTTTCGTTGTTTATAATGTTCGATAACTTCCGGCGTGGTTTTGGTCGTATCGCCTTGGGTTCCGGCATCGATTTCAAAATCATCAGGATCAAACGCAATATGAAAAATTCGATCGAATTTTTTCGGTGCGATCAGCGAATTTTTAATATCATCGTCGTTTAAAAGAAGCGTATGTTTTAAATAATCGATCGAGCCGTCAGTGTTTACAACGTCTTTCAATAAAAACATCTCTTTATTGCTCTTTTTTACATTGCTTTTGTAAAACGCGTGTTCATCGAAAGATGCGTCTGTTGTAAATTTCAAATATTCTTCTAATATTAAGCTATTTTTGTGATTTTTTATTAAATTACGTATTTGATCGTCTGATAAGTTACTGTATCTTGTTTTTTCTATGTTAAAATCATTTGCATTTTCAATTGTTATATCTGAAGTTTTTTGTAAATTTATAACATTTAAAAAAGGAAAGTAAGAATCGTTCGTATAGTGTCTTAATTTTTTTGTCGTGAATTTTTTTAAATCAAAAATAAATTTTTGTGGCTTATGAATTAAAGTCGGTCGTAAGTGATCTATAAGATAAACGTTAAGTTCGATTATGTCGTTTATGTTGGTTGAACTCAATTTATTGGCGTCGGTAGGTCTCTGTAATTTTTCATATAGTTTTTGCGGTATACCTACAGAAATTATCTTTAAATTATTTGCTTTTGGCGCTTTAAACTCGCTCGCTTTGAGATGATCCTTTAACAAGAATTTCCATGAAGCTAAGTGTAAATCTTCGACTGGAAGTAGATTGTTTAAGGTTTGTTGATCTTCATTTTGTAAAGAAACGAAATATGGAACGAGCGTTGTTAAGTTCGAGCTATATCCAGAAGATAATCTACTCTTAACATAACTTAATTTACTTCTTATAAGATTAAGCTGTTCGATATTAAAAACTTGACTAATTAAAGCGCTATCATTATTCAATGTGCCTGTAATTTTCGCATATGCTTCGCTAGTATTTATGCCGCTAAAGTTATTTATAAATCGTGACAGCGTTTTATTTAAAACTGCCAGATAACGAGTAAACCACGACGCCATTTGTTTTATCGCAAAATTTTCGTCATAAATAAATTTTTCTGCATCTAAAATTATATCATCATATTCATAATTATTAAAAGTTTTTTTAGTGTTAGTAGACGTCGCAGTCGAGGTGGTTTCTGTATTCACGCCCGTAAAAGATTCTTGACTTATTATTCCTCTATCTTCTTGTCTCTTAACTGTAATAACTCGATCGTTTTTAGATATAATAGTTTCATAATTACATTCATCACACATTAGACAACACAACAAAAACACTAAGGTCATAATCGATTCTTTTTGTATCGGTGAATAAAAGCTTTTTTCTTTTCCACCTACCGTAAATGGATTAGCTAAATAAGAACCATCTGCGTCATCTGGATCTTTCTTAATAAATTCTAAAGATATCGACGCTAATATATGCGCGGTTCTATTTAATAAAGTAAATGGTGGTTGTCCTATCATATCCGTCAAACGATCATCTAGTACTAGATTTATCGTATCTCCGTCGCTCGGCTCGCTGGTTGTAAAACGACCATTGAGATATGATTTTAAATCATTCATTATAGACGAAATTACGGTGCTATTAGATGCCGTTTTGCCTAATTTGTCTTTTATAAGAGAATCTACCATCGCTAGCACGTACGTGTAAAGTAGACTTAATAGATGTTTTCCGTTATGAGATTTTTCTATATCTTCAAGTGCACACGAAATTAAAATAGGACTAATGTCATTCGTATTTTCCACGGTTGGCGGATCGTTAAATCTTGTTAATCTATCAGACAACAATTGTTTTTCTATAAATCTAAGTAACTGAATGGGGTTTCTTATAATTTGATTTATATTTTTATAGCTTAATTCTTTTTTTTCTTTTTCGTTAAGCGCAGTATCTAATGATGGTAATAACTCGGGACTATTTTGACTACCCACATAAACTACATCAAATTTTGTTCTGGGCTTTATCGACGTGCTGAATAAAAATTGCGAATCAGTATTATTTTCTACAAACATATCCTTAAACGCGTCGAGAGCTCTTTTTACATGGTCATTTAATTCTTTGGCTCGAATTGTAGAAAATAAAGAATTAGGATCTTCCCTACTTTCGATATAATATCTCGCGCCAGGCGTAAAAACCGCGTCGCGTTGCGTGTTACCAACGTTATCATTTATATACGAACTTTCAAAGGTTAGTATTTCGTTCGTCACGTCGGAGGTGCTGATTCGTTTTTGCGAAATACCCGTGAGGTTTGAATTATTGTAATTAGCGTTTGGAATTTCAGTTATGTCTGTTCCCGTTTTCCCTACGACGTAATCCCAAAAAATTGTGTTATTAGTTTTATTCAAATTATTCGCTTCATAAGCGTAATTTCCTAAAATAGATGAATTACTGTAATTTAATCTTCTTAAAGACGAAGAATATCTAGTTTCTTTTGCGATCATATAACTTAGTCTGGCGAGGTTTTTCGAACGATCTCCTCCTACCACGTCTTTCATGCTGACGTTTAAAATCGAAAAACTTGATTCTTTAAAAATCTTAGCCAAATTGGTTTGTAACAAATTATATGAATCTGTATTAGATAAGTTATATTCGCCGTTAAACAACGATTCGTTGAATTCTAGTACCTTATTGAATTCTAATTTAGTGCCTCTCGTCGCAGGATCATTAATCGTAAACGAATCTTTGTACGTATTTGGTAGCGACGGTTGGTTCATCATAAATAATGAATTGTCTTTTGAAGTACCTCTTTTTAGAGCTTCTTTAAATTCAAGACATAATTGTAACCACGTTTTTGTGGCGGACCAGTCTTGTTCAATCGTAATTATATCAGTAATCGATACGTCGTTTTTTAAATCATCCGGTATATTAAGATCGTTTGCTTTTACAAAATTTGCCTTAAAGTTAAAAACTTTTTTTGCGTTTTCGATACTTGCTACTACTGCCGAGATATTTTCATCTATCGAATTACAAAAGTTCAAAATTTCTATACGATTACCTTCTAGCAGTTTCTTTATCGTTATTTCGTCTTCGATTTTTTCTAAGGCTTTTTGTTGTTCTATTAAACTAAAAATATTTTTTATGGAATCTATAGCTGATATTAATTTAGCGTTTTGTTTAGCATCAAAAAATTCGCCTGCATCTGTAAAATTGTTATTATCGTCGTAGCAAGGCAAAAATTCTGTAAGCGCAATAATTTCAGGTTTGCCGTTTTGATTCAAAAGTTCGAGGGAAGCTACGCTACCGCTAAATATTAATTCGCCGGTCGCGGCGACCGTTGAAGGTGTAAGAACGAGCGACGGTTCTGGTTTTATTATTATTTTTGTTAGAGATTTATTGCTAATGGCGATTTTGTTATTGCTATATATATTCGTGGTGTTCGTCGTGGTGACCTTGCGTACCGGCGCGCCGACAATTTTTTTTGTTGTAGTATTTATATTGCGTTTCATAATTAATTTCTTATCGGCGAAAAACGTCTTTAGATTCTACGCACCGGAGCGCGGCTTCGAGTATTGGACTCACTGAAATTTCTTGACGGCGAAAATATCCTTTTAAGTTCTACGTGGGGCTGATCTAACGTTCCATCTAACTCTTCTGGGTCTACTATTATTGTGTTTGTTCTAATTGTTGGACCAACTTCGTAATTGTTATAAACAGGCGTAATATAATAAATATTCGATCCTGCGTCGTCGCGGGTGATTGTGTCGACGTATCGTAGGTCTTTCGTTGTTGTTAATATTTTTATATTTTTATTTGAATGTTTAACCACAACAAAATGATCGTAGTTCTCTAGCTCGTTTTCTATCGTCCAATCGATAGAAATTGTTATCATATCTAATCTATTCGCTGTCGCGGTTTTTATTTCCAATAGTTTTTCTAATTTGTCTATTTTGACCGTCGCAAGTACGCCAAGGTCCCCATCTTCAAGAAACGAAGTTTCCAAATTATCTCCTGTAACCGTCGTTGCAGGTAATGTTCCTGTATTTTGAACCTTTTTTTGCAACCATTTATATGGTTTATAGCTATATCCTTTTAGCGCAACATTTCCTGTCGCAGTTGAAGTCGATGAAGGTACACGAACGATTAGGTCTCTTAATAGACTTACTGGATTTTTATAAAATCCACGGACTTGATATAGATAGTCATAATTTAAATTAATGTCGGAAATTTGCGAATTTTTTCTTGTGTTTTTATCATCCTTAAATGGTCCGTCTTTTAAAATATCTTTAAATTCTTCTTCGATCGCAGGCGAAACAGAAAGATTGATTCTCGTTATTTTATAAAATAAAAGATCCTGAAGGTTCTGTTTGATTTTGCTAAATTCTTCTTTGTATAGGACATCTATTTTTGAATCTATTAAAGTTTCAAGAATAACGTTATTTGGTTCCGTTAAAAATTGACTAGTGATATTAAAGGAAACTGTTACATCATTACCGCTTTTTTCAATTTCTGGTACTGTTAATGTGACTTCTACAGGTTTAGCATTTGACGCGTCTATAAATTTATGAACTTTAAACGCAGATTGTTTCTCAATACCGTTAAATTTGTATTTAATTTTATATTCGTATAATTCTTCCGTTTCGACGTTTTTATCTAATATCGTTGGTGGTGATGGTTTCGTTAGTGTAAAGTCTATCAATACGATATAACCCGTACTTGATTCTGTCGGCTCTTCACTACCATTTGCATTTTTTAAAATTTTTCTTTTTAAAACTTGAAATTCGTCTGCTTCATGTGGAATATTTCGTATATCAATTTGTACGGCTTTTTCTTGTAGATTGTTGCTTATTAACAGTGTAGTTGTATCGATATGAGGAATGGTTCCAACTATGATATTTTTATAAGCCGAGACGTTTGAAGTTTTTTTCGAATTATAAGTGATACATCTATAAATTTCAATTTCAGATTCTGAATTAGCGACGGGTACAAAAAAAGAATTCGCTGTTCTTAAAAAATTTTCTTTACTCGTAATAATTGAATAATTCGAAATAACTCCCAGCGTATTAATTACTTTTTTTTCTAATCGTATAGCTTTTGCTAGCTTATCATGTTGTGAAATCGTTAAACCTTGTAAACCTAATCTATTCGAAGTATCTACAATAGAAGGTTTAATTATTTTTAATTTTCTATAAGAAATAAGATTTTTAATGTTAAAAATTGCTTTTCTTTCTTTGTAAACCTTTTTGTTATTCGTATTGCTTACTTCGAAAATAACTTCAATATCTTCTTTGGCGTATTCAATTGGTATATCTACTACGCGATGTAAATATAGAACGTTATTTGCTACGTTGGTCTCTATCGTAGAATAGTAATAATCGTCCACTGGTAAAGGAGCTATTGAATAAACTAGATAATGATTTAACAACGAGTTTACGTATTTGTCATTTTTATATGCAACGTCCGTAATAGCCTCAGCAGGATCTACTCGGGTTTTGATTATCTCTAAGTTTTTATCGCGGGGCGTTAAAGTATTGTCTAGCTCTGTAAAAGATGTAGGTAAATTTGATATACTTTTTAAAATTAAGGGTACTAATTTTCTTGGTCTTTGATAATTTTTTTCCAAATCTTCTAGATCTATAATTTGATCATCAATTATATTACCTTCTGCAATGATCTTTGCAGTTTGTAAATTATTAATACCAGCAGTCAATGCAGATGTTGATTTTTTTAAAGAGACATTTTTTTTAGTAAAGTTTTTTACTATTTCTCTATAATTCGCTTTACGAAATTTTAATTTTAGCTGGTTTATTTTTAGCTGTGTGATGTCATCTCTTTTTATATTAAACGCAAAACTAATTTTGTATTTATCGTCAGTTTCTTCAACCACCGTCGCGAAGTAGCGAGATACTAGTAAAGAATGCTCCTGTATTAATGGTTTAACGGGCTTGACTATCATTGTTTTCCTCGTTCTTTTCAAAGACTAGAGTAAAGATGTGTATGAAATTAGTTGATCCATTATCATCAATTAAAATTTTACCGACGAAAAATACATGATGAGTATCTAAGAAAGGATTTGAAGAATTATCTGACGTTTTTCCATAATCGATAACGTCTAATTTCGAAATATTCTGCGGTCCGATTTCAAACATTTGAGCGATTAATTCATTGTCGCGAGAGGTGGGGTCGAAGTATATCGTTTTGGCGTTTGATTCGTATTTTTTTAATTCGTTACTTATATCAGCGTATGTAAGTTCGTTAATTGGTCCCCACGGAGGATAATCTCCTAAAAGTAAGTCTGCATTCTCTAGCTCAACGATGTTCGTTTTATCGACTGTAATTGATTGCGTTTTTTTGATAGGCGGTAAATATTTAAAATTATTTACGTTTCTTAATTTTTCATCGCTAAATAAAGCGTCGACGGCATTAACGCTTGTTGCATTTTGCATTTGTAATGTTTCTTCATTAGAATTTATCGTGAATACAATTAAATTGTTACTTAACGCAAATTCTTGATCTTCAAAAAGATTATTTTTTGATCCAATTAATTTTAGATTTTTGAAATTTTCGACCGATGATTCTAAAATTCCTTCTATCTGCGATGCAAAATTAACATCCTTTAAATAACTTTCAGAATAGCTACTAGTGATTAATCCCTGCATACCGTAATTTTTTGTGTTTCTTTTTAATTTACCGTTGCTAAAATTGATCCACGATATGCTACTTGAAATCGATCCAGTGGTACTTGTCGCAGCAAGATATTCATGCTGTTTAAATGGAACCAGATTACCCGAATCGTCGCTTTCAAATACTATTTGATCTTGCAAAGTATTGAAACACTCAAAATAAATTTTATTAGTTAAATCTTCGTGTCCTTGAAGAATATTTTTTTCATAAAAAACGTTTGAATCAGAAAACGTAGCAAACTTGACCGTAAAGTTACCATTAGCTATTTGACGTCTTCCTTCGCTGGTTATGATAGCGTCAATTATTCTAGATTTATTATCTAATATTCCACTCATGGTTGTTAGATACAAATATTACGTCTTTTATAATTTTGGTCCTATATTAAAGTATCTTCGATGCTAATGTTGCAAGTTCTGATCTCTCACCCTTTATGAGATTAACATGACCAGCGATAGAGTGTTCTTTAAATTTCTCAACGGCATAAGTTAAACCGTTAGTAAAAGTATCTACGTGCACATTGTCGATCTGTTCTATATCACCTGTTAAAATAAGTTTGGTGCCATCTCCAACGCGCGTAATAATCGTTTTTAATTCGTGCATTGAAAGATTTTGAGCCTCATCAATAATGATATATGCATTTGGTATCGATCGTCCACGAATAAACGTGATTGCTTCTATTTCAATGAGTCCTTTTTCTTGCATAAGTGCCAGATAATATTCATCGCTTAATTTAGCTTTTGTTATATCACTATATGCCCTTTTTTTATTATTTTTTTTACTATTCATTAAAAAGTTAATGTTGTCTCGAATTGGCGCGATCCAAGGTTCCATTTTTTCTTCTAACGTTCCTGGTAAGAAACCAATGTCCTTTCCAACAGGTTGAACAGGTCTCGTGACAATTAGTTTATCATATTTTGCGTTTTCGGAAACTCCGATTCCTTTCAATTGTTCGAGTGCTGCAGCAATTGCTAGAAGTGTTTTTCCTGTGCCTGAAGGACCTGTTAGTGTTAATAATTTTATGTTGTTGTCGAATAACAAATCCAAAGAAAATGATTGTTCTTTATTGCGCGGTTTAAGTCCAAACGCTTGTTCTATTTTAGCAATAGGCTTTAAAGGTTTATCGAAACTTATACACTTGGTTAATGCTGATTTAATAGTCTTTCCGTCTCGACCCGTGCTTTTTATCACTACAATTTGATTTGGATACAATACGTTATTTTCTATTTCTTTTTCTTCAAGAAGTAATTCGCCATCTTCGTAAAAAGAGTCTAGTCGCTGTTCTGTAATTTCAATGACTGCGACGCCGCGATAAAATTGTTCAGCATTTGCAGCGACTCTTAATTTTAAATAATCTTCGCATTTAATACCAAGCGAATCGCACTTTATTCTTACGTTGATATCTTTCGTAACTAGAATTGCAGCGTTTTCCAGATTGCGGTTATAGTCTTGTTCTTGTTTTAGTTGTAACATGAAAGATATAATCATGTTATCAACCTTAGAA
>Ga0194129_10010227_pt1 | contig 10268 bp, 5 predicted proteins | sample TA2KigCa35mmetaG_FD_150862 | JGI IMG/M metagenome (GOLD analysis project Ga0194129, IMG submission 150862) | Freshwater microbial communities from Lake Tanganyika, Tanzania - TA2015038 Kigoma Deep Cast 35m | ecosystem: Environmental > Aquatic > Freshwater > Lake | place: Tanzania: Lake...
AGAGTAGCTATAGTGCAGTCCACCAAAGACCGATTGGGTCAACGATACTGATTTCGAAAATAATTCCTTTCCTTTACCACTGTCATGATTCGCTCCATACTCATTGTCCTCCTCTCGTTCTCATACATCGGCGCGAAAGCGCAAAGCCCGAACATGCTTCTGCTCCTTTTCGACGATCACAGCTATCCTCTCTTACGTGAAGCTGACATCCGGCACCCCAGCGATGGTCTTTGTGAACAGCGGCTTGCCATCCTTTACAAATAACCAGCCATACGGCTTGGTCCGTGTCTGCGTCCCTCAAACTCTGAACCAGTCGGGCCACTGGGAAGGAAGAGTGAAGGAGAACGAGCGATTCCGGGATCCCTGATCTTCCGGCGTCGCGTAAACTTCACATCGACTCGCTTGACGCAGCCACAGACCGTTGATCTGAAACTCATCATCACTGGTTACTGATCACCTAAATCCCCTGATTTCCACCGCACTTTCGTAACTCAGAATATTGTTACCGCGCGGACAGCGTCATTGCACGAGGGGTTGGATACCTGCCTGGAATTCTTCAATCGTCAACGTCGGCATCAAAGTCTGGAGTATGCCACACCGTGGGAAGTGTATCGTGGGCATGTGACGGTGGCTGGGCCAGAGCCTCGCATTTGAGGAAACCGGGCGAGGGGCGGCGCTTGTGGTGGCGGTTCGCTCCGCTCCGGTTCGCTCCGCTCCGGTTCGCTCCGCTCACCTGCGCTGCGCCACTGCCACCACAAGCAGATCTGGGAGCCAGGCTAACGCCAGGCTCTCTAATAAAATTGATTTTTTGGTCTAGACAACGGGGGTCCACCTCACCCTACAAGATTTGTTTCGGTCTCCAACCGTCGAATCGTAGGGAATATCAGACTCGGGCGCAAGTCTTGCTATATTGCCACGAGACCTCAGAGTGCGCGTTCGCCCTGGGTTGCACTGGAGCTTTGGTCATAATGCCAGGCTAGCTGCGGAGGACGCCACCCTCGCTGCAGGTGATTCTTCGCTGAACTCGGCAACAGGATGACACTTCAAGTTTATTTCTACTCTTTCAGGCGGACTGACGCAGGTGCCAACTGATGGCCAAACGTTTTTGCGGAGCTTCACATCAGGAATCAGACAACTGGCAATCTGACATTGCCCGCCGGGCTACTGTCGTCGGGAAAGAAATCGGGTGTACATCCACTGATTCGATTGAACTCCGCCACCCCGGGCAGTAAACTCAAGAAGTAATTAGTTAATCTGCTTCGACCCCCGTAACCTGAAGTGTGAATGTCCTCATTTGAGGGAGAGAATGTGCATGGGTAATCGTTTTGGAGGTGCACTCGCTGCTCGGCCCCTGCAGTTTATCTGGTTAGCAGATTGCTCCGGCTCGATGTCGGGCAAGAAGATCGAAGCTCTCAACTTCGGCATTCGGGAGGCAATCATCCCGATGCGGGAAGTCGCAGCGGAAAACCCCAACGCAAAAGTGCTCGTTAGGGCGATCAAATTTTCAAATGGAGCTCAATGGCACATTTCCCAGCCGACTGATATTCAGGATTTCAAGTGGAATGACCTGACAGCAGATGGGCTTACGGACATGGGAAAGGCATTGCATTTAGCCGCTGACGCACTCAAAACGTCGAACATGCCCGAGCGGGGCTTGCCTCCCGTTCTTGTCCTGTTGAGTGACGGCCAGCCTACCGATGATTTTGCAGGCGGCCTGAAATCACTGATGAAGCAACCGTGGGGCAGTAAGGCAGTGCGAATTGCCATCGCCATAGGCGACGACGCTGACATGGAATGCCTGCAGAACTTCATCGGTCATCCGGAACGCAAGCCGATCAAAGTCTCTCACTCCGCAGACCTCGCAAAAATGATCAAATGGGCATCGACGGTACCACTGAAGGCTGCCTCCAGTCCTAACACACAGACTGAAGCAACGGGTTCTGCGGCCCTGAATGTCTCGTTACCAGCTTCCCCTGAACCGTCCGGCCCCATCCACCCAGGCGACGTCTTTTAGGGCGGCACCTGCGGGAATTCCTGATTTTCATCAGCACGATCTCCGGTCAATCTGCAGGCAGTTTTTCATGTCCGAGCCATCGTGGAACTCTGAGATTCGGCCAACTCGGAGCCAGCATCCACTTGCATGGCAGGTGATCTATGAATCTGTGCAGGGCAGCAGGCACAAACGCTTTGGTCTGCCTAACCAGGATGCGGTGGACTACAGAGTGGCCAATGTTGGCCCCAGTAGCGTGATTGCTGCGGTCTCAGATGGACATGGCAGTGAACGTTGCGTCCGCAGCGACATTGGTTCTCGAATTGCTGTAGAAGTGGCCGTCGAACAAACAACTAATTACCTGCGACAGCATCCGGACGTGGATGGTGACCTTCGTTACGTTCACAACACATTGCAGAAACGACTGATTCCCGAAATCGTTCGAATTTGGAAGGAACGTGTCGAAGAACATGCCATGAAGGAACCGTTCACCGTGCCGGAACGAAACAAACTGTTTCCAAACTCGATAGACGATGTTGCTGTCGGACCTTCTAAAAGCCAGATTCATCACGCTTATGGATCGACATTGCTGTTGGTCGCCATTACCGACCACTACGCATTTTACGCTCAATTGGGCGATGGCGAGATCTTGGTACTGCAGGAGGCAGCGGCCAGACCAATCGCCAGTGAGGCCGACATGGAGGTGCATACCCCACTGCTGAAGGATCCGGGGTTAATCGCTAACGAAACCACCTCGCTCTGCCGTGCGGACGCGGTATCCCAATTTCGCTATCGTTTCCAGCCCTTCGATTCCCCGCCGCCACTGCTAGTCTTGATGTGCACGGATGGGTACTCAAACGCATTTGAATCGACCGACGGTTTTCAAAAGGTTGCTCGCGACCTCTACGTGGCTCTGCGCGACCAAGGATTTGACGCTGTCGCGAAGGACTTTGCCGCCGAATTGGAACATGTCTCAAATGTCGGCAGCGGAGACGACGTGACGGTCGCGGTAATTTTCCGAGACGCCGATGCTCCAGAGCGGAGAACATGCAAGTCCGCACCAGACGCAGCAGCTGCTGATCACGCACAGCAAGCACCACAAATCAATTGACACGAACGCAGACACACAGAGAAAGAATACCGTCGCACATGGTCACTCTCTTGAAATTGGGGCAGGTCCTCGACTGTCAATCCGGAGGAACATGCAAGGTAAGTGAGTTCCTTGGGGGAGGAGGACAAGGCGAAGTCTACAAAGCCAAATGGGGCGACCAAGACTACGCCCTCAAATGGTATTTCTCACACGCAGCCACACCCGAACAAAAACAGGCCCTGGAAAACCTGATCACGGATCACAGACCACCAACCCGTCATTTTCTCTGGCCACTGTCCATCGTTCACACCCCGAACGTCCCGGGCTTTGGCTACCTGATGAAACTACGAGAATCTCGCTTTCATTCCCTGCTTGATCTGATGACGCAAAAGGTCGACCCCAAGTACCGAGAGTTAGTCACAGCTGGGATCAACCTTGCCGAAAACTTCTTCCAGTTGCATGCAGCGGGACTCTGCTATCGCGATATTTCATTCGGCAATGTCTTCTTTGATCACCTCACAGGCGAGGTACAGGTCTGCGACAACGACAACGTGACGGAAAATCGCTCATCGCGGAGCGGCATTCTTGGAACGCCGGACTTCATGGCCCCTGAAATAGTTCGGGGCGAGGCACTCCCGGACCGGAACACTGACCTGTACTCCCTGTCCGTCTTGCTCTTCTTCATGTTTTGCACCAGCCACCCACTTGCTGGCCGAAAAATTCTCCAGATACGCTGTTGGGACCTGCCCGCGAGAAAGAAACTCTACGGGTCTGAACCTCTTTTCATTTTTGACCCACGAGACCAGACTAACGAGGCCGTGAGCCTCAGCGACGACCCCAGCGGCGAAGCGGGTGGCCACGCACTGACGGCGTGGCCCATTTTTCCAAAATTTCTCAAGGACAAGTTCACCGAGGCTTTTACTACCGGTCTCTCTAAACCTGACGAGCGCGTGTTAGACAGCACGTGGCGGACAGTGCTCTCGAGACTGCGAGATTCGATTATCACCTGCACTCACTGCGGCCAGGAATGCTTCTTCGACACTGACTCCGCACCTCCAGTCACCTGTCCCAATGCCGATTGCAGGTGTTCTCTCAAACTACCAATGCGAGTCCGCCTCCCGCGGACGACAGTCATGCTCGAAGAACATGCAAAACTTTACCCGCATCATGTCGAGGGTAACTCAGTACCGGATTTTTCCCGCGTGTCAGCCGAAATTGTGCCCCACCCGACGAATCCCAATGTTCGGGGGCTGAGAAACGACACCAGAGAGACATGGACCATCACGACGACAGACGGGACGGTTCGGGACGTCCCGCCCGGGCGCAGTGTCCCGTTGGCTGCTGGAACCAAGATCAAGTTCCCTTCCGTCGACGCAGAATTTGAACACTGAACACAACACGGCTGAAATCTGCTCTGGCAGCAGAATTTTGTTAGCACGGGAGATCTTTTCCACATGAACGATGAAGTTCGTCAAAAACTTTGCGAAATGATCGCACTTTTCAAATCGGAAGGGCACACAACCCTGGACGCCCGCCGAATCAAGTCGCACTTGCTGGATCTATGCGGCAAGCACCGCCGCGAAATCAACGTCCTCACAGTTGCCATCTCTGAAGGCTTCGTCAAACAACTGATGTCGGAGTCTCATGGTGACATGACTGCGACGATCAGACGATTGTCCGCACAGTTGAGCCATGACCACGCGATGGAGGATTCGGCGGCTACCTGGGCATTGACCACATGGGCGATCGCTCTGAACAAAGTTCAACCCGGCTCAATACAGTCCCCAGCACTGGCGACACGAGGAAGGCAAGCTGCTTCGCAGAACCTGACGTTAAAAACTCCGAAACGTCCTCCCGCGACCGTAACTGGGCCCGCAGTCCCGGCCATCTGTCCACAACCGTTGGCGACCGTCTGCCGATTTGGACTTGGCGACTATAAGTCGATTAGTAAGGCTACACGTGCATTGCCGGATGGCTCAACCATACTCATCCGGAGGGGTGAATACTCAGAGACCCTTTGGAGTAGTTCTGAGAAAAACCTTTTTCTGATGCCCGAAAGCTCCGCCGCTGACGTGAAAATTTCACTCACTATTGAAGAAGGCAAATTCAGTCTAAGTGGATTCGAACAAATGACGCTGACACTGATTCGCGGGGAAGTTCGTTGTGAAAACTGCAAGATTAAGACTTTAAAGATCGCCGATGAGCTTGATTCATTTGTTAGTAGCTTGACTCACTGTGAGGTGGAGAACTTTGAAAATCACCGTCCTGAGTGGTGGCCATTCGAGTTCATTGCAGATCACTGCACCTTCAAAAAGACACTGCCGCTGAACCATTCAAAATGCCTCTTCACAAACTGTTGGCTTCCATCAGCAACTATCCATAGCTCTGGCGAAGTCACCGTGCGGGCCTGTCACCTCGAGTCAGCCTATTGGGAAATCGACGACGGCGTTGTTGAATTTGACAACTGCCGAATCTCCGATGGCCCGGGCGTTGCAATATCCGTTAAAAATTACGGTGTTGCAAAGCTCCATGAGTGCGAGATGGCTAATAACGGCGTCGGGATTGATGTTGTAAAAGGTACCGCCTCACTCACCCGTTGCCAATTCTCCGGGAATGTTGTCCCCGTGAGATACTCGAATGATAGCGCTGGAGTGATTACGGATTGTGATTTTCAAATGAACAGGCAACAGATGAGTATTTCGCCGTCGTCTCAGGTTCAGTTGAAGAACAGTTCACCTTAGAAGTCACAGTGCACCTCTACGGCTCGTCCGGGATCAGCTCTGCTCGGATATCTTTTCGAACATGCCGCCCCAGACTCGGGGCAAGCCGCACCATGGCCTGTAAATTGCAGTGGCGGAGGCTGCGTTGGCGTCTGGGGTTCCCTTGAGACAGCTAGATCACCCAGTCTTGATTCTGCCCCACCGGCTGGCGATAATGCCGAGGCGGTGGTTTCTTAAGTTAGCGTCAAACTGGATTCTCGTCCTTCGCGAGTTTCAGTCTATTCTGCCAACATCCGCAAGACTTGCAGAAGAGCGTGGCAGAGAAGGATCCTTCCCTGATGAACCAAGAGGTTTGCCTCAAACTATGTGAGGTGGTCGAAATTCTCCAATCCCAGGGAGACACGAGTTTGGACTACCGCAAAGTGAAGGCGTTACTGCTGGATCTGTGCGGCAAACACCGTCGAGAAATCAATCTGCTCCTGCTGACGCTCTCCGAGGGCTTCGTCACAGAGCTGCTTTCAGAGTCACACTTCGACATTCTTGCGGCCATTCGAGCAGCGGCCACCATGCTGGGCGAAAACTACGCGATCGATGACTCCGCGGCACTCTGGGCAATGTCCACCTGGGCTGCTGCCCTCAACAAGATGCCCCTGGACTCCACAAACATCGCCACGCCTCCGAGCCAGCACCAGCAACCGAATACTCAGACACGTACACTTGCAACCCACCAATCTGCCCCGGAGCACTGGCCAAAGCCGGGTGCAACGGTCAGCCAAAATGGACCCGCCAGCTACAGGTCGATAGACGATGCCGTCAGAGCAGGGAGTCGTGGCTCCATCCTTGTAGGCGAAGGCGATTATTCTTGCGGTTTCAACGCTCGGTCAGGAACCGTTTGTCTTCTGGCCAATCGCTCTGCTCAAAATATACGTCTTGATATGACTTTATGGTCTGGAAGACTTAATCTTTGGGGATTCACCAACCTCCGCCTCGAGTTGACAACTTCCTACCGTGACGCACTTTCGTGCGAAAACTGCCGAATTGATCGCATCGTTTGCCGGAGCTCAGGCAGCATCAAGCTGGAAAAGTGCGAACTCGGGCATGTCGACCATGCAGGAAAGTCAGATTTTCAGGCTGTCAACTGCACATTCACAAACAGCAACGTATTACTGCGTGACTGCTCATTAAGCAGCCCTCCTCGTTCTTTTTATCCTCCAAAACATGTCCAGCAACAAAAAAATGCAGCACCGCCCACGAGTGTAACACTTCGGCATTGCACCTTCGAACGTGCTTTCCTCGAAATTACGGGAGAGGGTGTCGTTGAGCTGAGCAGTTGCCGCATCACCGACAATCCGGGCATATCGATCTGTGTCACAAACAACGGATCAGCGAAACTGGATAAATGCCATATCGCGAATAATGGCGTCGGAGTTGACGTCGTCAAGGGAACGGCCGCGCTCACGCAGTGCAAGTTTACTGGCAATGATATTCCTGCTCGATTCTCGAGCAATAGCGGTGGAGAAGTCGCAGATTGCAATTTCAAGATGAATAAGCAACAGCTGAGTATTTCCCCGTCCTCCCGGGTGCAGTCGGGCCACAAGTCGCTTTAGAGGCTGCCTTGGATGATCAATGAACCAAAACGGTGATTACTTCGCTTGCAGGCAAAGTGCAGGTGAGCGATTTAATTCGACGGAGCGAAAGTGCCCCCTTTCCCTACGCGCTGGGCAGGTGAGAGGCAGCTTTCTGAGACAGGACTTTTGGGCCCTCGAGAAACCTGCTGTCCTGACGCACGCAGGCCTGGAAGTGTGATCCCAGTCTTTTCGTGCCCGGCAAATCATGCCAGAGAAAGCTTACGAAGCAGCTGCCGTCAGGTAAGCTAAGTAGTCGACAACATTTTTTTTTCGCTAGGACAAGTAGGAGTAGCATCGCAGATTGCGTCTGGCCACGTGCGCCGTGCCCGGGTATCAACGCACCCAACGTAACACCCGTCGAGTGTTGACCTCAAAACCGGTGAGAATGCGGGTGACAAACGCGGCGTTCCCACGCGGGCGATATTCTCCGCAAAAGCGGAAAAGTCGGATAAATAATCACCGTCAGGCCATGTGCGAAACCTGCATAGTACGTATCGCGGAGGTATACTATATCTTGGGGGCTTGCAAGGGGCGTTCGCTAATCAAGGGGGAGCTGCTGACATTAGGGAACAACCCCATCTGGTGATGTGTGCGTGATACCGGTGTGTCTTTGAGGAATTCTGCGAGGTGAATTTTACTTGTGAACATTGCGATTCGAGGCTCAAGCTCACAGAGCAGGAAGTGGTACGCGCTGTTGACAGGTGCTGTTTCTGTTTCGGGCCTATCGTCGTGCCGGAGCAGACATGGTTTGCGCAATGGAAAGGCATGTACGGGGCGGCACGTCCCCCTGAGTACCAAACTCTAGTCTCGCAGGGTTTAAAGGCCACAGTGTCGATTGAGGGGTTCAAGCCACTTCAACAGCCAATTTTGCGGCGACGGCTCGTCTCGTCGATTCCACTTCTTGGAAAAATATTTCCGCCAAAGATTGTCGGTGGGTGTCCACACTGTCGTTTCAAAGTGTCACTGTGTGGCACCGATTTGGCTGAGCCGATAGGACAATGCCAGGCTTGTCGCAAATGGTTCATGGTGCCTTTGGGGCTGTCGCTTGAAGCACTGTCCTCCATTGGGCACAAGGTCCAACCTGAAGAGCTCCTGCTGAAGTGGAAGGATGCAATTGAAGTTTTCACTGCCTCGCAAAACAATAAGGGAAAACGGCGACGGGAGGTTCTTAAGCAAACTCGGTTTTCCGACAGTCGGATGGCGGAGGCCGTGCACACAACACTGCTTGATCTCCTAAAAACACATGGCCCGACGCTCCTTCACGATGCAGGCAGGTTGGGAGCAGCTTTAAATGACACCCTAAGAAACACCTACCACAGGGAGCGACTCGCAATCGTGTGCGTTTTGCGTGCGGGACTCTTAAGAGAAAGGCTGATGTTCGGTCCAGCAACAGCTTCTCAGGCTGTTCGTGAACGATCAGCCAAAAAACTGGTGTACAGCTATGGCTTTGAGGATAGTCTCGCGTTTGCGACCGTCACCACGTGGTTTGAAGTTCTTGACAGAATCAGCGCAGTACCACTTTATTATTTCTCAATGCCTCCGGAAGACGGGGCGGAAAACACACGCATTCAGCCAGATAATTCGGAGAACATGCCGTTCCGTGGTTGCACCTCGGTTCACTCCGAGAAGGTGGACCCGACGTTGTGCGTAACGCTCACGGACTCAGATGCGCTGAACCTGACAAGTAGTTTAGGTCCGTTGATTTTCGAAAGACTGCAGACGCTCACGGACCAGCAAGCCCTGATACTCAGCAGGCATGCCGACTCGTTGTCCTTTCCGGTGCTTTCGAATCTCTCGGCAAAACAATTGACGACTCTTAGCGGGCATTTGGGAGACTGGCTTGGATTGGATGGATTGAAAGCGATTGGGCCGGATCAAGCCAGAGCGATCGCCGGATATCAGTATGGCCTCATCCTGGACGGTCTTGATTCACTTTCGGATGACTCAGCAAGTATCCTCGTAACACATGCCGGAGGCCACCTGTCGCTCTGCGGCCTCGCTGCGATATCTGACAAACAGGCGGAAATCTTCGCCAAGTATGCGGGTTGTCTGAATTTCAGTGGCATTCAGACGCTGACTGCTCGCCAGTTGACGCTTGTCAGTCCGCTGCTGTGCCAGCTTTCCGAACAGCAGGCTCTAGTGCTCGCTGGGAGTGGCGAAAACATACTGCTTTCTCAGTTATGCGACGTCACAGACGGCGTCTGTAATGCTCTGAGTAATCACACCGCATATTTGGAAATCAGTTCGGTAACAAAATTGTCCGACCGACAGCTGCACGCGATGTCGAAACATCGCGGCACGGGCTTGAATCTGAACGGATTGAGGACACTTTCGGCCTCGCAGGCAGCAGCACTAGCCTCTTATGCCGGTGGGGCGTTGGTCCTCAATGGCCTCACTCGGATTACTGCAACTCAGGCTAAAACGCTATCAAGGTTTACGGGAGAGTTGGCTCTCAATGGACTTCTGGAGGTCGGGCCAGATTTGGCTCGTCACCTGTGTCGCCACCAAGGACAGATCCTTTCATTAAACGCAGTGAAGGCACTTAGCGACGAATCCGCGAGATTGCTTGCGACCAGCCGTCGTGGCAAGACTCTGTTTCTAAATGGCCTCACCAATCTAACAACAAATCAAGCCGAGGCACTCTCCGAATTCGGCGGAAATCTGTATCTCGATGGGTTGATGGCGATTGGATTGGACGTGGCTCACTGGCTGACCCGTCAGAAAGGTCCGCTCCTTTCATTAAATGGAGTCACGACGCTAACCGCAGATACGGCAAAAGTACTTGCGTCTTATTCGGGCGATTTACTCAGGCTCTCCTCTGTAGACAAACTCTCCGTGGC
>Ga0194129_10010229_pt1 | contig 10267 bp, 10 predicted proteins | sample TA2KigCa35mmetaG_FD_150862 | JGI IMG/M metagenome (GOLD analysis project Ga0194129, IMG submission 150862) | Freshwater microbial communities from Lake Tanganyika, Tanzania - TA2015038 Kigoma Deep Cast 35m | ecosystem: Environmental > Aquatic > Freshwater > Lake | place: Tanzania: Lake...
CGCCATCTTCACGATGTTGCGCCATTCATCAAAGGAAATGTGATATGACATATCATTTATCCTGAACGATGAAGATCGCACTCCGGTGCTAATAAACGACGCAACAAAAATTTGTCGGTCACAAAAAGACCGTAATCAGCCTTAAGAAAGGGGCAAAAATCATGGCTAGCAACAATAACGGTTCAGAGCATCTGATCCGTGTTCTTCAGGAAACAATGGTCGCCTTGGTGCGCCGCGATGTTGATGATCTTTCGTCGCGCCAGCTTGGCGTGATGCTGATCAGTTATCTTTCGGATGGTCCCCATACCGTGCGCGGATTGGCAGCAAAGCTGAATGTGTCCAAGCCCGCCATCACACGCGCCCTGGACCGCTTGGCCGATCATGAACTCACGCGGCGCAAGCATGATCCATCGGATCGTCGTTCGGTGCTGGTGCAGCGCACCCCCAAGGGCAATGCCTTCATGCGGGAATTGCGCAACACCATCCTTGCTGCCGAACAGCGCGTGAATGAAGCAGCCAAGGCCGAAGCCGGCCGCAAGTAGTTGCGCGGGCTGAGCCGGGCCATAAGCGCCCGGCTCAGGCTTCGCTTGACAGGCCCTTGAGGCACTGCTTTTCGCTTAGGCGCGCGGTGTGGGTCCTGTCCTGATGGATATCAGCTATCTTGTTTCCAAGATTTTGTGGTTTCCGGCGCGGCCAGGGCATTTCGCGCTTTTGGTCGGTGCCTTGGGGCTCGCCATGGTCTGGCGCGGGCGACGGTTCGGGCGGTGGCTTCTGCTTTGCTGCCTGGCTTTCTTTTTCCTGCTGATCGCAACCCCAATCAGCCAATTCATCCTGCTGCCTTTGGAAGACCGTTTTCCGCGCCCTGCCGAAGTGCCTGCGCGTGTTGACGGTATTGTTGTGCTGGGCGGTGCTGTGGATCAGAACATTACCGATGCACGCGGCATTCCCGCCATCAATGGTGCTGCCGAACGCATGACTGAAACCATTGCGCTGGCGCGCCGCTTTCCCGATGCGCGGATTGTCTTCACGGGGGGGCAGGGATCGCTCGTGCATGGTGGGCTCACGGAAGCTGATGTGGCGCGCCAGTTTTTTGAAAGCTTGGGCCTGTCCGGTCCGCGCGTGATATATGAGGACGCAGCGCGCAACACGCATCAAAATGCGGTGCTGACTCGGGATTTGGTGCGGCCAAAAGCGGATGAGGTCTGGCTGTTGGTGACCTCGGCCAGCCATATGCCGCGCGCCATGGGGGTTTTCCGCAAGGCGGGCTGGCCAGACATCCTTGCGTGGCCGGTGAATTATCGCACCGGGCATAGTTTTGCCGCGATGTATGACGCGCCTTTTCCCGAACGGCTTGGTCAATTTGAATGGGGGTTTAGGGAATGGCTGGGGCTTATTGCCTATCGCCTGATGGGGCGCACCGATGCCTTATTGCCGGCGCCCTGAAGCCTGCCACGCGGCAAGCTGGGCATGAGATTGGCGGGCGAGGTTCGCCGGAACAGGCCCTGGGCTTGTAGCTTTGCGCCGGTGGCGCCAAATTCCACGCATGGCCAGAAAGGGTAAAGCCGCGAAGCGCGGCGCTGGTGATTATCTGACCGGGCATTTGCTGATTGCGATGCCGGGCATGGGAGATCCGCGCTTTGCGCATAGCGTGGTGTGTCTTTGCAACCATTCCGCCGATGGGGCGATGGGGCTGATCGTCAATCGCCCGATCGAAGGTTTGGGCTTTGATAAGCTATTGAAGCAGCTTGGGTTAAAGCCAGTGCCGTCGCAGCGGCAAATCCGCTTGGTTTCGGGCGGCCCAGTGGAAGCCGGGCGCGGCTTTGTGCTGCACACGGATGATTGGTCGGCAGATGGCAGCCTTGCCTTTGGTCCGGGCCTCGCCCTGACGGCCAGCGTTGATATTCTAAGCGCGATTGCAAGCGGTGGCGGCCCGCGCCAGGGATTGCTGGCGCTTGGCTATGCGGGCTGGGCCGCCGGGCAGTTGGAAGAAGAAATCCAGCGCAATTCCTGGCTGAGCGTGCCGGCAGATGAGGCGCTGCTATTCCATGAAAAAGCCAGCACTGCCTGGCAGGCGGCGCTGGCGAAGCTCAAGGTTCATCCGGCTTGGTTGTCTTCAGCCGCCGGCCATGCGTAAGGCGCCCTGAAACATGCACATGTCGGCCATTCCCTTTGACACAACTGATTGGGCGGATCTGGCACCCACACGCCATGCGGGCGTGACCGGGGAAGCGCTTTGGCGCACCCGCCATGTTGGGCCGGCGGAAAACCCGATCCGCGTGCGCATGGTGGAATATTCACCCGGCTATGTCGCGGATCATTGGTGCCTGAAGGGCCATGTGCTGCTGGTGCTGGAAGGCGAATTGGAAACGACGCTCGCGGATGGGCGCGTGTTCCTGTTGAAGCCCGGCATGTCCTATCAGGTGGCCGATGGGGCAGAGCCGCATATGTCGCGCACCACCATCGGCGCCAAGCTGTTCATTGTGGATTGAAGGCGGCGCTACCAGCGGAGACTCCGCAACGCCGCGAGCGGCGCCACTTTTTCCGCTGCCGCCACGGCCGCCAGGGCTTCACCGCTAGGGTCCGCGCCATGGGCTTCGCCGGCCAAGCCTGTCAGCGCCCAAAGCGCATCAATGCCTGTGGCTTGCGCGCCGGCCAAATCCGTATGCGGGCTATCACCAATCGCCAGCACGCGCGCCTTGGGGATAGGCCCCAGCAATTCCATCACCGGTTCATAAACCGCCGGGTCAGGCTTGCCGATTTCCAGCACATCGCCGCCGAATTCGCGGTACACATCGGCCAAAGCGCCGGCGCAAATCACCTTCTCACCCGCCACCATCACGTGACGATCAGGATTGACGCAGAGCATGGGCAGCCCGGCATCGAAACACGCGCGAAGTGCCGCGCGATAGGGTTCCGCGCTTGTGGTGCCGCCATCTGCATCCGGGCCGGTATTCAACAGGAAATCCGCCTTGGTCGGGTCTGTCACAATCTCAGCCGCGTCTTCTTCGACCACGGAAAGATCACGTTCTGGCCCGATATGCATCACGCGGCGTCCAAGGCGCGCGAACCAAGGATGCTTGCGTTCCTTCATCAGCCGCCAGGAAGCCTCACCAGAGGACATGATGCCATCATAAAGCCCGCGATCGAGCCCCATGCGGTCCAGCATGCCTTGCACAAACCAGGCGCGGCGCGGCGCATTCGTCAGAAAGACAATACGCTTGCCGCGCGCCTTCAGCGCCGCCAGGGCTTCCGGCACGCCGGGATAGGGTGTGCGCCCATCATGCACCACGCCCCAAAGATCGAGCACATAGCCGTCATAGCGGTCAGCCAGGCCAGCGATACCTTCCAGAATTTGCATCACGCATCCTTGCCGACAGCATCGGCGACCGAGGTAAAGCCATCACGCGCCAGAAGTGCGGCGAGGCCATCGAGAATCTGCCGCACCAGAACTGGCCCGGCATAGGCAAAGCCGGAATAAAGCTGCACGAGCGAAGCGCCGGCGCGGATTTTCGCATAGGCCTGTTCCGCGCTGGCAATGCCGCCAACACCGATCAGCGCAAGCCGACCCTGCGCGATACGGTAGCAGCGGCGCAGCATTTCAGTGGAAAGCGTGAAAAGCGGCGCACCTGAAAGCCCGCCCGCCTGATCCTTGAAGCCGGAACGCAGCGACGCTGGGCGCGTAATGGTGGTGTTGGAAATGATGAGCCCGGCAATGCCCTGGGCCACGCAGGCTTCCACAATCGGCCCCAGCGCATCAACGGCCAGATCAGGCGCGATTTTCACGAATAAAGGCGGGCGCTTTGACAATGCCGCACGGCGCGCATTGATCGCGCTCAGAATCGCGGCCAAGCGTTCTTCCCCCTGCAAATCCCTAAGGCCCGGCGTATTGGGGGAGGAGACATTGACGGTGACGTAATCCGCGTAAGGGGCCAGCGCCTCATAAAGTGCCGGGTAGTCGCGTTCGGGATCGGCGCCTTCCTTGTTGATGCCGATATTGGCGCCGAAAATGCCCGGCAGCGGGCGGGGCAAAGCCTTGATCCGCGCCAGATAAGCATCAAGCCCGGCATTGTTGAAGCCCATGCGGTTGATCACGGCCTGATCTTCGGTCAGGCGAAACAATCTTGGCCGAGGATTACCCGCTTGAGGTCGCGGCGTAACCGTGCCGGCTTCGACAAAGCCAAAGCCAAGCCGCAGCAAGGGCAGCACGGCTTCTGCGTTCTTATCAAAGCCGGCAGCAAGGCCAAGCGGATTGCGGAAGCGAAGCCCCGCGACTTCGGTGGCCAAGCTTGCGCGATCCGCGCCGCGATCCTGGCCGGCCAGGCCAAGCGAGAGGGCGCGCAGCGCGATACCATGGGCGGTTTCAGCATCCATACCGCGCATGAGCGGCATGAGGGCGGAGGCAATGGCGGGTGTCATGGCGCCCTTCTGCCCTGGAAGGTGGTCGGCGAAAAGGGTCCGCCGGGCAGTTCACTCCATTCCCTGGCTTTTTTGTCCAGGTCGCGGAAATGATGAAAGCTGTGGCGCGAATAAGATGTCGCCCGGCAGGTTTGGGTCGTGCTGCCCGATGGCTTGGCCAGGCCCTACGCCCTTGAAGCTTACTGGACCACCGCGATTTGTTGCGAGTCTATGCGCAGCCAAAGCTTGGCCCCAACCGGGTAGGCAGCAAGCGGCGGCGCAGCGGCGCGCAGGCGCAGCGCAACCCCTTCCGGACGCAGCACATAATCCCAGGCTTCGCCGAGATAGGTGCGTTCCAGTAGCTCCACCGGCAGGGTCAGGGCGTTATCTTCGCGGGGCGGTTCCGACAGATGCAGGCTCATTGCCTGGGGGCGGAGGGAAAGCAGAACCTCGCCCGAAACGTCTGGCGCAATGCCGGCCAGCGCGGCAGGACCGAGCGATAGGCCCCCAAGCATCAAGGCGCTGGCTTCCACACGTGCTTCCAGCAAATTGGTGCGCCCGACAAAGCCCGCGACAAAGCGGGTGCGCGGTTTGGTGTAGAGCAGATGCGGCGCATCCACCTGTTCGATCTTGCCCGCATTCATCACCGCAATGCGGTCCGATGTCGCCATGGCTTCCGCCTGATCATGCGTGACATAAACCGTGGTGATGCGGAATTCATCATGCAGGCGGCGGATTTCGAAGCGCATTTCCTCCCGCAGATTGGCATCCAGGTTGGACAGCGGTTCATCCAGCAATAGCACGGCGGGCTTCACCACAATGGCGCGCGCGAGCGCCACGCGCTGCTGCTGGCCGCCAGAAAGCTCCGCCGGGTAGCGCGCGGCCAGATGGCCCATTTTCACGACATCCAGAATCTCGGCCACGCGGCGTTTGATTTCATCGCCGGGCAATTTGCGGAGCGTGAGACCGAAGCCGACATTCTCCGCCACTGTCATATTGGGCCAAATGGCGTAGGATTGAAAAATCATGGACATGCTGCGGCGTTCTGGCGGCAATACGGCGCCAGGCGCGGAAAGCACCGTGCCATCCACGGCGATGGTGCCGGCATTGGGTTCAACGAAGCCCGCGATCATGCGCAAGGTTGTGGTCTTGCCGCAGCCGGATGGGCCAAGCAGGGACAGGAATTCCCCTTCTTCCAACGTCAGATCAATCGCGTCCACAACGACATTTTTGCCATAGGCCTTGGTCAGGCCGGAAAGGGTAAGGCGCGGCATTTCAATCCCTCCGCAGCATGAAATCGCGGCCGACAAGCTTCATGCCGATACCGACAAAAACCATGGTGATCACCAGCAATATGCCGCCAAAGGCGGAGACCAATTCGAAATTGCCTTGCTCGCTAAGGTCATACAGCAGAACAGACATGGTGCGCGTGCGCGGCCCCACCAGGAAGATGGCGGCGGATAATTCGCGGGATGCGACGATGAAAACAATCAGCCAGCCACCGAGCAAGGATGTTTTCAGCAAAGGCGCCGTGATGCGGCGGATGGTTTGCAGCCGCCCACTGCCCAGAATACGCGCGGCTTCTTCCATTTCCGGATGTACCGCACGGATGGAGGCCTGCGCATTCGCATAGGCAATCGGCAGAAAACGCGCAGTAAAGGCCAGGATGATCAGGAGCGCCGTGCCATAAAGCATCAAGGGCGGGCCGGCATAGGCCGCGTAGAAGCCGATTGCCATGACAATGCCGGGAATGACGAAGGGCGCCATGGCAAGGAAGGCCAAGCCATCAGCGAAACGTATCAGGTGTCGCACAACAATATAGGCAATCAGCAAGGCCAGGATCAGCGCCAATCCGGCTGAGGCCGCCGAAAACCAGATGGTATTCCAGACCGATTGCAGCGCCATATCATGTTCAAACAACAGCATTCGGTAATTGCGGAACGTAAGATTATCCAGCGAAAACCCGCGACCCCAGGCCTTGGCGAAGGATGCCTGCAACAGCACCAGCAAGGGCTTCAGTACCGCAAGCAGCGCCACGGCGAAGCACCAGGCAAATAGCACCCAGCGCCAGGGGCCAAGCTTGATCTGTCGCCTTTCACCACCCTTGCCGGTTTGCGAAACAAATCCCTTGCGGGAGAGCAGCAACTTCTGCACGCCAATCAGCGCTACGGTTATCAGCAATAACGGGATGGAATAGGCCGCGGCCACTTCCACGCGCACCGGGTCTTCAAAAAACTGCCAAAGCTGTGTGGTCACGACATTGATGCGGGCTGGAATGCCGATAATGGCGGGCGTGCCAAAAAGCGCGATGGTTTCAAGGAAAATCAGAATGAAGCCACCCAGGATGGATGGCCACACCAGCGGCAGCGTCACCTTGCGCATGGTGGTCCAGGTGCCCGCACCCATGATATTGGCCGCATCCTCCATTTCGGAAGAAATCAAATCGAGCGCGGATTTGACAAAAATGAAGACCAGCGGGAAGGAATGCAGCGCAATGACAAAGGCCATGCCGGTGAAGGTATAAACATTCATCAACGGTTCTTGCGCATCGGTCACAGCGCGCCAGACCCGATTGATCCAACCTGCATTGGGACCCGCGAGCAAAATCCATCCAATGGCGCCAAGATAGGGTGGCATGACAAAGGCGGCCAAAACCATCGCCCAGGTAAAGCCCTTGCCTGGCATATCGGTGCGCGAAACCGCCCAGGCCATGGGCACGGCAATGATGGTGGAAATCGCCGCGGTCAAAAGCCCGAGCAGAAGGGAATTGCGCAAGGCATCCAGATAACGCTGCCGGCCATAGGCGGTCGCGTAATTCATTAGTGTGAAGTCGCCGGTATCCTGTTCCTCAAAGCTGATCAGCAGCATTTTGAGAAGCGGTGCGGCAATCAGGAAGAAAAGGCCAATGATCAGTATCACCCAAAGCAGGGTGACCGGTTCAAGCATTTTGAGCCGCGCGCCAAATAATACGCGCGGCCCAGCTTTCGTGACTGCAGCTTCAGACATATTGAAGGTTTATACGCCGAAAATATCGCGCCAGGCGTCGCGCACTTCGGGGACACCCTTATCGGCTTCCTCTAGCGTTGGTGCCAACATCTTGACCTGATCCAGCGGGCGGGAGCCCTCTGGCGGTGCAACATCAGGGCGCAGGCTTTCATTAAACAGCTTTACCACTGCCGCCGATAGCGCCGGGCCGGTCTGAAATTCCATGAAAAGCTTCGCGGCATTGGGGTGCGGCGCATTGCGGATGATGGCGGAAGGCGACAATGCGGCCACAACGCCTTCTTCAGGATAGATCAGCTTAAGCGGATTGCCGCGTGACATGCTGAACAGCGTGGAAGAAGATGGCACTGCCACCCCAACCGCACGTTCCCCCGCATTCATGGCGGTGACAGGGTCAATGGAAGAACGCCCGATTTGTGGCTTATTCTTTTCAAAATCACGCAGGAAATTCGCGCCATAAAGACGGCGCATCTCCAGCGCCCAAAGTCCAATGGCGCCGCTGAAGCCGGGATGGCCGATAGCCAGCTTATCCTTCCACTTGGGATCGAGCGTGTCCTTCCAGCTTTTGGGGGCATCAGCCTCTGAGACCAGGCGCGTATTATGCGCCATCAGGAAAATGCCGAGGAAGGAGGACTGAAAATAATTCTCGGAATCCGCAACGCGCAGCAGCGGCAGCAGGCCATCCGCATTTTTGGGCCGGAACTGCATCAGGCGATTCTGCCGCTTCAACTGGCTGTAATGGCCGCCATTGGTGGATGAAAAAACGTCACATTGCGCGACACCCGCCCTTTGATCCTGCGACAGGCGCTGAAAGGCCACTTGCGACGTGCTGCGAACAACATTGCAGCGCACCCCTGGGTAGCGTTCATTGAAGGCGCGGCCGGCAGCTTCTGAAGCCTCAGCGCTGTATTGGCCGGAATACCAGGTGATTTCGCCTTCCCGCTTGGCGGCTTCATACAAGGCCCGTTCATGATCCGGCATGGGGGCTTGGGCGAAGGCTTTGCTGGTGGCAGCGGCCCAGGCGCCAAGCGCCAGCATACCGCGACGATCAATCATCATCATTGCTTGCTTCCTTCCCAGGGTTACGGGCGCCTCATGGACGCTCTCTTCAATTGGAAGAAGCTTGCCACCTTGCCCCAAGCCTGTAAACCATGGGCCAAAGAAGGAGGCACGCCATGGCGTTGATTGACCGTATTGGGGTGGATGTTGGCCGTAAGCTGAAGCTGGAAGCCGCCATTGAATGGGCAGCACGCAATCAGGTACGACACATAGATATCCAATTGGACACTGGCGAGAATAAGGTGAACATGTTCGATGATGCGCGCTGCCGCGCCATTGTTGCCTCTGCCCGTGCCAATGGCGTGACGATTGCGCTGCATACGCTCTCAGCCGTCAATGTGGCCGAATATTCGCCCTTCCTGTCGGAAGCGGTGGATGCCTATATGCGCGCCTATATTGAAGTGGCGCCGAAGCTTGAAGCGGAATGGATTGTTGTCCATGCCGGCTATCATTTCACCGCCGATGTGCCGATGCGCATGGAAGCGGGGCGCGACCGCCTGCAGCGCATGGTGCAGCATGCAGAAAAGCATGGCGCCCTGTTATTGCTTGAAAACCTGAATGTGGAACCGCCAACGGCCGAGGTGCATTATTTGGCCCATACGCAGGAAGAATGGCGCTATTATTATGATGCCATCCATTCGCCGGCCTTCGCACTTTCCTTCACCGCCAATCATGCGCATTTGATGCCCGATGGCGTCGCTGCCTGGGTGGCGGGCATTCCCATGGAACGTGTGCGCGAAGTGCGCCTCGCGGATTGTTGGCGCAATGGGCATGAAGAACATCTGGTTCCCGGCAAGGGCAATTTTGATTTCGGCGATATGTTCCGGCTGATCGAAGCGCGCGGCTTCAGGGGGCATTACACCAATGCCTTCGGGTCGCTTGAAGATATGCAATGGGCGCGCGGCTATATGGTGGAAAAAGCCCGCGCTGCCGGCGTTAAGGTGGATTGAGGCGCAGAAATCACGGGCGGGTAGGGGGCGCGCTATGCCCCTGACCGCCTTGGGCTACCTGGAACTGCGCGCCAGCCGATTGTGGTTAGGCTTTGGCGCGCGCCTGAAAATCGGCACGCGAAATCGCCTTTCGGATGGATGATCAGCAGCTGAGCGTGATCAGCGGCGTTCATGAGCATGATGGGCTTGGCGCCTTTGGCTGGGAAGGGACGGGTGCGCCGGTCTTGGTGCTGCCCCGCGCGGCGGCGTAGCGCGCCTCACGCCTTCTTGTGTTGCAAAAGCGCCCTTGCAGATGCGGTTATTGCCGTATCGGCAAGGGAAACGTGCTGTGCTTTTCGATCTTTTCATGAAGCGCCTGATCAAGCATGGCACGCTGCATGTGCGCCTGCCGCAGGGGGAATTGCGATCCTATGGCACGGGGCAGGGGCCTGTTGCGGGCTTTGCGGTGCGGTCCCGCGCGGCGTTGCAGCGCCTTGGCCTGAACCCGGCCTTGGCCTTGGGCGAAGCCTATATGGATGGCGAGGTTCTGCCGGAAGATTGCACGCTGAATGAATTGCTGGATTTGCTGACACTCAACCTGATGGAGGGGGGCGCGCATCCAGCGGAGAAGGCATTCGAATGGGCGCGCTGGACGAAGCGGCGACTGGATCAATTCAACCCAGCCGGCCGTGCGCGGCGCAATGTGGCGCATCACTATGATTTGAATGCGCGGCTTTATGCGCTGTTTCTGGATAGGGATCGGCATTATTCCTGCGCCTATTTCCAAACCGGTTCTGAAAGCCTGGAAGAAGCGCAAGAGGCCAAAAAACGCCATATCGCGGCCAAGCTGAAACTGGATCGCCCAGGGCTGGAGGCTCTGG
>Ga0194129_10010234_pt1 | contig 10266 bp, 7 predicted proteins | sample TA2KigCa35mmetaG_FD_150862 | JGI IMG/M metagenome (GOLD analysis project Ga0194129, IMG submission 150862) | Freshwater microbial communities from Lake Tanganyika, Tanzania - TA2015038 Kigoma Deep Cast 35m | ecosystem: Environmental > Aquatic > Freshwater > Lake | place: Tanzania: Lake...
GATTCCGAAGTCGCGGTCAACTCCCGGGACTTCCGCACCGACTACGAGATGTTCAGCGACACGCTCCCCGAGGAGTTCTTCCCCCGCGGTGCCAACTGGCTGATGCTGGGTCCCTCCGGGCCGCGGCGGCTGCGGCTCTCGATCGAGCACCTCGCCCAGCACCGTGGCGGCATCTGTTTCTGCGTCGACCTCGACCCGCGCTGGGTGATCAAGCTCATCCAGAAGGGCTGGATGGAGCACCTGGAGGCCTACAAGCAGCACTGCGTCGACCAGGCGATCACGATCCTCGAGGCGGGACACGACGTGCGCTGCATGTTCACCACGCCCAAGCTGCTCGAGGCGCTCGCCCTGGCCCTCGAGAAGCGGGGCACGACGATCCGCCAGGCAGGGATCACCGGCATCTTCTCGGGAGGCACCGAGTTCACCCCGCAGTGGACCCGGTTCGCCGTCGAGGAACTCCTCGACGGTGCCTTCATGACGCCGACCTACGGCAACACGCTGATGGGACTGGCCGCCAGTCGCCCGGTCGTGCCGGCCGACGGCTACGCGATCGCCTACTATGCCCCCCAGCCCCGGGCCGTAATCGAGGTGGTCGACTTCGACCGCCCCGACGAGGTCGTGCCCTACGGCGGGACCGGCCGCGTCCGCTTGACGACGCTCACGCGGGAAACGTTCATCCCCGGCTTCCTGGAGCGGGACGAGGGAGAACGGGAACGGCCCTACGCGAAGTATCCGTGGGACGGGATCAGTGGCGTCCGCCCGTTCCGCGCCCTGGCGGCCAGCACCACCGTGGGGGTCTACTGATGGTGCATCTCGCCGCCTGGCGGTTCGGCAAGCCGTACGAGTCGCTCGAGCGGGAGACCCTCGTCCACTTCCTCTCCGGTGAGCCGGTGGCGGAAGTCAGCCAGGTGGGCGGGGCGCTGCTCGGCCGTGACCTTCGCAAGGCGGCCGACGCCCGCCGCGCACTGTTGGCGATCGACCCCGAGGAGATCGTGGAGCGGCTCCAGACCGCCGGCAATCTCTACGCGCAGGGCACGCCGGAGGTCGGCGGCGTCCCGCAGTCGCCCGACGACTTCGTGCGGGCACAGTCGGCCACCACCGGCCTACCCGAGAGTCTCTGCCGAGCCAACATGCAGAAAAACATGTTCGTGCTGTCGAACATGGACCGCATCCTCGACGCCCTCTCCCGCGGGCTCGACCCGCGGATCCTGTGGCGTGGCTACGGCATCGAGCACCGCGGCGTGACAGTCAGCTACCAGGCCCAGTCGCCGGTGCTCGGGCTCGTGCTGCCCTCCAACTCGCCCGGCGTGCACACGCTTTGGCTGCCGGTGGTGGCACTGGGCGTGGGGCTGGTGATCAAGCCCGGCAGCCAGGAGCCGTGGACGCCCTACCGGATGGCCGCCTGCATGGTCGAGGCCGGCATCCCGGCCGAGGCGATCGGGCTCTATCCCGGGGCGACCGACGTCGGGGCGGCCGTGCTCGCCGGTTGCGGCCGGAGCATGATCTTCGGCTCGGCGAAGACGGTCGAGCAGTATCGGGGCAACCCCCGCGTGCAGGTGCACGGGCCCGGTTTCTCCAAGATCATCCTGGGCGACGACCAGGTCGACGATTGGGAGCGGCATCTCGACGTGCTGGCCGCCAGCGTGGCGGCCAACAGCGGCCGCGGCTGCATCAACACCTCGGCCATCTACGCCAGCCGCAACACCCGACGGATCGCGGAGGCGTTGGCGGCCCGGCTGGGCCCGGTCGAGGTCCGTCCCCCCGACGACCCCGACGCCACGCTCGCAGCCTTCACGGTGCCCGGTGCGGCCAAGGCGATCTGGGGTCAGATCGAGACGCTGCTGGCAGCCCCGGGCGTTACGCACGCCACCGCCCCCTACGGCGGCCGGTTCGTGGAGCACGACCGCTGCGGCTGGCTGCGTCCGGTGGTCGCCCACGCCGCCACGTCGGAGCCGGAGATCGCACGGGCGGAATACATGTTCCCGTTCGTGACGGTGGTCGAGTGCCCGCAGGAGCAGATGCTCGAGCGAATGGGGCCCACGCTCGTCTGCTCCGCGATCACCGAGGACGAGGCCTTCCAGGCCCGACTCGTCGCCTGCACCGACATCGACCGGCTCAACCTGGGGCCGATCCCGACCACGAAGCTCGATTGGCTGCAGCCGCACGAAGGCAACATCATCGACTTCCTCTACCGGTCGCGGGCGCTGCAGATGGCCGTGCCCGTCGGTGCCGACGCGTGAACGCCGCCGTGGCCTTCCCGTTCGAGTTCCGCCCCGGGCCGCGACTCGTGGTCGGCTCCGGCTCGCTCGGTCGACTCGGCCGGCTGGCCCGCGAACTCGGCGGCACCAGGGCGCTGGTCGCGAGCGACCCCGGCATCGTGGCCGCCGGCCACTCCGCCGCCGCCACGACGGCCCTCGAGGAGGCGGGCGTGGCGGCGACGCTGTTCTCCGAGTTCGGTGAGAACCCGTCGACCGACGAGATCGAGGCGGGCACGTCGCTGGCCCGCGAGGTGCGGCCCGATCTGCTCATCGGCCTGGGCGGCGGGAGTTCGATGGACTGCGCAAAGGGGATCAACTTCCTGTTCTCCTGCGGCGGCCGGATGGAGGACTACGAGGGCCGCGGCAAGGCCGCCGGCCCGCTGCTGCCGTCAATCGCCGTGCCCACGACGGCTGGCACCGGCAGCGAGACGCAGTCGTTCGCGCTGATCACCGACCGGCGGATGGGCCTGAAGATGGCCTGCGGTGACCCGCGGGCCGCCTTCCGCGTGGCGATCCTCGACGTGCGGCTCACGCTCACCCAGCCGGCCCGCGTGGCAGCCGTCACGGGCGTGGACGCCATCGCCCACGCGGTCGAGAGCCTGGTCAGCACGGCCGCCACGCCCGCCTCGCGGATGCTCTCGCGGGAAGCCTGGCGGCTTCTGGCCGACGCCCTGCCCCGCGTGATCGCCGACGGCGGCGACCTGGCGGCCCGGTCGGCCGTCCAACTGGGCGCTGCCTGGGCAGGGCTGGCGATCGAAAACTCGATGCTCGGCGCCGCCCACGCGCTGGCCAATCCGCTGACCGCCGCGCACGACGTCGTGCACGGCGAGGCCGTGGGCCTGATGCTGCCGCACGTGATCCGCTGGAATGCTCCCACGGCCCGCGACGCCTACGCGACCCTGCTGGCCGACCTCGGCCTGTCGACGCCGGCCGACCGTGCGGCCGAGGCGCTCGCCGACTGGTGCACGAGGCTGCTCGCCGACGCGGGGCTGGCCGGATCGCTGGCCGGGCTCGGCATCCGCACGCCCGACGTGTCCGCGTTGGCGACCGCCGCGGCGGGCAATTGGACGGCCGCCTTCAATCCGCGGCCCGTCCTCGCAGCCGATCTGGCGACGCTCTACGAGGCGGCCCGATGACGCGAACGGCGGTGGCCACGGCGGCGGTGATGGCCGCGCTGCTCGCGCCGCCGGGTCGTGCCGGCGAGGGCGACGCGGCGCCCGCTGACGCCTGGCCGATGGCCCGCGGCTGCCTGGCCGGCACGGGCCGCTCGGCGGGCCTGCTCCGCCTGCCACTGGCCGAGGCGTGGAAACGCGACTTTCCTGAGACCGCCTTCGCGGCGGTGCCGGTGGTGGCCGACGGTGTGCTTTACATGGGCGACCTCGACGGCACCTTCCGGGCGATCGATCTGGCCGATGGCCGGACGAGGTGGAACCGCCGGATCGAAGGAGCCGGCTTCCCTGCAGCTGCAGCGGTCGCGTTCGACCCGGCGCTGCCAGTGGCCGTCGGGGATGACACGGGCGTCGTCCGGGGCCTCGCCAGGGCCGACGGTGAGATCCGCTGGGAATACGCCACCGAAGGGGAGATCTCCGGCGGCCCCACGATCCTCGCCGACGGCGGCCCGCCGCGGTTGCTCGTCGGCTCGCAGGATTCGTCGCTGTCGTGCCTCGACCTGGCCTCCGGCCGGCTGCTCTGGAAGCACTCGATCGCCGACCAGATCCGCTGCTCGCCGACGGTGGCTCGCACGCCCGCCGGCGACCGCATCTTCCTGGCGGGCTGCGACGGCCGGCTGCACGTCATCGACGCCGCCAATGGGGCCGAGGTGGCCGCGGTCGAGATCGGCGGGCCGACCGGCACGACCCCGGCCGTCGGCGGCAAGCTGGTGCTCTTCGGCACCGAGGGGGGCACGTTCTTCGCGATCGACCACCTCGCGCCGGCGGTGGCCTGGCGGAAGGAGCCCGCCGCGGGTGCCCCCGCCTATCGCGCGAGCGCGGCGATCGTGGGTGAGCTTGCGATCGTCGGCACACGCGGTCGGGCCGTCGAGGCGTTCGCCCTGGCCGATGGCCAGCGGCTCTGGCGGAAACCGATGCGGGGCCGGGTGGATGCGTCACCCGTGGTCGTCGCGGCCGTCGATGGGGCCGGCCCGCGGCCGGTCGCGGTCGTGGCCGACGCCAAGGGCACGATCACCGTTCTCGACGCGGCCAGCGGTGAGCCGGCCTGGACGTTCGACGCAGGCGGCGGCTTCAGCGGCGGCCCGGCGGTCGCCGCCGGACGGGTCGTGATTGCGTCGGATGACGGCTCGATCTGGTGTTTTCGGTCGGCCGACTGAGGCCCCCGCCGACGGCCCGCGGCGCCCCCCGGAAAGTCTGCCCGGACGCCGCCAACTGTCGGCGGCCGCTTTGGCTTCATTTCGGCGAGATTTCCTGCCGATTCTCCCCGCGCGAACCATTTTTCCGGAGGACCCGTAGTATTTGTTGCGACCCGGACTGGCGGCCGGTTCAAAGGGGGTCACGACAACGGGCGGAAGGAGCGGTGACCATGGCACGTAAAGACTCTCTGGCGAACATGCGGGCGATCCTCGTCAAGCGGCGTGACGCGCTGCGGAACGCCCTCGCCGGCGACCTGACCCTGCTCCGGGACCTCCACAGCGAGTCGCGCGGCGACCTGATCGATGCCGCCTACGACACGGCCCAGGACGAGGTCAACTCGCAACTGGCCGAGGTCGAAAGCCGCGAACTCGCGTCGATCGAGAACGCGCTCGAGCGGATGAAGGAAGGCAACTACGGCCAGTGCGAGGTCTGCGGCGGCCGCATTCCGATGGCCCGCCTGGAGGCGCTGCCGTATGCGACGGTGTGCATCGCTTGCCAGCTTGACTTCGAGCGTTCGGGCGAGGCGGGCGGACGGCGGGCGGAGGAGCCGATCGGCGGCGAACTGGAACTCTGATCGTCCGGCCGGGTATGCTCGCCAGCCGAGCAGGTCCTTCCGGTCGTGGATTCCGTATGACACCGCCCCCGTCCCGCCGCATCGCGGCCCTGGCCCTGCTGGTGGCCGCCACGGGTTGGGCGCCGGCACGTGCCGACGAGCCTGCCCGCCGTCTCGCGACCGTCGAGACCGAACCGGCGGTGCCGCGTGTCGATCCGCGGCCCGAGCGGCTCAGCCCCGCGGAACGGGCCCGTCTCTACGACGAGGCGGCCCGTGACGCCGAGCCGCTCGAACGGCAGGCGCGGCAGCTGCGGCGTCTGGCGACGCTCCTCAAACCGAGCGTTGTCCATATCGACGCCTCGAAACTGCTGCGCCGGCCCCGCAGCGGCCGGACCACCGAGAACGAGGCGGGCTGCGGCGTGATCGTGCGGCTGGCAGGCCGCGACGTCGTGCTGACCAACCGCCACGTCATCGACAAAGCCGACCTCGACGCCATCAAGATCCGGCTCGACGACGGCCGGGAACTGCTCCCCCGCCGCGCCTGGTCCGATGCCGGCACCGACATCGCCGTGCTGGAGATCGAGGCCGACAACCTGGCCTTAGCCCGCCTGGCCGAGAAGGACCCGGTTCAGATCGGCGACCTCGTGCTGGCCATCGGCAGCCCCTTCGGCCTGGCCCAGTCGGTGACACTGGGGATCGTCTCCGCCAAGGGCCGCCGGGACCTGCAGTTGGGGTCCGAAGCCGTCCGGTTTCAGGACTTCATCCAGACCGATGCCGCCGTCAATCCCGGCAATAGCGGCGGGCCGCTGGTCAACCTCCGCGGCGAAGTGGTGGGCCTCACCACCGCCATCGCCAGCAACTCCGGAGGCAACGAGGGCATCGCCTTCGCGATCCCGATCGACATGGTGAAGTTCGTGGTCAGTCAGCTGGTCGAGCACGGCACCGTGCCGCGGGCCTACCTCGGCGTCGCGCTGGACCGGGATTTCACCGCCGCCGAGGCCGACCGGCTCGGCATGGTGCGGCCCGTCGGCGCCCGGGTGGAGGGCGTCACGGCCAACGCCCCGGCCGCCGAGGTCGGCATCCGGCCGGATGACGTGATCCTGGAGTTCGACGGCCGTGCGATCGAGGACGACGACCACCTGATGAGCGTGGTGGGCATGACGCTGGTCGACCAGACGGTGAAGGTCGTGCTGCTCCGCGACCGCCAGCGGGTTGAGCTCCGCGTTCCCGTGGCCCGCCGCACCGACTTCGAGTAGCGCAGCCCCATTACGTCGCCTCGCCGGCCGCGGCCAGGGCCCGCAGCACGCAGTCCTGCACCGCGGCGGCGTCGCAGTTGACCAGCAGGTCGGCATTGGGCCGCGCATCGCGATGGGGCCGACGGTCGACCACCAGCATGCCGGCCGTCAGCTCCCCGGTGGTCTCGACGTCGGCGGCCACGGTCTCCCTCTCGAAAAGTTCCGGATTGGTGACCGCGACGAGCGTTACCACGTCGTGGAGGCGGATTCCCTCGCTGCCCAGGAACTGCCGCTGGGCGCGGAAGGCGTGGGCCACCATCGGCCGCAGGATCGTGCCGGCCCGCGTGAACTCCCTGGGTAGCCGGTCGAGCAGGTCGAACTCATAGAGCACCTGCGACGTCGTCTCCAGGGGCACGAGCGTCTTGGTGACCGGCTCGCGGACGACGTGACGGGCCGCGGCGGAGTCGCAGAAGAAGTTGAAGTCGGCCGTGGCGGTCGCGTTGCCGGCGGCGTGGCTGGTGCCGCCGCAGACGACGATCCCGCCGATGAGCTCGGCGATGGCGGGATCCCGGGCCAGCACCCGGGACACGTTGGTGAGCGGCCCGAGGGAGAGGATCGTCACCTCCCGCGGATGGGCCTTGACCGTCTCCCAGATCACCTTCTCCGACGGATGGCCGCCGTGCAGCGGCACCCGCGGCAGCTCCAAGCCTCCCAGGCCATCGGATCCGTGGACGCTCAGCGGCCGGGGCGACAGGATCGCATCGGCTGCCGCGACGCCGACCCGCGGCAGCCGGGGTGGGTCGAGAAAGGTGACGACGGCCTGCAGGTTGGCGGTGGCCTGCTCGGCCGAGACGTTGCCCGCGGTGGCCGTCACCGCCAGCACGTCGAGCCGCGGGTCGAAGAGGGCCATCGCGAGCGCGACCGCGTCGTCGATGCCCGGGTCGCAGTCGATGATCAGTTTGCGGGGCTCGACCGGCGACACGGAAGAAGGCTTGCGGGACGGAGTTGGGAGGCCGCGAGGCAGGCCAAATCCTAACGCGGCCTCCTGCCCCGACCAACGCGTCGCGAAGGGCGGGCCGAAAGGCAGCCCGTGTGGCCGCCTCGCTGCGGCGCGGCCGGCAAAAGGCGGGGACGCCACTTGGGCATTCCCGCCCCTGGGAACGAGCGGCGTGACAGCGGCGCGGCGGTTCCGCGACCGCGCGGGGAAGGGTAGACTCGGCGGCGTCGCAAGGCCTTGCCACCGCGTCGGCAAACCGCCCATGCCCAGCCGCATCGATCCCGACGACCGTGCCGCCGCGCTCGGGCGGGGCGACCGCATGACGGCCGCCGAGGTCCAGTCGCTCGTTGAGGCGGTGCTTGCCGGAGAGGCCGATCTCGACGCCTTCGGCCGCTGGCTCATGGCCCTGGCCGAGGCCGGTGAGACCGCCGTCGAGGTGGCCGGTGTGGCCGCGGCGCTCCGCCGGCGGATGCTGCCTCTCGATGCGGGCCTGCCGCCGGGCACGGTCGTCGCCGACACCTGCGGCACCGGAGGCGACGGCTCGGCCACGTTCAATATCTCCACCGCCGCGGCGATCGTGGTGGCGGCCGCCGGGCAACCCGTGGCCAAGCACGGCAATCGTGCCGTCTCGAGCCGCACCGGCTCGGCTGACGTGCTCGCCGAGCTGGGCGTCCGGATCGACACGACGCCGGAGATCGAGGCCCGCTGCCTGCGGGAGGCGGGCCTCTGCTTCTGCCTCGCGCCGGCCCATCACCCGGCGATGGCACGGGTGGGGCCGCTGCGCCGGTCGCTCGGCCGGCCGACCGTGTTCAACCTCGTGGGGCCGCTGTGCAATCCTGCCGGGGCCGCCGTGCAGGTGATCGGCGTGGGGCGGCCGGCGGCCCGCGAGCCGATGGCCGAGGCCGCGCGGCTGCTGGGCATCCACCGCGCCGTGATCGTCTCGGGTGAGGTGCCCGCCGCCGGGGCCGCGGCGCGGGCCTTCGACGAGATCAGCCTGTTCGGGCCCACCGACGTGATCGACGTCTTGCCCGCCGGGCTTCGTCGCTCCCGGTGGACGCCCGCCGAGTTCGGGCTCGCGACAGCGGCGGCCGAGCGACTCGAGGAGCTGACCGTGTCGGGGCCGGCCGAGAGCGCCGCCGCGATTCGCGGCGTGCTGGCCGGGGAGGCCGGGCCGCGACGCGACGTGGTCGTACTCAACGCCGCGGCAACGCTCTGGGCGGCGGGCCACGGCGTCGATCTGGCGGCCGCCCGGCGGCTGGCCGAGGAGTCACTTGACTCGGCCGCAGCCGCGGCCGTGCTCCAGCGGTTCGCCGCCGTGTCCCAGGCGGGCTGAGCCGTCCGCACCTCCCGAGAGGGGACCGGCTTCGCGGTGATGGTGGTTGTACGATGGCGGAGCCATGCAGCTCGACGTCATCCAGCCCGAGTCGACCCTGGCGGCCCCGAAGCCCTGCTGCGCCCGGGCCGAGGCCGGCGAACTCGGCTGGACCTGCCCGATGCACCCGGGCATCGTCCGGCCCGGCTACGGCGTCTGCGACCTCTGCGGCATGCCGCTGGAGCCGGTCGAGATCGACGGTGGTGCCGGCGCCTCGGTCGCGGCGGAGTGGCGGCGGCTCGTGGTCTCCGCGGTGCTCGGCTTGCTCGTGGTGGTGGTGGCGATGGGGCCGATGCTCGCCCACATGCTGCCCGCCAAGGTCGGAGGGCATGCGATCGCAGAGACCTTCGAACGGCTCGGGCTCGCCGGGCGGACGGGCCAGTGGCTCCAACTGACGCTGGCCACGCCGATCGTGTTCTGGGGGGGCTGGCCGATCCTGGCGGGCGGCATCGCCGGCTTCCGAGCAGGGCGGCCGGGTATGTTCTCGTTGGTCACGCTTGGCGTGCTGGCAGCCTGGGGCTCGAGCACGCTCGCCACGCTCGCACCGAACCTGTTCCCCAAGGCCTTCCGCGCGGCCGACGGCACGGTGCCGCTGTCGTTCGAGTCGGCCGGCATGATCGTGGTGCTCGTGCTCCTCGGACAGCGGCTCGAGAGCCGAGCCCGGCGCGGCACCACCGCGGCGCTCCGCTTGCTCATGGACCTCTCGCCGCTGACGGCCGAGCGGATCGGCCGCGCGGCCGGTGCGGAGCCCGACGCGGCAGGCTGCCACGGCCATGGCGCCAGGCTCGTCGGGTCGAACACGTCGGAGACGATCCCGCTCGCGGCGGTGGCCATCGGCGATCGGCTCCGCGTCAAGCCGGGGGCCCGGGTACCGGTCGATGGCATCGTGCGGGAGGGATCGACCGCCTGCGACGAGTCGCCGCTCACCGGCGAGCCGCTGGCGGTGGCGAAGCAGCCGGGCGACCGCGTGCTCGGCGGCAGCATCAACGGCGGCGGCGGGATCGTGGTGGAGGCGACGGCCGAGGCCGCCGGGTCGCTGGCGGCCCGGATCATCCGGCTGGTCCGCGAGGCTCACGCCCGACGGGCGCCGATCGAGAACCTCGCCGACCGGCTGGCGGCCTGGTTCGTGCCGGCCGTGCTGGCGGCCGCCGCGCTCACCTTCCTCGGCTGGGCCATCGCCGGACCACAGCCTCGCCTTGCGCTGGGGCTGGCCTCGGCGGTGAGCGTGCTCGTGATCGCCTGCCCGTGCGCCCTGGGACTCGCCACGCCGCTGGCGATGACCGTAGCGATCGGCCGCGCGGCGCGGGAGGGGATCCTGGCGCGAAGCGCGGCGGCCATCCAGGGGCTCGCGACGGCCGGCACCGTCGTGTTCGACAAGACCGGCACGCTGACCCGCGGCCGGCCGCGGATCGTGGCGGCGGGGGTGGCGGATGGAGCGACCGCCGCCGGTCGGCCCGACTTCGGCGCCGAACCGCTCCGCGGCCT
>Ga0194129_10010237_pt1 | contig 10262 bp, 9 predicted proteins | sample TA2KigCa35mmetaG_FD_150862 | JGI IMG/M metagenome (GOLD analysis project Ga0194129, IMG submission 150862) | Freshwater microbial communities from Lake Tanganyika, Tanzania - TA2015038 Kigoma Deep Cast 35m | ecosystem: Environmental > Aquatic > Freshwater > Lake | place: Tanzania: Lake...
GCGACTGCGCCCGGCGTGTCGAAGCCGCCACCACCGAAGACAATCTCGGCGTACTTGTGATCACCCACTATGCGCGACTGCTCGAGGAGTTGAGGCCCGATTTCGTGCACATTCTCGCCGCGGGCAAAATCGTCAAGTCGGGCGGCCCGGAACTTGCCGATGAGTTGGAGAAGTCGGGCTACGCCGCCTTCCAGTGACAAGGGGCCGGACGAATCCCGATCCGAATGCCCGAGACAACCCAAGGGGCGGAAGAATTACCCGGTTGACGAGCCCTAACGATCGTTAGGTAATGTGACCAACGCCGCCCTAGGGGGGTGGGCACAATCTGACAGAGGGAGAACCAATGAACACAGCAAAGGTCTCTCGTCGCAGACTCGGAAAGGCCGGAACCGCTCTTGTGGCGATGTCGCTTGCCTTTGCTGCTTGCGGCGACGACGACAACAGCGATTCGTCGGCCGACACCACGGCGACGGCGGATACAACGGCGACGGCGGATACAACGGCGACGGCGGACACGACCGCAGCCGCAACCGACATCGTTACCGAAGCAAAGCGCATCACCGACTTGGCCAAGGCAGGTCTCGTTTGGGCGGCCCAAGACACTGATGTGGCCTCAGCAGACATCGTCGCGCAGACTGATTGGAAGGGTCCTATCGATCCCATTTCGAAGGCGGAAGCCGGAAAGAATGTGCAAGTGGTGATTTGTGCGCCGGGCACGGCGTGTGAGGTCGCGGGCAATTTCGTCGTCGAAGCCGCAAAGTTACTCGGCTGGACAGCGGAAATTGTTCCTGGTGCGGGTACGCCTGACAGCTTCAACACTGCTTTCGCTTCGGCGATCGCAAAGAAGCCCGACGCAATCATCGGAATCGCGGTACCAGACCTTGCAGTTGGCGCGCAGCTTGCCGAAGCGAAGAAAGCTGGCATCGTGACAGTTTCGATTGCCGACGTTCCCACCGCGACAAATGCTGATAGCCCCTACGATGCATACGTCTCATACCGCATGCCACTTATGCATCAAATACTCGCTTACTCAGTGATTGCGGAGTCAGAAGGAACGGCAAACGTCATCCTTATCAACGACTCGGCTTTCCCGAACTTGGTGACGAGCAACGAGCAATTCACAAAAGTGATGACCGGTAGCGCTGGGAGCAAGGTCACTCAAGTTGACTGGCAAATCACCGATGCTCTCGATCCAGTCAAAGCTGACGCCGCAATCACTGCGGCTCTTCAAGCAAATCCTGATGCCAACTACGTCGTATTGCCGTATTCAATCGGACTACCGTCCGTTATCGAGGCAGTACGCAAGGCGGGCAAGGCAGAATCAGTGAAAGTCATCACGAAGGACGGCGATGCCGTCGGTCTAGGTGCCGTCGCTAACGACGACAGTCCGTTCAACGCTGGAGTTGGCCTCGACTGGGTTGCATATGCGGGTATTGATCAGGTGGCTCGCGGTTTGGCAGGACAGGACTACGTCGCCGCAGAGAAAACTGGCCTTGGTGTCCACCTGTGGTCGAAAGCCGACACGCCAGCTGACGGGAGTTCCGACTACACCACGTGGGTTGACTTCAAGTCCGAGTACAAAAAGCTTTGGGGCGTCGGCTGACCGCCGGTCGTATTCAAAACACTGAATCATTCCGAAGTGACGGTGTCACCGATGACAAACGACCCTGAATCTCAGAGCCACACAGGGGATGAGCTTCTTGACATTCGGGGAATCCGCAAGGTCTACGGTGGCACCGTCGCTCTCGGAGGAGTCGACTTCTCCGTCCGAAGTGGGGAGATACACGCCTTGCTCGGTGAAAACGGGGCGGGCAAGTCGACCCTTGTCAAGTTACTGGCGGGTATTGAACCGCGTGATGGTGGGTCCATAAGTGTTGGGGGGGTCACCCTTGGTGAGAGCCATGACCCACAAGATGTCGATGATGTGGGAGTTGCCTTCATACACCAACAGATAGGTCTCATCGGTGACATGACAGTCGCCGAAAATATCGCACTCGTTTCAGGGTATCCGAAGCGCGTTGGTCTCATTGATTGGAGTGCAGTGGCTCGAGTCGCGATTGTTGCGCTTCAGAGAATGAGCGTCGATATTGATCCACGCGAAGTGGTAGCAAACCTGCCGGTGTCCGCCCAGTCGATCGTCGCGATCGCACGCGCTTTGGCACGTGATAGCAAACTGCTGATCTTGGACGAGCCAACGGCAACACTCACGGTCGCAGAAGTTGCCTCTTTGTTTACGATCTTACGCCGTTTGCGTGACGAAGGGGTTGGAATCGTCCTGATATCGCATCGACTCGATGAGGTGCGCGCCTTGTGCGACCGAGTGACTGTCTTGCGTGATGGTGAAGTCGTCGGCGTTGCGGAAATGTCGAAAATTTCTGATGATGAGGTAATTGAATTGATCGTTGGACGTCGGGTGGTCGGTCTCGAACGAATTGACACGACTGCCGCTGACCCATTCCTCGAATTCATCGGTGTGAGAAGTCGCCGACTTCGCGATGTCTCCGCGTGCTTCAGTCGAGGTGAGGTTGTGGGGGTCACCGGCTTGGTTGGTTCGGGTCACACCGAAATCGGAAACCTTCTCTTCGGGCAGGCTCCGCTCGTCGCGGGACGCATAACCATCGCAGGTGGTGATTTTCGGCCCGCAGATCCGGTCGATGCAATTAAAGGCGGCATCGGATTCGTTCCGGGCGACCGCAATGGGGAGGGCGCGGCTGTCGACCTTTCGGTGAGAGAGAACCTTTACCTCAACCCGAAAGAGGGATTCTTTGCTCTATTACGTCGAAACCCAGAGGCTCGGCGTGCCCGTGCGACGCTCGACAGATTCGATGTTCGTCCACCCGAACCAGAGACTGTTTTCTCGACTCTCTCTGGAGGAAATTCTCAGAAAGTTGTCTTGGCTCGTTGGCTCGCAGATCAACCCGAGGTAATCGTCCTAAATGATCCGACTGCAGCCGTTGACATCGGCGCGCGCCATGAGATCCATCGCATGCTTCGCATGGCTGCGGATGCCGGATCCTTGGTAATCGTCATCACTTCGGACATGGAAGAAATTGAGCAGGTCTGTAATCGAGCCCTCGTGTGTCGTGCAGGACGAGTGGTGGCTGACCTGAGGGCTTCACAGATTTCGGTGAGTGAATTGACGAGGTACTCCCTTGAAGCCGCCTGAAATGCCCACGCCCGAACGTGACGTGGTGGGGGCTGCCGCGGCGCAACTTGGAAGATACGGAATTCTTGTCCTTATGGTCAGTCTTCTAGTCCTGTTTTCGGGGCTCAAGCCCGACAGCTTCGCGACTTTCAACAACTATCGAGCCATTCTTGATAATCAGACGATTGTCGTGCTTCTTGCATTTGCCGCAATGACGCCACTTATCGTCGGACAATTCGATCTCTCAATTGCGTCAGTACTTTCGCTGAGCCACATTCTTGTGGTCGGCTTCATCGGTAAGAGTCACATGAACGTTGCCCTTGCTGTGATTCTCACCTTATTTTTCGCGTTGGTGTACGGGTTCGTAAATGCGATCATTGTCGTAAAATGCAAAGTTGACGCATTCGTCGCAACTCTTGCGACTGGCAGTGTGATAGGCGGTATCGGTCTTTGGTACACGGAGGGCAAAACACTCTATAATCCCGTCCCCAAAGCGTTCACCGACATTGCACGCGGGCGGCCGTGGGGAATACCTGCGACCGCAATCTATGTGTTCGTCGTGGCACTTGTCTTGTGGGTCGTACTTTCAAGTTTGCCCGTGGGTCGACGCATGTACGCCACTGGTGGCAACCGCCGTGCTGCTCAACTCACGGGTATCCGGACTGACCGATACCTAATGGCCGCATTTATGGTGTCATCCTTCCTCGCTGGAATCGCTGGAGTGGTCCTCGGTTCGAGACTGGGGACCGCCTCGCCAGCGACGGGATCGACACTTTTGTTGCCTGCATTCGCGGGGGCGTTTCTCGGTGCAACAACGATAAGGCCAGGACGCTTTAATGTCGTCGGCACCGTCGTTGCGGTTTACGCTCTCTCGATTGCAATCTCGGGCTTGCAGCAACTTGGGGCGCCGGTGTGGTTTGAACCAGTCTTCAACGGTTCAGCGCTGGCAATTTCTGTGGCGTTGTCGGGCTGGGCGGTTCGGCTCCGTGCCGAGAGGGCGAAATCACGGCAATTGAAGATCTTGGGAGGGGAGTGACGGACGGCGATACCGCTTGATGCCTTGAATCACCGAATGTCGTTGAACTCCAGAAATAGAAGCGTTATTAAGTGAGAAGTCATAGAAGTCACCAAAGCAGAAAGGACACGAGATGGACCTCAATGAAATCATGTCAACGAACAACACGTGCCGCTTTTACAAGACCGACGCGGTTCCCGACGAGTTGCTCCTCGAGGCAATGACCTTTGCTCGATTTGGCCCGCAGGGAGGGAATCGACAGCCAGTTCGCTTCGTTGTGGTCAAAGACCCCGCAAAGAAGAAACAACTGGCCGAGTGGTACAACGTGCCCTGGAAGGCTTACATGGCGTCTGCTAGTGAAGGCGAGACACGTATCGGTGGCGCGTGGAAGGTTGTCGAAAACGCGGACCATTTTGCGGATCATCTGCACGAAGTACCTGCGATCGTTGTGGTTTGCGCGAGGATGGAAGACCTTCACCCGACCGACCATGAACTTGGACGGCTAAGCGTCGTTGGAGGTTGCTCGATTTATCCGACGGTGCAAAACTTCTTGTTGAAGTGCCGTGAAAAAGGTTTGGGCACATCGCTAACGACGTTGCTCTGCATCTTCGAGCCCCAAGTCAAGGAGTTGCTCGGAATTCCGGAGGAGTACATCACCTCAGCCCACATTGCCGTCGGTTGGCCCGAGAGGCCGTTCCCGAAAAAGCTGAACCGGATGCCCGTGGGGGAGATGGCATTTGTCGACACATTCGGCAAGGTGTTTCCCGGCGCCAAGTAATTCGTCCGCGGTCGCGTACTAGGAGAGGTTCAAATGTCAGAAGGGATGGAACTTAACGACGATGCCAGGACGGTCTCGGGCCTTCCCGTAAAGGTTTCCTATGGGCCGTCTGACGTTGATCCTGAATCGGCTTCGACTCGTCTCCCGGGGGAAGCTCCATACCTTCGCGGCGCCTTTGCGGAGGGGTATCGATCAAAGCCGTGGCGCATTTTTCAACTGTCGGGATTCGGCAATCCCGAGGATGAGGGCGAACGCATTCGCTATCTGCTCGAAAAAGGTGAGACCGGATTCATCATGGAGCATGACCGAATGACCGCTGACCATCTTTACGATGTGGACCATCCGGACGTGATTGCGCGAAGCGAGGACGTCGGCCTTTCGGGTGCTGTTCAACTCTCGGCACGAGACACGGCACTTGTCCTTGAAGGTATCGACCAGAAAAAGTACTACGCTCACCCGGGTGGGGCGGTCGTGCAACATGCACCATTCGCTCTCGCAGCATATTGGACCGTCGCGCGCCGGCGTGGGGTCGACGTTTCAACGCTCACGGGTACCGGCCAAAGCGACTACTTCCTTACGTACCTGGGTTGTATAACAAAACAACAAATACCTGCACGCGACGGGCTGAAGATCAATTGCGATATCGTGGATTTCTGCCACAAGAACGTACCGAAGTGGGTACCGATCTCGATCGCTGGATATAACGGCGCCGATACGGGGCTGAACGCCTTTCAAGAGCTCGGTTCGGTCTTTGCATGTGCAATTGAGCACCTGGACGAGACCATCCGGCGCGGCAGACTACGTGTTGAAGAAATTGCGCGATGTCTTGGTGGTGTCAATTTTCGCGTTGGAATGGACTTCATGGAAGACATCGCGAAGTTGCGTGTTGCTCGAAAGATGTGGCACGACCTCTTGGTCTCACGATACGGAGTCACTGACCCGAGGGCGCTGAAGTTGCGGATTCATGTCGTGACCGCCGGTTCGTCAATGACCTATCAAGAGCCAATGAACAACATCGTGCGTGGAACATTGATGGCGCTCGCATCGATACTAGGGGGAGTGCAATCACTCGGAGTCAGTGGGTACGACGAAGCGTTATCGATTCCCTCAGAACAAGCACACCATATGAGCGTCAGAATTCAGCAGATTCTCATGCACGAAACCAATCTTGCCAAGGTTGTCGACCCGCTCGGTGGCTCTTACTACCTTGAGTCTCTCTGCGGGAGTCTTGAAGAGCGGGCATGGACGTTTCTGAGTGAGATCGAAGCCCAGGGGGGCTTCATCTCCACTCTGGACTCTGGGTGGTTGCACGCGAGGGCTACCGAGAACCAATTCGAGTTGGAGCACGCACTTGTCACGGGCAAGCGAGAGTTGGTTGCGGTGAATGTTCACCAAGGTGACGGCGACCCTTTTGCCGTTGACGGTTTTCAGGGCACAGTTGATGCATTTGATCGCGCAACAGTCCGCCTTCAAGAATTACGGCGGACTCGGGACGGTCGTGGAGCTGTTCAAGCCCTAAGGACACTCGAAGAAGTGTGCCGGCGGGGTGACAACCTGATGCCAGCCATGCTCGAGGCGGTTGGTGCTGACGCCTCGCTTGGTGAAATTGGGTCAGTGATGAGGGAGGTGTACGGAGATTGGAAGGTTCCGATCAACTTCTGACTCCGACCGTGGGGGCGACAATACGTCTCGGCGGAGCTGGTAAGCGTGTTCTCGTTGCCAAAACCAGTCTCGATGGCCATTGGCGCGGTGTCTCGGTGGTTGCGCGAGCGCTACGTGATGCGGGTTTCGAGGTCATTTTGCTCGGGATGGTGACCGCCGACGAGATCGCTCAAGCAGCGATCGACGAAGACGCTGACCTCATCGGATTGAACGTCGGTGGTCGAATTGAAGTCGCCGAACGGATCGTAAAGACCCTTAGGGCCGAGGGCTTCGAGGGTCCAATTTTCGCCGGGGGAACGATTCCTCCCTATGCAATACGAAGACTCTCCGAACTCGGTGTCGAATGTTATCCCCCGGGATCGTCACTCCAATCGATCGTTGAAGCCGCTACTCGCCTGACGGCGGCGGAGGAGATACGGTGATTCCCACCCTTGATGTCGCTTGCGCTGATGTGGCTAGCCGCTCAGAACGTGCGAACGAGATTCTTCGAGTCGCATCTCGACTGTTCTTTGAGAAGGACTACAACTCTGTTGGCATCCGGACTATCGCGAACAGTGCTGGGGTCCGCGGTGCCACGCTGTATCACCACTTTCGGTCCAAAGAGGAGATGTTGTATCGCATCATCCTTGAGGTCACCCGTGACTATATTCGTGATCATCTTCCGATTCTTGATGCGCCATCGTCGTTCGCGCAGCGGCTCAAAGAACTGGTTCGGCAACATGTTGAATATTTTTGGGCACATCGATATGGTATGAGTGTCGGTCTGCGCGAGCTTCACAACTTGACGCCGGAACACCTCGCCGAGGTGCAGTTTTATCGTTTGGTATACCAGCGCCGGATTCAGGAATTTATTGCCGCGGGCGCCCATTTTGGGGAGTTTTCTTGTTTCGACCCCGACTTGGTTGGAATCGCATTACTTGACATGATGAATGGGGTCAACGACTGGTTCAAGCCGGCTGGCCGTCTCCACATCGCTGAAATTGCCCAGCTCTATGGAGAATTGGTCTTGAGGACAGTGGGAACAAGATGAATGGAACAATTGACCTCAGTCATCCCGCGCGGCGTGCAACTTTGGGGGATCAACTCCGCCGACATGCACAGCACCAGCCGACAAAGGCAGCGGTGATCTTCTACCGGCCGGATGGATCGCGTGAGGAAGTTTCTTACGCCGAATTGGACCGTCGGGCAAATGCGCTGGCATCGCACTTTCGTCGCCTCGGGGTCGGGCGTGGGGATTCTGTAGCGATGATGAGTCGAAATAGCCCTGACTACATTGTGGCTTGGTACGCATCGCTGAAGCTCGGAGCTGCTTTCACGGGTGTAAATTTTACTTTTACCGAGAAAGAGATCACGTATCAGGTCAATCATGCAGCCCCAAAAGTGGTGGTGATTGAAGACGTATTTCTGGCGAAGTTTGAGCAGTCCAAACCAAATCTGTCCACTTCGCCGGTGAAAATTGTGAGTGACACACTCGGTTCTAGTGCGGATACCACATGGTTGCGCTTCTCGCACTTGATAGCGACAGGTGATGTTGCTGAGCCAGAATCTGACGTGAGCGAGAACGACGTCGCGATGCTCGTCTACACGAGTGGTACCGAGGCGCTGCCCAAGGGTGTGATGATTCCACACAGAAATTACATTGCATCAACGAGCCCGGCTTGGGCTTATAACCTTGGGATCGCGCCGTCGGATGTATGGCTATTCCTCATGCCGTTTCATACGATTGCGGGCCTCGGCTCAATGACGACCTTGACCCAACTCGGAGCGACTCTTGTCTTGGCCCACACTGTGGATGCGTCAATGGCCGTGCGAGTGATCGCGGATGAGCGGGTCACGATCATGTCGCAGACCCCGACCTTTTATCTTGCAATGACCCAGGTCGAAAACTTTCAGAAAATGGATGTCGGGTCGCTTCGCCGTTGCATCACATACGGCGGGTTGGTTCCAAGAGCGATGATTGATGCATGGGCAACGGCTGCACCGTCGATTCTTTGGGGCACCTACTGGGGTCAGTCCGAACTAAGTCAACTTGGTTCGATCGGATGGTTCAAGACGCTCGAGGACATCCCAGGGGGTGATCCCTCCTGGATCGGCAAGCCTGTTTCGCAGCTGGAAATTAGAATCGTCGATGAAGAGGGCAGGGACGTAAGCGAGGGTGAGCTCATTTGCAGGTCGCCGAGTGCGATGCTGGGTTATCTAAATGATCCTTTGAAGACAGAAGAAACTTTCAGAAGCGGTTGGCTGCATACGGGTGACCTCGTTCGAGTCGATGGCGACGGAAACCTGTTCTTTTTGGACCGCAAGAAAGACATGATCAAGACCGGTGGTATGAACGTGAGTTCGGTCGAAGTTGAACGAGCCTTGTACCAGCATCCATCGATTATGGAGGTTGCAGTTGTGGGGGTTTTCGACCCCTACTGGTCGGAGGCGGTGACCGCATGCGTAGTACCGCGGCCTGGAATGACGATTGACCCTGATGATGTAATAACCCACTGCAAGAAATTTCTTGCTCCATTCAAGGTGCCCAAAGCCGTGCACGCCATGACTGCTTTACCCAAGGATACTCAAGGAAAAATACTGAAGCGTGAACTGCGCAAGCAGTTCACTCGGTGAGTCCCGATCTCAGGTACTGCTCGAAACAGTCGACGACCAGCAAATCACGTGGGTAGGTGAGGCGCTTGCGCACCTCGTTGGGTGACAACCACTCGACGTCATCGACCTCGATGTTGGGGGAGTGCGCACCGCTGACCACCGTCATCGTCCAGTAACGCACGCGCTTGGGGCGGCCCTTGCGGTCGATGTACGAGACACGGGCGATCTCGTGGCCGAGTCGGCAGTGCAGGCCGGTCTCTTCGAACACTTCGCGAAGGGCGCAATCGTCCTCGCTCGAGTCGGCATCGTCGCGCTTGCCCTTTGGAAAGGTCCAGTCGTTGTAGCCCTCGCCGGGGCGGTGAACCAGCAGTATTTCGGCTTTCGTGTTGCTGTTCCCGGCCCAGCGCCACACGACACCACCGGCCGCGCGAATGATTTTGTCCGTCATTGCGCTACATGCTGGCAGAGACGAACGCTTTGCGGCGAACCCGTGGGCCCGCCGACGCGACCGTCGTCAAGGGCCAGCGGAGGTCGCCGATGCGACTTCTCGTCTCGCCCACCCTGGCGAATGCATCATCGAGCACACCGGCGATGAGTCGACGTATGCACAGCTGGTCGACTTCCCGGCACGAATCTCCCCGACGAGGCCGATGGCCGCGTTGAAGACGACGACAACGAGGACGACGAGAACCGTCGTTCATTCATCCGACACCGTCATGCACACCGGCCCCGCGGCGATCGGCAAGACGATCCGCATCCTCGCGGTCCGAACGAGAAATCTCTTGCAGGCGGGTGCCGTCTCGGCGGCGGGAGTGAGGTCCGCGCCGGCCTGTTCGGGCAGGCGCACGGCTCGAGTTGTGGAGTGACCGGTGCGCAGGTTGGTCGGGGTTGTACCCGGGGGATCGTTCAAAAGGTCATCGCGCGAAGACGCGCAACGCGCTCATCGGTGTCGGGGTGGGTGGAGAACAGGCGGGCGATGTTGGGTCCGCCCGAGCGCTTCTTCTGGAACTCGGCGAGCGGATTGTGGATGTAGGCCTGCGCCTGGGCAGGTGCGACCTGCATCGGAATCT
>Ga0194129_10010239_pt1 | contig 10262 bp, 10 predicted proteins | sample TA2KigCa35mmetaG_FD_150862 | JGI IMG/M metagenome (GOLD analysis project Ga0194129, IMG submission 150862) | Freshwater microbial communities from Lake Tanganyika, Tanzania - TA2015038 Kigoma Deep Cast 35m | ecosystem: Environmental > Aquatic > Freshwater > Lake | place: Tanzania: Lake...
TCGACGCGGCAAAGCCTGTGTTGCTCCGCGCCGAGTCGCTCGAATCGCGCGAAACCGGCTTCTTCGTCGATACGGTGGATGGCTCGGCCGACCCCCGCCAGCTGATCTGGTCCGACAAGAGCTATTCCAATCCAGTGCGCGCCAAGCACGCCGATGTATTGCTGCTGACCGCGGGCACCTTCCGGGAGTACCCGGATCTGCTCGTCACCAATGCCGGCATGCAGTCCTTTGCCAAGGTATCCGTCGCGAATCCGCAGATCGCCGGCTTCTACTGGGGTACCTCAGAATTGATGCCCTTCCGCTCCACGGATGGCAAGGCGCTCAAGGCTGCGGTTTACAAGCCGGAAGGCTTCGACCAATCGAAGAAGTACCCGGTGATGGTCTACATCTACGAGCGCCTCAGCCAAAACGTGAACAACTTCGCTGAACCCCGCCCAACGAACTCGATCAACATCCCGATCTATGTCTCCAATGGCTACATCGTGATCACGCCCGACATCGCCTACCGCGAAGGCTACCCCGGCGACAGCGCCATGGCCTGCGTGATCCCCGCAATCCAGAAGCTGATCGAAAAGGGCTACGTTGATGAGAAGCGCATCGCCATCCAGGGCCATAGCTGGGGCGGCTATCAGATCGCTTACATGCTCACTCGCACCAATCTGTTCCGCGCCGCCGAGGCCGGTGCGGTGGTCGTCAACATGTTTAGCGCGTACAACGGCATTCGCTGGGGTCCGGGGCGGCCGCGCCAGTTCCAATATGAGCGCACCCAGAGCCGCATCGGCGGCACGCCCTGGCAGTACCCGATGCGATTCCTCGAAAACTCGCCGCTCTTCCGCATGGAGCAGATTAAGACTCCCGTCCTCACCATGCACAACGACGCCGACGACGCCGTGCCGTGGTATCAGGGCATCGAGTTTTACCTCTCGCTGCGCCGCCTCGGCAAAGAGATCTACCTGTTCAACTACAACGGCGAGCCGCACAACCTCCGCATCCGGGCCAACCAGATGCACTTCGCCCAGCGCATGTTCGAGTTCTTTGAGCACTTTCTCAAAGACGCTCCGAAGCCGGAATGGATGGAGCGAGGCCGGCCGTTTTTCGAACGCGAACCAGTCGGCTCCAGCCGAGTTGCACCGACAGATGAAGATATCTTAAAATGAAGGTTGATTCATAAATCCCTAATTCTCATCCTCACTGCTGGCTGCCTTTATTCGCAGTCACTGATCGTTGGCATTCCGAGCGCAGACATCACCTCGAAGGGAGAATTTGCGCTCGCTCACGAAACCCAGCTCAACCGCTTCCAAAGCGGCAATTATTGGAATAGTTTCACTTTTGCCACCTACGGCATCGGCAAGAACACCGCATTGGCTTCGAGCGCTTATGGGTTCTCCATTCCCGGTTCCGGCAATCGCGCGCTCGGCTTTGGGTTGAAATCGATGATCCCAATCGAAAAGAAGTGGCAGTTCAAATTGACGGGCAGCTTCATGATTCCAGTCAGCTTTGACAACAAGAAAACCGGCTATTGGGTCTAAGGCAATGCCAGCATTCGCGTGCCTCAATCACGCACTCGAATCACTGTCGGCCCCAGCTTTGGCACCCGGCAGATCTTTGGACGACGCGCCTATTCCATCATGGTTGGCGTCGAACAACCACTCACCAAGCGCTGGGGCATTGTCTCAGATTGATTCAGCGGCACCAACGATCTTGGGGCAGCCATCGCCGGCTTGTCCTTCCAACGCGACAAAAGAACACTGATCATTTTCGGATACAAGGTCGCCAACAATGCCCGTAGTGGCCGGCCCGCATTTATGATTGAAGTGGCTCGCACTTTCGGCGGCCATCATTAATCATGCTGCGTAGATTGCTGCTGTTCGCCTTTGCCAAGCCCAATTCGCTGACTTCGATTTATGGCCAAACGCTTACCGAGGTGGTCTACATTCAGGCATTTGCTCTGATCGGCCGGTTCAGGCTGGGTGCGCTGGCAGACGTTGAGCGCCGGTTGCCCCCTTCGTCGATGGCACTCGCGATAGCCTGGTGAACCTCACGGCCAGCCACTTGAGCGGACATCTTCTGTTTGATGAGTTGCACCGCAAAACAGGGAAAGCAGTTTATCGGCAAAGGCTCGAGGCAGCGGCTGATTGTGCCAACTTTGCGATCTACAACGAGATGAGCGACGGGGTCTTTATGGGCCTGCCGCTGCTGGCTCGAGCAGGGCGTCATGCTCTAGCGCTCGAACACTACCAGCAACTGAGCAAACTGAACTTGAGGGCCGATGGTCTTTGGCGCCACTCACCGCTATGCGACGCAGCCTGGGGCCGAGGCAATGCCTTCCCTGCCCTAGGACTTGCACTGGCTTGCGAATCGATGCCGCAGCTGCGCCCCGATCTTTCTCTTCTGCTCGAAACGCTGCTGCGCTGGCAAACCCCGAATGGGATGTGGCGTCAGGTCATTGATCACCCCACCGCCTATGAAGAGTACAGCGCAACCGCGATGATTGCTTCAGCCATGAAGATCGGCGTGAAGCAACGCTGGCTCAACCGCCGCAAGTTCTCGCCCGCCATCCAGCGTGCCGAAAAGGCCATCTGGTCTCGCACCAGCCCAAGCGGCGAACTCATCGATGTCTGTGAATCGACCGGAAAACAAAAGACTCTTGAGGACTACCTGAAACGCAAGGCGATCCGCGGTCGGGATCCCCGTGGGGGCGCCATGGCACTTTTCCTCTTGTCAAGTTGAATAAACCTTGATAAATTGAACAGGGTTCAATGAACTTGAGTAATCGAAGAGCCGAATACCGCGAAAACCTGCGCGAAGACATCCTCGACGCAGCGCGTCAGCTTTTCCTGGTCCACGGCTTTGAGGATACCTCCATCCGCAGCATTGCCAGCAAAGTTGGGGCCTCCCCTGGCGTCCTGTACCACTACTTTGAAGACAAGCAACATATCATGGCGGTGCTGGTTCGGGAGACCTTTTCTCGGCTCAGCGCCCGGCTTGAGGCCATCCGGGCTGATAACGACACTGCCCAGGCGAGGATGCGGCGAGGCTTAAGAGCTTACATTGAATTTGGCTTGGAATTTCCTCATCACTATACACTTATATTCGTAAAGCCGAATACAATCGAAGGCAATGAAAGAATCTATGCCGCCTTTATGGAAGACGGGATGAAGACCTTCGGATGCCTTCGCTCCATTTCGGCCGAAATCGTCGCTGGCGGCTTCGCTCGCGAGCAACTCGTAGACGCGGAAGAGTTGGCGCAGAGCCTCTGGGTCTCCATCCACGGGCTTGTATCCACTCAGATCTCGATCAAGACTTTCCCGTGGATTGAGCGGATGAGGCTCATCGACCGCCAAATCGACATCCTAATGCACGGGGTATTGAGACATTAGGCCATTTTTTTTGCACCTTGATTGAACACTGTTTAATCTTTAGACGTAAGTTCAACTATGAAAGGAAAAGTATGAGATTCATAGCCTGGCAAATGCTGACAGGAGACAAGGCCAAATACCTTGGCCTGATCTTTGCAATCGCCTTTTCTACGTTCCTCATGTCGCACCAGGTTTCGATCTTCTGCGGATTGATGAACCGGACGGCGGCGCAAATCGACGACATTGTGGACGCCAAGATTTGGGTGATGGACGCCAAAACCCAATACCTCGACGAAGTGAAGGCGCTGACCGATCAGGATCTGTTTCGGATCCGTGGCGTTGAAGGTGTCGAATGGGCGGTGCCGCTCTTCAAGGGAACCTCGCGCGCCAAGGCACCGGATGGCCGCTTCCGAGGCATCATCCTGATGGGCCTGGACGACGCCTCCCTCATCGGTATGCCGCGCCGCATCATCAAGGGCAATATCGATGCCCTGCAGGAGCCGGAGACCATTGCCATCGATCAGGTTGGCTACAAGTTCTTCTTCCCTAATGAACCCGTCACCATTCACCGTACCCTCGACCTCAACGACCACACCGTGCGCATTGTGGCAGTCGTCGATTCAAATGCCCCCTTCGTAAATCTGCCGGTCTTCTACACGCGCTACTCGCAAGCCATCTCGTTTGTAGGCCGCGAGCGCAACCAGATGTCGTTTGTACTTGCCAAAGCGAAGCAGGGCATCGCCGACGCCGAACTGAATCGCAGAATCACTGCGGCAACGGGCTTGAAATCACTCACGGCGAATGAATTGGGTTGGGAGACCATTTGGTACTACATCAAGAACACGGGCATCCCAATCAACTTTGGGATCACGGTCGTGATCGCTCTGATTGTAGGTACCGTCGTCGCGGGGCAAACGTTCTATCTGTTCACCATCGAGAACTTGAAGCAATTCGGAGCCCTCAAGGCGATCGGAGTGTCCGACCTGCGAATCGTCGGCATGATCCTGATGCAGGCTCTCATCGTCGGCGCCATCGGCTACGGCATCGGCATCTCGATGACGGCCGCCTTCTTTGAAGCCTTCCAATCCAATCTCGATCTACGCGGCTTCCGCATGTTGCCCGAAATCATGCAGGGAACCGCGGCGGTGGTGTTCTTCATCGTCATTCTCGCAAGTGCTTTCAGCGTGCGCAAAGTCATCGTTCTAGAGCCAGCAGTGGTGTTTCGAGGCTAGTTATGAATACTCAAGCGGTAGTTTGCAATCAGGTCTTGAAGTCCTTTGGGGCTGGCGAGGACGAAGTGAAGGTACTGCGTGGAGTAGACCTCACGGTTCCGCTCGGCGAAATGACATTCCTCGTTGGGCCTTCGGGCTGCGGCAAGACGACGCTGCTCAGTGTGATTGCCGGGTTGTTGAACCCAACGGGCGGCGACTTGCATGTGCTCGGTACGGCGCTGCATCAATTGAAGAGCTCGAAGGCAGTCGAGTTTCGACGCGAAAACCTTGGATTCGTGTTTCAGCAATTCAACTTGCTGCCAGCGCTGACCGCGGCTGAGAACGCAGCTGTCCCTCTGCTCGCCGCCAACTGGCCTCTCAAGAAAGCCGTCGAGAAGGCAAAGACTCTCCTCGACGAATTGGGGCTCGGCAGCCGCGTCAATGCCAGACCCAATCAACTCTCGGGCGTACAACAACAGCGTGTCGCCTTTGCCCGCGCACTGATTCATGACCCAAAACTGATCGTTTGCGACGAGCCCACCTCGGCGCTCGACGAGCATACCGGGCATTACGTGATGGAACTATTGCGCAAAATCGCCGTGCGCCCAGAGCGGGCCGTGCTGGTGGTAACGCATGACAACCGCATTTATAACTTCGCCGATCGCATCGCTCACATGAACGACGGCCTTGTAACCCATGTCGAACAGAATGGAGGAATGAACTGATGATTCTCAAATACGCAATGCCCTTCCTGGCGGCGATTACGTTGACGCTTTCGATCTGGAGCGTGAAACGCTTGACCCCCGCCTCTGTGAATGCGCAACCCAAGGTGACGCCACCCACGGCAGCTTATGCCAAACAGGTCGGAGCCGTGGGCCTGGTTGAATCGGCTTCCGAAAACATCGGGGTCAGTCTTCCCGTTCCCGGGCTGGTCACGCGAGTCGCCGTGGCAGCAGGCGACACAGTTAAGAAGGGGCAATTGCTCTTCTCGCTCGATGACCGTGATCTTCGTGCGGAACTTGCTCTGCGCGAAACCACAGTAGGCTTGGCCCGAGCCCGCTTGACGAAGCTCGAAGCCTCGCCCCGGCCGGAAGAACTTCCCCCGGCGGAAGCTCGGCTAAACGAAGCCAAAGCGCAACTCGAAGATGCAAAGGTCCAGTTGCGTGTTCTCGAAGCGGTCAAGGACTCTCGTGCCATCCGGCAGGAAGACCTCCTTCGGCGGCGGCGTTCGGTGGAAAGTGCCGAAGCGCGTACCGCCGAAGCCGAGGCCAGCCTCAAGTTGCTCAAGGCCGGTGCCTGGCAGCCCGATCTTGAAGTGGCGCGTGTCGAGGTGAAGCAGGCCGAGGCGCAGGTGCGGCGAATCCAGGCGGATATCTCGCGCCTTCAGGTCACCTCTCCCATTGACGGTAAGATCCTGCAGTTGAAGGTTCGCGTAGGCGAGTATGCCCAGGCCGGAGCGCTCTCGCAACCTCTCATCCTGATGGGGCGAGTGGACGAGCTACACATCCGCGCCGACATCGACGAGAAGGATGCGTGGCGCTATCAGCCCGGTGCGGCCGCGACAGGATCGGTGTGCGGCAACGCAGCCATCCGCTACCCGCTGTCATTCGTTCGAGTGGAGCCGTACGTGATTCCCAAGCGCAACCTCACGGGCGACTCGACCGAGCGCGTCGACACTCGCGTACTTCAGGTGCTCTACAAGCTGCCCAAGACCGCCGAGCTCTATCCCGGCCAGCAAATGGATCTTTCGATCGAAGCCAAAGGGGAGGGCCGCTAACATGCATGGAGTTGTATTGCTTTGCGTAGTGGGAAGCTGGTGGACTCAGTATGGTGATCCAGAGCTGAACCGCATCGTTGAAAAGGCACTGAAGCAAAACGTCGACCTCCAAAGCTCCGCGCAGCGCATTGCTGAAGCACGAGCACTAACTGGAGATGCCAAGAGCAAGCTGGGGCCAACCGTTTCAGGCACTGGCTCGGCGCAACGCCTGCGCGGGGGCTTCGCCCAGGGCATTGTTCGCATCCCAAATCCGAGCGGAGCCCAGCAATCTGGCAGCTTCGTGTCGCCCTTTGAAACGGGTCTGTTCCAGGGTGGCCTCGATATGAAATGGGAACTGGACTTCTTTGGCTCGAACCGCGCTGGCCTCGCCGCTGCTCGAGCCGACGTCGCAGCAGCCGAACAAACCCGCGAAGACCTCGCCATTACCGTGAGCGCCGAAGCGGCCAGATATTACATCTCGCTCCGGGGAATCGAGGATCGCATCGCAATCCTCAAGCGAAACATAGCGACGCAGCAAGAGCTGCTCGAATTGACTGAGGATCGCGTGAAGGCTGGGATCGCGAGCCAACTCGACATCGAGAGGCAGCGGACACTACTTGCCAATACAGAAGCGACGATGCCGGGCCTCGAATCGGATCGCTCCCTGCACCGCAACCGGCTCGCCGTCCTTGTTGGCGAAGAGACCTTCACGGTCTCGGATGGCGGCACACTGACTACTCCTGCATTGAACCCAAACCTGCCTAGTGAGCTCCTCAAGCGCCGCCCGGACGTCCGCGCCGCGGAAGCCCGCCTGGCTGCGGCGATGCAAAGGCTAAAACAGGCGCGCACGGATCTGTATCCGAAAGTGACGCTCAATGGGTTAGTCGGCCGGCAGGGCACCTCACTCGGTAGCTTCAGTCTCGGTGGCGGCAACTTCTTTAACATCGGGCCGCAGTTACAGTTGCCAATCTTCAACAGCGGGCGCATCAAATCGAACATCGCCTTGAACGACGCTCGCGTTGAGCAGGAAAAGCTCGCCTACCGCAACGAGATTCTCACTGCGTTTGAAGAAGCAGCCAACGCGATTGCCGCAATGGAACGACAGAAAGAACGTGAAGCGAAACTGGCTGCTGCCAGTGCTTCGGCGCAGACATCGCTTGAGTTATCGAGTGACTTACAACGCGCTGGAGTGAATGACTTTCTCTCAGTGCTCGACGCGCAGCGCGGTCTGCTGGACGCTGATTACCAGCGTGCCGCCGCACGGACTCAGGTGTTGATCGAAAGCGTCGCGCTTTACAAAGCGCTCGCTGGCGGCTGGCCGAACTAATTTTCCCTCCACATTCGAGCCTCCTCGAGCATCAACATTCCAGGAGGTTCGAATGTCCTTTTTGCTCCTCCTGGCTCTGGCGCAGCAAACCCCGGCTGAACTCATCAAGCAGGTTGACGACAACTACCGTTCCCTAAAGACCTTTCACATTGAAACAGATTCCCTGGTCGAATCACGAAGTGACACTCGAGGGGACTGGAATCGTCGGCAAACCGTATTGATCATGGAATCGCCAACCAAGCTGCGATTTGCTACCAGTGGTTTCCTGGGCCAATATGAAGTGGTCGCCGACGGGTCGAACCTATGGATCGCGGCGCCACACCTGCGCCAGTACGTTGCTGACCGGGTGACTGGCCCGGTTATCGACAGGAGGGGTCTTGGCAATGAGGCGAATAGTACTGTGAGCAGCTTGCGAATCTCCATTCCGGCAAACGCGCCAAGAATGAGCCGACTAAAGTCTGCAGAATTCCAACCAGACGAATGCGTTTTGGATGGAGGCAGCTCCGTTTTGTGCAAAGTAGTAAGGGCTCAGTATGAGGTCCACGAGGGTCAAACCCTTTGGGAGCGGACTTTCTGGATCGATCCGGTAAGACTTCTGGTGCCAAGAGAAACATCTGTGAACGAAGGCGGTTCGTCCATGATGAGGCCCTTCGAATTCAGGCGCTCCTATTCATCGGTGCGACGCAGGTACTTGCGCATTGGCAGCTTGCCAAAGGACTACGATTTCCACTTCACCCCGCCTGCTGACTTTTTCGACGTGGACAAATTGGATGTCACAGCAAGGATGCTTCAGACGCAGGATCTGGTAGTCAAGCCCGCACCTGAGATGTTGTCGCAATTCAAGGGCAAGCCAGTGTTGGTGCATTTCTGGGCCACCTGGTGTGCGCTTTGCGGAGATCAGATGCCGAGATTGGTCAAGCTGTATAGCCAGATTCAAAATCAGGAAGTGAACGCGATTCCAACCATGGTCGTTGTGGGCCGCGACGGGAAAATCATGGCTTACGAGGTGGGCAGCAGCACAAATACGGAAGATCGGATTCGCACTGCTCTGGCTAAGCAGGGCATCAAGTTCTAGCCCATCTCTGTGGTGAGATCTTCGAGCATCTGCTCGACAGAGGCGAGAACGGACTTACCGTCGGGGGATCTGAGTAGGCTTGGCATGATGCCGTCCTTCTTGAGCTTGGGTAGGAGCTCTTCGACCAGATCATCGAGGTCAATCTCGGAGGGCTCGAATTCCGCCCAGGGGCCGACAGCGCAGAGCGCAGCAAACTCCTCACCGGGCCAGATCGGGAAGGTTGGCTTGCCTTGTGCGTCGCTGCCCATGGCCCAGCCGTCTTCAAATAAGCCCCAGGCTTCACCGTCGGCGACGACCTTTTTGATGAAGTAATCGTAGCGGTCCGGGCCGTCCATCTGGAGTAATGCGTCGACTTGTTTGGCGGATAACATTTCAGAGTGAATCATACCCCGTGATAAGGTGGTTCGTTCGTGCCACACATCGAACTTCACTGGATCGACTACGCGATCCTCATCACCTACTTCGCATTTGTCTTGGGAATCGGCTTTCAGTTGCGGCGCAATATGCGCTCCGCTGAGGACTATCTATTGTCGGGCAGAGCGATCCCAGCCTGGATCGCCGGGCTTGCATTCTTGAGCGCAAACTTGGGGGCCCAAGAGGTGATGGGAATGGCTGCCTCGGGAGCCAAATACGGCATTGCGACGAGCCATTTCTATTGGGTGGGTGCCGTGCCGGCAATGGTGTTCGTGGGTGTGTTCATGATGCCGTTCTACTACGGCTCCCGGGCGCGATCGGTGCCTGAATACCTGAAGCTGCGGTTTGACGAGAAGACTCGGGCCTTCAATGCGATCACGTTCGCAAGCATGACCGTGATGTCTTCGGGGATCTCGCTTTACGCGATGGGGCTATTGCTCGCTTCCCTGCTCGGCTGGAACTTCGATGCTTCGATAGCGCTGGCAGCACTGGTGGTGCTGGTTTACATCTTTCTCGGTGGGCTCACTTCGGCAATCTACAACGAGGTGCTGCAGTTTTTCCTGATCTGCGCGGGCTTCTTCCCGCTCGTGCTGGTGGGGCTGGAGAATGTCGGCGGATGGAACGGGCTAGTAAAGCAGCTGGAAGCCGTCGCGGTATCGAAAGGCTATGTCGCTGGAGCTTACACTCATGCCTGGACGCAGATGTCGAGCCCGTCGGCGAATCCGATGGGGATCGAGTGGTTTGGCATGGCGATGGGCCTTGGCTTCGTGCTGAGCTTTGGCTATTGGTGTACCGACTTCCTGGTGGTTCAGCGCGCGATGGCGGCGGATTCGATGCTCGCGGCTAGAAAGACTCCTCTGATTGCGGCCGTTCCGAAGATGGTGTTCCCCGCCCTGGTGACTCTGCCAGGAATGATTGCCATCGCGATTTCCTCTCAGACCAATGGCGCGTTTCAGTTGCCGGTGAAGCCGGATGGCAGCCTGAACTATGACATGACGATTCCGTTGATGCTGCAGACCTTCTTCCCGGCCGGGATGTTGGGACTGGGCTTGACGGCGCTGATGGCGAGCTTTATGTCGGGGATGGCCGGCAACGTGACGGCATTCAACACTGTGTGGAC
>Ga0194129_10010240_pt1 | contig 10260 bp, 18 predicted proteins | sample TA2KigCa35mmetaG_FD_150862 | JGI IMG/M metagenome (GOLD analysis project Ga0194129, IMG submission 150862) | Freshwater microbial communities from Lake Tanganyika, Tanzania - TA2015038 Kigoma Deep Cast 35m | ecosystem: Environmental > Aquatic > Freshwater > Lake | place: Tanzania: Lake...
ATCAAACAATATTCCAGACTGGTTGAAACTTACGGCCGAAGGAAGATTAGAAGAAGCCTATGAATTGTCTTCAGCAACCAATAACATGCCTGAAGTTTGTGGAAGAATTTGTCCACAAGACAGATTGTGTGAGGGAAATTGCGTGATTGAAAGAGCTGGGCATGGCACAGTTACCATAGGATCCATTGAAAGATTCATCACAGACAACGCATTTGAAAAAGGTTGGATCAAACCTTTCAAAGTAAAAAAAAATTTAAATCAAAGTATTGGTATAATAGGAGCTGGACCAGCGGGTCTGGCTGCGGCTGAACAACTGCGTAGAATGGGCTACCAGATCACTGTGTATGACAGATATGATAGACCCGGAGGTCTCTTAATCTATGGTATTCCAAATTTCAAACTTGAAAAATATATTGTTCAGCGCAGAACCAAACTGTTAGAAGACAGTGGCATAAAATTTGTTCAAAATTTTGAAGTGGGTCCACATCACCCTCTACAGGATCTACGTGATCAACATGATGCTGTATTGATTGCCACAGGAGTGTACAAAGCAAGAGAAGTGGAGATAAAAGGAGCCACATTAAAAAACATTTTCCCTGCAATGGATTTTTTGACAGCATCCAATAAGAAAGGTCTTGGAGATAAAGTTCAGTTGTTTGATGATGGCACACTAAATGCTGAAGGGAAGAATATAGTTGTCATTGGAGGTGGAGATACAGCAATGGATTGTGTGAGAACTGCAATCCGTCAAAATGCAAAATCTGTAAAATGTTTGTACAGAAGAGATAAAAAAAATATGCCTGGATCAGCAAGAGAGGTATCTAATGCAGAGGAAGAAGGAGTTGATTTTAATTGGCTCACTAATCCAAAAGAATTTATCGGAGAAAATGGCACAGTGCAAAAAGTCATTGTGAATCGCATGATGTTGGGAGACACAGATGCCACTGGCAGACAGCATCCTGTGGCAGTGCCTGGTTCTGAAAAGCCTATAGATGTGGATCTTGTGATATCAGCATTGGGTTTTGATCCAGAAGATATTCCAAACTTGTTTGCTGAACCAAACCTTAGTGTTTCAAGATGGGGCACAATCAAAACAAATTTGAAAACCATGCACACCAATCTTGACGGAGTTTTCGCAGCAGGTGACATTGTGCGAGGGGCTTCGTTGGTAGTTTGGGCCATTAGAGATGGCAGAGATGCTGCCACAGCCATTGATGCATATTTGCAGGCCAAACATTCCACAAAATTCAACACACACGCCGTTTCTGCGTGATTGACTGCCAAAATAAAATGTGTTATTATTATATGTGTAGTTTGAAACTTGTTTCAATCTATAAAAAATTTATATGAACACAGATACCAAAGTTATATATTGCGTGGTAATATTATTTTGTTTATTTCTAGCTGTGATAGGTTATAGAGGATACACATATAAACAAGAAGATGTTGTAGGACGCAAAACAGGCAGTGCCTACGTGGGTCCAGGATGGGACGAAAAATGGTTCATACCCAAGCACATGAAAAATGATGAGGAGCGAGTGAGAGAAATCAAATCATTCGGCAACAAGGATGACAAGCCAACAGACAAAGTGGAACCGTCCAACGCAGACAAATCCAAAAAGGAAACCAAGTAATGTGCCCAGCCTGCTACATCAATGGCCTGTTGTTTTTGATATTCGGTGCTACAGGTGCGGCAGTGGCCAACAATATATGGGTGATCTCAATCAGTGTGCTGTTGACCATCGCGGGGGTTTGGTACATGTGGAAGGCCTACAAAATTAACCAAGGCCAAGGTGGACTTAGAAAAAATTTACAAACCACAGTGATCTATATCTTTATCTTCGCCGCGGGTTACGTGACTGCTGCCTACATGACACATGATTATTTCAAACTAAAAAATGATACTCAATTCAAATCCAAATGACACGCAACAGTAAATTGGCAATGATTGTGGCTGTTATGCTGACTCTCAGTGCTTGTAGCACCACTGTGGCAGTATTAGACGTCACAGGATCAGCGGTGGTGTATGCGGGCAAGACCATTGTGAACACAGTGGACATGTTGACTCCGGACATCATCAATAAAAAATAAATTAAAGCTATGTAAAAACAACATACCTTATATGTAAAAATTACATATCTTGTATAAATAAAGATACACGTTCATCTTACTATGTAAGACGGAAGTAGGCATTGCCGAAGGAACGCACCTAACTTTTAAGAAAGGAGGGTGTATGCTAGATAGATTCACCCATTTATTTAAAAACTGGAATAAGCAAAGATCTGAGGCATCAAGTAATAAGACTTTATTTCATGCTAGACAAGAAGTGGATATAAATGGTAATGGTACTAACGGTTATGTAATAAAATCAGGACCTAATAAGGGTAAGGTTTTAGGACATACCACTAGAAGCAAACCAATAATATAGACTTGACAGGATCCACTGTGGTGCACATGAGCAAAACCATTGTGAACACAGTGGATCTATTGACTCCGAACATCATCAATAAAAAATAAATTAAAGGTTGCAAAATTATCCAAACACTGCTATGTTGTACACATGGAACATGACGAAATCAAACAACTACTGAAAGATCTACAGCAGATTGAAACGGATTTAAGCACACAATCATATGCAACAGCTCTCACCAATATTCATACACTGGTCAATCAAATCACTCAATTAGAACAAAAAATCTACACAGAACGAGTGAACAGATATCTTAATCATGTGGCTGAAGCTCTCAAAGATAAGAAATAGTTGGCGCACCCATCAGGAGTTGAACCTGAACTGCCACCTCCGCAAAGTGGTGTGATATCCATTTCACCATGGGTGCCCACACATTGTATATGAAAATACTCACAGTGTCAAACTATGATTGAACTGTGTCTTCTTTGCTGAGATTATCCAGAGGTATGGCTCTATAGGGCACAGGTTTTCCTGTGTGATCACATATCAATTCGCCATTCACTGCTCCTGCAAGATAGCGTCCTTTGCCCACAGAGGTGCCCACATACATCGCGGCCTTGAGTTCTTGGCCTTGATAGTATTTTTTTGCTTGTGGTTGACGCACCGACGGATTGTTTTTGCTTTGAGCCATAGGTACATAGTTATCATAATTTGTGTGATAAGTCAATCTAACATTGATTTTTTGGCAATATTTTTTAAATACAACATGTCACAAAAATGGCCACTGCATAAAAAACCAAAAAAGTTTGCCACAGATCTCACAGTGCCACAACACACTCAAGGTGATTTGTATTGGGTATGCATCACCATGCCTCATTGGAGTGTGATCACTCAATGGAGAGGCACTCCCAAACAGATTGAACAGAATTGCTTCAGTTGGTATAGAAGAGACGCATTGGCAGTGGAATTGGAACTGATCATATGAAACAGTTATTGTGTTGGATTTGTGAACAGCACATCACTCAACCATTGTATTGGGTGGATCCAAAATTTTATCCAGAAGTGGAAGTGATTAGACATCTGTGTGGTCCTCAGTGTGCCAAGGTGGCTGGTGATAGATTGTTGTATCAAAAAAAACAACCTGACAAATGTTGAATCGCTAACTAATTGTATGCACACTGTGTTAGATCAACATCCTGTGATCCAACAGTACCATTATGAACACATATTCACTGATCGTGACAGAGATGAAGTTATTCACACAGTGAGAGGCATCATTGCCAGCGGCAACTATTTTGACGAACAGCACAGTCCCAAGTATCAAACCAAAGAAAACATATTTGGCAGACAGGGTGCAGCATTTTTAAAGTTAAGAATGACTTTTATCACCAGTTGTTTCCTGTATCTCAGCAAAGAAGTCAAGATCAAAGGCATCAATGCTTGGAGTTTCATGACCAAAGCCCAAGACCAATTGGACAGAGAACGATTGTGGCATCATCATTTGCCAGACAAACAACAGAAAAAACTCAGTGGTATCATGTATCTGCACATACCCAAAGACGAACACTGGGACACCTCAGGCACAGAATACACATTCAACTACAGCACAGATCGTGACACATTTTTTCTGCGCCCACAATATCGCACCTGGTACATATATCCCAGTGAGATATATCACCGTCCTGGTATCACCAGCAGTAAGGAAGATAGGTTTGTGGTGGCAGCTGATATGGAATTTATATTGTAGTTTAATTGGACCAGAGATCCAAGAAACAAATCACAGCGCCCAATAAAAACACTATGGCCAACACACTGAATCCTACAGTCATTTTTTCTTCTTTCGTTTGCGTCGTGAAGGTTTTTTGACCCAACTTTCTGGATGAATCCACACAGAAATGTAGATCCACAATAGACCAAGTATAATGGCTCCTAAGATGCCAAATGCTAAGATATACTGTTGCATCTCTTTGACCTCCAAAAAAATATTTACCAAAAAAGGTAAAAATCAAGTCAACACAGCCACCAAAGTGATGAGAATAATAGTGAAATAAAATATGACAATATATTGTTTTAACATCATCATTATTTACTGCCGCACTTGACAATAAAGATAAATTTGTGTAGTATCAAAGCATGAATCGATTTGATGTAATCTGCTGGGCTGTGATCATCATTGTGATGCTGTTGATGATAGAGTTTTTCACTGGGTTTAGTGTGTTGGATCACATTTTAAAATGAGACATGATACACTGATTCAATGCCACAAATTTTGGAGTCAGCATTCAAGTGTTGTGATGTGTGAAAATTGCCCTAAATTAGAGCTTTATGTGGGTCTATAACACCTTTTACACAGGGTTTTACATATGAAAAAGTGTGCAATTACGGGTGGCAGCAGGGGCTTGGCCCAGGCCTGGGTACAGCATTTTGGCAACAAGCAGGATTGGCAAATTCAAGCATTTGCACAGAGCACTGGTTATGATCTACACAAGGATTTGGAGCGTGTGATCAATCAGTCAGAAAGCAGTGATCTGTTCATCAACAATGCACATGATCAACAACTGCAATTGAAACTGTTGAATCATTTGCACACCAGTGTGAAACGCATGATTGTGTGTGGCAGTGTGGCCGCAGATGATTTGGCAGCACACCCAGATGAACCACAGTACGGGCAGAACAAGAGAGACTTGGAATGGCGCACATCACATCTCATTCACAATTCTCCCTGTGACATACTGTATCTCAAACTGTCCGGCACTGCATATCACAACAGCAAATTAATCATGCACATCACAGACCTGTGGCTGAATGAGGGTGGCTTCAACCAAGTGCATTTCGACAAATAAACATGATCACAATCACTCTACTGTTGCTGTTGATCAAACATCAATTAGCAGATTTGTGGCTGCAGGCCATGTATGTGAAGCCCAGCAACAAGTTGAACCTGTTGGATGCAAGAGCTCACAGACACTACACACATCACGCTGTGTTGACTTTTGTGATCATACTGATGCTGTGGGACTGGCGAACTGCTCTGATACTCATGGCATATGATTACTTCACACACTGGGTGATTGATTGGAGCCAAACTGCTCTGCAGAAAACATTCAACACAGTGCCAGACACTCATGTGTACTGGTTGCTGAAAGTGTTGGATCAATCCTGTCACGTGTTGGTTTACTTTTCAATGATCTACATAATACAACATGTTTAGATTGTTTGGGGCATTGATGCTGTTGCTCATGCTGAGTCAATGTTCAGTGTGTAGATTCAATCCTAATTTTCATTTGGAAAAACAACAGATGGATGTGAAAGACAATCCAGATGTGAAGCAGCCCAGCATTCTCAGTCAGCTGCAAGACTACAAGGACAGAATGGTGCCGGGTGGACAGTTTCAGTGTAAATTTTGAATCCTTATAAATAAAAAAATGCAAAAATTTATAGAATTCATCAAGAATCTGCCAGAGTATGTGATTATTGTGGCAGTGTGGTTGATACTGGGACCTGCAGCAGTGATGCTGTACAATTGGCTGTGGCAGTTGACCGGCAGTCAAAAGATCTCCTACATCAGTTTGGGACCATTGGCACTGTCCGTCAGTGCGTTGTGCGGGTTTTTTCTATGGTTGCACTACAAAGATAAAAATTAAAAATCCTCTATTGAGTCAGTACGCGGAACAAACCAATTGAGTCTATGGTTGTGAGCAGAAGATAGTTGGCCAACATGCCAAAGCTGCGGCGATTCCAGGCAGCCCAAGCATACATGGCACAGCCAGATATCCATGCTGGATACAGAAACAACCAAGGTGGATTGGGCACTGTGATGCTCATGACCACAGAACAACCTATGCTGAGACACCAAGCCAACACTTCCACACAGAAACGCAGAGGATAACTGTGATAGTCATCTCTGATCCATTGCAGTGTGGGACGCAATATTTTTATCATACTAATTAATTATCAATTTTTTGTTTTTGGTGTGTTCTATGCAAAAATATCCCAGTTGACACATGGTGAGCAATCAGATATAATAGCAATAGGGCCCATGGTGAAATAGTATCACGACTGGCTGGCAGTCAGTAATCAGGAGGGCGGTACTCCTTGGGTCCACCAAAGTGTGTGACTCTCACCCAAACTGTGACTGAATAAACTGGCTGAGCCATAATTACTGTTATGATAGAATTCAAACCGTTGGCCTTGGCCAATGTGGGAGTGCTGCAGTTCAAGATACCACACATGGTGTTGGCAGCCATCAACACAGAAGTGGATGTGATCATGAAAGATTTTGGTGCTAGAACACCCATGAATGCCAATCTGGCCGGCAACATTCAGCATGAATACACATTGGAGTCCAGCAGATATCAGTTGGAGCCTTTCATCATGCAGTGTGTGGACATCTATCAACAACAGCATGAGATCAAAACTCAGGATGTGACCAGTGGTCAGGTCAAACTGATGTTGGATGCCATATGGTGCAATTTTCAGAAAGCAGGCGAGTTCAATCCCAATCACACTCATGGTGGCATATTGAGTTTTGTGATTTGGGTCAAAGTGCCTTTTGATTTGGCCACTGAACAGCGTGAATCACCTGGTGCCAAAGGCAACAAGAACAACGCAGGCTGTTTTGAATTGCTGTACAACACCACCATTGGTGATGTGGCCACCTGTGTGCTGGGAGTGGATCGCACCTGGGAGGGTCAGATGCTGTTGTTTCCCGCCAAGATGACTCATTGTGTGTATCCGTTTTACACCAGCAAAGATTATAGGATATCTGTGAGTGGCAATATCAGCGTGGGATGATAATGATTTATGTTGGAAGCACTATGTTCATCTGCGGAGCATGATAATTATCTCCTCCTTTGCCTATAAAATATGCTGTTCCAAATTTAAATTTTAATCCTGCCTTGTTTATGTCCTCAAACTCATTGAAATAAAAAGTTGAATATGATTGCAAACTTAGAAACAAATAACCTTCAAATTCTTTTATTGCTTTATAATTTTCAAATGACGCTTGTCCTGCCAAAAAATCAGCAAGTTTGCTATCGCCTAGTATAGAAGCGACTAAGTCTTTCTTAGTTGATAATTTAGCTTGTGGATATAAACCGGCAATGATATCAGTCACAAGTGTTTTGAATTCTTTTTTATCTGCAGCGGATTTTACTTGCTGATAAATTAAGTTAATAGCTGTAGCATTCAAACCAGATTTAACTCCTTTACCGAATTTTTCAATAAAATCTCCGTTTGCCTTGGCATACCCTGAACCCACTGGAGTGTTTCTATCATAAAATCTTGGTCCTTGCTTATTGAATGTTTTTAATTCAACCACGCCGTTGACTGGAGCACCAACTGTGAGATCACCCGATCCTTTTTTAGAAAGTTTACGGCTTAATGCAACCAGTAAAATTTCTCCAGGACCCACGCCGTAATCTGTGACAGTGCCCAATTTATTAATGATGTCTGTGGTGGCAGGATTCGATCCATAGGTCGTGATGGTGTCTTTTAACGAATTCATTTTTCCAGGTGTAAAAAGTTTTGTGGTGTTGATCAATGTGTCTTTAATTAATAGTGCTAAAAAAGTTCTTTTGTCTTCAGTGGTTCCATCTGCTGTGACTATCAAACTGGCTAATTGCTTATCAAGTGCTGCGCTTCTGTCTTCATCAGGAATTTTGTCTAATTTTGACAAAACACTTTTGGCATTCAAAAACCCCACAACTCTAGAGCCAACTCCTTGTTTTTTTAAGGTGTCTTGAACTTGTTTCAAGTAATTTAAGGTTTTTTCATCTTTAGGTAGGGTGCCAATTAAAGATATTAATGAAGATTTAACTTGATCTATTTCATCTGCTTCATTGAAAAAACTTGCTTCTTTTGTTTTGAATTCTCTAAATCTCATACCAATATTTATCTTTGGGTGTGTACCAGCACAGTTAAATATCACACATGAACAGCATACTCACATTGTTGCAGCAGAGATACACCACTAAAAGTTGGACCACTGAACCAGTCACTGATGCTGAACTCACACAAATACTGCAGGCAGCTCACATTGCTCCCAGCAAAATGGCCCTGGCACAGCATCGCATAGTGGCACTGACAGATTCACATCAAGGCAAGGCAATCAAGGATTGGTTGTTTTGGCAGCACACTTGGGCTCAGGATGGCTATCCTGCCTATGCAGTGCCGCACAATCACGTGAGCAAAACGCCCAGAGACTACAATGGTCAGTATCGAGCACCTGTGGTGTTGTTTTGGGTGATGCAATTGAAGCCCAGTGAAAGAATCAAAATGCCGGAATCAGAAAATTATGAAGTACACACACCTGATGAACATCAACAGAGAGCAGATGCCTACATCAGCTCCACCTGTGCTCTGTTGCAGGCTCTGCAACTGGGACTGCACACAGGTTATGGTGTGTGTCATCACACACAGACTGTGTCAACACGTCTGGGCTATCCAAATTCTCATGCTGTGGTGGCTTTGGGAGTGGGTCATGCTGCTGACACCCAACACCTGGAGCAAGACTGTGTAATTCCAGTGATAGATGCACAGGGTGACACATTGGGCAACATGGTTGCCAACATATCCCAGGATTCTCCAGATCATTTCAATAGATCATGGCGTCCCAGCTATGAACAGATGATCAAGATCATTTAGATTTTTTGGCACGCTGACGCCTGCGATTCAATTTTAAAAATGAATCAGGAAACATGGTGTACCACACAGCATCTTTGCGATAGCGAAACTTCACATAGGTATCATTGGGCTCCAGTTGCACATACACTTTGCAGCGTTGTGGTCCTCCCAAGCGTTTCTCCACAGTTTCTGCATCTGCCCAGGCTTCCAAACGCTGTTGTTCTGTCAACTCCACTCGATGTCCACACACAATGGGCCACCAAGCTCGAGGATCCTTGCCCCAGATGTTCACAAACACCAAAGGTGGCACCCACAACAACAGTGTGAGTGGTTCCCAATACCATTTGAGCCAATTGCCCATGAAATGATCCAGCCAGTGTATCACCAGCCAGTATAATACCCAAGCCAACAGCAGCACGCCTGCTATGACTGTCCAGTCACCCCTGTTCCATTCTTCATCTTCTTCATGCAGCATCACTGATCGTGGAAATGGTAGATTGGGTTGATAATTGTGTTTTATCTTCATTGACCGCTTTTAAACCAGGAGTGCTTCCAGGCCTTTCTGGCCACATCTCCGTGTTTTTTTAATATGTCATTTCTGCGTGTGATGGCATTGGTGTCAAATTGTGTGTTGCAGAATGCTGTGTCCTGTTCCCAAATGTTCTTGTGCAGACGTTTGGTCAACCAGTGCTGATGTGTGAGACTGATGGGCAGACTCTCTGTGATGGCCTGCACCACACATTGACTCAGCACAGTATGATTGTCTCTGCACATGTGGTTGTATCTAGCATCCACACCTTTGAACACACTGTTGGTGTCTTCGCCTGCAATCATTTCACGTTCCTGCACATCATCATAGAGGTTCTGTTCACTCACCAACAGTCTTGGCAGATCATTGAGATACAAAATTTTGTAGATGTCAGGCCAATTGCTGGCAATCTGGGGCACATACCACATGGGTCCAAATGCCTGCAGCACCCACACATACTCCAGTTTCAATCGCACTGCCTGAGCACTCAACCAACCCAAGCGATGAGCCATGTGCTGTAGATCCAGACTGGGGCGTTGCAGATGTGTCACATATTGACGCACAGCTTCTGCAGTTTCATAACCAATTTCATCTGGCAGATTGGCCACATGCACATGAGTGTAGCCGGGTTTGTCTTCGCGATACCATTTGCGTTCCAGGTGTGTCATCACCACCAACAGTCTGTCATCAGGAGTGA
>Ga0194129_10010241_pt1 | contig 10260 bp, 11 predicted proteins | sample TA2KigCa35mmetaG_FD_150862 | JGI IMG/M metagenome (GOLD analysis project Ga0194129, IMG submission 150862) | Freshwater microbial communities from Lake Tanganyika, Tanzania - TA2015038 Kigoma Deep Cast 35m | ecosystem: Environmental > Aquatic > Freshwater > Lake | place: Tanzania: Lake...
AAGAGAAACAACCACCGTCTCTGTTTTTCTTATCTTCCCACATAGGAGTGACCCCTTCCTTCATCATAAATAACATACAATTTTCTACAAGTTGTGGTGGCAAAGATTCAGTAACTGCAATAGTTTCCTCCACTGTGCTAAATGTAGAAATAGGAATATAGCTTTTTAGACTCCAATCAGTATTATGAGGCAAATGCGCCCATAAGGTCCATTTATCTGATAATTGATGAAATTCTGAATTAGAAGTTGCTGTTTCCATTGTGTCTGTATGCTGGGATAACATAATATAATGTAATATCTCAATTTTTTTTTAAATTGTTTTCCAATATATATATTAATATCTGGTTTTCATTATCAATTTGAATACTGTCTCCTATTTACACACTGGAAAATTTATAGAAAATACTGTAGAAAATGTCACTACAATAATTATAATATTAGGTTTAGACAAAAAATTTAATATTCAGTTTATATATACATATATGGAAGAAGAAGTTTATATGGATATACAAGAAGATAATGATATTGTTCATTTATTTTTATGGATTTCCCATGGAAATAATGTTTCTTCCAGCTCAAATTTTTATCCTATAGAAACAAAATTTAAATCAGTGATATTATATTCAAAGCCATTTCAAGAAATAACTGCTACAGAACTAAAAGAATTAAAAGAACAACCTTGTAAATTACTTGTTGGTTCTTGTCCTCGTATTCCTATTGAAGATGAACATGGGAAACACGTTTTTTTGCCACCATTAGTGTTTTCACTTGGTTATGATATTCAAAATAGTATTGGACTGTACTATATAACTTTTACTAAAGCGGAAGAAGGAATTCAATGCAAAAGTCAAATAGAAACTTTATATAATTATCAAAATTTAGTAAATAAATATGGTCAAAATACATTAATTACTTACTCGCAAATATTCAAATTAGTTAAAGATGAATGTGTTAAAAAAAAATTAAATCCAGAAGATGTTTTATTAGGTATTTTTTCATGCCAAGTTGCTATAGAACAGTATTCTAAAAAATACGCTAGTAAAATCACAAATTTGATTCCTAGACAAATTGAAAAAACACATTTAAAACCTGCTACTATATTTACAGCAAATGAGTATCCAGCAAACACATTTGTTTCGCCAACTATTATAACTTTTAATCAATTGCCACCTGATTGGAAGGCATTAGCAACTCTTAAACATCAGGGTTGTGCCATGAATGTATTATCATATTTTGGTATTATAGAAGAATCTTATGCGAGAGAAACAGCAGTTTGTTTATCTATAAAAGGAACATCTATTTTTAAAATAGTAGATTATATAGATTATTATATGAAAATACGTGGTTTTAATAGTTTAGGTTATTTTGTAGTAAGATTACCATTTATAATAGCGTTGAATATAATATCATATTATATGAATAAATTTAAAGAAACTGATAAATATGCCATAATATTTAAACTATATAATGAGAATATTTTATCTAATGGAAAAAGAAGTCATATTGGTCATACAGTAGCAATTTTTAAATATGATAAAAATATTTATTATATAGATCCCCAACAAGGTGTTTTTAAACAAATAGATATTTATTTACTAAATTTTGATTATCAAATTAAAACTTTATATGGATTAACAAACGCAAATTATAATGTTAATTGGGAATATATAGATCTTATTTTTACAGTATCTCAAGAACCATTTGGATCTTCTTTACCCATTATACAATTTTTACAAGAAAATTTAAATAATATTCTAGTAAGAACTCCTGATATTAATTATGGAGGAAGAAATTTATTTAAGAAAATTAAAAGTAAAAAACATAATTTATTAATAAGAAAGAGAATATTAACAAGAAAGACATTATTAACTAGAAAGACATTATTAACTAGAAAGAGAGTTAATAAAAAAAACAAAAAACACAATAAAAGTAAAAGAAATATAAAAAATAGCAAAAAATATCATCAAATGGGAGGTGATAATAACCTTGATACATTTGAACAACTTATGGTCGATATTGATAAAAAAAATAATATTCCAACCGTACTTTCTACATTAGAAATAAAAGATTTATAATATTATTTATCATATTATTTATAATATTATTTATGATTGATTGGTAATTGATAATTTATATCCATTTTTCTCTAACAAAATGCTCTCATTTTTATCTGTAAAATCTAACTCTATTTTGTTTACATCATGATCGATTAATCTTAGACTGCATTTGTCAGTATCTTTGATGTCAGCATTGAATTTTAAATATTCATTTATATAGAAAATAAAAAAATCTTTAGTGAATTTATTACCAACTATATAATAATTATAGTGTTCAGTTTTAAGGTCAATTTTTATACAATTAGTATCTCCAACTTTAAATTCAATCAACAAAAAATGAATATCAGATTTCTCTTTCTCATCAATTAATATATCATCGACATCTTTTATAGAGTTGTCTTTTATAGTATCATCTTTTATAGTATCGTATTTATTGTAAATAATTTTTTTATTCATACACTTTTTATCATTGCTTAAACAAGATAATATTATAAAATCTGGTTCTGCACTATTATTATAAGATGGATAATATAATTTACTATTTTTAACAAAATAACGTGTTACTTTTTGACATGTTGGTTTCAAAATAAATGCCTCCACTTTTCGCTGAATTTTCAGTAAACGAGGATTTTTTTCAATGAATATGTCAACATCTCTTTTCATTTGAGTAAAAAATATTTGCAATTTACTAAAATAGTATATGCTATTATATGAAAGTCCAATTATGAAATTTTGAAACTTTTCTGGAAACCTTCTCTCTAACATTTCGACAAATAGAGCGCCAATTAAAAAAGAATTCAGTAAATGAGTTATCATTATATTATTAATATAATGAATAATGATATGTATTTAAGTGGTTTATATATATTTTCTCTCTAACCAAAGGATATATTGTTAAGTTCGATAAGCAGGGCTGCTTGAACCCATTGGTATTGTATAGCTGTCTTCAGATAATGACTGGCTCTTAGTAGATGGCTTTGGATTAGGAACAATAATATTTGGTGAATTATAATAAACTGGATTAGCATTTGCATTGTATTTTGGACTATAAATGATAATATTTCCTAAAGGATCAATTGTTATGTTATCTCCGCATTTAATAGTAGAGTTTTTTTATTAGAGTTTGGTTCCTCATATTTATTATTAATTTTTCCAGAAGCTGCATCTAGACCAAATGCATATAATACCATACTCACGATTACTGTCATAAGAATAAATGGAACAAATACAATAATCCATGATACTACAGTTAGACCTTGTTCACACAAAATGTTTAATAGTAATGTAACTGTTATTGTGACTATACCTTTTATAATTGCGGTATTGTAAAGACCTTTATATGTATCAATAAGTATTTGAGTAATTGAGAATATTAAATATATTATAGCTGGAGGACATAAATTTATCATTTTATAGTATATTTATATTTTAATTCCGCTTTCAGAAAAAGTAGATGAAAAATAAAAACTTACACCCTTGAAGATTTGCGAAACGCAGTAGCCTTGTGAAATGGGACAGCATTTCACATCTTTTCAGATGAACCGGGTGAAATTTATAACAAGAGCACCCTAAAGGGTGCCGTTTTAAATCTTCACTGGTTTAAATATTATTTTTTTATATTTCTTAAAGGTATATTTATTTTTCATCAGCATAGAAGAATGGTTCTCCGTCCTTTAAATATCCAACTTTAAGTCCTTGCTCTCCTTCTTCTGTTAAATCCCAAATGAAGCCATTTTCATCGTCATTTGTACAGTAAGTTTTATCATCAATTTCGATTTCAAAAATTTCTTCATCTTCCTCTTCTTGTTCTTCTTTAGTTTCAGTTTCGACACTTGCATCATCATTAGCTTCCTCTTCTTCATCTTCTTCTTCTTCATCATCTTCTTCATCATCTTCTTCATCATCTTCTTCTTCATCTTCTTCATCTACTACTACTTCTTCTATTTCTTCTTCTACTTCTTCTACTACTTCTTCTACTTCATCTTCCTCTTCTTGTTCCTCATCTTGTTCCTCATCTTCTACTTCATCTACATCTTTTTCTTCTTGTTCCTCATCTTTTTCTTCTTGTTCCTCATCTTTTTCATCTTGTTCCTCATCTTTTTCTTCTTGTTCCTCATCTTTTTCTTCTTGTTCCTCATCTTTTTCTTCTTGTTCTTCTACTTTTTGTTCCTCTACTTCGGCTTCTTCCTCTTCTACATCTTGTTCCTCTTCTTGTTCCTCTATTTCTTTACTTTCTTTAATATGGATTTCAATGTTTTCATTTTCACTAGTTGTTACAATAGTTGATTTTTGAATAATATCAACACAAATCGTTTCTTGAGGTTTTGTCTTATCATTTTTTATTTCTTTAATTTCTTCATTAAAATCTGTAATTTTATCCACTAACTTATCTAAAATAGGAACAATTTTATTATACTTCTCTTCTATTGCATTTAATTTATTTTCTAACTGCGTAAACTGGTCACGAACAATATTTTCTGTAATATCTTTAATGTTAATCAAACCAGGGCTATCACATTTTTCAGTATCGGTATCTGTCTCGAAATCATTACCATTTACACGTTCCATACAAATTTTTCTATTTAATTCCTGAGCGATAGATGGTAATTGAATTAATTGTTGATGTGTTTTTTCTAATAATTCATGTCTTTCAATATAATTAATCAGTAATTTATTTAATCCTTTTTGAATTACTTTTTCAACGTCACACATAATATCCTTGATATCGAATAAATGTTCGGGGTTTGTCTTTTGCATTGTTGTATATTTTATTATATAACAATTCGTTTAATATGATTTAAAAAATAATTTATCTATTTCATATATGTTGGAAGAAATTACTTTAGTTGAAACAGACCAAATAGATGCAAAAGTTCAAATAATTTTAAGACAAACAGATTATACGTCAGAGCAAGCTAAAGAAAAATTACAACAATTTAATTTTAATGAGGAAGAAGTAATAAGAGACTATTTTGGTGTTGCTAAGAAAACAGTACCACAAAAAATTACATCAGTAAATCAAACGATTTATAAACAATTAAGGGGCTATTTAGATGGCGCAATGAATAATTATCGCGAAAGGGTTAATAATGGCGAAGCTAAAAAAATTATATAACTATAATGTATAATGTCTTTAAAAAGTTATTTTAGAAAGGACCATAAATATAAAACGCAAGCCGATTTAAAAGATATGACGGCTGAAGAAATAGTTTCATTAAATCCATCTGATATTGGTTTTTATGTTGAAACAGAAACAGGTGGAATACCATTAACTGGGGTTAAAAAGAGAGCATTATACAATTTATTAGCACGAAAGAAAATAGAAAAGAATGCAGGAATTAATCTTAAAGCTAGAGAGAAAATTATTGCCGAATTTTTGAAGCGCGAAGGGTTAAGAAATGATCCACAGATAACTAAATTGCTTGTTGATACTGACTATAAGGCTACAAGCGACAGATTGCAAATGAAATCAATGGAAAATAGATTGAGAAAATTGAAGGACCAATCACAAATTCCTTATACAGATGAAGAAGAAATGTACTTAAGATTAGAAAAACTTCGTTCTGGAGGCAAATCAAGAAGAAGAAAAGTACATAGAAAAAGACGAACATACAGAAGAAAATAAAACCGAATTATAATATAGATAATTTATAATATTATAATTTAAAATGACAACAAGAAAATTATTAGTGCAAGTGTATTCTGATATTCACTTGGATATATTAGTCGTATCATTTTTATGAAAACGGTATAAACGAAGACGGTTTGTATGAAATTACTGTTTCTTAAGTTTTTTAGATTTTACTTTCATTGGATTAGATAATTGTTTAATAGGTATTTGTATTTGTGGAGACATCATAATAGCATTTAACTGATTTATATGATCAACAACGTAAATAATGACAAATGCTAAAATGAGCAAACTTAGTCCAATGAAATTTTCAGATACATATTCAATAATAGAATATAATGTCCATGTTTCATCGAGTTCATTATTCATATTATAATCTAATAAAAAAACAAAAATAATATTGTATTTTGAATGTATTATAGTACAATATTATTTTAATTTTGAGCAAACCCGAAACGTTCATTTAGTATGTTTGTTTTTGTTTGCTTTTTCTGTAATTTTCTTAATTTAATATTATTAGTTGGTATTATTTTATTGTTAATGATAAAATCATCATTATCTTCGTGGAGTTCAGGCATTACACGTGTTAAAGGTTTATCTACAACTAAAAATAATCTTTCATTTCGTAATAATGAACGGAATTCTTGAATGCTTAAATTTCCATAATACTTCTCCAACATATAATATGGGTTAGGTGCTGGTTTAATATTTTTGTTATAATTGTAAACTTTGGAATAAATATGGTTCATCAATTGATATCGTTCAAACTTAATAGAACTGTCAATATTTTCTTCCATTAAATGTGCCACTGCACACTCTGGGCTACAAAAACACCCGTATACTTGATAAGTATCATTTATAAAATGTTTTGGAATATATACCGGTGGATTGTCAAATTCACATGTATCCCAAAAACAGGCAGATTTTTTGTTATCAATATTATTAACATGTAAATTATGTTCAAGTATTTTTAATTTTTTCCAAATATCTCGAATATCACTATCTCTATTTTTTGTAGTATCAATATCGTGTTCACTGGAATAATTATCACAATCATATTCACATAATGTAGATGATGAATTAATCATATCATTCAAATTATTATTTTGATTATTTTTATTATTAATTGCATCAAAATATAAATTATTATTATGAGAAAAAGAATAACCTTCCAAATTGGAAGAAAATAAATTGGGAGATTTTAGATCTTTTAATGAGCACTTTAAATGTAATATAACATTTGGCTTTATTTCTTTAATATTATTTAAACAGACAATTTGTTGTACAATTTTACCACCCTTTGGTTTGCGTCCTCTTTTTTTAGCCAAAGGTTTATCTATTACCGGTTCTTCACATGATTTTTCTGGTAAATGGTCATCATTAATTTCTTCATCTTTATCATCATTGTCGTTGTCATTGTCAGAATTAATAACTTCATTGATACAGCTCATATTATGATGATTATTCGATACATTGTCTTCTATTTTTATAATTATATTTTCGGAAGTATTACATTCAATATTCTCATTTAAAATTTTCTGAACTTCTTCTATTTCTTTTTTAGATTTGCGCCCACGTTTTTTTGCTATAATATTTGTACTATTTTCCTTGACTTCACCTAATTTTTTTGACATTAGAATTATACTTTAAGTTATAATATTCAATTTAAATGGTTTTTATATATATTATAGCTATTTACCATAATTCAATATCTATATTTTTAGAGTTGTAACATTCCCTACATACTGGAATGTAATTTTCTGAACCAACAATTGTCTGTTCTTTTTCATTCGTTAGTCTCATTGAAAATATTCCCTTTGTCCCGTTTTTACATAATGAACACAAAGAAGTCAATTTTTCGACCTTATCACATAATGGTATTAGATCAAGAATTGTTCCAAATTTTTTCCTCTCAAAATCTCCATCTAATCCACAAACATACACTTGTTTTTTATTATTTAACAATTTTTTTACAAATTCAAGTAAATCTGGAAAGAATTGACCTTCATTTATAAGAATAACTTTACTCTTGGCTACTTTAAATTTGTCATCAATGCGACTAGTTTTACCGACATTTTCTTCAAGAGAAATATAATCTATCCATAGATCCAATAAATTTGTTGTCTTAATACATGGGATTTTAATTTTATCATGAGATGATAATAGGTGTTCATCATAACGATTATCTATAGAATGATTAATTGCTACAACAGGAATATTACAAAATTTACATTGATTATAGATTTCAATCAATTTTGTAGATTTTCCTGAGTACATAGACCCTAATATTATTTCTAGATAACCAGATGTGTATGGAGACGCCATATTATTAGTTTTATTCATTAAATATCTTTAATATTTTAATTTTCAATTTTAATTTTAAAAGTAAATAAAATTATAGTATAAAGAAATATACTCCTATAATTTAATGACGAGTTGTGGAATACCTCTAGTAGAATTTTATCGACCAAAAACTCTTGAGGATATAGTTCTTGATTCCTTAAATAAAGAAATTCTTAAAAATATAATAGAAACAAGTTATTTTCCAAATTTATTATTTTACGGACCACCTGGAACTGGTAAAACAACAACAATCATAAATTTAATAAACGCATATCAATTAAAAGTGGGTACAAAAAATAAAGACTTAATAATACATTTAAACGCGTCTGATGAAAGAGGTATTGATATCATAAGAAATCAAATTAATTTCTTTGTAAATTCCAAACCATTGTTTAATTATGGTATGAAATTTGTAATATTAGACGAGGTAGATTACATGACGAAAAATGCTCAGCAAGCATTAAGATATTTGTTACAAAATTATACTAGTAATGTGCGTTTTTGTTTAATTTGCAATTATATTAGCAAAATAGATGAGGGATTACAGAACGAATTTATACGTTTGAGATTTAATCAGCTTCCTAAAGACGAAATAATAACATTTTTACATAATATATCAGTATCGGAAAAACTTAATTTTTCACAAAAAACACTTTCATGTATTCAAAAACTCTATAAGTCTGACATAAGAAGCATGATAAATTTTATGCAATCAAATCATAATATAGATAATGAAACACTAAATATTATCGATAATGATGTATGGGAGAACCTTCTTGATAAAATTAATAGTAGAGAGAAAATTGAAAATATAGGTAATTATATTCACCTGATAAGTATAAACTATAATATTGATAAAAAGAATATAATTAAAGACTTCCTAAATTATATTATTAAAACGCATCCTAAATATATTAACAATAAGTTTTTAGATTTTGTAGAAAACTTAATGCATTCTCAAAATCAGAACCAAGATACTTATGTTAACTATTTAATTTCAAAACTATCATCCTTATCCGTATAATATTTATTCATTCTCATGTGTAATTTAATCATAAATTCATTTGGAGGTGAACTTTTTGTAGGGTCAAAAAAGTTTTGCTTAAGACTATACTCTCCTTTTGGTGAATTTATCTTCATGTTTGTAGACAAGTTTTGTTTAATTGGAATTGGAAGGCTTCTTTCACGGATGACGTATTGATTTGTTGCAATCATTCTTTATATTATATATTAAAGAAAATAATTGAAATAAAATTAATATAAAGAATATAAAGACACCTTATCTTTATATTGTATGTCTATAACAATGAATATTGATCAAGAGTGGGAAAATTTTATATCATCAGGCTGCAACAATCATGATATATCATCTGATGAAGAAGAATATTCCCAACTTAATCAATTCTTAAAAAATGATCCTGAGGATATTGTTTCTGCTAATTTAATTATGGATATGGATATTGTTGCTCCTAAAGCAACTGATATTTACATTAGTACAAAAACAAAAATTGCATACTTGAATAATAATATTGACTTGAAGTCCATATTTTGGAGTGTGCCTCTTATATCATATTCAACGCCTGTTAATGGTGTTATTAAAAAACAAATGAAATTTAACTCGACTACTAAAGAAGAGTTGGAATTTATACAAGATAAGATTAAAAATGAAACATATTTTGAAGAACATGTGATAACCCATATTGACAATCCAGCCGGGCGTATTAAATTCAAAGATATTCGTAAAATAAGTATAGGGATTTCTAAAAAGGATATATTGAGTTATCGATGCAAGAAGAAGAGTGCATTTTATAATTGTTTTGTTATAATTTTACGTATGAAAATTGAAAATACATTTAAGGAATTTCACGTGAAAGTTTTCAATACAGGAAAGCTTGAAATACCAGGTATTCAAAACGAGACAACGTTTCAAATGATATTATCTGAGGTTGTTAAGACGCTTCAACCATATGTTGATTCTAAACTCGATTATAAACCTGATTCAGAAGAAACAGTTCTTATCAACTCAAATTTCAATTGTGGGTTCTTCATTAATCGAGATGAGTTATTTGAAATATTAACAAAAAAATATAATATTCAGGCTATTTACGATCCTTGTTCATATCCAGGAATTCAGTGTAAATTTTATTATAATCCAGATATTGGTATACAAAATGGATGTCAGATTTCAGAGGAAAATAAACATCTTTACCAGAATATTAAAGAAGTCTC
>Ga0194129_10010242_pt1 | contig 10260 bp, 4 predicted proteins | sample TA2KigCa35mmetaG_FD_150862 | JGI IMG/M metagenome (GOLD analysis project Ga0194129, IMG submission 150862) | Freshwater microbial communities from Lake Tanganyika, Tanzania - TA2015038 Kigoma Deep Cast 35m | ecosystem: Environmental > Aquatic > Freshwater > Lake | place: Tanzania: Lake...
ATATGTTGGGCATTGATAAGTCTATATTAGTAATTAACAAAGTATTCTTACGTTCTCAGGGATAACATTATCGTTTTCCTTTGGTTTAAACCAAATTAAAGGCAACGTTGGATATAAAATCTTCGGTAGAGGATTTACAACTTGCTTATTTTCTAAAAGAGGTTATGTTAATATAAATGTATACCGTAGTCCCAACTTGCACCTTCAAGGAAAAATCCACTGCAGTAGCATCCATCTGTAGGCTTCTTTGTCATGTCGTAATCAGCAGGGTTTGTCATAATTTCAAAGTCCCACTTGAGTAAGTCGATTGCTTTATTGTACTAATATTTCAAAACTTTAAAAATTTTACCTTTCGTGCGAAGTTTTGTAATACTCCTGTTAGGAAAGATTGTGTAAAGAAGAAACCATGAATCGGGAAAATTGTAGGAATACCCTCGTCAATCCATTTCTGCATGAATTTCAATTTGTCAAGAAAGTCGATAATCCAAGAACTTAAGGGCTTAAGTGAAGGATAGGCTACTGAAGAAATGTTGTCAGGAAGTTTATTATCGTACATTTTGATAGTAATCAGTTCTAAGTCAGGTGTCATAACAGCATCTCCGTTGATAGCATCAATTATTTTCTTCATCGAGATCTTTACCGTACTTATTAAATTATTATATCTCATAAGTTCTTGAATCAACACCGAGTTGAGAGATTCATCTGGTTTCAATGGATGTTTTTCTTGTATTTCATCAATCTTGAAATTATAAGGATCAACTCTGTTAAGGATATCTTGTGCTTTATTTTTGACTTCTTCGTCTGGGCTTAATTCTTGTTTGGTATTTGCACCTACAATAAAATGAGTTATATAAGTTATAAATTTTTACCTCCTCCAGAAACTCTTGGCAGTGTCAATAATATACTGTTAAATACATTATTAGTTTCGTTTATAGCACATGTAATATCCGCATTCTCATGCATTCCAAATATCGAAGTTGGATCTGCTGTTGATAAATTATTAATAAATTCAAGATGATCTTCGTACTTGCCATCAGGTGGTAGGCCATAGTCCTTAACTCCAGAGAATTTGTAATTGTTATTCTCAATAGCCTTATCACAAATGTCTTTGAATATAATCTTGATCAATATTGCGTCATTTGGATCTGTTACTCTACCTCCATAATTTGCCTGGGAGATCATGTAATTAAGAGCTTCCCACTGTACATCAGGGTAATCGTCCAGGAAATTCTTTAACTGGAATCTTGAAATTCCGAAGTCTGAACTTGAAAATTGGTAATTTGCGCTGTTCCAGCCTAAAGCTCCAAATTTCTTTCTTTCAATAATTAATGCATGGAAAAAGCATAAACCATATAACAGACGTTTAAATACAAGAGGCTTTTTACAGGATTCAAAGAATTTCTCATCAATATCAGCATAGTTTCTGAGAATGGATTGCTTCATTCCTTTTGGAGGTTCGTTTGTCATTTTTATACTGTTTTGAATTATTGAAATTGGAATATCTTTGGTAGGAAGCGCGGTTAGGAAGAGTCTGAAAGATGATGACTCATCGAATGGTATTGATTCTATGATTTTTTCAATACGATTCATAAAACTCTTTGCCAAGTGACAATTTTGAAGAATAATCCACATATTGTTGGAAACTCCGTTTGTAATGCTGTTTTCAGCATTTTGTTCCTGTCCTCGTCCGAGAGATAAACTCTTTACTTGTTCTCCCCAGCTTTTTCCTTCCTTTTTGGCTAAAGATTCAATAATCAAAAGTGGATCTGCACCAGGACTTAGAATGAAAAACAAAGGTGTTGTATTTTTAGATTCTTTATAAATTTTAGTTATGTCGAATATGGGACTAAAGATATACTTCTCTCCTACTTGTTCTTGAATTAATTCCTGTGGAAGAATTAATAACAAAAATACCTTTAGTTTAGGAATGAGTTTATCTGGTCTTAAAATTTTGATAATAAACATTTTATGGAATAAATCAAGTTGATCAAAAGGTGCAGGGAATGGTTCACTTGATGGATTATTTGATTGGGCAACTGTTTTCCAAGCGTTTGTTTTAGATTCAAATGAAACATCTAACTCAGAGAAATTGTTAGAAACAGAAGAAAGCTCGCATATTTGATTCCATGTATTGTTTTGGAGCCACATTTGATTCTCTTCTGCTAATGTGGCTGGATTTGGTTTAGTTGTAGTTTTTCCTTGTCCACCTGACACCAAAAATCTAAATTTTTATATATTAAGACAAATTTACCTAGTCTCTTTATTGTATATTACTTTGTCTTCTTGCTTCGAAAGTTGTATTGTGTTCAATTTCGTCATTAGCATAAACGAAAATACAAGTTTATCCTTTTCAAAGAGCGAGACGCAAATTTTATCATACAAAATCGAAGTAAAGTTTTCCCTTAATGTATCGATTTTTTTGGTTTTATCGACGTTCATGGCTTGAGTAGTTCCAATTGAAAAGCTAAAAATGTCTTTATACCAATTAAGGGAATATTGATAAACTGGCTCAATGTTTGAAAGATCAGCGATTGTGAAGAATAAATTTCCAACATAAAAGGCAATAGGCTTGAAGAACCCTCTAATCTTCTTTATTTTCTCTTCAGATTCTGCAGCTTTGGCAAGTGATATATCTGCTTCCTTTGACTTACTCTTAGATTCCTTCAATGTTGCAATTAACACTACGTTATCTAGTATCTTTTCCTTATCAGTGGTGCTATTTAGCTCTCCTAATATTTTTGTTTCGCATTGCTTTTTTTGTTGATTCATCCTGTTTACTTCTTCTATTGACTTAATTCTGAGAGATTCAGTGGCTGGATCTTCCTTAGCAACCAAAAAGTTCAACATTTGATCTTCCATACCTTCTTCAGTAACAGTGAAGTTTACTAAAGTAAAGTTAACACATATATCTGGACTATAATGTGGCTTTGGAAGTTTAGTGGTAATGAAGAAGTTGAATTTTTTATGAACTGTTGTCTTGTTTCCTTTTGATAAGCTGATAGTAAACGAGTTAAGGCTCCCCGGGTCTTTAGAATATTCCTTCTTATAAAGTGGAGCCAGGCTAGGATTTAAGGTTTCACCTACATTTTCGTATAGGAGTGTGTAACCATTATCAATACATTCATTTGCAATTTTAATCATTTGATTTGAATCTGTTGTTGGTTTAATTGAATGAAATGTGGATATTTCCTGGACCTTTTGCTTATTCTTTTTGTTTAAAAACTCTATGTTGGTAGTTTTCTCTTTGAAAGTTTCAACAATCCATTCATTTGCTTGATTTTGAGGATCGATTAGAAGAGACCATCTTGTACTTTTATTCATAATTAAGGCATTATCAACAGAAAATGCATCATTTGGAAGCTTCTTCATTTTCCATTCCTCGATCGTCATCTTGTCTCCCAAGCAACGTTGCATTGGATAGTCAGAAGGTGTAAATGGAATATTCGCCTTTTCAACCATCTCAGACCAAGCGTCGGTAATTTCTAGTCTGTAAGTCTTTGTAAACACTCCTAAATAGGCAATTACACCAGATGATATCAGAATGTCGCCCAGTATATTTTTGTAGTCCTTTTCGTAATAAACTTTTTTATTTGCCCAATCTTTCTTCTCATCGGCAAGAAGTTTGACTAATTCTTCCGCGTTCTTGAGACGTCTTTCGCACTGGTCTAAATCAGATTCAAGTTGTTTTACTTGAGTTTCGAGATCATCCTTTTCTTTATTGAGTCGTTCTTTAGTTGCTCTTATTGCTGCAAGCTTATCTCTACTTTCTTTTAGGGCTAATTGAGAAACTCTGACATCCTCAGCTGCTTCTTCAGCTTTCTTTTTTGTAGGTATATAGTCAAGATTGATGAAGTAAAGTTTGTTGTGACATTTTAAGACTGAAAAAAGAATTGCAAGCTCATTCGATTTCTGTTCAAAAGGAGTATTACATTCTTGAAGCAAATCTCGTAATTCAACTTGATTTTCCATTTTCTTCTTGAAGAGGTCTGATTTTTCTTCCTTCGCAAATTCCTTTACTGTTTTTAAGAAATTTGGCTTAGCGAAAATGTTTTCCATACCATATTTATAGTAATCTCTTTCTTTTGGTGCTTTTGGATCTGGATTCTTGATAAATGGTGCATCATGAGGCTTATCCATCATCAATATACATAAATATTTTAAATATTCCGTTACTTTTGCATCATTTACGTATTTTCTAATTTGAGCAATATGATCTCCTTTTACCATGTCAATCGAAGTAGCGACTTTTTCCTTTTCTGTTTCAATTTCTTTCAAGGTCTTATTTGCTTGTTCTGATATTTCTAAAGCTAATTTTTCTTTTGAAACTGCGTTGATTTCTATTATAGCTGCTTCTTCCTCTTCTTTTTTGGTTTCTTCGTTTAGCTGAGTAACTTGTTTAATCTTATCAGAACATTCAGCCTTCTTTTTACTCAATTCCGGTTTGAGTTTAACTTCGATATATTGTGACATTTCTTTAGCAGTTTTTTCACTTATTTCCAGAATCTCAAGACCATTTGTAAACTTATCAATCTCATCTTTTACTTCTTTACTTCGAGTTCGTATGAGACTTTCAAATAAATTGAGAAGTTCAATAAAGCTCATTGGAGTTACATAGTAATACCTTCTTAGTTCCAATTTGTACTTTTCAGAGTATTTAATGACTCTCTCCTGCATGTCAACACAGATATTAACAATGTCATTCAGATAATTCTGAGGGAAGGCAGCTTTATGGAGGTATTCATGTGCAACGGCTACTAATGCATCTACTGGCCATTCTAAGAACCAATCAATAGTGGTGCAGTTGACAAGGGATGGGAACATCATTGCCCTCTTTCTAAAGCTCTCTCCTATTGGCGAAACGCAGAGGATTATATGAATTTTCTCCTTACAGCGATCAACAAACTCAGCATACACTTCAGAGTCGGATTGATTCTTTTTGTTCTTCTCATCGTTACCCATTGATTCTTTTATGTTTTGTAAATCATCGAAGTTGATTAAGTTTGGAATTTCACCATTGTTTAACAAATTGTTGATATCTTCAAAGTAATTTTCGTTTGTAATTTGTGTATCAGATAAGATGAATAAGGTATCTTTTGTAAAGTAATCTTTCATTAAGGTCTTGAGGCAATCTTTCCAGTCTGCTACTTTTGCTTCAGCAGGAAGTTCAAATTGGAAGATCGTGTGTGAATAAATTGCAGATGCCAGAGTTGTTAATGATTTTCTTCCGGAACCTCCCATTCCTACTAATAGTGCATTTCCTCCTGCTGTATTTATAATTCTAGCAATTCTAACAGTATGATCAATAGCATAGTTAAACAAGACTAAGTTGAGTGATCCTCCTCCTTCCGAACTTTTTCCTGCAGAGGATGAATCATTGCTATTATTGTAATTGGTTAAATGTTCTTGAAGTATTTTCTTTAGTAAATTTTTATCAACTAACTCCATATAGTTTTTATCAAAGATTTGTTTGGTTTTTTCAGCTTCTGGATTTACGACTACAGGCACAAAGTCTCCAAATAAGATGGGTCCTTCTTTTGTCAAGTTGTTATAATCCCTTCTTAGATTAGTTTTACAGACGTCAGCAATTAACCTGTCGAAAGAATCTCTATCCTTTTTATCGATTAGTCTGTCTTTGAATATTCTTTCACTTTCATGGACAAATAATTTGATGAGATCGTTTTCTTCTAACAGAACTTTAGCGTTTGACTTTGAAATACCTTGGAAGATTTTACTTACATCTCTTAAGTTGAAAGTATAGTGTGTTTTGGCAGGTGTAGCTTTAAACTCAGCTGAGCATTTGAGGTAGATATTAATTGAGGCGTCAACAATTTGTTCCTTTAAGTTTCTAACTTTGACTTCGAAAGGTGGCTTTTTATTTGAAATGAAGAACCATTCAATAACCTCAGAGAAGATCTTTGTCATAGTGATATTGCTGTAAGACTCTACATTAAGGACCATAAAATGTCGAAGATATCTTGATGAGATCGTTCTTCCGCTAGCTACTGAACCCATTGCTCCTATAAAACTAACGTCGATGATATTTATAAACTCTTTTGTCTCAGAAGCTAGATCAAACCATCCTCCATAATCCATCCATTGTCTTAGTAATTCAATCGGAGGTTGTGCACCGAATTTCTCTTTAGCTGGCATATTTAAATCGTCAATAAATATAATTCCTTTTCTTGATTTTGTTGGAGAGAACTTTCTATAACTCTTTTGCATTTTAAATTCAATACTTGATTGGGTCTGTTCAGCCGTTGTTTGGGCAGTAAAATTCAGTTTGATATAGGTGTGACTATCCGTTTCGTACTTTTTGTTAAGTGTAGAAAGAACTGATAGAGTTTTACCTGTACCGGTATTTCCTGTTACAAGCAAATGTTTTCTACATGGTGTTAACATATCCATTAACCAGATGATTTTGATAGTGTCTTGATTTGGAATAATTAATTCGTTAAATTTCATTTCGGGCTTTACTATGAACTTTTCAACAATATTAAACCAATCAGTCCAAGAATCTTTGTAGTAAACTATGTCAAATATATTTTCGTGATTAATGAGGTTGATAGTTAATTTCTTCTTCTCCCAATCTGTAATACCAAGATTATACTTTTCGTTGACGTCATTACCCATAATCAAGTCATTCAAAAATTCTTGGAATTTAGGTGCTCTTAAAACTGGTCCAAGTATTGCTACTAATATCGAATTGATTATGAAGTTTTCTATCTTGTCCAATGTAATCGGGTCCTGGGGCTTGCTAAATGTTCCTTCCATCTCATTCTGGTCTTTTATTCTGAAATCTTTTAAAAAGCATTCAAACATATCAATAAAAGATTTTACTAAATGAAGTCTATCAATCGGTATTGCAAACTTCGCATTTTTATATAAGTATGCTAGTATAGGTTTTAAGATCCATATAGATGTATTTCTGAAGTTTCCGGATTGTTTAGCGTCAAAGCATTTTGGAAGGTTATTCGAATATGATTTTATCATATCCTCAAAGTCAAGAGTGTCAAGCTCACATAAGACCATACCATTTCTTGAAACTGTAGCTGGTGAATTTCCTTTTAAATCGTCAACTTCAAAGATGATATTCATATTATCTCCAAGAGGAATTGAAGAAGAATCTTCCAAGCAAAGTTTTTTATTGTCATCGAGTAATGAATTCATATTTTCTATCCATAAAGTATCAACAGGTCCATCGAAGATTAACCATTTTTTGACTTCTTTATCCTTTTCTATCAGGTCTGACATTTTTACTTGTAAAAGACCCTTTCTCCACTCTTTAGTTTCTTTGTCAAAGAATCCATAAAGTTGCTTCTGCATCAGCGATTTTGGATTTAGAATGGAAGCCTCAACCGTATTGAAGCCTGGTACTCCCTTTAGGGCTGATATTCCTTCCTTTAGGACTTGAATAACTTTTGATTTTCCATAACCGGGAGTTCCGACTATCATTAAAGCGTGTCTGACGTTAGCAGTTTCGTACAATTGTAAGCACTTTTTAATAAAAGTAGGTTTAGCCTGCAATTTAAGCTTCTCACATGAGGCTTTTAGGGACTCTTCTAACTGGCTAAGATCAATGGGTAGAATTTCTACATCTGGGAATAAGTCTCTGATAATTAAAGAAAAGAGTGGAACATCATTTGAGGTGAACTTAGGCATATTTATATCGAACAAGGCTCTTAAAGCAAGCCGTTCTTCATCCTCTTGGGGGAATTTCTTTTTCATCTTTCCTGCGGCAAGAAGAATTGCATTTAAAGTTCTCATACCATAGTCATAATGGATTTGTGTACTAAGCTGTTCAGAAGAGAGTTTAATGCAGGATACAACTTTATTGGCGATAACTTTTGCCTGTTGATATCCATAAGATAAGAGTTTAATTTGAGCGATCATGAAATAATCAGCCACCATCATAGCGCAAGGTCTAAAGAGAGCCTTTAAATTATCAGGAAGGTCATGTCTACCAGCGTAAGTTGGATTCATGGTAATGTTAATGGCCATAGTAGATATTATTGCGATTTCTTCATTTTCGTTGAAGATAAATGTTGGTCGTCCTCCTCTTAAGGCATTTTGAATTGTTTGTATTTGTTGGGCAATAACGGAAAGTACTTCAGGGTCGATACGATTGAACTCATCAAAGCAACACCAGCATCCTGACGAAGCCAAACCTTTAAAGAATTTGGACATTGCGATAATATCAAGACTATCCGTACAATTGAATACATTACATTTTATACCCATACACTTTGAAAGATCTTTCACTGATTCTGTTTTACCAGTACCTGCAGGTCCCTATACAATCAATTTTATAAATGGTACCTCTGGAGCTCCTCCATACCTAACTTGTAATGCCCCCATAAGAGTTCTAAAACATCTATCGGTTAACACAGTAATAACCAATCTAGATATATTTCCCAAGTACTCAAAACCATAATTTAGAGTTGAAGACACCATGCTTACTTTTAATGGGAAATTATCTCCTTTCTTTCTCTTATCTTTTGGCATCCAATAGTATCTATTTTAATAATTATTGATTATAATACCTCATCTGAGAAATCCACTCGAACTCTTTATTATTAGAAATTCCGTTTTTGATGAGATTTTCGGTTATATCTCTGTTATGGACAGAAATAACTATCATTGCAGAAATGGTAATTGACAATGCCTTTGAAATATCCTTCCTGACCAAGACAACAATATCCAAAATCTAATATATATTAATAAAATCTTACATCTCCTATCATATTTTGAAGTTGCTTTTCTAAAGCTTTTGTATTTCCTTTTGCTATACTTTCATAGCAATTTTCAACATCATTAGTCCACACAATCTGATCTACAACTTGAACAATCTGTCCAGGCCAACCTGCCTGAATCCATTCTATTCTTGGTTTCTTAGTAAAATCTTTGAGCGAGTCTTCACAGTTTTTCTCCATTGTCTTTTGCATACCCTCCTCAAGTTGAGTAAGCCATATTTCTACGTATCCTTTACATATTTCTTCATTGACGTTAATAGGCTTGATAAGTTGAACAACTTCTTCTTCTGCGGACTTCATTGAGCCAATTATAGAATTTGTTTCATCGAAGATTACAGTGTTAATACCTTCAAAACATTTAGAGAGATGTGGTTGGACGAGTGTAGGGTCCTTTGTCTGTGCCAAAATCTTCATTAGATCTTCATCTGATACAAAGTAAAATCTTGGAAATAATTTTCTTTTGATGTTTAAATAATCATTAAGACTCTTAGTAATTGAAGCAAGTAATTTATTATTTTCTAAAAGGAGTTTGTATAGACTTATATCCTTTTCAATAAATTCTCCTAGGTTATTCGTCACAGAATCTAAATTTTCCAGGAAAGTCTTCCAAAATTGATTTACTTTATCGAAATCTTTCTTTTCGTTGATTAAAGCTTTATTGACTTCTCCTCCTGAAAAAATTGGCTCTAAGTAAAGATAAGATAGCTGGAATTTAACAACTTCTTCTAGTATGAGCTGCACACTCTTGAGCTTATCAATGTAATTTTTAGCGTCTAACTTTAATTTTGCATCACTTTGAGTAACGGGATTGCTAAGTATGCTTTGTAACTTATTGGTTTGATCATCCAACTGAATTTGAATGTCGTCAATTCCTTTTATAGTGGTTTTGCCTTGCTTTGTCAGGAAAACTGTGACGACAATTTTGTTGTATTCTGTAGTTAAGGTCTTTAGTTCGCTGTAATAACCTGCTCTTCTGTTTGCTTTACACTTTATAGCTTCAAGTTCTGCTCTTTTTTCTACAATATTCATTTTGACAAGATCGCATAGTAAAGTATTCAATCCGATTTCAATTGGGGGTGATCCTTCTGGTAAGTCTTTGTTGAGCTCGTGTTTGATTTCCTTCCAATCTTCTTCTTTAAGTACATTAGACTTAAAAGTCATAACCATCCATGAGAAGGAGTCGTAGTAGTTAATCTTTTCTCTAAATTCAGTGGTTAAACTTTTCATACTGTTTTCATATGATGCCTTTTTGGCAATATTTTCAACCATCTCTCGAGCATCAGCCAATCTTGAAACATACATGAATGTCTCACCTGTATTGGTTTGTGTACATTGTTGCTCTCCAATAGATTTTTTTATATATTCTTTATAACTTTCAAATATCTCATTTGCTTCATCCCAAATCTCTCTGTAGAATTTATTATCGACTTTGATAGCTTCAATTTTCATATTTTCTGGGTACTCATCTTCACTTGATTCTTTTTCAGGTGTTAATATAACAACCATTCTT